>Ga0114938_1002835_pt1 | contig 10658 bp, 13 predicted proteins | sample AshMeaBigSpring_FD_88675 | JGI IMG/M metagenome (GOLD analysis project Ga0114938, IMG submission 88675) | Groundwater microbial communities from Big Spring, Nevada to study Microbial Dark Matter (Phase II) - Ash Meadows Big Spring | ecosystem: Environmental > Aquatic > Deep subsurface >...
CAAGGTGGCCAAGGAAGTCGGCGCCATCTTCATGGTCGACATGGCCCACTACGCCGGCCTCGTGGCCGCGGGCTTCTACCCGAACCCGGTGCCCTTCGCCGATGTCGTCACCTCGACCACGCACAAGACGCTGCGCGGCCCGCGCGGCGGCATCGTGCTGATGAAGGCCGAGCACGAGAAGGCGATCAACTCCGCCATCTTCCCCGGCCTGCAGGGCGGCCCGCTGATGCACGTGATCGCCGCCAAGGCGGTGGCCTTCAAGGAGGCCGCCCGGCCCGAGTTCCGCCACTACCAGGAACAGGTCATCGCCAACGCCCGCGTCATGGCTCGGGTCCTTTCCGAGGAACGCGGCCTGCGCGTCGTTTCCGGCCGCACCGAGAGCCACGTCTTCCTGCTCGACCTGCGCGCCAAGAACATCACCGGCAAGGAAGCCGAAGCCGCACTGGGCCGCGCGCACATCACGGTCAACAAGAACGGCATCCCCAACGACCCGCAGAAGCCCTTCGTCACCTCCGGCATCCGCATCGGCTCGCCGGCGATGACGACCCGCGGTTTCACCGAGATCGAGGCGGAAACGGTCGCCCACCTGATCGCCGACGTGCTCGATGCGCCCGGCGACGAGGCGGTGGCCGCCAAGGTGCGCGAGAAGGTGTCTGTGCTATGCCGGAAGTTCCCGGTCTATGGGGACTGAGCGCCGGTGAAGTGCCCGTTCTGCGGCGCTGACGAAACGGCTGTCGTCGATACGCGACTCAACGACGAGGCCGATGTCGTTCGCCGCCGCAGGAAGTGCAATGCCTGCGACAAGCGGTTCACTACCTACGAGCGGGCGGAAATCCGCCTGCCGCAGGTGATCAAGAAGAATGGGCTGCGCAGCGAATATGCCCGCGACAAGCTGCGCGCCAGCCTCGAACTGGCCCTGCGCAAGCGCCCGGTGTCGATGGAGGCGATCGACGCCGCGGTGACCGACATCGAGGAGCGCCTGCTTTCATCCGGCGAGCGCGAGGTAACTTCGCAGCAGGTCGGCGAACTGGTCATGCGCGAGCTGAAGAAGCTCGACAAGGTCGCCTATATCCGCTTCGCCTCGGTCTACCGCAACTTCGAGGATGTGGACGCGTTTTCCAAGGCGATCCGCGAAGTCTCGCCTTCGACCCGCAAGAAATGAGCTTCTCGGCCGTCGACCACGGCATGATGGCGCGCGCCCTGGAACTGGCCGCGCGCGGCCTGTGGACGACCACGCCCAACCCGCGGGTCGGCTGCGTGCTGGTGCGCGATGGCGCCATCGTCGGCGAAGGCTGGCACGAGCAGGCCGGCGCCCCGCATGCCGAGGTCCATGCCCTGCGTGCCGCCGGCGACCGGGCGCGCGGCGCCACGGCCTACGTGACCCTCGAGCCGTGCAGCCATCATGGCCGCACCCCGCCGTGCGCCGAGGCGCTGGTTGCCGGCGGCGTTTCCCGCGTGGTGGCGGCCATGACCGATCCCAATCCGCTGGTCTCCGGCAAGGGCCTCGCCCTGCTCGCGGCGGCCGGCATCGAAACCGCGAGTGGCCTGCTGGAAAACGAGGCCCGGGAGCTGAACATCGGCTTCGTTGCGCGCATGACGCGCGGCCGCCCCTGGGTGCGCCTCAAGGCGGCGGCCAGCCTTGATGGCAAGACGGCGCTCAACAACGGCGTCAGCCAGTGGATCACCGGACCGGCGGCGCGGCGCGACGGGCATGCCTGGCGGGCCCGGGCCTGCGCCATCCTGACCGGCATCGGCACGGTGCGCGACGATGACCCGCAACTGACCGTGCGCGACGTCGATACGCCGCGCCAGCCGCTGCGCGTGGTGGTCGACAGCCAGCTGGAAACCCCGCTGTCGGCGAAAATCCTGTGTGGCGGGCCGGTGCTGATCGCTGGCGCGGTCGACAACGAAAAAAGGGCGAATTTGCTGCGCGCGGCGGGTGCCGAGGTGGTGGTCCTGTCCAACCCGGCCGGAAAGGTCGAACTGCAACTCTTACTCAAGGAACTGGCGCGGCGCGGCGTCAACGAGGTGCATGTCGAAGCCGGCTTCAAGCTGAACGGCTCCTTGTTGCGCGAAGGGCTGGTCGACGAGTTGCTGCTCTACATGGCGCCCTGCCTGATCGGCGACCAGGCCCGCGGGATGTTCAACCTGCCCGAGTTGGCGACGCTGGACGGCAAGCGCCCGTTGCAGATTCGGGATGTTCGGCAAGTCGGCGAAGATATTCGTCTGATTGCGCGACCCCGCTAGGGCTGCAGACGGCGCAAGTTGAATCCTTCCTGAACTTGACGGTGCGCCATTCCATCTCCAGCGCGTCGAGCAGGAGCAGCCGCCCGGTCAGCGCTTCGCCGATGTCGGCGACCAGCTTGAGGGCCTCGGCGGCCTGAACGGTGCCGACGATGCCGGTCAGTGGCGCGAAGACGCCCATCACCGCGCAGCGCACCTCCTCGACATCCTCGCCTTCGGGAAACAGGCAGTGGTAGCACGGCGAATCGTCACGGCGCATGTCGTAGACGCTGACCTGCCCGTCGAAGCGGATCGCCGCGCCGGAAACCAGCGGCTTGCGGTGGCGCACGCAGGCGCGGTTGATCGCGTGGCGGGTGGCGAAGTTGTCGCTGCAGTCGAGTACGACGTCGGCGCCGGCGACCAGGCTGTCGAGCGCCGGGCCGGACAGTCGCTGCTGCAGCGGGATGATGGCGATGTCGGGATTGATCGCGGCCAGGGCGGCGCGGCCCGATTCGACCTTGGCCATGCCGACGCGGGCCTGGGTATGGAGGATCTGGCGCTGCAGGTTGGTGAAGTCGACGTTGTCGTCGTCGACCAGGGTCAGCCGGCCGATGCCCGCCGAGGCGAGGTAGAGCGCCGCCGGCGAACCGAGGCCGCCGGCTCCGACCAGCAGTGCATGCGCTGCGAGGATTTTTTCCTGGCCCTCGATGCCGAGGGCGTCGAGCAGGATGTGCCGGCTGTAGCGGAGCAGCTGCTCGTCGGTCACTTGTACTCGCGCCACTCCGGCGGCGTGTCGTCGTGGTCGCCGTGCGGGTGTTGCTCCCAGGCCTTGACGTAGGCTTCCTGCTCGGAACGCTTGAGACGCTTCTCGGGCGCGCCCAGGTTGTGCAGCTGGGTGTCCTCGACGTAGTAGACGAGCGCCCGCGTCAGCTTGCTCATCAGCGTGTTGTCGAGGTGGTAGCCGCGGTCGATCAGGTGTTCGTCGAGTTCGCGCAAGGTATGCCGTGACAGGTCGTAGGCGACGCCGATGGCGCGCTTCTCGAATTTCGGCTCGACGGCGACCTCGTCCACATGGCTGAGGTCGTCGGCCGCCTCCGGCACCTGGCCGGGCGGGAATTTGGCAAAAAGGATCTCGCGCTTCTTCTTGAGCTCTGCGTCCGCCATGATCAGTCCCCGGTCGGCAGCTACTGCACCTTGGTGTGCATGATCTGCATGCCCTTGAGCAGGTTGAGCGCCTGCTGGAACTGGAGGTCGCTCTTGCTCGCGTATTCGAGGCGCGGCGGCATGTCGTCGTCGCCGTCGTCCTTGTCCTTGCCTGGCTTGGCCGGCGCCTTGGCCGGCTGTTTCGGGGCCTCCTTGGCGCCCTCCTTGTCCTTGTCGTTGCTCAGGTGGCGGTCGAGGTCGGCCTCGCGGATGCGCGCGCTGCTGCCGTTCAGGGTCTCCTCGACGACGATGTCGGGGACGATGCCCTTGGCCTGGATCGAGCGGCCCTCCGGGGTGTAGTAACGCGCCGTGGTCAGCTTGATCGCGGCCTTGCCGGGCAGCGGCACGACCGACTGGACCGAGCCCTTGCCGAAGGTCTGCGTGCCGAGGATCACCGCGCGCTTGTAGTCCTGCAGGGCGCCGGCGACGATTTCCGAGGCCGAAGCCGAGCCGCTATTGACCAGCACGACCATCGGCACCTTCTTGACCTCGATCGGCATGCTCTTGAGCGGATCCTCGCGCGTCCCGCGCAGGTAGTCCTGCGGCCGGGCGAGGAATTCCTGCTTGGCATCGGCGGTCCGTCCGTCGGTGGACACGACCTTGACGTCGGGCGGCAGGAAGGCGGCCGAGACGCCGATGGCGCTGTGCAGCAGGCCGCCCGGGTCATTGCGCAGGTCGAGCACCAGGCCCTGCAGGTTGCCCTGCTTGTAGAGCGTGGACAGGTGCTTGCCGAGGTCGGACACGGTGCCTTCCTGGAACTGGGTGATGCGCACCCAGCCGTAGCCGGGCTCGACGAGCTTGGACTTGACGCTCTGTACCTTGATGACTTCGCGGACCAGGGTGATTTCGAGCGGCTTGGCCTCGCCCTTGCGGATGATCGACAGCTTGATCGAGGTCTTCGGCTTGCCGCGCATCTTCTTGACGGCTTCGTTCAGGGTCAGTCCCTTGACCGGGGTCTCGTCGAGCTTGAAGATCAGGTCGCCGGACTTGATGCCGGCGCGGTAGGCGGGCGTGTCCTCGATCGGCGAGACGACCTTGACCAGTCCGTCCTCCATGCCGACCTCGATGCCCAGCCCGCCGAATTCGCCCTGGGTGCCGACCTGGAGGTCCTTGAAGGCATCGGGGTCGAGGTAGGCGGAGTGCGGGTCGAGGTTGGAGAGCATCCCGGCGATGGCATTGTTGATCATCGTCTTGTCGTCGACCGGTTCGACGTAGCCCTGCTTGATCGCGCCGTAGACCTCGGCGAAGGTCCGCAGGTCCTCGATCGGCAAGCCGGCCTTGGTGTCCTTGTCGGCGAGTGCCGGGACGTGCAGGCTGATCAATGCGCCGGCGACGAAGCCGCCCAATACCATGCTGATTGTCTTGACTTTGCTCATTTCAAACTGGCCCATTTCATCGGGTCGATCGGTTGCCCCTGGTGGCGGAGCTCGAAGTATAAACCGGTTTCCGGATTGCCCCCGCTGTTGCCGACCGTGGCGAGGGTTTCGCCGCCTTTCACGCGCTGCCCGACCTGCTTGAGCAGGGCGTCGTTGTTGCCGTAGATGGTCAGGTAGGCATCGCCGTGGTCGACGATGAGCAGGTTGCCGAAACCGCGCATCCACTCGGCGAACACCACGCTGCCGTTGGCCACGGCCTTGACCTCGCTGCCGCTGCCGGCCTTGATGAACAGCCCCCGCCAGGTGCCGCCGCCTTCGCGCGGGCTGCCGAAGCGTCCGGCGACGCTGCCCCGCACGGGAAGGCGCAGGGAACCTTTCTGGCGGGCGAAGCTGCCGTCGCTGGCGACCGGTTCGTAGCGATTCTCCGCTTGGACCGGTGCCGGTCGCGCCGGTTCAACCGGGGGCGTCGGCCGGGGTGTTTCCGGTTCGTCGGGGGCCGGGCGCGGGCGCGGCTTGTCCAGTGCGCGCTCGGCTTCGGCCAGCCGGGCGGCCTTGCGCTCCTCTTCCGCCTTCCGGGCCAGTTCGGCCTTGCGCCCGGCTTCCGCCCGGCGGGCGGCCTCCGCCTTGCGCGCCGCCTCGGCGCGGCGGGCGGCCTCCGCCTGTTCGGCGAGGATGCGGTTGAGGCGCTCGATCAGCTGGGAGAGCCGTTTTTCGTCCTGCTGCAGGGTGCCGATCTCCTTGCGCTGGCTGGCGGTTTTGTTCGAAATCTGGATGTGCAGCGCCTTGTTCTCCTCGCTCTGCTTCTGCAGTTCGCCGTGGCGCTTCTGCTGCTCCTCCTCGACCTCGCGGATATCCGCCGCGCGCTCGCGCGCGTCGGCGGCCAGCGCTTTCTTGCGCTCCAGCGTGGCATTGATCTCGCCCATCAGGTCCCTGCGCGTCCGCGCGATGGCCGAGAAATAGTAGAGGTCGCGCGCCAGTTGGTTGGGATCGTCCCCGTTGAGCAGCAATTGCACAGCATCCGGCGTGCCGCGCAGGTATTGCTTGTAGAGCAGTTTTTCGAGCTGGGCCTGCTGCTGGGTCAGGGTGCCGGACAGCCCCTGCGATTGCTGTTCGAGATTTTCGACTTTTTTCTGCAGTTGACCGCGCTGCTCGCCGAGTTCATGCAGTTCGCGCTGCAGGCGGGAGATCTTGCGCTCGGAGTCGCGCAGCCGGTCGGCCGCGTCGGCCTTGCTCTCTTCGCTGCTGCCGAGCTCCTTGCGCAGGCTTTCGATGCGGCTGCGCAACTCGCCGAGGTCGGAGCGCTTCTCGGCGATCTCGTCCGGCGCGGAGGCCGCTTTCTGGGGTTTGTCGGCAGCACCGGCCGGCAGCAGCATGGCGCACAGCAGTGCCGAGACGCCCAAGACGCCCGCCCGAAGACTCCTGCCCATGCTGTTCCTGTTTGATCTCTATTAAGGTCTGCGAAAACCGAAGCCTTATTTTATAATGCCCGCTTGATCGAATACGAGGTTCCCCCTTGGAAAAGCCATCCTTCAACCTGATCGAGAAGCAGGAGCACATCGAAACGGCCGCCCGCGCGCTGAAGTCGATTGCCCACCCTTTGCGTCTCAAGATCCTCTGCGTCGTCGGCGACCAGGAAGCCTGTGTCCAGGAAATCGTCGATATCGTCGGCACGTCGCAGAGCAATATCTCGCAACACCTTGCCATCCTCCGGGAGAAAGGTGTGCTGGTCACGCGCAAGGACGCCAATCGCGTCTATTACCGCGTCGGCGACCCGCGTACTTTGCAGCTCATCAGCATGATGCGCGAGGTTTTCTGCGGCATTGAGGGCTGATCCGTGGTGCCGATGGATTTCCTCACGCAGAACGTCCTGCTCATCACGCTGGTCGTCTTCAGCGGCCTCGGCCTGATCTGGCCGATGCTCGCCGGCTCGGCCGGCAACCAGGTCAACCCCGGCGAGGCGACCCTGCTGATCAACCGCGAGGACGCCCACATCATCGACGTCCGCGAGGCGTCCGAATTTTCCGCTGGCCATGTGCCGGACGCCAGGAACATCCCGCTGGCCAAGCTGGCCGAGCGGGCCGGCGAGATCGAGAAGTTCAAGGACAAGCCGGTGATCGTCTGCTGCGCTTCGGGCATGCGCTCGGGCAAGGCCTGCAATGAACTGAAGAAGCTTGGTTTCACCCGCCTGCACAACCTGGCCGGCGGCATCGATGCCTGGGCCAGTGCAGGTTATCCGGTGAAGAAGGGAAGCCGCACCAAATGACCGCCCGCGTCCTGATGTACACCACCGCGGTATGCCCCTATTGCGTCCGCGCCAAGCAGTTGCTGTCCGCCCGGGGCGTCACCGGGATCGAAGAGGTGCGCATCGACCTCGATCCGGCGCGCCGCGAGGAAATGATGCAGAAAACCCAGCGCCGTACCGTGCCGCAGATCTATATCGGCGACACTCACGTCGGCGGCTGCGACGACCTTGTCGCGCTCGACCGGGCCGGCGGACTGCTGCCGCTGCTCGCCGGCGCCGCCTGACGCCATCCCCCAACGCCAAGAAAGCAAACCATGGAACAGAACGAACAACAACCCGTCTTCGGGATCGAAAAACTTTATGTCCGGGACCTGTCGGTCGAGGTGCCTCACGCGCCGCAGATTTTCCTCGAGCGCGAAGCGCCCCAGGTCGAGATCCAGCTCAACACCCGCGGCCAGGGGCTCGGCGACGGCGCCTACGAGGTCGTCCTGACGGTGACCGTGACGGCGACGCTGGCCGACAAGACGGTGTTCCTGGTCGAAGTCGGCCAGGCCGGCATCTTCCGCATCATGAACGTTCCCGACGAGCAGCTCGAGCCCCTGATGGCGGTCGCCTGCCCGAACATCCTCTTCCCCTTCGCCCGCGAAACCGTGTCCGATGCGGTCACGCGGGCCGGCTTCTCGCCGATCGTCCTCCAGCCGGTCAATTTCGAGGCGATGTACATGCAACGCCTTCAGGAACAGGCACCGGCCCCCGCCGAAGTGCCCATCCAGTAAGGATCGCTCATGTGGCGCCAGGCTCTCGCCACTCTTGCCCTGCTCGGCTCCTGCGGCCTGGCCTCGGCCCTTGAATACCGCTCGGTCGACGTGCCGGTGGCGATCCTCTATGACTCGCCGTCACAGAAGGGCAAGAAGCTTTACCTGATCCGCGCTCAGACGCCGGTCGAGGTCATCCTGAGAATCGAAGGCTGGACCAAGGTGCGCGATGCCGAAGGTACGCTGGCCTGGCTCGAAACACAGCAGCTTTCCGAGCGGCGGACATTGCTGGTCACGGCCCCCAGGGCGGAGATCCGCCAGGCCGACAAGCCCGAGGCGTCGATCGTCGCCGAGCTCGACAAGTGGGTCGTTCTCGATTGGGTCGAGTCCGCAGCCCCCGGTTGGGTCAAGGTCCGGCACCGCGACGGGGCGACCGGATTCGTGCGCTCTTCCCAGGTGTGGGGCCTGTGAAGATCGCCGTCCTCGGCGCCGGCGCCTGGGGAACGGCGCTGGCCATCGCCTTCGCCGACCGCCATGAAGTCGTGCTCTGGTCGCGCGAAGACGATGTCGCGGTCGACCTGATCAATACCCGCGAAAACCACCGCTTTTTCCCCGGTTACCGATTGCCCGACTCGGTCGGGGTAGCCAGCGATTTTCCCGCTGCACTGGCGGGCGCGGAACTGCTCGTCGTCGCCACGCCGATCGCCGGTCTGCGCCCTACCGCCGAGCAGATCAGGGCGCTCGGCTGCAAGGCTCCGCTGATCTGGGTCTGCAAGGGTTTCGAGGCCGGCAGCGGCAAGTTGCCGCACCAGGTCGTCGCCGAGGTGCTCGGCCCGCAGACCATCTGCGGCGCACTGTCCGGTCCGAGCTTCGCCGAGGAAGTCGCGGCGGGTGAACCGACCGCCGTGTCGTTGGCGGCGAACAATCATGATTTCGTCCTCGAGGCGGCGCGCCAGCTGCACGGACGGCGCCTGCGCGTCTATGCCAACGACGACCTGGTCGGCGTCGAGGTGGGTGGCGCAGTCAAGAACGTCCTGGCCATCGCCACCGGGGTCTGCGACGGCCTGGGGCTCGGCCTCAATACGCGGGCCGCGCTGATGACCCGCGGCCTGGCCGAAATCGCCCGCCTCGGCGTGGCGCTCGGCGCCCACCGCGACACTTTTCTTGGCCTCTCCGGCATGGGCGACCTGATCCTCACCTGCACCGGCGACCTCTCGCGCAACCGCCGGGTTGGCCTGGGGCTCGCCGAGGGCAAGTCGCTCGAGGAGATCCTCGCTGAACTCGGCCATGTGGCGGAGGGTGTGTTCACCGCCCGCGAGGTCAATCGGCTTGCCAGAGAACTGGGCATCGACATGCCGATTTCCGCTGCCGTCGCGGCTTTGCTCGACGGGGAGATCAGCGCGCCCGAGGCGCTCGAGCGCCTGATGGCCCGCGATCCGCGCGAAGAAGCCGCCTAGGGCAGGCGTCCGGCGGCGATGAGCCGGCTGTAAATCACGTTCGGCGAGATCCACGCGACGATATCGTCGAATTCCCCGCCGGCTGTGCCCTTGTCACTCACCGTGTGGCTGACGAAGACCCGGTCGCCATCGATGTTCCCCTGTTCATCGCTGCCCAGCGCGCCCTGACGACCGTTCGGCCCGCCGGAAACGATGACGGCCACGGCTACATGGGTCAGCTCGGGCGAGGCGCACCGTGCGCTCGGGGTGGATGCCTGTGCGGCGCCGCCGCTGCACACGTGGATGTCCGGATGCGCCGCGGCGAGGCCGAGGGTGCGGATTCCGTCGGTGGTGGTGAAGGTATGGCGCTGAGCCCCGTTGGCGTTGGAGTCCATCGCATCGCTGTCCGGGTCGCTGGAGACCGCATAGCGGACCCGGGTGCCCCACGGGTCCACCGCGAAGCCTTCGCTGTCGGTCGGTGCGATTCCCAGTGTCGCGGCGGGAAGGAATCCGCCGTGGTAGGTGGAGCAGGGCGACTTGCCCGGCGTTCCCGAATAGGACTCCTGGCCACGGCTGGCCGCGCTGGCCGGGCATGGCAGCCGGCCATTGATGACGGCGAAGCCGAGCAGGGCCTCGGTGATGTTCTCCATCTGCCTTGCCGCATCAGACGTCTTGACCGAATTCTGCTGGGCGGAGATGCCAAGGAGCAGACCGCCGGTGAGCAGCGAGACGATGATCAGCACGACGGCCAGTTCGACCAGCGAAAAGCCGCGCAATTGACGGAGGGCGGGGGACATGGGCATCAGGGCGTCAGTAGGCCAGACGATCGTTGAAGGTCCCCGAGGCCGGCGTGCTGGCGAAGGCGGTTTTCGGCGCCTTGGCCTCGCCGTCGCGGGATGGATCGGCATTGGCACCCTCGAAGAACTGCGCGCTGGTGCGATTGGTCCGGTTCTGCGGGTTGAGCGGCGCCGGGAGCATGAGCGGCGCGCCCGCCGCGATCACCACGACGGGGTAGGCGCCGATCGCATCGATGGTGAGCTTGCCGGTCGCTGGGCGCACGCGATCGCTGACCTGGTAGAACAGCGTCTTGCTCCACTCGTTGGCTGTCCACCACGACGTCTTGCCGGTTCCCGGCTGGAGGAAGGCGCATGCCGTGGCTTGCCAGACCAGCGGCTGCGCCTCGGCGGTGCCGCTGTCGAGGCGTGCATCGAGGGCGCCGGCGCGCGCCAGCAGGGAATCGAGTTGGGCGGTCGTCGTCGCCACGGCCGCAGCCGCCGTGGCTGCCCGGGCGGCACTGGTCGGTGCGTTGATGTAGGCCTGCACCGCGCCCTGCGTTCCGTCCTGTCCAGCGATCAATGTCGTCGCCGCGCTGTAGGCAGACTGGGCATCATCGACGGTGGCGGAGGGGGCGCGGCGGGCCAGC
>Ga0114938_1002836_pt1 | contig 10650 bp, 8 predicted proteins | sample AshMeaBigSpring_FD_88675 | JGI IMG/M metagenome (GOLD analysis project Ga0114938, IMG submission 88675) | Groundwater microbial communities from Big Spring, Nevada to study Microbial Dark Matter (Phase II) - Ash Meadows Big Spring | ecosystem: Environmental > Aquatic > Deep subsurface >...
ATTTTGTCTTTTTATTTCATTACCTAGACTATCATAATAAATATGGAGACCAGACTTGAGACCTGCTTTAAATTCGCCTTGCTCTTTTATCTTACCATTAGCATAATAAAATATCCAATTACCTTGTTCTAATTCATCGATATAATTACCTATAGCTTTGATATCACCTGATTCATAATATTCCATAGCAGGACCATTTTCCATATTATTGTCAAAAGTCACTTTCTCTCTGAGCTTATCGTTGGGATAATAATATAACCAGGTACCAACCATTTGATCATTCATATAATTACCTAAAGTTTTGAGTTTGCCACTATCATCGTATTCTGTATATGGACCATTGAAAAGTCCAGCTTTCATGGATTGTTGTATGACGAGTATTCCTTGTTTATTATATATTTTATGATATCCTTCTTCTACTCCATTTTTAAAATTAATTTCTTCTTTTATCATGTTATTATCAAAATACATGGTTGTCAATCCTTCTTTATGTCCTTTGTTATATATACTTTGTTCTTGTAATTTTCCATTTTCAAAAAACTTTTTATATGCTCCATGTTTAATGGATTCATTATCTTTCAATACTTGAAATTTTTCTTTAATCATTTTATGAGATGCATCATAATAAATTATCAATTCTTTTTTTTCGCTACAAGCCGAAAAGAAGATACCCATAAATAAAATCAAATTATATTTGCTCATAAGACAGTACTTTGTGATAGGTTATAAATCATAAATACAAAATTATTCAAATCCTTAATATATTTCTTATGTCAGAGGAATTAATACATAATGCTTGGGTTGATCGTAAACTATTAACAGAAAAATTAGTGCAAGAAGCAATACATGATGTAATAGCACAATTGGATAAGGGTAAACTAAGAGTAGCTGAACCCATTGATGGTGATTGGGTAGTAAATGAATGGGTAAAAAAAGCCGTAATCATGTATTTCCCAATCATGCCTATGAGGATAATGCAACTAGAACCGGCACAATATTTTGATAAAATCCCTCTGAAAGCAAATATCGAAAAAGCTGGCATACGCACTGTACCAGGCTCCATACTGCGATATGGTGCTTATGTAGCGAATGGTGTTATTTGTATGCCTTCGTTTATCAATATCGGCGCTTATGTAGATGAGGGCACGATGGTAGATACATGGGCCACCGTAGGCAGCTGTGCTCAGATAGGTAAGAATGTACATTTGTCTGGTGGGGTCGGCATAGGTGGCGTACTGGAACCCGTTCAAGCCAGCCCAGTAATCATAGAAGATAATGCTTTTATAGGATCACGATGCATCGTAGTAGAGGGTGTGAGAGTAGGCCAAGAGGCTGTATTGGGCGCTAATGTCATATTGACTCAGTCCACTAGAATAATAGACGTAACCGGCAGCCAGTCCATTGAATATAGAGGCTATGTACCTCCTCGTAGTGTTGTGATACCGGGCAGTTATCCCAAAAAATTTGCGGCTGGTGAATATCAAGTACCGTGTGCGCTGATCATCGGCAGACGTAAAGAAAGTACGGATAAGAAAACCTCACTCAACGATAGCCTCAGAGAATACACTGTAGCTGTATAATGGCTATATATTTTCCGTAAATTTATATCCTACGCCTCTTATACTATGAAAATATAGAGGCTCACGTGGATCATTTTCAAAGTATTTGCGAAAATTAAGGATAAAATTATCTATGGTACGTGTAGTGGGATATACATCATATCCCCATACATTCTGTAAAATTACATTACGGCTGACTACCTCATTTTTACGTTCTATCAATAGTTTGAGTAGTTTTACTTCACGTTTGGTAAGACTTACATCTCCTCTATGGCTTTTAGCCTCGTAGGTATTAAAATTAATATAATTTTCGCCAAAGCTATATTCAATCAACTCATTCTCTTTTACATTGTCAGGCATGGCGGATCGTTTGACCAATGATTTTACCCGTAAAATAAGCTCTTCGAGATGAAAAGGCTTAGTCAAATAATCGTCTGCTCCACGTTTTAGTCCATTGATTTTATCTAGACTTGTATCTTTGGCTGTAAGAAAAATAATAGGAGTATGCGCATCATCCAGTCGTATCTGCTCACATACATCGAAGCCATTGATCTCCGGCACCATCACATCTAACACAAATAAATTAAATCTTTGCTCTTTAAATAATTTCAAAGCTTTAGTACCTGTATTGACAGCAATAACTTCATAACCTTCTAGCTCCAAATTCATCTTGATTACTTCTTGCAGATTGTCTTCATCCTCCATCAATAATATACGGGTGTCCATTATTAAATATTTTGATATACGATATTATAATTATTAATGCATAGTATTGTCATAAGATTGTCAATTTGTTAGTATAGGGAGTGAAACAACAAATTTACTACCTTGATTTAATTCACTATGCACTTGTATCGTGCCTTTATACATCGCTACCAATTGTTTGACGAGATATAAGCCTAATCCTGTGCCTCTAGCAGTGCGGGTTTCTTCAGTACCTATTCGATAAAATTTTTTAAAAATATTTTTCTGTTCTTCTGGAGAAATACCTACTCCTTTATCTTTTACTACAATGGATACGTTTTTGTCCATTTTATGTAATAATACTTCTATAGTAGATTCACTTGGCGAATATTTAGCTGCATTATCTATGAGATTGCTTATAATCAATTGTATGGCTACCGGGTCAGCTTGTAGATAACAGGATGCATCTGCATTACAATATAATGGATGCACAAATCCATGTCTATTACGATAGTGTTTGCATATTTCCACTATTAATTCACTTAAATTGATTTCTTCATGTGTAAATTGCTGTTGATGGGTTTCTATTTTTGTTGTCACAAGAATATTCTCTACTAATACTTTAAGTCGATCTACATCTTGCAGACTATTTTTCATAAGTTTATCTCCTTGTTCTTCATTCACTCTTTTTCCCCTTATGGTTTGTAATGCAAGCTGTATCGATGCGAGCGGTGATCTGAGTTCATGTGTGACTGATAGCAGAAAATTATTTTGTTGTTTATTGAGTTGCATTTCATTTATAAAAGATTGTCTTATCTGTATAGCTCCAATCGAAATCAGTAAGATAAACACGATACCTTCGCCCACTATCATCCATCTCTGTTTTCTAGTTTTATTTTCTAATATTTCTAGCTTCGATTGTTGCTCTGAATGTGCGATATGATTTTCTATAATAAATTTTTGTTCTTGATATATTTGATTGTTTTTTGATACTAATAAATAAGCCCACCAAAAATAGCTAGCAAAAATGTAAAATATCAAAAAATAAAATACAAAAAGAGGTTTGAAATATTTCATTCCACTTAGATTTTAAATAAATATACAACAAGTATGTAAAAGTAAATCAATAATTAAAAATTTCGTCCAGAGACAGCATAATTTGATCAGCAGCTTGTAAAAGTATCTCTGTAGTATGTGCATTAGAAACAAAGCCTACTTCATATCCTGAAGGTCCGAAATAAATACCTTTGTATAACAAGCGATGATATAAATTATTAAAACACCGAATACCATTTTCATCTATCTCATCTGCACTATGAATATCATATTTTTGTCCAAATATCATCCAAAATATGCTACCAATATGCTGTACATAAAATGGATAGTTTTTCTTTAGAGCATAAGTATTAATACTTTCAGCAAATAATCTTGTACGATTAGCAAGGCTGTCATAAAAACCTGCTACCATACATGATGATAGCGAAGCATAACCTGCACTCATAGCTATAGGATTCCCGCTTAGTGTGCCTGCCTGATATACGTCACCATCTGGGGCTATATTTTTCATATGATGAGCCTTGGCACCAAATGCCCCGACAGGCATACCGCCGCCGATAATTTTGCCGAATGTGATTATATCAGGCTCAATATTATAGTATCCAGCCCCTCCCTCAAAACCTACTCTAAAGCCAGATATTACCTCATCAAATATCAATATACTACCGTTGTTATCACAAAACTTGCGCAAGTGTTTAAGAAATATTACATCTTGCAATAACAAACCATTATTAGCAGGTATAGGTTCTATAATCACGCATGCTATTTCATTTTTGTATTGCTGAGTAATATTATCAAACGATTCTATATCATTTAGCCGCAATACTATCGTATCGACTGCCCATGATGCGGGTATGCCATTGCTACTAGCTATCCCCAATGTAGCTAATCCGCTGCCAGCTTTGACCAGGAGAGCATCTACATGCCCATGATAGCACCCTTCAAATTTTATAATCTTATTTCGTCCTGTGATCCCACGTGCCAATCGCAGAGCAGACATTACCGCCTCTGTACCGCTATTTACAAATCTTATCTTTTCGATTGATCGATGATTACTTATTATCAAATGAGCCAACTTATTTTCGATTTCGGTAGGTGTGCCAAACGAAGTTCCATTATGAACTGCCTCTATTATCGCCTCTCTTATAGGTCCAAAATTATGACCATGAATCAATGGCCCCCACGAGCAACAAAAATCAATATATGTATTGTCATCTATATCTGTGATATAAGCACCATCACCTTTTTTCATAAAAATAGGACTGCCCCCAACAGACTTAAAAGCCCTCACAGGCGAATTGACACCCCCGGGGAATAGTTTATAAGCTTGATCAAATGCAGCAATTGAGTTATTTATGTGCATAAATTATAGTACTTAATTATATGCGAATTTATAAATTAAGCTTGTATAAAAAATAGGTTTATAATATTTTAATAAACTTATGATTTACCTTGTATATAGTATCATTGACATTTACTTAACGATTAATGATTATTACAATATTTGTACTTCTATTCACATGTCATCTTTACTCTATGAATAAAAAAAAATTGACATCAGATAAATATTATTACTCAACATAAAAATATATTTACGCAATAATTGTATTCTATATAAGTTCTATGATAATGATCAAGAAGTTACTGATTTTTAATGATATATCACTCAATATCTTAAACATTTCATAGAATTTTCAATCAATAAAAAAAAATAGCATTATTATTGCATTGCAATTTTTCAGATTTCTGAACAAGAAAATTCATCGCATGGCAAATAATTTATTAATAGTAGAATCACCTGCAAAGGCAAAAACTATAGAAAAAATACTAGGTAAAGACTTTATCGTAATGTCTTCTTACGGGCATATACGTGACCTTGCCAAAGGAAATGCAGCTATAGATGTCAAGAATAATTTTAATGCTACTTATATTATAGATGAAAATAAAGAGAAAGTAGTAAAAGAACTCAAAAAACACGCTAAAGGCAAAGAAGTATGGCTCGCCACGGACGAAGACCGTGAAGGAGAGGCCATATCATGGCACCTTTGCGAAGCCTTAATGTTAGACATAAAAAATACCAAAAGAATCGTATTTCACGAAATCACAAAACCCGTAATATTGAGGGCTATAAAATCACCCAGATTAGTCAATATGGATCTCGTGAATGCTCAGCAAGCTCGACGGGTATTAGATAGATTAGTGGGTTTTGAGCTTTCGCCTATCTTATGGCGTAAGCTGAGAGCAGCACAATCGCTCAGTGCAGGTCGTGTGCAATCTGTAGCAGTAAGATTGATAGTAGAAAAAGAAAGAGAAATACAAAATTTTACATCTCAATCCTATTTTAAAATTATAGGAATTTTTGAAATAACAGACCCTGAAGGTAAGTTAAGAAAATTTAAAGCAGAATTGTCCCAAAAATTAAATGACAGTAAATTGATAACAGCCTTTTTAAAAACTTGCATCGGAGCACAATATAGCATAAGCAAGCTCGAAGTAAGTCCTACAAAGCGGACTGCTACGGCACCATTCACCACATCCACATTACAGCAAGAAGCTAGTCGTAAATTAGGTTTCTCCGTATCGAAAACTATGGTAGTAGCTCAGCGATTATATGAAGCGGGTAAGATCACGTATATGAGAACTGACTCTACCAATCTTTCTGAAGAAGCTCTTACTAATTGTGAAAATGAAATAATAAAATCCTACGGCAGTAAATATAGCAATACTCGACAATATCGCACTAAAAATTCATCTGCACAAGAAGCTCACGAGGCCATACGTCCTACTTATTTTGAAAATCATAAGGTAGATGGTGATAAGGATGAGCAACGCTTATACGAATTGATCTGGAAGCGCACGGTTGCCTCTCAAATGGCTGATGCTCAACTGGAAAAAACAACTGCTCATATAGCTATATCTACTGCATCACAGTATTTTATCGCACAAGGCGAAGTGGTTCTTTTTGATGGGTTTCTAAGATTATATAAGGAATCCAATGACGAAGAATCTGAATCAAACGAAGATGATAAATCTCTCTTACCTCCTTTATCTCAAGGACAAGATGTCAATCATATAGAAACGACCGCAACGCAGAAATTTACTAGGCATACTGCAAGATATACCGAAGCATCACTTGTAAAAAAGCTAGAAGAGTTAGGCATTGGTCGCCCATCGACTTATGCACCTACAATATCAACTGTACAAAAAAGACAATATGTAATCAAAAAAGATAAAGAAGGCTATGAACGGATGATAGAAATACAGCAACTTATCAAAGATAAAATCTCTCAAAAACAAACAACAGAAACCGCCGATGCGGATCGTAATAAATTATTCCCTACAGACTTAGGTATGCTTACCAATGACTTTTTATTAGAGCATTTTGACACGGTTCTGGATTTCTCATTCACAGCCAAGATAGAACAAGAATTTGATGAAATAGCTAATGGTAAACTTAAATGGCAAAAAATGTTAAGCGATTTCTACAAACCCTTTCATGATCAAGTCGAGACTACAGCCTCCACAGCAAAAAGAATAAGCGGTGAGCGATTATTAGGTATCGACCCTAAAACTAATAAAGAAGTATTTGCCAAAATGGGACGCTTTGGTCCTATGATACAGATAGGCAAAACAGTCCTGGACGAAAACGCAACAGAATCTAAAAGTCGCAAAAAGAAAATTGACATAAACCCAGAAGATAAACCATTATTTGCAAAACTGAGAACTAATCAGAGTATAGATACGATCACTATAGAAGAAGCCTTGCAGCTATTTGATCTACCCAGGATTATAGGTAAATATGAGGATATGGAGGTAGTGGTCAATGAAGGCAGATTTGGACCCTATATAGTGCACAATAAAGAATTCGTTTCACTCAAGAAAATAGACGACCCATATACTCTTACCATTGATAGAGCAATTGAGTTAATTGAAGAAAAAAGAAATACCGTATTACGTGTATTTGAAAATGAAGATATAAGAATATTGCAAGGACGCTGGGGACCCTATATCAAGCAAGGCAAAAGCAATGTAAAATTACCCAAAGGGACAGATGCTGCATTGATTACAATTGCCGAATGTCTTGCGTTAATAAAAAAAAGTAATAGCGCATCTGTGAAAAAATCATTAAATAGCAAGTAATGCAAAAAACTGCAGAGATAAAAGCATTGATCTCACTACTCGATGATCCTGATGAGAATATCTATAATTCCATAGAACAAAAGTTAATATCATATGGCAATGATGTCATTATTAATTTAGAAGAAGCATGGCAGCAAAACGAAGACCCTTTATTTCAAGAGAGAGTAGAAAATATAATCCATAGGCTGCAATATGACCAAGTAAAAATCCAATTGCATAAATGGGCTATCGAAGGCGGGCAAGACCTCTTGCAAGGTGCAATTTTACTCTCTAGATACTTCTACCCCACATTAGATTTAAGTCAGATATTAACACCACTGCAACAGATACGTACCTATATATGGCTTGAATTCAATAATTCGCTATCGGCTTCAGAATCAGTCAATATCATCAACCATCACCTATTTGGCAAATACCACCTACAAGGTGAGGTCAATTTTATGCAAGATGTAACCCTATGTTTTTTGAATAAACTATTGCAAAGTCATAAAGGAAATCCCTATTCATTGAGTTTACTATATTTGATTATAGCACAACAATTGCATTTACCTATTTATGGCGTCAATTTATTTGCCCATTTTATTTTATGTTATACTAATGAAGAAATTAAGGATTTTACGGTAAGCAATAAAAATAAAATAATATTCTATATCAATCCATTCAACAAAGGTGACCTATTTAACAAAAGTGAAATAGATAAGTATTTACAACGCATAGATAAAAATGCTATGCCTGAATACTATGAACCCTGTAATAATGTAGAAACTATGTATGCATATATCAAACATATATTATTTAATTTTGAATTAAATCAAATGAATGATAAGGCTAAGGAGATGAGAGAATTATTACAAATATTAGATGAATTTCGACAAATATAATTTCTAGATTAAATTCATTATACTATTTTTATAGCAGCAATAAGGCATGTCTAAAAGATGGCGTACAGCCCAGAAATTTGAATTGAAATGGTGGGAAAATTACCTAGCTAATAAACCTGTAAGCGAATATCTCGATTGGAAAAAAAAATATTGGATTGCATTATTGCAACAATTATTGCCAGAATTCCGTTTGTACAAAGATCAAAAAGTATTAGATGCAGGCTGCGGGCCGGCAGGTATCTTTATAGCTTTACCCGATCAACAAGTGACTGCAATTGATCCTTTAATTCATAACTATGCTAGCTCATTAGCTCATTATGATCAGGCGACTTATCCTTACGTAAATTTTATCGAGACCCGTATGGAGGAGTTTACTCATGCAGCAATCTTCGATGTAGTTTTTTGCATGAATGCTATCAATCATGTAGCTGATATAAACCTAAGTATGAAAGCAATATGCAATTCATTGAAGCCCAATGGATATTTCATAATGAGTATCGATGCTCATAATTATAGCCTAGCCAAATCTATATTCAGAGCTATCCCGGGAGATATATTACATCCGCATCAATATGATATCAGAGAATATGCCGCTATGATCAAAGCTCAAGGTATGCTCATTGAAAAAAGAGTATTGCTCAAACAAGAATTCCTTTTTAATCATTACTTGATTTTGGCTAAAAAGAAATAATGTGTTCACACTATTTTTATCCAAATATTATGGTATCTTCGTATAAATTAAATTGGCATTATGTGTATAAAATGTCTCGTCCTAAAAAAAGTTTACAGTTTTTTGGATTAATCCTATAATAAATTGTCAGTACAAACATAGTCCTAAAATTGATTTACAGACTTATTTTTTTGATACTAATTAAGCTTTCTTTATGAAGTATTATTTTCTTCTTTACTTCAGCCTCCTACTACTCTTTTCTTGCAAGAAAGAAGCAGTTTCTAACCCCATACCCTCATTCTCAGATACACCTGTGATTTCGTTGATTTCAGTTTCTAGCACAACTGTAAGGCAATTTACAGACAGCATTATTTTTACTATAAAATATCAAGATGGAAATGGTGACATTGGATATGAATTTGCTGACAGTATGAGCTTATTTCTCATTGATACACGTGTACCCTTGACTTTCGCATATCATATACCACCAGTAGCTCCTATTGGTAGTGATATCGATGTAGAAGGCACCTATGAAATAGTGCTTGATCACACAATAATATTTGATCCAGCTCTCAATCCTGAAATCACTATCTTTGAAATCAAACTTAAGGATCGAGCTAATAATTGGAGTAATACCTTGCTAAGTCCAATTATTACAATTATTCCATAATCGTAAAAGCTATCGATATCACTTTATCACATATCTTTTGAAAAATTAATTATATATATGTATCATTAATTTTGATAGCACTGATTAACAAAGTAGAAAATAAGAATAGAATACAACATAATTAAATATATAATTACGTAATTAGAATTTAATTTATTACATTTGGGCGATTTTTTAATCCAATTAACAATCCATAAATAATTATATAAGATACACTTATGAATAATTACAAACTTATTAATAATATCATCGGATGGTGTATGTTTGTTATTGCGCTCATTGTATATACCCTTACAATGGAGAGCAGTACTAGTTTTTGGGATTGCGGAGAGTTCATACCAGGCTGTTATAAATTACAAGTAATGCACCCACCAGGAGCTCCTTTATTTTTGATGATAGGCCGTATATTCACATTATTTGCACCTAATACACAAGCCGTTCCGATTATGATTAATTTCATGAGTGCTTTATGTACAGCTTTTGTAGCCCTGTTCATTTTTTGGACCATAACGGCGATAGCTCGCAAGATAATTGATCCTAAGCATGAAAGCGATAGTGAAAAAATTATTTTGATAATGGCTTGTGGTATAGTAGGAGCATTGGCTTGTACATTTCTTGACAGTATGTGGTTCTCTGCCGTAGAGGGAGAAGTATATGCCATGAGTATGTTTTTCACAGCCTTGATAGTATGGGCTGCATTTAAATGGGAAGAGCTTGCCGAAACGCCTTCTGGAGACCGTTGGATAGTATTCATAGCATATATGTGTGGCTTATCTATAGGCGTACACTTATTAAATCTCGTTGCTATTCCGGCCATCATATTAATCTATTTTTTCAAAAAATATAAAGCAACAACCTTTAATACTATAGCAGCTATTTTCGTTGCACTTGTCATACTAGTGACGATTGTTTTTATTATTATTCCTATGACCGTGAGTATAGGGACTAAATTTGATCATTTATTTGTTGATGATTTTTCATTACCATTCA
>Ga0114938_1002840_pt1 | contig 10638 bp, 10 predicted proteins | sample AshMeaBigSpring_FD_88675 | JGI IMG/M metagenome (GOLD analysis project Ga0114938, IMG submission 88675) | Groundwater microbial communities from Big Spring, Nevada to study Microbial Dark Matter (Phase II) - Ash Meadows Big Spring | ecosystem: Environmental > Aquatic > Deep subsurface >...
ATCGAAACGGCGGTGATCGATAAAATCGGCACGATTCATATGCTCTCAAGCTCCAATGCCAGAAGCGTCGAAGAGATCGCAAGTGCGGCGGAACATCTCTCCAAACTCTCTTCCAATCTCAGCGAAACCCTCGCGCAATTCAAAACCGCCTAACCTTTTTACCTCGTTAACGCCGAAGCGATCGTCGCGGCGTTAACGGTTGCGGGTCTATTTTCAAAACGCTTTAAAAAGAGCCGTCGTAGAGAAATTCGGCGATGGCTTTTAGACTCTCTTGGTCGACGCCTATGGTCGGCATAAGCTCAAATTTTTTCACCGCGTCTTGTAAAATCGCGCTCTTTGCCTCAGGTGCGTTTAGCCATCGTACCGCAAACGATACGAAGGCTTCTTTGGTATGAAAGACGCTTTTGTAACGTGCTTGTATCTCTTTGATAGAAGGTGCGGAGAGGGTTTTCGTATGGTCGTGGCATGTCACGCAGTTACCTTGAAACAAGGTCTCGCCGCTTGGAGCGGCGTACAAAGATACGCTGAAAAGAACAATTAAACGCAAAACATGTATACGCATATGACTCCTTCTTTTTGAAAGGATTGTAACCAAAAAAGGGCGTGCGTGTCGTTGCGTTACGTCAAGAAAAACGTACGTGTTATGTTTGTTGAAAGGTACGCTCGGACAAGTTATTCTTACATGTAAAGCAGTGACTGACGATAAAAAGTCTCAAAAGTGATTTGAAGAAGTTTTGTTTAACACACTTTTAACACTAGAACTTTAAGATTAATGTACCATTTTAAGGGAGAATATATGAAAAGAATTATCGGAGTATCTTTGGCGGTCTCGACGATTTTAATTGCAGAGACGATAGATCTTGGTGCGATTAGCGTCGAGGGAGAACGTTTTTCGACGGAAATTCAAAATATTAGCGGTGAAGAGCTCAAATCGGCGGATTTGGCGGAGGCACTCTCTCGCAACAGCGCGTCTGTTACGATGTTACGAGGAAGCGGCGTTGCCAACGATATTATCTTACGCGGGCAAAAAAGAGATAATATCAATGTTTTGATCGATGACGCCAAGCTTTACGGCGGGTGCCCCAATCGTATGGACCCCGCGATCACGCATATTAACGCCGACAACATTGAAAACGTCAAAATCGTCGAAGGTCCTTACGACGTTGAAAATTTCGGAACGCTAAGCGGTGTGGTCGTCGCAGAGACTAAAACGCCGACCAAAGAGCCAAACGGCGACGTGAATTTGGGTATCGGCAGTTACGGCTATCGTAAAGCTTCGGCGAGTGCGGGCGGCGGAAACGAGTATATTCGAGCTTTGTTGAGCGCATCGACCGAACGAAGCGACCAGTATAAAGACGGAAACGGCGATACGTTTTACGACCAGCTCAACAATGCCGTCGCCCAAGGAATGGGGATGAACGCCAATCGTTACAGTACGAGCGATTTACGATCGTACGAAAAGAAAACGTTTATGGGTAAAGTCTTTATCAATCCCTCCGACAATCAAGAAATCCGTTTAGGCTATACGCTCAATCGTAGCGACAACGTGCTTTATCCTTCACGTATGATGGACGCGGATCGAGACGATAGCGATATTTACACTTTCGGTTATAGTCTTTACGATTTGGGGGAGTTTTCCAAAGAACTTGCTTTGGAGACCTATTACTCCAAAGTCGAACACCCTATGTCGAACAAATACCGTATACGTTCTTCATCGGCAACGTACAATACGGCCGATATGGACTCTTCGATAGAGGGAGCCAAGCTTAAAAATATCATGAACGTAGGCGGCGGGGAACTTACTTACGGCATCGATACGAGCAAACGCAATTGGGACGGTAAAAGCTACATTACGACCGTAGCGACGGGAGTCGTCTCAAGCGTTACGAATTTATCGACGATACCCGATGTGGATACGACCAATAAAGCACTCTTTGCACACTACGAGAAAACGATCGATCGCGTGAACGTTCAGGCGGGTATTCGTTACGATGATACGGACGTTAAAGCCCATCGCAAAGGACAAACCTACGTTCAACGCTATGAGAACGATTACGAAGCACTTTCGGCGAATGCGATTATCACCTATAAAGCAACCGATAACGTGGACTACTTTATCGGTTTTGGAAAAGCGTCGCGCGTACCGGATGCACGAGAGTTGTACCATGCCGCTCGTTCAACGGGTATTTTAGATCAAGTGAGCAATTACGAAACCGATCTTGGTTTTAAAGCCCACTACGACAATGCCGGCGTTAAAGGAAAAATCTTCTATTCAGACTTGAAAGACTATATCTACTATAACGCCGATGCGACGAAATACGTGAACGTCGACGCGACGATTTACGGTGCTTCCTTGGATGCGTATTACGATTTTTCAAAAGCTTGGACGCTCAATTACGGTATGAGTTACCTTAAAGGCGAAAAAGACAAACCGCTTGCGGGACAAACCGACAAAGACTTAGCCGATATCGTGCCGCTTCGCGCCGTAACGTCGCTGAGTTATCATGAAGCGAACCATACGTTAAAAACGGAAGTGGTCGCCGCCAAACGTTGGGATAACGTCGATAGCGATAACGGAGAGCAAATCCTCGGTGGATACGCCGTTTTAAACCTCAAATACAACTATAAAATCAGTAAAAACTTCGACGTTACGGTCGGCATCGACAATCTCTTCGACAAGACCTATGCCGTCTCCAACACGTATAAAGATTTAATACTTATCAATTATGCCGGAAGCGACGATTCTGTGATGCTCATTAACGAACCGGGTCGCTACGGGTATATCAATTTACACTACGCGTTCTAAATCCTAGTGCCGCTTTGACATCGTAAAGCGGCACTTATTCCAAACTCTTTCGCCCAGTAGCACGATACCGATCGCAATCATGCCGTACTCAAACGCTCCGGCGACTTTTTGCGCCCAAAAACTATGAAGTAATGCCAAAATGAGCGCGACGTAAACGGCTTTATGGTAGCGCGAAAAACGTGCAAAACGTTTTTTGGTAGAGCTAAACGCCATCGATAAAAGAATCAAAAAGGAGATAGCACCGACGTAGATAAACGGCTTTTTGAGGCTTTTTTCAAAGAGCGTCGTGAAATCCAATTCGCTGTCTAAAACGATAAAAACGCTTACATGTAAAAGGGCATAGACAAACGCTAAGAGTCCAAGCGTTTTGCGAAAACGAAGCAGATTGAGGGCGCAAATTCTTTGACATGGAGAAGGTACGAGTGAAAGTAAAAGAAGGGTTATCGTTCCGACACCCGTGGTGGTATAGAGCATTTTGATGGGGTCGATGGCATTTTCGAGCGAATAGTATGCATAGCCTAAGGGTAAAAGGGCGAAAAAAACGATGAGCGTTTTCAATACTGTTTCCTCAAATCCATACCGGCGTACAAGTGTGAGACCTCTTTTTCGTAACCGTTAAACATCAGCGTCTCTTGTTTGGTCAGTTTTCCGAGTAGGCGTTCTTTGGCTTGGCTCCATCTGGGATGATCGACGGTAGGATTGACGTTGGCGTAAAAGCCGTACTCCTCCGGTGCCATCGCTTGCCAGGTATTGAGCGGTTGCTCTTCGACGCATTCGATGAGGTCTAACGATTTGATCGATTTAAAACCGTATTTCCACGGAACGACGAGACGAATAGGCGCGCCGTTTTGCTTCGGCAAAGGCTTGCCGTACATGCCGACGGCTAAAAAAGTCAAAGGATGGCGTGCCTCGTCCATGCGCAAACCCTCCACGTAAGGGTGTTTGATAGAGGCAAAAAGCCCACGCGCTTGGTCGGGAAAGATGTCGGGTTCGTGACGCGTGGTAAATTTGACGTATTTGGCTTTGGCGTTGGGCTGCAAATAATCGAGCAGTTTGTACAGCGGAAAACCGATCCACGGTACGACCATCGACCAGCCCTCGACGCAACGAAAACGGTAAATCCGCTCTTCGAGTCCAAATTTGGCGATGAGGTCATCGACTTCGACCATCTCTTCACGAGCGATTTCACCGAAAAATCCTAAACTCCACGGTTTGAGTTTCATCGCTTGCGCCATTTTAACGGGAGCGGTTTTGTCGGTGGAAAATTCGTAAAAATTGACGTAGTTACTGACGTGCTCGAAGGGATTGGGCGTGAGTTTGGAAAGATTGGGGTCTTTGGCGTAGACGAGTTGTATCTCTTCGGGCATGGCGGCTAAAAGCCGTGAGATGGCGGTGGAACCGACCAACGCTCCCGCTCCCAATTTTAAAAAGTGTCGGCGCGCCTCAAAAAGGATTTCCGGTGTGATAAAAGGTGTTGGCATGTTTTTTCCTTTGTCCTGCGCTTATGCGAGGAGATCAAAATGGTTTTTAATATAATCGGCGATACGAAAGGCGTTTGCATAAATCGTCCATGTGTAAGGAACGCTTCCTCCTGTAGGCATAAAACTCCCGTCTGTTACGAAAAGATTGGGAATATCGTGGCTTCGGCAGTAGCGATTGAGTACATGTTTTTTAGGGTTGTTCCCAAAACGGCAACCTCCCGCTTGAAGATTTTGAGACGGTAAGGGAGAAATGGAATACGATATATTTTTAGCTCCCATATGTTCAAGTAATTGAACCGCTTTGGTTGCTAAAAATTCTCCGACTCTGACATCTTCAGGATGTGCCCCTATGCGAATGTTCGCAACGGGAATGCCGTATTTATCTCTATATTTTTCATCAACGGATACAAAACAGTTATCATTGGGCATCCAATCGTTAAATATTTCAAAATTAAGAACTCTTTTTGTCGTGAATGTTTGAAAAATTTTATCTTGAAGCTTTGGTCCAAAGATTAATGTGTTATCTTCCCATTTCAAAGCATTGGCACGCCGAATCGGATTGGCATGTTCAAATAAAAAGTCAATCAAACCGCCTTTAAATTGGGGTGTAAAATACCAATCCGTTAAAGCACGATTGACAAAAAGACCCGGCTGCAAAAGAATTTCTTGACTAAAATGGCTCAAATCAAACTCTCCCGACCCCATGCCTCCACCGGAAAAGAGAAGATTTTTCCCAACGGCTCCTGAAGAATTGGCTAAGCCGTTCGGAAATGCCGCATTTTTGGAATTTAACAATAAACGTGAACTCTCGACCGCTTGCGCCGCAAGGATAAAGAGTTTTGCTTTTATCTCTTTTTGCGTACCTTCTTTTGTCAGATAGAGTGCTTTTTGAATCTTTTGGGTCTGATCGGTTTCCAATTTAATAACAAAAGCATTTGCAATAATATGTAAGTTTCCCGTTGCGAGAGCCGGTTGAAGGAGGGCGGCTCTTGAACTGCCCTTTGCCCCGCTTGAACATGCGTAAGAACCGCAGTAATGAGAGTAGTAACACGGATTTCTGTTCCCCTGAGCTTGCGAAAGAATGGCTCTGGGGGTTATGAACGGGGTAAAATTTAAAGCTTGACATGCCGCGTCAAATTTTTCAACAATGGGATGTTCTTCTAAAGGAGGATACGGGTACGCGTTCGTACTTCTTGGTTCTTGATGCGCATATTCGGTAACGTGCCCTGAAACGCCTACGATTTTTTCGACTAAATCATAGTAAGGTTCGAGCTCTTCATAGCGTATAGGCCAATCTTCGATATTGGCTCCTTCATAAACACCATAAACGGATTTTAATTTAAAATCATTCGGTTTCAGGCGATGAAAAAAGCCGCTCATAAAATTGGAAGAGCCTCCTAAAAGACTCCCGTTCCAAAAATTCCAATTATTTTCGTAGGTAGGCGTTTTGATCCATTCTCCATCTTCAAACGTTTCAATCGTATGGTATTCATCGCTTAGTTTCGGCGTAAAAATAGTGCGTTTCGTATAAGCGATTTCATCTTTGGAAAAATCTTGTTCACTGTAAATATCGCCTTTTTCGAGGATAACGACCTTTTTCCCGGCATGTGAGAGTTCATAAGCAAGCGGTCCGGCTCCCGCACCGCTACCGATAATGCAAACATCGTACTTCATGCTTTGCTTCCGTATTTTTTTATAGGGCGAGGATTTCCACTGACATGTAAGGTTGCTTTCCAAGCCAGTTCTCGGGGATTTCCACCGTAAATAGGATCGCTAAACATCGCTTCAATCGTATAATAAATGAGTTTTGAGAGCCATTGCTCTAAATATTCGTTTTTGCTTGCGGTTTCTAAAATTTGATATTGCGATTGTGTATTTTGATCTGAAAAATCCGGAAAACGGTGATGAAAGACAGAAGCTCCTTTGATAAGCAAATTTAAATCATTTGCATCAAAATACTCTGATGCACTGTTCGATACCAAATAAAAAAGTGCGTTAATATCCTGTGCAGAGGGCATTTGTTGAGTTTTGGGCACTAAAACGTCTTGTACGATTGCTATGGTTTCCCATACATAAGCAGGAATTTCGTGAGCGTACGTATCCATGCGTAAGAAAAAAGGTGATGTAGCACTAAGTGCTATAAAAGTTCGTCTCTTCATGGTAGCTATTTTAGCACACCGCATGTAAAGAATTTGTGTAATAAAACTACATAATCACTACACGTAAAATCATTATACTGTCGCTATCCAAACCCCAAAAAAGGAGATTTTTATGCAAGTTAAAGTTAAACTACTTGTAGCATTAGGTATGGCTGCAATGTTCGTAAGCGGTGCAATGGCGGCCGAGGGTAAATGCGGCGGCGAGATGAACTCCACAAAAGATGCAAAAGAGATGAAAAAGCCTGCCGATGCAAAATGCGGCGGCGATAAAATGTCTCAGGATGCCAAAAAACCTGCCGATGCAAAGTGCGGAGCGGAAAAGAAATAATTGAGGCTTACAGTGATACCATAGCCTCCGCAAAGGCTATGGTATAATGGATGAAAAAGGGAACGGTCGATGAAGATTTTAGTGTTAGAGGACGATCCTATTTTGTCCGACATTCTACTCTGTCATCTCAACAGACATAGGCATCAAACCACGCATTTTTGCGATGGACAATTAGCTTTTGATGCATTAAATGAGCAAAAATTTGATCTTTTAATTCTTGATATCAATGTTCCAAAATTAAGCGGTATCGATCTTCTTAAAGAAATTCGTACGTATCAAAACAATACTCCCACTATTATCATCACCGCATTTCAAGATACGGCTCATTTAAAAAAAGGTTTTGAGAACGGGTGTGATGATTACATTAAAAAACCTTTTGATCTTGAAGAACTTGATTTAAGAATTAAAAATATTCAAAAACGGTTTCACCTTGTCAACGAAGAAGTCTTAAAATTAGACGACGATCTTTCGTTAATCGTTTCTAAAAATCGTTTGCTTGTCAATGGAATATCTTACACGCTTACTCGCAAAGAGTGTAAAATTTTACTTTATCTGTGCAATCAAAAAGGGAAAGTCGTCTCTTCGGAAGAACTCATTCAAAATTTATGGGATTATCATGAAATGCCAAGTGAAGCGACGATTAGAGTTTATATTAAGAATTTACGCACTATTTTAGGAAAAGATAAAATTCAAACCGTTAGAGGGAATGGATATATTTTTGAATAAAGAAGAACTTAAAACATTATGGGGATTTTTAATCGTCTATGTTGCCTCTGCACTGATTCTTATGGTGATAATTGCTATTTTGTATTACCGTAACGAGACACTTAAAATTCACGAAAAACGCTTAATGGAAATTAAAACCGTCATCATGGGCTATGAAAAAGAACTGATGAGGGCGGAAATGGATAAAGTACCTTATGCATTTCATGCACCGAAAGAGTTTTTTAGCGTTGCATTATTAAATAAGGAAAAACTCGCTCTTTTTTCGAACTTCAAACATCAGATTGTTGATTTTAATGCAACACGCTACACCGTTCGCGCATTAGCAACTCCTATCAACGATGTTGCTTATATTGTCGTCGATGAAACAAAGAGCGAACAAGAGATATTCACGTTAAAATTCATTATTTTCTTGAGTATTTTTATATCTGCTGTTTTTGTCGGTATTGAAGGCTATTTCTTAAGTCGATTTTTACTCAAGCCCGTTCATTCGCGCATTGACAAACTCAATAAATTTATTAAAGATAGTTCACATGAACTCAATACTCCCGTAGCGGCTTTGATGATGAGCGTTTCAAATCTAAAACAAAGTTCTTTTAGCGATAGACGCGTTATTAATCATATTTCCATTAGTACAAAACTTATTTCGCAGATTTACAATAGCCTAAGCTACATCGCTTTTAACGATATCGATGAAGTTTTTGAAGAGACATTTGATCTTGCCCTTTTAATCCAAGAGAGCGTTAGTTATTTCAATGAAATAGCCGCGACGAAAGAAAATACGATTACCGCACAACTTCAAACAACATTCATTCATATGGATAAGTCCCGTATTCAAAAAGTGATTCATAATCTTTTATCCAATGCTATCAAATACAGTTATCCCAAAACAACGATTTCCGTAAAACTTTCCGAGCACCTTTTAACGATTACCGACAAGGGTATCGGTATTAGCGAAGAGAATAAAAAAACTATTTTTAAGCGATTTGAGCGTAGAAGCACCACGGTCGGAGGTTTCGGTATAGGGCTGGATATTGTGAATTCTGTTTGTAAAATGTACCGTATCAAGGTTTGGGTTGAATCTATTGCAATGAAAGAAACCACGTTTTATTTACAATTTCCTCCGCTTCGACACGATATACAACGACCGGTTTAAAAAATAGTTCAAACACGATTTAGTGCTTTTGAATCCACGTTTGGATCATTTGATAAGCGATACTCGTGGAGTAGGGGAGCTCGGGAAGCGTCTCTTTGGTAAACCATTTGGCGTCTTCGAGCTCTTCTTCTTGGATAACGATCTCTCCGCTTTTATATCGGGCGAAAAAGCCGATCATAAAGGAGTGGGGGAACGGCCACGGTTGCGTACCGAAATACTCCAAGCCTTCGATCTCGAGTCCGACTTCTTCTCGAACTTCCCGCACGACGCACGCTTCGGCACTCTCTCCGGCTTCGACGAATCCGGCGATCAAACTGTACATGCTATTGGCGTAGTGGTAGGAACGGGCTAAGAGTATCTCATCGCCGCGCGTGATGAGGACGATGCATGCGGGGGAGAGTTTCGGAAACGAAAGTTGTCCGCAAGCGGTACATTTGAGGGAAGACATGGTTGCAAAGTAGCTCAAAGGTGCGCCGCATCTGCCGCAAAAACGGTTATCTTGAAGCCAATGCACGAGCTGTTTCGCGCGAATCAAAGGTTCTAAAAGAGCATCGCCGACCAAAGGAAGAATGCTCCGAAGTTGTCTTTTTTCAAAAGGCGCATTGACTTCTAAAGCCGCATCCCAAAGGTAGAGGCTAAAAGTTTGCCGATCGTTTTTGGCGATATCGAAGCGGTGCATCGGTTCTTGAAGTCTCGCTAAATCTTCTTCCGAGGGAAAAGTAAGATCGGGAAGCAGTAAGACTAAATCATCCGAAAACGCTAAAATAAATCGGTTTGGTTCGTGTTGCGTCGGTTTAAAAAACGGAACAATAGAGCTTTGCATCGTAAAATCCTCTTTTTTTGGAAAGAAATATCATAGCACAAACGCCCTAAAGAGCTTTAAAAACGCTTTTTTTCACCAAAAGAAAAAAATACATTATATTTTTAAATATATTACGCTATACTATGCTTCTGATTTGAGAGTCAAGGCTTCATGCGCTTCCCCATGTTTGAAGCCTTGGTTTTTATAACTCTGAAAGGAAGTGACGATGGAATCGTTAAACGCAATCTTTTTTTCGTTATGTGAGATCAGTTGTATTTTGACACTTTTTGCTTTAATGATAGCCGGTATTTACCGGTTAACCTTTAAATGTTTTTCTCTCTTTTTAACGTTTGAAAAAACCGTTCCTTCTTCTCAAAACGACCTTCACTCTTAAAGACTTAGCAAAACGATCAAAAGAATCGGCGGCGTGACGATCAGTCCAAATTTGGAGTAGTCCCAAAAGCTGATTTTCACCCCTTTTTTTGCCATCGCATGTAACCATAAAAGCGTGGCGAGCGAACCAAAAGGAGTCATCTTTGGTCCTAAATTACAGCCGATGATATTGGCGTAGGCGAGGGCGGAATTGGGAATGTCGTGAAGCGCGATGTCCATGATCATGACGCTGGGAAGATTGTTCATGAGAGCACTCAAAATAGCGGCGATAAAGCCCGTTCCGACCACCGCGATGGTATTGCCTTGAGCATTGAGTTCATTTAAAAAATGCGTCAGATAGGTGGTCAGTCCCGCATTTTTCAGCCCATAAACAACGATGTACAGCCCGATGCTAAACCATACGACTTGCCACGGAGCGGTTTTGATGGTGAGCCACGGTTTGGCGGCTTTAAAGTAGCTTGCGATGGCAAGAAACACCAGTGCCCCACCTAAAGCGATAAAGCTGATCGGCACATGGTAAAGCTCGCCTACAAAATAGCTGCCCAAAAGCGCTGCGATAAAAAACCAACTGAGGTAAAACAGCGGTTTACTTTTTAAAACATCATCGGGATTTTTGAGCAGTTTGACGTTTACATGTAAAGGGATGTCTTTGCGCAAAAAGAGCCACAAAACAGCGATGGAGACGAATGTGCTGATGACGTAAGGCGTGAACATGACGCTTAAGTATTGGGCAAAGCCGATGTGAAAATAGTTTGCGGTGACGATGTTGGTCAGGTTGGAGAAGATAAAC
>Ga0114938_1002842_pt1 | contig 10630 bp, 10 predicted proteins | sample AshMeaBigSpring_FD_88675 | JGI IMG/M metagenome (GOLD analysis project Ga0114938, IMG submission 88675) | Groundwater microbial communities from Big Spring, Nevada to study Microbial Dark Matter (Phase II) - Ash Meadows Big Spring | ecosystem: Environmental > Aquatic > Deep subsurface >...
AAGTTGCTGCCCAACAGACCGATGACGCTGTCGCCCTTGTTGCCCAGCGCACCTTGCCACTGGATGCCGAACTCGGCCGCACGTTCGGCATTGACTTCGGCGATCAGGCTTTCCACGAACACCTGCGCGCGGCGGGTGTCCAGCATGTCGATGACGGCACGCATCTGGCGGTACACCGGCTCCGGTGCCGTGATGATGAGCGAGTTGGTGGCGACATCGGCCTGGATCTGCCCGCCCGTTGCAGACAGGTTGTTGTTGGCGTTGGCGAAACTGCCGCCCGCTGAACTGGCGGCTGCGTTGGTACCTGTCAGGGTGTTGCGGGTCGCTGGCGTGGCCGCCGGTGTGGTTGCGGATGCGGTTCCAGCGGCGCCGGTGGCCGTGCCCATTTCAGCCGCCATGGCGGCTCGAAGGGTGTTGGCCAATTGAACGGCATCGGCGTTCTTCAGGTAAACGACATGGATGTTGCCCGTGGTGCGGTCGGAGGTCGGGCGGTCGAGCTTTTCTGCCAGCGACCGCACCAGTGCCAGCCGTGCCGGGTTGGCGGTGCGCACCAGCAGCGAGTTGCTGCGCGGTTCTGCAAGGATGGTGGTTTTGAAGGTGGTGTCGGTCTGTCCCTGACCCGGCGCAGCCCCGGCGGCTGAGCCCTCTGTCAGGCGTTGCACGAGGACGGCAAGATCGGCCGCCACGGCGTGCTTGAGGGGAATGATGTCCACATCGGTGGCGTTGGACACGTCGAGTGCCGCAATGATGCGGCCCAGGCGCTGCAAGTTTTCGGCATAGTCGGTGATGACCAGCGCGTTGGTGCCTGGGTTGACGTTGATGGTGTGGTTGGGCCCGATGAGCGGGCGCAGCACCGGCACCAGGTTGTTGGCGTTCTCGTGTCGCAGGCTGAAGATCTGCGTCACCACGGTGTTGCCACCCACGGCTGAGCCGGGCAGGTTGCTCAAAGGGCCCGCGTTGACGGCAGCAGCCTGCAGCTTGGCATCTGCCTCGGGGACCACTTTGTACAGGCCGCCTGTTTCCACCAGGGCAAAGCCTTGCAGGCGCAAGGCTGCGGCAAACTGGTTCAGCGCCACGGCGGGTGGCACGGCGCGCTCGGTGTTCAGGGTGAGCTGGCCTTTGACGCGGGGGTCCACCACCACGTTGCGGCCGCTCAGTGTGGCCATGGCACGCGCCACCGCTTCGATTTCGGCATTGACAAAGTTCAGCACCACCGGTTCGCCCGACCGTCCGGCTGGCACTGCGCTCGGCGCAGCGTTGGCTGCACCACCGGCTCCGACAGCAGCGGGGATTGTTGCCTCGGTTGTCTGGTTGCCAACGGTACGAGGCGATGGGCTTTGTGCCAGAGAATCCAAATAAAAAAGGCATCCAACGCTTATTGATAATAAACTTAATGCTATATTATTTGTTATATTCCCGCGCGCACTGCGAGCGGTGGGCAATGGGTTGAACATCGGTTGGAAAGGCGGGGTAAACATGGTGTTCATCCGATTTTGATCAGGGTGCGGCCGCCTTGGCGGCGGCCCAGCAGGTTCATCAGGTTGTTCAGGGCTTCTTCGCGGCCGCTGGCTGCCTCCGCCACACCCTGGAAGCGCAAACGCCCGGCCACCCATTGGCCGTCGCCACTGAGTTGCAGGGCGCCTGCCAGGGTTTGCAGCCGCAGCGTCGGGTCGTTGGCCGTCAGGGTCTCGCCGGGCAGGGTGGTGGGCCATTGCCACGTCAGCCGGTAGTTGCCCATGGGTTTGACGGTGGACAGGCGGCTGGCAGCTTCCAGCACGTCCAGCGTGGCGCTGCCCTGGCCCCGCACCCGGTTGCCTTGCACCTGGATGACCAGCCCAGGCGTGTTCAGGGCCAGTTGGGCCTGCAATTGCAGGGTGTTCCATGGGGCGCCCAGTCCGGTCAGCAACTCGGCTGGCCAGTGGCTCTGGTGGGCTGCGATCCGGACCGTCTGGTGTTGCCAGCCAGGTTGCCACTGCAACATGAGGGGGGCGGCCATGCAACAGGGCATGTGCAGGGCCAGGCCGAGTCCTGCGCCTTCGGGTGTCCAATCGGGCTTCAAGCGCCAGGTCAGGTTGCCTGGCAGTGCGGTGCGGTCGGTGCTGCCTTCTCCACCGGTGAACACCAGGCCCCCCTGGCCTTGCCAGATGGTGCCTTGCGGATTGACCAGGGTCAGCCTGCCCTGTGTGGCCTGTGCCAGCGGGCGCACCAGCCAGCCCGCCGGGGCGAGCAGCACTGTGGCGAGCAGGGCACCCGCCAGCCAGGCCAGAACCAGCCCACCGGCTGCGCCATGTTGCCCGTGTGGCCTTGCCCGGGTGGCATGCCTGTCTGTCAGGGCAAGGGGTTGACGGTGGTTTGACATGTCTGCAGAGCTGGGCAAATGGTGTGGGCGGGCGGCGTGCGCGCTCAGCGCGGCAGTGTGAACACCACGCTGCCCTGCCAGGTGGCTGGCGCCGCGTTGGACTGGGTCACCCGTGCTTCGGCGGGGGTGAGCCGGGCGTTGCTGCGGACATCGGCCAACCAGTTGGCCAGTGCCGTGGCTGGTGTGGCAGGCAGGGTGATGGTTGCCTGGTCGCCGGTTGCTTTGAGTGAACTGCTGTTGCCCAGGTGCCGCTGGGTGGCTTGCTCGAGAGCGCGCAGGTTGTCGTCCCGGCTGGTTGCGGGCAGGCTTTGAAGTGAGCGTGCCTGAGTGGCCAGGGCTTGCATGGCTTGCAACTGCGCGTCCAGACGGGCGTGTTGGGTCGGTGCTTGCGCCAGGGTCTGGCGAGCGGGGGCCACCCATCCCCACCACAACAGGGCCCCACCCAGGGCGATGGCGGCCAACAGCACGCCAGCCTGTTCGCGCGGGGACATCCGGCTCCACAGCTTGCGCCAGCCGGCGTTCAGTGCCGCGGCACGCGATGTCGGGTTGGGCTGGGCGTTGGGTGGGTTCATGGTGGGCAGGGCCTGCAGTGGTGTCAGGGCCGCGCGGGCATGCCTGTCGGGTTGGGTGATCGGCGCGTCAGCGTCAGCACAGGGGCTGCGTAGCGCGACTGCCAGCCTTTGCGCTGCAAAGCCTCATGCAGGTTGGGCAGGTTGGCTTCGTTGGCACCACTCAGTGTGGCCTGTATTTCGGTGGCAGAGAACTGAATGGCCGTCAGGCTGATGCCGTTGGGTGCAGCCTGGCTGAAATCGGTCAGGAAAACATCCAGATCGGCCTGGCCGGTCTGGCCTTGCAAGCGCCGGAGTTTGTCAACTTCCCGCTGCATTTGCACCGGTGCATCCAATACCAGCGTGATGTGCGGGAAGGTCTGCTGCAGCAGGGCACGGACGCTGTCCTGTTTGGCTGCCAGCGCCTGCTTTTCACTCCAGGCGATGGCTCCCAGGCCCAGCAGACTTGTAGCCGCCAGTGCGAGCAGGCCCCAGCGCGTGGCAGCCCAGGCCGGCGCGTAGGCAAACTGCCGCAGTGCCTGCCCCAGTTGTTGGCTGCGGCGCGTACCGGCTGAGCGTTTGAAGTCGAACTGTGCCAGGTTCCATCCCGTTTGAGCGCTGCGCAGCAGCCGTTGTGCCACTGTTTCAAGCAGAACCGCCTGACCACAGGCCGCTTCGGCTTCGGCGGCGCAGACGGGCTCGGTTTGCCAGAGCCACTCGGTGGTGCTGTGATCGGCCGTTGCGCGTGCCGGTGGGGCGGTCAGCGGCAGGGGGCGCACGCCATGTGGACCGGCGTGTACCCACCAGGCGTGCTCTGCGCACACCAGTGCGGTGCACACATGGCTGGCCTGCGGTACCTGGTCTGGCACGATTCGGCTGGCCGGGCGCTGCTGGCTGTCGAGCAACTGCAGCCAGCCGTTGAGTTGAGCTTTGTCACAGGTACACACCCATGCAGGCTGGCCGGGGTGCACAGCGGGTTGCAACGCAAAGTGGAGTTGCTGCGGGTCTGTCAGCACGCGGTCTTCCAGCAAACCATCCAAGGCCTGGCGCAGGCGCGAGGCGGCCATTTTGGGCAGCGTCACCCGGTGCCACGATGCCGCCAGCACCGGCAGAACCAGACAGATGTCACTGTCGGTGGGCAACAGGGCGACCGGGTCACAGCCCTGCGACGCGGGGGTCTGCCCGTCGCGCGTTTGCACCCAGTTCAGTTCGGTCGCCGGGCTGGGGCTGCCCCAGTTGACGGGCTGGATGATCAGCATGCGGCCCCTGTGGCAGTGGATGCGGTGGTCAGGCTTGGCATGTCGGCATGTACGGGGACGCTGTGGGGCAGGGTGTGGAAATCAAGCTGACCATTGTAGGCAGGAGTCATGTCGGAACCGGTCGGAACCGTACGGCGTCGGTCCGTCAGGGCTTGTGTGCAGGGGTGTGCGGGTTGCGGTCAGCGCCGTTGGCCGCTTTGTCTGGCGTGCTGGGTTGAACACGTTCGCGCCAGAGGGTTTTGACATCCAGGCCGTTGCGTTGCACCAGCGAGTGCTCTTCCACCACATGCTCGGTCAGTCTCAACCGGCCCTTGACCAGAAAATAACGGCTTTGCGTGGCGTGCTGGGTGCTGTCCAGGGTGGCACCGTCGAGCAGGGGTGTGATGTCGGCCAGCGTCTTGAAGGGTTGCAGGCTGCGTTGAGACGCCAGTCGCCTGGCGCGAGCCATGTCCAGCGAGGGAATGCTGGCCAGTACCACTTCCACGGGGGCGGTGTTCAGGTTCACTGGCGTGCGCTCTGGCAAAACGGTGATGTACGGCTGCAGACGCATCAGGCTGGTGCGCGACAGCCCCAGCCAACCCAACTGCGAGGTACGGTGAGGCTTCAATGGTCTGGCTGCAGTCGGCTGGGCAGGCTCGGCTGAGCCCGCCGGTGGGGTGCTCTGGGTCGGCTGGCTTGCCAACAACCATTGACTGGCCAGGGTGTTCAGCTCCTCCTGATGGAGGCCCAGGTGATCGAACAGGCGGCTGAATGCGCGGACATCCGGTTCGGACAGCTTGCCTTGATGAACGAGGTTCGCCACGTTCAGCAGGCCTTGCTGGTCCTGGATGCTGCCCGACAGAAAGGCTTCCAGTGCGGGTGGCGGGTCGGTTTGCTTGTCTGCGGCCAGAAAGCTCGCCAGTTTGGCCTCTTCCAGCCCGACGGCCCAGGGTTCGGCCAGGTGGTCGCCCGAGCCGGTGTTCTGGTTGGTGCGGGCATCTTCCCGCAGGATGAGGCGGGCCCAGTCGAGCGAGCCGGTCAGTATCCAGCTGGCTTGCTGGCGGTCGCGCTCAGCCTGCTCCACCGCCACATGCTGCCATTGCTGCCACACCGCCGCACTGGCCAGTGTGGCCACCAGTGTGACCACCAGCATGGCCAGCAACAGCGCGGCGCCCCGTTGGCGCTGGCGGATCGGTTGGTGCAGGGGCGTCATGATTTCCCGCCGCCCAGCACCGGTCGTGCCCAGTCGCGCACCAGTTCGCCGCTCAAGGTGCGCCCCGGGGCCAGGTTCAGCACCAGTCTCACCCCATCCGGCGGAGGTGGCACGGCGTTGGTGCCGGCCTGCCCCCCACCGACGGGCGGAGTGCCCGTTGCCCCTGCTGACGACAAGGGATGCGACCAGGCATCGTTGCGGTAGTAGAAAACCTGCCACTCCGTCGCTGCGGCAACGTTCACCTGCCGGGCGTTGTCTTCGGCCGTGGGACGTTCGCCCCAGCGTGCCGCAGCCTCCCAGGCCTGTGACAAACGTTCGCGGTTTTGCAGACCCGCTTGTTGCCACCGCATCCACTGACCATCGCGGATGCCCCAGGCCACCACTTGCAGGCCTGGACTGCTGGAAGGTGTTTCGAGCGCGTCCCGCCGTGTCAGGCGCAAGATGCGACCATTGAAGTCAATGGCGGGCACGTCGCCAGTTTCCACCACGGCATCCAGGTCGGCGCCCCATTGGCCCAGGCCCGCCTGAACGGCCAGCACATCGTCGGTGCGCTGCCGGGTGAGCGTTTCCGTGCGGCTCATGCCATCCAGCGCTTGCCAGGCCATGACCGACAGCGCGGCCATCACGCTGATGGCTGCCAGCAATTCGACGAGGGTGAAACCCCGGTGATTGAGCGCATGTCGCATCAGAAACGCCCCACCACGGTGGATACCTGTAACAAGGTGAGGCTGCCGGTTGTCGAGCCTGGGTCTTGCTCGGATGTCAAAACCCGGACATCGACGCGCCTGAAGTTCGGGTTGGGCGTGGCCAGCACGTCAACCTTCACATTCAACACCTGGCGGGCCTGGGTACAGATTTCCGAGCTGGTGCCAATGCCGGGCAGGGTTTTGGCCAGCCGAACCCTGGCCATCTGGTTGTCGGCGCACAACTGGGCCAGCATCTGCTGCTGTTGCCTTTCGGCCATGCGGGTCAGGGAGCCTGTGGCCTGCAGACCGGCTGTCAATGCAATGGCCACCACGGCCAGTGCGACCAAGGTTTCGATCAGTGTGAAACCCCGGCATCTGAGGTGGTGCAGGGTCATGGTGTCGGGGTGATGCCGAATGGGCGCAGCCCATCGGTCGCCAGCGCGACCTGCCTGCCTGCCAGACTGAGCGTCAGGCGTTGGGGTGCCATCATGGGTTCGGGGCCCAGTGTGAGGGCTGCCGGACGTGGTTCGTTGGCCGTTTGCGCAGACTCCACCACCGCAAATGTGCCCTCGTTCAACCAAGCGTGGGATTGCCCCGCGAGCTCGAAGCCCATCGGCCTGGTTCGCCATTGCACGGGTACCCCGCTTGCGCGGGCCTGGGCATGGGCCGCATTGAGCAGGGCTGCCACCCGTTGGGCCTCGCGGTCGAGGGCTTGGCCCGATGCATCCCACAAAGACAGGGTGACACCTGCGGTGGCCAGTGCCACGATGGCCACCACCACCATCAGTTCCAGCAAGGTGAAGCCGTGCTGCCGGTGCGTGTCGCGCTCAGGGTTGCCAGGAGCCGATGTCGGCATGTTTGCCCTCTCCGCCGGGCTGTCCGTCTGCGCCCAGCGACAACACGTCGATCTCGCCGTGGACACCCGGGTTCAGGTAGGCATAGGGCCGCCCCCAGGGGTCTGTCGGCAGCTTGTCGAGGTAAGGGCGCCAGTTGGGCGGCACAGGGTTGGTGGTGGGTTTGGTCAGCAGGGCCGCCAGACCTTGTTCCGTGGTGGGGTAACGCTGGTTGTCCAGGCGGTAGAGTTTGAGTGCCTGCACCAGGTTGTTGACATCGGTTTTGGCCGCAGTGGTGCGTGCGTCGTCCGCACGGTCGAGCACGTTGGGCACGATCAGGGCGGCCAGCACGCCGATGATGACCAGCACGACCATCAGTTCAATCAGCGTGAAGCCCAGAGACCGCCTGGTGGGGTGGCCTGTGCGGCCGGGCAAACGGTTGTGTGTGACAGGTGGGAGGGCTGTGTCGGTCAGGGTCAAGGTGGTGGCTCCGAAAGTGGTCTGAATCATAATGGCCGAATGAGACTACTCCATGCTTTCGGTTTTTCGTCCAATGCACGGCCCGTGCACGTGCAGGTAACCAGTGGTGCCTCGCGTGGCAACTGGCTGGCGCGTCTGTCTGCTGTTGTGGTGTGGGCGGCTGTGGGTTTTGGGGTGGCTTGGGGCGTGTTGCGCTGGGTGGGCCAGACGCCGCCGGTGGCCTTGCCAGCGCTGCCCCTGTCGGCCCCGGATGTCGACACGCAGGCGGTTGCACGGGCGTTGGGCGCTGTGCCGGTGGCCAGTGGGCCGGTGGCTTTGCCCGCGCCTGATGTCCAAAATCGCTACGCGCTGGTGGGCGTGGTGGCAGAGAAGCCGACGGGTGCTGTGGGCAATGCGAACCGCCGTTCAGGTGGCGTCGCGCTGATCACCGTGGATGCACAACGGGCCCGTCCGTATGCCGTGGGCACTGTAGTCGACGGCCGCTGGGTCGTTCATCAGGTTGGCCAGCGTGAGGTGGTGCTGCGCGCTGCCGATGGGCGTGCAGAGGGCGCATCGCTCACTTTGGCTCTGCCCAAGCCTCAGTAAAATATAGCAATATATCATTACAAATATTGCGTTGAAGCCGTTTTTGATGTGTATTCAAGCTTTCGCTGATTTCGGCAAAGGGCCGTCAGGCGGGCGTTGCGGTCGTGGCTGGAGGTGCGCTCGCTTCGCTCTGCTGGCTCACACCTGCCGACTCGAAAGTGGCCATCTCGTTCATCAGGTGCGCGGCTGATTGCAACAGCGGCCAGGCCACCAGCGCGCCTGTGCCTTCACCCAAGCGCATTTCCAGGTCGAGCAAGGGTTGGCCTTGCAAGTGGATGAGCATCAACCGGTGGCCCACCTCTGCCGAGCGGTGGGTGAACACCATGTAGTCGGTCACATGGGGGCGCATTTCACGTGCGACCAGCGCGGCTGCCCCGGCTATGAAACCGTCCACCAGGATCACGCGGCGAAGTGCGGCGGCCTGCACCATGGCCCCGGCCATCATGGCAATTTCGAAACCACCCATGGCCGCCAGGACGGCCAGTCCTGTCTTGGCGTCACGGTGTTTGCGCGACACGTCGAACAACACTCTCAGCTTGTGGTCCAGCTGGGTATCGTTCAAGCCCGTGCCACGTCCGACGGCATCGTCGAGCTGGACATTGCACAGCCGCGACAGCAGCAGCGCTGCACTCGACGTATTGCCAATGCCCATTTCGCCAAACGCCATGACGTTGCCCGGCAAATGGTTGACGATGTCCATGCCCGCGCCCAGGGCGGAGAGCGCCTGGGCGCCGGTCATGGCCGGGCCGCGGGCCATGTTTCGCGTACCGAACCCGATTTTCCTGCGCAACAGGACTGGTGAGGCGGGCACCGGGTCAGCCTCATCGGGGATGGCTGATGCCACACCGGCATCGACAAGCGTGAGGCCGAAACCATGTTGCCTGGCCAGCACGTTCACGGCAGCGCCGCCACGCATCATGTTCAGCACCATTTGCACGGTGACGGCCTGGGGGTAGGCCGACACACCTTCGTCGGCGATGCCGTGGTCTGCGGCGAACACAACGATTTGCGGCGCATCAAACGCCAGTGTGGTGTTTTGCTGAATCAACCCGATTTGCAAGGCCAGGCTTTCCAGTTTGCCCAGTGCGCCCAGCGGTTTGGTTTTGTTGTCCAGCTTGCGACGCAACTCCGCTTCCAATGTCGCGTCGGCTGTGCTTGCCACCTGGGGCAGTTTGAGGGAGGCAGAAGGTTTGTTCACGCTGGACTCGCTGGTTGTCGCAGGAACAGTTGGTAAACCGGGTTGTGCGTTTCATCGACACAGGGGTAGCCCAGTGTGGTCAGAAATTCTGCAAAGGCCTGGTCGTCGGACGGGGGCACCTGGATGCCCACCAGAATGCGGCCGTAGTCGGCGCCCTGGTTGCGGTAATGAAAGAGGCTGATGTTCCAGCCCGGGCGCATGAGGCTGAGGAACGACATCAGTGCACCCGGCCGTTCCGGAAATTCGAACCGCAACAGCCTCTCGTCCTGGGCCAGGGCGGATGGCCCGCCGACCATGTGTCGGATGTGCTCCTTGGCCAGTTCATCGTGGGTCAGGTCCAGTGCCGAAAAACCGTTGTCGGTGAAGGCATGTGCAATGTGTGCACTTTCGCCCTTCTGGTGCGTGGTCAACCCGACAAATACGTGTGCCTTGTGCTGGTCGCTGATGCGGTAGTTGAACTCGGTGACGTTGCGCGGCCCACTGGTGCCACCAAAGCCGGGCAGGTTGCCGATGAGGCCGCAAAAGCGGCGGAAACTGCCGCGTTCCTCCGGGATGGTGACGGCAAACAGGGCTTCGCGTTCTTCGCCCACTTCTGCGCGTTCGGCCACGAACCGCAGGCGGTCGAAGTTCATGTTGGCACCGCACAGGATGGCCGCATAGGTTTCGCCCTGTGTGCCGCGCTCGGCCACATACTGTTTGATGGCGGCCACGGCCAGGGCACCGGCGGGTTCGACAATGCTTCGGGTGTCGACAAAAATGTCCTTGATGGCGGCGCAAACGGCATCGGTGTCCACGGTCATGAACTCGTCCACCAGTCCCCGGGCGATGCGGAACGTCTCCTCACCGACCAGCTTCACGGCCGTGCCGTCCGAAAACAGGCCCACGTCCTGGAGCGTCACCCGTTGACCGGCTGTGACCGACTGCATCATGGCGCACGAGTCGTTCATCTGCACGCCCACCACTTTGATGTCTGGGCGGACGGCCTTGATGTAGTTGGCCACGCCTGATATCAAACCGCCGCCGCCGATGGCCACAAAAATGGCATCGAGTCGGGCACTGCCCAGCAGTTGCAACTGTCGCAGGACTTCCATGGCTACCGTGCCCTGGCCTGCGATCACATCGGGATCGTCGAAGGGGTGAACAAAGGTCAGTCCTTCTGCTTGCTGCAGTTTGACCGAGTGGTTGTAGGCATCGGTGTAGCTGTCGCCATGCAGCACGACCTCACCCCCGAGGGTCCGAACAGCGTCAATCTTGACCTGTGGTGTGGTCGTGGGCATGACGATGACGGCCCGGGTGCCCAATTTGCGTGCACTCATGGCGACACCCTGGGCATGGTTACCCGCCGATGCGCAGATGACCCCCTTGCGCAGCTGCTGCGGTGAGAGGTGGGCCATCTTGTTGTAAGCACCGCGCAGTTTGAAGCTGAACACCGGTTGCTGGTCTTCCCGCTTGAGCAGCACGGTGTTGCCCAGCCGAGTGCTCAGCGAACG
>Ga0114938_1002843_pt1 | contig 10629 bp, 10 predicted proteins | sample AshMeaBigSpring_FD_88675 | JGI IMG/M metagenome (GOLD analysis project Ga0114938, IMG submission 88675) | Groundwater microbial communities from Big Spring, Nevada to study Microbial Dark Matter (Phase II) - Ash Meadows Big Spring | ecosystem: Environmental > Aquatic > Deep subsurface >...
AGATCAAACGGCGAAAAATCAAACTGCTCTACCCATTCGGGCGTAATGAGCGCGTGAATAGGCGTGACGTTTGGGTAAAGTGAAGCAAGATGCAAGACTTTGACTTCGCCCACCGCTTCGCTTCCTAGTTGGCGGTTTTGGTTGGTGATGTCGTAAACATCGTCATCGACGATGGTGATGCGCCCGATGCCGGTTCGAAACAGTGCATCTAAACAGACGCTTCCTACGCCGCCGACACCCAAAAGTAGAATATTTGCGTTTTGGAGTTTTTCAAAATCATCGCCGAAAACACGTCTGACGCGTGTGAAACGATCATCCATTATGGATCCATCGGGTCAGATTTTCAAGCTCGTCGTGAGCGGTCATATCGAGCTGAATCGGCGTAATCGAGACATAGCCCTCTTCGATAGCACTCAAATCACAATCGCCCAGGGCTCCTCTTTTCCATTCCAACGTGTGAACGCCGAGCCAGTAGAACTCTTCGCCTCTGGGATTTCGGTGTAGATGTGCGTCGTTGCCGTACATACGGTATCCAGCGCGCGTGATTTTATAGCCCTTGCACTCTTCGGGTTTCAAAGGAGGTACGTTGACGTTTAAAAAGCGGCGTTCGCTCAAAGGGAATGCATTTTCCAAAATTTTCTTGGCAAGATCGTACACGACGCGCTCGGCCAAATCGTAGCCGTGCGTGAGTTCGATATTTTGGGGGCTACCTTCGTAAACTTGCGAAATCGCGATAGCGGGAACACCGTGAAGTGCCGCTTCCATCGCCGCGCTCGCCGTGCCGCTGTAGGTAATGTCCTCGCCTAAATTGGAGCCTTTGTTGATGCCGCTCACGATTAGATCGGGTTTACTTTCTCCTTCAAACAGGGCGTTTAAAGAGAGGTAAATGCAATCGGTCGGCGTACCGTCGTCGAGCTTGAAAAAATCGTCGCTAATGGAGATAAAGCGAAGCGGACGCGTTAAGGTTAAAGAGTGCCCGCATGCCGATTTTTCGGTAGTAGGTGCTACGATCGTGACATGTCCTAAAGGACGAAGCGCGCGTGCAAGCGCATGCAAGCCCGGACTTTCAAAGCCGTCGTCGTTGGTAATTAAAATACGTTTCATGAAAAGACCTGTCTTTTTTAAAACCATTATAACGAAACGGGCTTATACTAGACTTCGTTTCAAGCGTCAAAACGCGTCTTTTTTTAAGAGATTTTTGTATAGACTTATAGAAAAAAGAAGGTACGCGTTTGAAACTTTTAATCTCGGCATTGGAACCCTCCGCAAATTTGCATCTAGAGCCTATTTTAGAAGGCTTGGAGTCGTGCGAAATTTTCGGTATTTTCGACGAGCGTTTCGGGAAGCCTTTTTTGTCTTCCGGTGCATTTTCGATTATGGGTTTTTTGGATGCATTGCCGAAAATTCGTGAAGCAAAACGGGCGATTAAAGTGATGGCGCGTATGAGTTTTTTCGTGGATAAAGTGTTGCTGATCGACTCTCCGGCGTTCAATTTACCGTTGGCGAAAGCAATTAAAACGATCAATCCGAATGTGCAGATCGTTTATTATATTTTGCCCAAAGTATGGGCTTGGAGACCCAAACGTGCGGCAAAATTGGAGAAATATTGCGACGTCTTGGCGTCGATTTTCCCGTTTGAAAATTTGTGTTATACCAAGTCGACGTACGTAGGCAATCCTTTGCTTGACGAGATACCGCACTTTAAGATACGCCATGAAAAAACGGGAACGATCGCCTTTCTGCCCGGAAGCCGCAAGAGCGAGATAAGGGCTTTATTGCCTATCTACAAGGAACTTGCGGCAAAAATCGAGGATAAAGAGAAGCTTTTGGTCATTCCCGCGCATTTTACCTATCGAGAAATCGTCGATATATACGGAGATTTGGGTATGTTTAAAATTTCGCGCAATACCTACGACGCATTTTTACAAAGCGAATTTGCGTTTGTTTGTTCGGGAACGGCGACGCTTGAAGCGGCTCTGGTGGGTGTGCCTTTCGTGTTGGCGTATAAAGCCAAAGCGTTTGATTATTGGATTGCGAAACAGTTTGTCAAGCTCAAACATGTCGGACTGGCGAATATCTTGTTTGATTTTGAGCAAGAGGAGCCTTTACATGTAGAGTTGCTCCAAGAGGAAGTTTTCGCGGATAACTTGCTTCGCGTTTACGAGCAAACCGATCAAGAGGTTTTTTTCAAACGTGCCGTCAAACTCCGAACGCTTTTGGAGCACGGAAGCAAAGAGGCAATGATAAGTATAATGAAGCTATAATAGGTGTTTTTTGAAGGAGAACTCCATGGAGAATAAAGAGCCGATGACCGAGTTCGGTTATCAAAAATTATCAAACGAATTACAAGATTTACGAAAACGACAACGTCCCGAGACGGTCATAGAACTGGATATCGCACGCAGTCACGGGGATTTAAAAGAGAATGCCGAATACCACGCGGCAAAAGACCGTTTGGCATTTATCGACACGCGCATCGGCGAACTGAGCGATCTTTTAGCGCGCGCCCACGTCATCGATCCTAGCTCGTACGAACACGATAAAGTACGATTCGGCTCGAGCGTCATGTTGGAAAATACGGACAGCGGCGAAGAAGTATGTTACACCATCGTAGGCAGTACCGAGAGCAATCCCGATCGCGGGCTGATTTCGTTTCACTCTCCACTTGCGAAACAGTTGATGGGGCGCAGCGAAGGCGAAGACGTAACGATCAAATTGCCCAACGGCTCGCAAGAGTACGAAATCCTCGAAATCGCCTATCGCGAGATCGACTTTGAAGGATAAGCATGCCTAAAATCAACGTAGCTATTATCGGTGCGAGCGGATATACGGGATTGGAGTTGATCAAAATCTTGATCAACCACCCGCATTTTACGATTTCGTATATCGCAACGAGCGAAGGAGGTATGCGTGCAAGCGAGCTTCATCCTTCGCTTGCGGGCGTTTTTGAACAAGACGTGTACAAAGCCGATGCTAAAGAAGTGGCAAAGTATGCGACGCTCGCATTTTTAGCGCTTCCGCACAAAGCCGCGATGGGATTTGCCAAAGAGCTTTTGGATTTACATGTAAAGGTAGTTGACCTCTCTGCGGACTATCGTTTGGAGCTGGAAGCCTACGAAAAACATTACTGCGAGCACGAAGATAAAGCGCATTTAAGCGAAGCGGTCTACGGATTGCCCGAAATCCACAAAGCGCGTATTCAAAACGCTCGTTTAATCGCCAATCCGGGGTGCTATCCCACGGCGTCGATTTTGGGAATTTTGCCGTTTTTACCGTATTTGAACAAAGAAGCACCGATTTTTATCGATGCAAAAAGCGGCGTGTCGGGTGCGGGCAAAAAATTGACGCCCACGGCGCATTTTGTCGCTATTAATGAAAATATGTTTGCCTACAATCCGCTCAAACATCGCCATGAACCCGAAATTGCCGAAAAATTACGTCAAGTGAGCGGTCATGCGTTTGAAGTCAACTTCATTCCCCATCTGCTTCCGGTGACGCGCGGCATGTTGGTAAGTTCTTATTTACAAACCGACGAGACGATTGACGCGAAAGCTGTTTTGAGCGCGTATTACGCCGATGCGCCGTTCGTACGCGTGCGCGAAACGCCCGTAGAGATCAAAGCGACGGCGGGAACCAATTTTTGCGATATTTTCGTCACGCAAAAAGGCAAATCTCTTTTCGTCTCATCCGCTATCGACAATCTTTTACGCGGTGCTTCCTCCCAAGCGGTGGTCAATGCAAACTTAATGTGTGGGTTGGACGAAACCGCCGGTATCCCTATGATCGCGTATGTCCCCTAACGTGTACATTCAAGAAGGAGCGCTTTTCATCGCCGACGCGCATGATTCAAGCGAGCGCTCTTTCTTCTTCGATTTTTTGTTACATGTCAAACAAAATCCTCCGCCTCAACTCTTTTTGATGGGCGATATGTTCGATCTTTTGGTCGGAAACGTACGTAGCGGCGTTGAGCAATACCGATCTTACCTCGATTTGATCGATGCGATTGCCGCACGATGCGAAGTCTATTATTTCGAAGGCAATCACGATTTTAATCTTGCCGGAGTCTTTTTACATGTCAACGTCGTTCCTATTGAACGTCAACCGTTGGCATGCGTCCTTCCCGACGGCAGAACGTGTCTTCTTTTACACGGCGACAAATACGGAACGTTGCTGAACCGTTGTTATACGAAAGCGATTCGTAGCCCGAAACTTTTAAACGTGTTAAACATGTTGGATCGACTCTTTTCGTATGCGATCTCCAAAAAGATTCAAAACGATCAACGTAAAAAAAATCTCTGCAAGAAAATCGAAGGCTTTGCAACGCAAATACAACGTAAACTCCCTTTTTACCCTAAAACCGAAGTTATTGCCGAAGGGCATTATCATCAAAACGTCGATTTTACGGTATCTGGCGTTCATTACGTCAATTTTTCTTCTTTTGCGTGCAATCAAAGCTATTTTAGTGTACAATCCTCTCCAGAGACACATTTTGCACCCATGCAATTGAGGTCATGTCCAAGTAAATAAGGGGCAGCAATGGCTAAAGAGAGTATTTTAAAAGTAGGTTCCAATGAAATGGAACTGGTGGATTTTCGTATTTTCAAAAAGGAAGAGAAGGGTGTGTATGAGGGAATCTACGGCGTCAACGTCGCTAAGGTTCGCGAAATCATCAAAATCCCTAATCTAACCGAACTCCCCGGAGTTCCCGAGTACATCGAAGGTATCTTCGATCTTCGCGGTATCGTCATACCCGTCGTTAACCTTGCGAAGTGGATGAATATTAAAGAGCCCGACGACGGATCGATCAAACCGCGTATTATCATTACCGAGTTTAGCGATATTTTGATCGGTTTTGTCGTACATGAAGCCAAACGTATTCGTCGTATTAGCTGGAAAGACATCGAACCCGCATCGTTTGTTGCAGGAATGGGCTCTTTGGATAAAAGCCAAATTACGGGCGTAACGCGCATCGAAAACGACGACGTACTGTTGATTTTGGATTTGGAGAGCGTGGTTCAAGCCTTGGGCATTTATCAACCGAAAATGGACCTAGACGATCATCAAATCGTCAAAGTCGAGGGAACGGCACTCATCTTGGACGATAGTATGACGGCACGAAAACTCGTCAGCGATGCACTGAAAAAAATGGGAATGCGCGTCGTTGAAGCCAAAGACGGCTTAGAGGGAATCCAAAGGCTCAACGAGCTTTACACGACCTACAACGAGCGTATCAGCGAAGAAGTCAAGATTATTATCAGCGACGTCGAGATGCCGCAAATGGACGGATTCCACTTTGCCGCAAACGTCAAAGAAGATACGAGGTTTAAAAATATTCCGATCGTATTCAACTCCTCCATTAGCGATCACTTCAGCGAGATCAGAGGTAAAGAGGCGGGCGGAGAGGCTTATTTAACGAAATTTGATGCGTCGATTTTTTACAAAGAAGTTTCTAAAGTAATAAAATCGCATGTAAAAACTGCACAATAGGGGTAGAACGATGGAAGATATTCAAGAAATTTTAGAAGATTTTTTGGTTGAAGCGTTCGAACTTATTGAACAACTCGATCAAAACTTAGTGGAGCTTGAGTCCAATCCCGACGATCTGGAACTCCTCAATAGCATCTTTAGGGTTGCCCATACGATTAAAGGTTCATCTTCTTTTCTTAACTTTAACATTTTGACGCAATTAACGCATCATATGGAAGATGTTTTAAACAAAGCGCGCCACGGAGACTTGAAATTGACGCCGGAAGTCATGGACGTTGTTTTGGAGTCGATCGATTTGATGAAGACGTTATTGCATGCCATTCGCGATAACGGAGACGATACGTCTATCGGATTGGATATCACCGACATTTGCCGTCGCTTAGACGTCATTTCAAACGGCGAAGACGTTGCCGAAGTTATTCATCAATCCGCAGAAGAAACGACGGCACCGGTTGCGGCGGATGAGAATGCCGATTATTCCAAACTCAGCGATCAAGAGGTGGAAGAAGAGATTGAGCGTTTATTGAAAATGCGTAAAGAAGAAGATCGTAAGCGTAAAGAAGGTCATGCGAAAGAGAGTGCCGCACCGGCTCCGGTCGCACCGACTCCTTCGGCGGCTCCTTCGTTTGCGGGTCTAGGCGATCACGATGAGAGTGAAGAAGCTCCGGTGGAAAAAACGACGGCAAAACGAAACGGCGGCGAGAGCAATAACGCTCCGGCTAAAAAAGAGTCCGCAAGTACGATGGAACAGACGATACGTGTCGAAGTCAAGAGACTCGACCATCTGATGAATCTTATCGGCGAGCTTGTTTTGGGTAAAAATAGATTGTTAAAAATCTACGACGACGTCGAAGAACGCTATGAGGGCGAGAAGTTCTTGGAAGAACTCAACCAAGTCGTATCGTCGATTTCACTCGTAACGACCGACCTTCAAATCGCGGTTATGAAAACAAGAATGCTTCCTATCGCAAAAGTTTTCAACAAGTTTCCGCGAATGGTTCGCGATCTTTCCCGCGAACTCGGTAAACAAATCGAGCTTGAAATTTCAGGTGAAGAGACGGAGCTTGATAAATCGATCGTAGAAGAAATCGGCGATCCTTTGGTTCATATTATTCGTAACTCGTGCGACCACGGTATTGAAGACGCCGCGTCAAGACGCGCTAAAGGCAAACCCGAAATGGGTCTTATTCAGCTTAAGGCGTACAACGAGGGTAACCATATCGTTATCGAAATTACCGACGACGGTAAAGGTTTGGATGCCGATCTTTTACGTTCCAAAGCAATTGAAAAAGGAATGATCAGCGAACGTGAAGCCGACGCGATGAGCGATAAAGAGGCTTTTTCATTGATTTTTAGACCTTCTTTATCGACGGCGAAAGTCGTTACCAACGTTTCGGGTCGCGGTGTAGGTATGGACGTCGTTAAAACGAATATCGAAAAACTTAACGGTATCATCGACGTCGACAGTGAACTAGGACGCGGTACGGTTATCAAGCTAAAGATTCCGTTGACGTTGGCGATTATTCAAGCTTTATTGGTCGGTGCGCAAGAAGAGTATTATGCGATTCCGTTGGCATCGGTTTTAGAAACCGTCCGTATTCCTTTAGACGAGATTTATACGATCGAGGGCAAAAATGTTTTACGCCTTCGCGACGAAGTCTTGTCTTTGGTAAGACTTTCCGATATTTTCGGCGTCAAACAAGTGTATGAAGGCGGTGAGCATACGTACGTCGTCGTTATCGGACTTGCCGAATCTAAACTCGGCGTCGTCGTCGATACCTTGGTCGGACAAGAAGAGATCGTTATTAAATCTTTGGGCGATTATTTGCAAGGAATCGAAGGAATCGCAGGGGCTACGATTCGAGGCGACGGACGCGTTACGTTGATCGTAGACGTTGCGGCTTTAATGAATCTTGCCAAAGGGATCACGGTCGATATTCGCGCAACGGCGGAAACAACGGTGAAAACGAAAAGCGTACCGAGCGATTACGTCGTGCTTGCCGTAGACGACAGTGCAATGGATCGCAATATTATGAAAAAATCGATGGAACCTATCGGTGTAACGGTGATCGAAGCCAGTAACGGACAAGAAGCTTTAAATATGCTCAAATCGGCAGAATACAGTATCGATGCGGTTTTAATCGATATCGAAATGCCGCGCATGGACGGTTATACCTTAGCGGGTGAAATTCGTAAGTATTCCAAATACAAAAACCTTCCGCTTATTGCGGTTACGTCGCGTACCTCAAAATCCGATCGACTGAGAGGCGTGGAATCTGGCATGAGCGAATACATCACCAAGCCATACTCTCCGGAATATCTTGAGAGTGTCGTGCGAAAAAATATTAAACTATAAGTGAGGCAAGAAGATGAACGATAAACTCAATCAAATTCTTCAAAAGCAACAAAAACAGATTGAAGAGCCTCAAAAAAAAGAGGATGACGTTGTCCAATTGGTAGGATTTATTATCGGGCAAGAAGAGTACGCAGTGCCCATTTTGAGTATTCAAGAGATTATCAAACCGATTGAATATACGCGCGTTCCGAGTGTTCCGAATTATATCTTGGGCGTTTTTAACCTAAGAGGAAGCGTCATTCCGTTGATCGATCTTCGCAGTAAGTTTAAGATGGACCCTTCTAAAGTAACCGAAGAGACACGCTATATCGTGATGAAGGGTAAAGATAATACCGCCGGTTTCGTGATCGATCGTCTGACGGAGGCGATTCGTATTAAAAGCAGTCGTATCGGACCGCCGCCGGAGACGATTCATGCCGAAAAAGGACTCGTTTACGGTATCGGTATGCGCGATGAAAACATCTTGACGATTCTGAAAGTCGAAGCACTGCTCAAACGCGATTTCTAAGTAAACGCCGCTACAAGCCGCTTTTAGGCTTGTAGTTTCTTCTTACGCATTTAAAAGATCCGCGATCAATTCAAAATGGTTAGCACTCATAATATGCGTTTTCGGATGCACGCGTCTCAAAGTTTGAAACGTTTGAAGCGAGAGTTCAAAGCCTACTTTTTTTTCTTCGTCTTCACTGATTTTTTTTGCATGTAAAAGTTTTTCCGTCCATATATCGGGAACATGAACGCCCGGCACATGGGCGCTCAAAAATTGAGCCGTCCGAAGATGAACGATCGGAAAAAATCCTAAAATCAATTCACACGGGGACTCTTTTTTGCCCGCAAGCGTTTTGGCTTCATCAAAAAGTTCCAAAAGCATACGCGCATTTTCTTCGCTGTAAACGGGTTGCGTGATAATTCCGATCGCTCCGTGGGCAATTTTCGTCGCCATTTTTTTTGCGAGATGTTTAGGCGTATTGGCATGGGCATTGCATACGGCAAAGGGATAGATCGGTTTAGGTTGCGTTTTAAATGGTTTTCCGGAGTAGTCGATGCCGGCATTAAAACATTTAATAATCTCCATTAAAAGCGTACTGTTTCCTTCAAAAACACCCTTAAGTTGCGGCTGATCGCTGGCTCCGGCGGGATCGCCGGTGAGGCATAAAATCGTTCGGAGATCGTGTTCGTTAGCTCCCAATAAATCGGACTGCAACGCTAATTTGTTACGATCGCGCATGCTCATCGTCGCGATAACGGGTTTATGAAAACGCTGTTGAAGTTTAAGAGCACCCATCAAAGCATTGTATTTTAGGCGCGCTAAGGGATTGTCGGTCGTGCTAAAGCCGTCCACTTTTTGATCCAATTTCAAAGAAGCTATTTTCTCGATAATCGGCTCAAACGTCGGCTCGTGCATCGGTGTCGTTTCTAAACTTAAAAAGGTGTCGCAGCGTAGTTTTTCGATGAAAGATTCAACCATTTTATATCCCATACGTGTAACTTTTCCGTATTATAACCAATTGTATTCAAAAACGAAAAAAGCCCGTATCGTTAAAAGTTAGGTTTGTGAGTTTAAATTGTTTTTGTGGTATACTTAACCATTTTAGTCACACGATACGAAACTGGATTAAAGGAGCTTTTGCATGGCGTATTGGGTCTGGGAGGAGGCATTTTCGGTAGGAATTGCCGTGATCGATAACCAACATAAGCGTATTATCGACTACATTAACGAACTAAATAACGCACTTGTTTACCGTGATTCCGAAAAGGCAAAAGCGGTATTGTCTCACCTTGTCGATTATACGCTTTCGCATTTTTCGTTTGAAGAAAGTTTGATGCAAGAAGCCGGATATACCATGTTAGAGCCTCACAAAAAAGTTCACGAATCGTTTATCAAACGTATCGATTTTTTTAAGGAACGCTCGTTAAACGGAGAAGAGATTACGCGACAATTGATGAACGAACTTCAAATTTGGTTGATGAACCATATCCAACATGACGACAAGGATTACAAAGACGTCGTAATCGAGATGTTAGAAAAAAAACAGATTTCGGCTGCAAAGCAGACGGCAAATGAAGGTTGGCTTAAAACGTTAGCCGATACGTTTTTTAAATAACGCCCGCACTTTTTCTTACGCTTTTCTTTGCTTATCGGCTCACGAAAGTTTGTAAGCAAGTACGTGTTATAATAATTTCTTTTATCCATTAAAAAATGCAAAGAGTCGTAAAGGAGTTTGTACGGAATGAAGTTATGCGTTTTTGATTTTGATTCGACGCTTATGGACGGAGAAACGATTGACTTTTTGGCAAAAGAACACGGAGTATTTCGCGAAGTTTCTTCGATTACCGAAGCGGCGATGCGTGGAGAACTCGACTTTTTTGAAAGTTTAAGCACGCGCGTAGGGCTTCTCAAAGGGATGAACGCCAAAAAAGCGGAAGAGATTTGTGCTTCGCTTCCGTTAATGAACGGTGCGAAAGAGGCGATTAGCGGACTAAAAGCGCAAGGCTATAACGTCGTCGTGTTTAGCGGCGGTTTTCGTATCGCAACAACGCCCGCGAAAGCGATCTTGGGTTTTGACGCGGATTTTGCCAACGTTTTACATGTAAAAGATCAACACTTAAGCGGCTTGGTCGGCGGCGATATGATGTTCGGCTTTTCCAAAGGCGATATGTTGCGACGTCTCCAAAATTTATTACATGTAAGCTATGAAAATACCGTTGCGGTAGGTGACGGAGCCAACGATATTTCGATGTTCGAATGTGCGGCGAAAAAAGTAGCGTTTTGCGCGAAACCGATTTTA
>Ga0114938_1002845_pt1 | contig 10623 bp, 7 predicted proteins | sample AshMeaBigSpring_FD_88675 | JGI IMG/M metagenome (GOLD analysis project Ga0114938, IMG submission 88675) | Groundwater microbial communities from Big Spring, Nevada to study Microbial Dark Matter (Phase II) - Ash Meadows Big Spring | ecosystem: Environmental > Aquatic > Deep subsurface >...
GAGGCACTCGTTCTGGCGCGGCAGCGCGAATTTGCGGTGGTCGTCTCCGACCACCAAATGCCGGAAATGCTCGGTGCCGACTTCCTCCGGGAAATTTCGGTTATCCAACCGCACGCTTCGCGTATCCTCATCACCGGCGTGCGCTCGATGGACGTCGTGGTCAGCGCCGTCAATACCGGGGAGATTTTCCGTTTCGTCACCAAGCCATGGGTATCCGCCGAGATGCTGGCCACTCTGCACAACGCCGTCCAGCGCTACAAACTCCTCAAATCGACGCTGGAACTTCAGCAGACGATGCGGGAACTCAACCAGAAGTTGACCGCCGCCAACACGAAGCTGGAAAAACAGGTTGAGGAACTCCACGCCCGCCAAAAGGAACTCGACGACTCCCACGCCGCCCTCCAGCGGAATTTCGACCGCTCGATCGAACTCTGCCACCGGATGTTGAGCACGTTCAACCCGGCCCTCGGCCAGCAGGCCAAGGCGGCGGCAACGCTTTGCCAATTGCTCGTCGCCACGGAGACGAAGTACTTCAACGCCGAGGAAAAGCATGTTCTGGTCGTCAGTGCCTGGTTGCACGACATCGGTCTCATCGGTCTCCCCCCCCACCTTTCCGAGGCGAAAAGGACCAATGCGGCCATGGGTATTCCGGACCCCGTCGATCTCCAAAACGAAGAGTTGATCCACAACCACACGATCTACGGGCAGACGCTGGCTTCCTTTGTCGATGACCTCGGTGCCGTGGGCAAAACCATCCGGGCCCACCACGAACGATTTGACGGAAGGGGATATCCGGATGGGCTCGCCGGAGAAATGATCCCGTGGACCGCCCGCGTGTTGGCGGTGGTGGTGCGTTATGTCTCCTGCGGACTTCCCCATGAGGAAGCGGTCGAAAACATCCTGGCGGAGTCCGGGAGTGCCTACGATCCCGAGGCTGTGCGCCTTGTGCTGCGCTGCTCCCATGCGAAGCATTTGCCCCATCAGGTTCGGGAAGTGATGCTGGACGAACTGCAGCCGGGCATGCGCTTGGCCAGCGGAATTTACAGTCCGACCGGCATCCTGCTCATTCCGGAAGGCAACCAACTCGACGACCCGACCATTGCCAAAATCCGCAACCACAGCCGCCTCACCTCGCTCCCCCAGCAATTGCTCGTGTATGTCTGAGGCCGACGGACGACGGATCCATTTCCCGCAGGGGGGGGGGCGATGAAAGTCCTCATCCTCGGAGGGCGCGGACGCCTCGCCGCCGCTCTGGCCCGCGTCTGGGCTCGCTCCCATGAGGTGGAGGTTCTCTCCCGTCCGGAGGCGGACGTCCGCGATGCGGAGGCTCTGCAGAAGATCCTTCGCAAGTGCCGCTTCGACGTTCTCGTCAATGGAACCGGCCTGACCAATGTCGATCGCTGCGAAACCGACCGGGACGAGGCCTGGGAGGTCAATGCCCGCGCTCCGGGCCTTATGGCGGCGTCCGCACGCACCGCCGGAGCCCGCCTCATCCACTTCAGCACCGACTATGTCTTCGACGGGCAAACCCCCGACCCCCTCGCGGAGGAATCCCCTGCACGACCGCTGGGCTGGTATGGCCAAACGAAACGCGAGGGCGAACTCGCCGTGCTGGCGGATTCCGCCGCTCACTGGGTCGTCCGGGTTTCGTGGGTTTTCGGACCCGACAAACCCTCGTTTATCGACATGATCCTCGATCGTGCCCGGACAGGACAGGACCTCACAGCTGTTGCGGACAAATATTCCTGCCCGACCTACTCGCTCGACGCCGCCTCTTGGCTGGAGCCGATCCTGACGGGCTCCGGCCCCGGTGGGCTCCTTCACCTGTGCAATCCCGGAGCCTGTTCCTGGCACGACATGGCCACTTTCGCGCTGCGCTGCGCGCGGGATGCCGGAATCCCGCTGGCATCCGCCGACGTCCGTCCGCTCCGCTTGGAAGAAATGCGCCAATTCCTCGCCCCACGTCCGCGAGAATCCGTTCTTTCCACGGAAAAACTCACCCGACTCACCGGCATCCGCCCCCGGCCTTGGCAGGAGGCGGTCCGTGAGTATATCAATTCCCAGCATGCACCGGTTCTTCCTTCCGCCTGAATTCTGGACACGCGCGACCCTCGGTCCGGATGAGTCGCGCCACTGCGTCAACGTCCTCCGACACACGCCGGGCGACCTTGTGTCCGTTTTCGACGGGGCCGGGCGCCAAGCGCTGGCCGAAATCGTCTCGGCCAGCCCGCGCGCCGTCACTCTCTCGATTTCCACCGAAAACCTCCAGACTCCGCCTCCCTGCCGGATTACTCTCGCCCAAGCGATTCCGAAGGGAAAAAACATGGACCTTGTCGTCCAAAAGGCTGTCGAGCTCGGTGCGGCCCGGATCGTCCCTCTCCTCACCGAACGCACAATCGTCCGCCTCGCGCCGGGTGAACTCGAAAAAAAGCGGGAAAAATGGCACGAAATCGCCATCGAGGCCTGCAAGCAATGCGGCCAGAATTTTCTTCCGTCCGTCGAACTCCCGCACGCACTCGCTGATTTTCTCTCCGGTCCGCTCCGCCCGGACTTCCTCCTCCTGGCTTCGCTCCAACCGGACGCCCGCCCACTCAAATCCCTCTTGGCCGCATTCGAGTCTACCCACGGCTCACTGCCCCGGAACGTCGGTGTCCTCATCGGACCCGAGGGCGATTTTTCCCCGGCGGAATGCGAACTTGCCCGGGAATCCGGTGCCGAACCGATGACGCTCGGCCCGATCGTCCTCCGCACCGAGACGGCCGCGATTTACTGCCTCAGCGTCCTTGCGCACGAACTCTTCCCACCCGAGCCCTGGATGCCCGCAAACCTCCCCCCCCCATGCCAACCGTAGAAAAAAAACCCATCTACCCAGTCTCCACCGGCCTCCGCGATTACCTTATCCGCTTCGGACGGGAAATCCCGCTGCCGGTCTCCTACGAGGATTTGTTTTACTACCATGTCGGGTGTCCGCTTCTGGACAAGGACGGCAGGGACACGCTCTGGGAAACCGTCGGCTACCAATCGTTCGACATGCCGCGCATCCACCGGGGGCTCAAGGAAATTTACGCGCTCCTCAAAAGTGGTGGCGACCGCTCGGCCCTTGAGCACCTCTACGTCGATCGCGTGGATTACTGCTCGTTCGGCAACACCCAACCCTTCCGAGTGAGGATCGTCAATTCCTACAACGACAACCAGGATTACTTTTACGTCAAACGCGCCGACGCCTCCCGCATTTACGGACTTGAACTCGAGCACCTCCTCTCGCCTTACCGGATGCACTATCTCACCAGCGGGAACTCCCTCGTCGAGGAACACGTCGCAGGCATTCCCGGCGATCTCTTCATCAGCAATTGGCTCTACAACCCCCAGGTCAAAATTGTCCGTCTCGCCAAGGAACTCGTGAAGTTCAACGAAAGGAGTTTTATCCGCCTCCTCGGGGACATGCGCGCCTGCAATTACGTCATGGACATGACGCCCGACGTCGAGGAAGTCCAAATCCGCATCCGCGCGATGGATTTCGACCAACAAAGTTGGAGCGACCGCAAGAAATTCTACCTTCCCCAATTTTTCAAGGACAACCGGGACCTCGTCTTCTATTGCATGCAACACCTCATCCCGAAGACCGCCATGCAATACCAGCGCGAGGAACAATCCCTCATCCTCCGGCGCATGCACACCGTTTTCGAACGCCTCCGCACGCTCCTCGACGCCATGGCCGCCGATGAACTTTCCACTCCCGACCGAGTCGCCCGGCTTGGGGCTTCCCTCGCCGACCACTACGGCGACAAACGCTTCCAGCAGGCCCGCTCGATGGGTGCCCTCGTCCGCGCCAGCCTCGAAAGCCTCAGCGAACGCCACGGCGATGCCATCGTCCTCGGCACTCCCGCCATAGACGAATGGCCGGAACTCTTCGAGTAACTCCACCATCGGAAAACCAAGCGGGCAAGATGCCCGCGCTCCTTTGTTTGCACCAAACGGAGATGCGCTCAGTTCAACAAAAGAGAAAAAATTCCAGTTGTTCGCCCGGGAAAAATCCCCTAGTCTTCGCTGAAATCCTTCCCGGAACTCCGCAGACGCCCCCGAAACAGATTTGAGGCGGGCTTGGGCTGCCGGGAACGTCTTTCCACCTATCCACTATGTCTCTCATCGAAAAAATCAGGCTTGCCGGCGTGGTCGGCGCCGGGGGCGGAGGGTTTCCCTCCCACGTGAAAATCGCGGCCAAGGCCGAAATGGTCATCGCCAACGGGGCCGAATGCGAGCCTCTCATGCACAAGGACGCGGCCGTCATGGAATCGATGGCCGCCGAGGTTGTGCGCGGCATGGAACTTTGCATGGATGCCGTCGGGGCCACCGAGGGCGTCATTGGCATCAAGGCCAAGAAAAAGGGGGCCGTTGCCGCCATTAATGCCGCCTGCCAGGGCACCCGGGTCCGGGTCCAATTGCTGGGGGATTTCTATCCGGCGGGCGACGAGTACGATCTCGTCTATACCGTCACCGGACGGCTCATTCCGCCGGGGGGCATTCCCCTGAATGTCGGGGTGGTTGTGTGCAATGTCGAGACGTTGGCTAACATCGCACGGGCGGCGGACGGCACTCCCGTCACGCACAAAATGCTCACCATCGCGGGGGCGGTGCGGAATCCGATGACGATCTCGGTGCCGATCGGCGTGAGTTTCCGGGATTGCATCGAGGCGGCCGGGGGTGCAACGACGCCCGATCCGGTCCTTTGCCTCGGCGGGATGATGATGGGTCAGACGACCTCCGACCTTGATCGGCCTGTGACCAAGACCTCGACCGGTGTGGTGGTTTTGCCGAGCGACCATTACTTGATCGAGCGGAAGCTGAAACCGGCGGCGACCAAGGCGCAAATTGGCAAGTCGGCCTGCGACCAGTGCCGATATTGCACGGAGTTCTGCCCCCGTTACCTCCTCGGCTACCAAATCGAGCCCCACCAGGTGATGCGCGGACTCGCTTTTACGGCCACGGGCACGGAGCGTTGGAACGAATGGGCAGCCCTCTGCTGCTCCTGCGGACTTTGCACGCTGTATTCCTGCCCGGAACAACTTTATCCCCAGGAGGCCTGCGACGACGCCAAAGCGGTCCTCCGCAAGGCCAATTTCAAATGGACCGGCAAGGTGCCGACGGAGGCTCACCCGATGCGCGACGGTCGCCACGTGCCGATCAAATCCCTTGTCAAAAAATTGCACGTCGGGGAATACGATGTGCCCGCGCCGACGACTCCCGTCGAGCTGCCCGTGCGCCAGATCAACCTCCCGCTCAAACAAAGTGCGGGAGCTCCCTGTGTGCCGATGGTCAAGCCCGGCGACTCGGTTTCAGCCGGACAACCCGTTGCTCAGCCGGCCCCGAACGCTCTGGGTGCCATCATCCATGCCCCCTTCGCCGCAACCGTCGGCGAGGTTTCTAACGACCGAATCACCCTCATAAAGAAATGAACGCAAAATCCGTTGGTCTCATCGAACTCTCCAGTGTCGCGGCAGGCTTTGCCGTGGCCGACTCCGCGCTGAAAGCCGGCGACGTCAAACTCCTCCTCTCCCGGTCGATTTGTTCCGGGAAATACATGATCCTCATCGCGGGCGACATGGCGGCCGTGGAGGCGGCTGTTGCCTCGGCCATTGAGGACGCCAATGGATGCCTGATCGACCATACCGTCATCTCGAATTTGCATGACGATGTCTTCACGGCGATCGGACGGGGGACCCCCGTCGAACCCTCGGGAGCCCTCGGGGTCATCGAGTCGTTCAATGTCGCGACCCTCATCCGCGCGGCGGATGCCGCCGCCAAGGCTGCGGACATCACGCTCCTCGAAATCCGACTGGCCATGGCCCTTGGTGGAAAAGCGTTTGCCACCATGACGGGCGATGTCTCGTCGGTCCAATCCGCCGTTGCCGTCGCACGCAATGTGATTGCCGAAGCCGGTGTGCTCGTCAATTCGGTCGTCATTTCCCGCCCGCATCCGGACGTGTACCGGGAAGTCATCTGAGCACGGCATTTTACGAGTCCGGCGCCTATCGGGAAACGGCGGGCGGAAACGCCTACCGCAAAATCCTGGCGCACTACCTGAACCGGATCATCCCACCGGGAGCCGATCTGCTGGAGATTGGCTGCGGTGCGGGCCGACTTCTGGCCCTCTTGGACGCGGGGAAAAAGACCGGTGTGGATGCCTCGCCCCGGCAAATTGCCGAGGCCGGACGGAATTGCCCCGGGGTTGACCTTCGGGCGGTCAGTGGGGAGGATTTTGTCTCCGATCGCCCGGTCGATGTCATCCTCATGGCGGATACGCTCAACCACGCGCGCGATGCCCAGGCGTTGCTCGAGAAGGCAGGGGACTCCGCCAATGCCGGAACCCGTCTGGTCGTGACGACCTACAACACGCTCTGGAAACCGATCCTCGGTTTGGCCACGGCGCTGGGCTTCCGCTCCAAACAACCCGAACTCAACTGGCTTTCGTCGGACGACGTGGCCAACCTGCTCGAACTCTCGGGTTGGGAACTCATCAAACGCGATGCCCGCATTCTTGCCCCGCCGGGCATTCCTCTCGTCTCCGTACTCCTGAACCGCTTCGTGGCCCCATTGGTCCCCATTTTTTGCCTCTCGAATATCGCCATCGCCCGGATGAGGAGCCCCCGCCCGAATGCCGGTTCCAGCGTTTCGGTTGTCATCCCGGCTCGGAATGAGTCGGGAAACATCGAAGCCGCCGTGCAGAGGACCCCCGAAATGGGCGCATGGACCGAGCTGATTTTTATAGAGGGAAATTCCACCGACGATACATGGGAGGCCATCCAAGCCGTCCAAGCCCGCCACCCGGACAAAAAAATCCGCATCGCCCAGCAGCCCGGCAAGGGAAAGGGCGACGCGGTCCGCAAGGGCTTCGAAATGGCTTCGGGCGATATCCTCATGATCCTTGATGCCGACCTCACGATGCCTCCGGAGGATCTGCCGAAATTCTACCACGCTGTCCACTCGGGAACCTGCGAATTCGCCAATGGTTGCCGACTGGTCTATCCCATGGAGGATGGCGCGATGCGCTTTCTCAACCTCTGCGCCAACAAATTGTTCGGAGTCCTCTTCTCCTGGCTCCTCGGCCAGAAGGTGAAGGATACCCTCTGCGGAACCAAGGTGCTAACGAAACACAATTACGAGAAAATCCTCGCCAACCGCGCCTACTTCGGCGATTTCGACCCCTTCGGCGATTTTGACCTTCTCTTCGGTGCGGACAAACTGGGGTTAAAAATTCGCGACATCCCGGTGCGCTACCGCGAGCGGACCTACGGCGAGACTAACATCCACCGATTCCGTCAGGGAACACTCCTCTTCCGGATGGTCTTTTTTGCGGCCAGAAAATTGCGGTTCATCTGACATGGAGAGCAAGCCGCCGAATTCCAACGGTCCCCTCTGCGCCGCCGCATTTTCTCTCTGTGCCGTCCTCGGACTCCTCGCCGCCATTCTCACGTTTCCCCAATCCTTCGGTTTTTCCGCCGAGGCCCCCCTCTCCAAAATTTCGCAGGGCAAAGGGCTTTCGCTCGTCGCCCGCTGGCCGGAGGGCCTCACGAAACCGGGGAAAAGGTCCTTTCTCCCGCGCGATTTCCCGGTTCTCGAGGAAAATGGCGTGCCTCTGCGCCGCCCACGGACGACAAAACGCGAAATCGAGAATGGTGGCATGGGGCGCTACCACGTTGCGGGCGACAAAATCCTCTTCTCGACCGGCGACGGACTTTCCCACGCCACGCGCAAATACGTTCTCCGCTCGTCCACATTCCGTGTTCCGGAACCCCTCCTCCTCCTCGTTTGGGCGCTTTCGGGTGTCTCCGGAATCGCGGCAGGCCTCTTGTGCGCGAGGAGTCTCTCCCCCATAGCTCTCAGGAAATTTGGGTTCGCCGCCTCCCTGGCATGGGGGATTGCTCTGACCCTGACGTTCGCTTTGTTCCCATCGGCGGTCGCGGATTCCTTCTTTCTCGGAATGACGTTCCCGGTCTTCTGGGCCATCGGACTGGCCCTGGCGACTTCCCCGTGGCTCGGAAGCGGGGGGCCTGATGGTCGCGTCTCCGAAGGGTGCGATTCAAAGGACCGTGGGCGTCCCGCCCGCATGGCTTCTCAAGGCCCGTCGGATGCCTGTCCCACTTTTTACGCCTTTCGGAGAGGCGTCCGGTTTGGTTATCCGCTTCTTCTGACGCTTATTCCCGTGCTGGCCACAGGGATTTTTTATTCGCTCAATGCGGCTTCGCATTGGTTTTGCATCGCGGGAGTCGTTCCTCATAGCGATGCGAATTTGCATTTCGTGCAAGCCGCCGAAATAGCCATCCAAGGAACAACAACCCAAGGATTCAATGGACGCTTCCTCTATCCGGCTTATTTGGCAAGCGTCCTGCGCCTGACCGGATGCCATTTGCAATTCGCAAATCTCCTCGTTGCGGGAATCTGCCTGATGTCGTTGGGATTGGTCTGCAAATGGGTCCATCAATCCATCGGGTTTGCGGGAACTTTCCTCTTCGCTTTGGTCGTCTGGCTCTATTACCGAATGCATGGATGCGGTTTGGTTATGACCGAGTCTCTCGGCCTGACATTCGGACTTCTCGGAACCGCAGCCTTTTTACTGTATCCCCAGGCGCACCGAAAGATTCCACTCATCCTTTTCGGTATTTTCCTCTTTTCACTGGGATCCGCCGCTCGGCCGGGGGCGCTTTTTGTGCTTCCGATGCTGGGACTCTTTGCTGGCGGACTCGTTTTTTCCGAAAGAAAAACCGATTGCTTCCCTCGCCGGATTTTATGGAGCGTGGGAATTGTGGCCATTGCGGGGATTGTTGTCATCGCCGGATTCGCCTCCAATTCTCTTCTCATGCACTTCGTCTATTCCGGGGAGGTCAAAGCCTTCGGGAATTTTGCGTTTTCCCTCAATGGATTACTATCGGGTGGGGATTGGAGTGAGAGTTATTTTCGCACAAATGGGGATTCCGTATTGGTCATGAAAGAGAATATCGCTCTCCTCACAAGCGAACCCGGGAAACTTCCCGCAGGCATGTTGCGGGCCTATCGTGAATTGCTCTCGACCGGATTCCTCTATCAATTTGCCAAAGGCTACAATGCCTCCTCGACATTAATGGTTTTTTCGGGAATCGGTCTCTTGGCGGTCTGGACCGTCCCTCGGCTTCGCGTGATGGCCGGCTGGATTTCCGCCGCAGCAATCGGCGTCCTCCTGTCCGTCCCTTTTGCCCCTCCTTGGGACGCCGACGTCCGTCCCTACGCGGCGACCATCCCCATTCAGGCGTTGCTTCCGGCCCTGGGGCTTTGCGGCGTCTTGGCATTCGTTGTTTTCGGCGTGGAAAAGGTCATGGTACGCCTCCTCCCATCCAATGCCTCCGGAAAATTGCAGGAAGGCGTCTCTCTTTCCACATATTCGTTTTCTTTTCGCGCCAACTCCTCCCTATTCCTCGGCCTGTCTCTCGTCGTAATTGTTCTCACATTCCTTCTTCCCATTCTCCCCATAGGAAGAATCGCTCCCCCTGCCGCCAACGATCCGAATCCGGTCTTTCGTTCCGGTTCGTATGTGAAAATAAGTCCGGATCCTGCTTTGCCTCCCGGAATTGTCCCGCTTTCCCACTATCTTGATCGCCTGTCCGATCTCGCCTCTCTCGAGCAAATCCAATCCTTTTCCATGGGACATCCGGACCAATTGGTTATTTTTGGAATCGATTGGAGAACTCTTCGTCCGTATGCGTTGCCATCTCGTGGGGGGCAACGCAATCTTCTGGACAATAAACAAGGGGATGAAAAATGAGCGGAATATGACTGGTATGAAAAAATCCTTTATTCACGAATTTCCGGGTCTCATCAAGACTTATGTCCACCAAGTCTGGATAAATATTGTTGGGTCCGGTCTGACGGATCGATGGTTGTTGGTTGCGATTGCGTTGGGGATCTTTTTCGGCGCTCAGGGATTCGGTTGGGGGACCTACGATTGCTTGAATCTGGATAAGATGGCGTTGCGGAGTGTGACACGCAGAAATATGCCGATTTATCATCCGGGGTCTTTTGTCAAGCCGCCCTTCTATACTTATGTGAACCATTTTCTGGCGGATTCCCCCGCGCAAAAAGTGGCCGCCGCATTGTTTTGGAAGTCTTACGATGAACGACGGGAAGTCTATTTGCGCCTGCGGGTCTATGTGGCTCGCTCGCTGAATCTCATGTTTTTCGCCGGATGTCTCGTGATTGTCTATCTCATCGCCCGGGGGGCCTTCGGCGTGGGGGCGGCACGGGTGGCCTGCCTTCTTTTGGCGACTTCGGCGGGCTTTGTTCCCTACCAAATCTTCCTCACAACCGACATGGCCGTCACTTTCGCGATGTTGGCCTCCCTGTATTTTGCCTGCCGGATTCTTGACAACCCGACCCTCGCCAATTCCATGGCCGCAGGACTTCTCGCCGGCTTGGCCGGGGCGACCAAGTACAATGGACTCGCCGTTGCGGCCGCGCTTCCCCTTGCCCACCTTCTGGCCTGCCGGAGTGGAAACCCCCTCCTCGTCTGCCTGCGCCGACCGGCCGCCTGGATTTGTGGGATTTGCGTCCCCCTCGGCTTCCTCATCGGAAATCCCTACTCGCTGCTGGATTCCA
>Ga0114938_1002846_pt1 | contig 10620 bp, 8 predicted proteins | sample AshMeaBigSpring_FD_88675 | JGI IMG/M metagenome (GOLD analysis project Ga0114938, IMG submission 88675) | Groundwater microbial communities from Big Spring, Nevada to study Microbial Dark Matter (Phase II) - Ash Meadows Big Spring | ecosystem: Environmental > Aquatic > Deep subsurface >...
CACCATGACGACGCGGTCGAAGCCGAGCGCCACGCCGGCGCAGGCCGGCAGGCCGGCGGCGAGCGCTGCAAGGAAGCGCCGGTCGGCCTCGTGCTGCGGCTGGCCGCCGGCAAGGCGCGTGGCGGCGTCGGCCTCGAAGCGCCGCGCCTGCTCGTCGGCATCGCCGAGTTCGTGAAAGCCGTTGGCGAGCTCGAGCCCGCCCCAGAAGGCCTCGAACCGGGCGGCCACCGGGCCGCTGACGCGGGCCAGGGCGGCCTGCGATGCCGGAAAGTCGTGCACGAACGTGAGGCGATCCCCGGCGAAGCGCGGCGCCACGTGCAGGCTCATGCCGAGGTCCAGCAGCCCGTCGCGGTCGCCGCACAGGCCGTCCGGCACGTCGAGTCCCGCGCGACGCAGTGCCGCCTCGACGTCGCCGGCGCCCGCGGTCAGCGGGTTCACGCCCAGCGCCGATTCGAAGGCCTCGGCGTAGGTCACGTGCACCGTCGGGCCGATCGCGCGCACGGGCTCGAGCAGGGCGCGCAGCAAGGCATCGACGTCGCGCATCAACTCGACGTGGTCGATGCCGAGGCGGTACCACTCGATCATCGTGAACTCGGGATTGTGGCGCCGCCCCCGCTCGCCTTCGCGGAACACGTGCGCCACCTGATAGAGGTCGGGCGCGCCCGCGCAGAGCAGGCGCTTCATCGCGTACTCGGGCGACGTGTGGAGGAAGCCGATCCGGGTGCCGTCGCTGCGGTGGACGGCAAGGGATTCGAGGTGCACGTCGGTGACCGCGGCCTGCACGAGTACGGGCGTCTCGACCTCGAGCGCGCCGGTTTGCGCGAAGTAGTCGCGCGCGCGACCCAGCAGCTGGGCGCGCTGCCGCAGCGTCTCGAGCGCGACCGACGGCCGCCAGTCGTCGGGTACGCGAACGCTCATTCCACGCGGGCCAGCGCCTGGCCGAGGCGCAGCGTCGCGCCCGGGACGAGTCGCTCGGCGAAGCGCGTCGCACGATGGCCGAGCAGCAGCACGACCGTGGAGCCCATGTTGAAGCGCCCGAGCTCCTCGCCGCGCGCGAACTGCCGGCCGACGCCGGTCTCGATGTGCGAGACGAGCCCGCCGCGCGTACGGGGCGGGTTGACCTCGCCCGCGAACACGGTTTCGATGCTGCCGACGAATAACGCGCCGATCATCGCCACGGCGAGCGGACCGAGCTCGGTGTCGAACTCGCACACGACGCGCTCGTTCCGCGCGTAGAGGTTCGGGACCGCGCGCGAGGTTGCGGCGCTCACGCTGAACAGGTGGCCTGGCACGTAGCGCGTCGCCGTCAGCCGGCCCGCGAGCGGCATGTGGATGCGGTGGTAGTCGTAAGGCGCGAGGTAGATGCAGGCGAACCCGCCGCCCTCGTACCGCCCCGCAGCCGCTTCGTCGGCGAGCAGCGCGGCAGCTGTGTAGTGCATGCCCTTGGCCTGCAGCAGCTGTCCGCCGCGCACCGTGCCGAGCTGGCTCAGCGTGCCGTCCACCGGCGACACGAGGTCCTGCTCGCCGCCCGCCAGGGGCCGCGCGCCGGGCTTGAGCGCGCGCGTGAAGAACGCGTTGAACGACGGGTACGAGAAAGGGTCGGGATTCGCGGTGGCGCCCAGGTCGATCTGTGGGTAGGCGCGCAGCACGAAGCGCAGGATTGCGTTGCGGATCCACCGGGTCTCGCTGCGCGCGAGGCCGTGCATGGTGCGCGACATCAGGTGCTGCGGCAGCAGGTCCTGCAGCAATGCGAAGGCGCGATCGGAAGCGCCAGCTTCGTCGGCGATGCGGTTCACCAGCGGTCCTCCGCCCAGGCGACGATCTTGCGGTAGTCGCTTGCGATCGTCGCGGCCTCGTGCGGAGCCGACAGGTAAGCCTCGGTGCCGCCCGATGGTCCGACGACGAAGATGCCCGAGCCGTGGTCGAGCGTGTAGCCGCCGTCGGGCAGCGGGACTTTGGCATACGGCAGGTTGAAGGCCGCGGCCGCGGCCGCGGTCGCCTCGAGTGATCCGCGGGCGCCGAGGAACGACGGGTCGAAGAAGCGCACGTACGGTGCAAGGATGTCCGGCGTGTCGCGCTCCGGGTCGACGCTCACGAGCAAGACGCGCGGCTGCGCGCCGGCCGGCAGGTCGCTCAACTGGCGTACGGCCTGCGCGAGCGTCGCCAGCGTGGTCGGGCAGATGTCCGGGCACTGCGTGAACCCAAAGAACACCAGGGTCCAGTGGCCGTCGAAGAACTCGGGGCCGAGGGGCTTGCCGTCCTGGTCCACGAGGTCGAGTGCCGGCACAGGTCGCGCAGCAGGGAACACAGTTGCGCGCTCGGTCGGCGGCGGCTCCACCCTGGACGGCGCGAGCAAGCGGGCAAGAAGCAGCCCGGCCGCAAAGGCTACAATGCTCAGGACGACGATCCGCGACGTACGCAAAGCCATGGGTGGGCTCGGGAGACCTGGTCCGGGCTGACCAAGCCGTAATTATCCCACATCGACGACGGACGACATGCCTGCCCGATCTGCCGCGCTGCCCGACCTGCCGAGTGCACCGACCGTGGCCGACCTCATTCGCCACGGCGCGACGGCGTTCGAACGCGCGGGGCTCGCCTTCGGGCACGGCACCGACAACGCCACCGACGAAGCAGCCGCGCTGGCATTCCACGCGCTCGACCTGGACCACGCGGAGGCGGAAGCGGCTTACGTGATGCAACCGGACGCTGCCGGCGTGGCACGCGTGCTTGCGCTGTTCGACGAACGCATCGCGCGGCGCGTCCCGGCCGCCTACCTGATGGGTCGCATGTGGTTCGCGGGCCTCGAGTTCGAGGTCGACCCGCGCGTGATCGTGCCTCGCTCGCCGTTCGCCGAGCTGATCCACGACCGCTTCGAGCCGTGGCTCGATCCAGGGCGGGTGCGCCGCATCCTCGACATCGGCACGGGTTCAGGGTGCATCGCGATCGCCTGCGCCCTCGCGTTCCCCGATGCGAGCCTGGACGCGGTGGATCTCTCGCCGCAGGCGCTCGAGGTGGCGCGGCGCAACGCAGCCCGTCACGGCGTGGGCGATCGCGTGCGTTTGCACCTGGGCGACGTCTACGAGCCGCTCGGCGATGCGCGCTTCGACCTGATCGTTTCGAATCCCCCTTACGTGAGTGACGCGGAGATGCAGGACTTGCCGCCGGAATACCTTCACGAACCCGATCTCGCGCTGCGGGCTGGCGCCGACGGACTCGACGTCGTGCGCCGTATCCTCGGCGGACTGTCGCAGCACCTCGAGCCGGGCGGCGCCCTGTTCGTCGAGGTGGGTGACAGCGACGTGCGCGTGCAGGAGGCGTTTCCCGGACTGCCGCTCACGTGGCTCGAGTTCGAACACGGCGGCGGCGGCGTTTTCCTGCTCCGGGCCGACGACCTGAAGAGGACAGCGGATGGCCGGTAATACGTTTGGACAACTCTTCACCGTGACGAGCTTCGGCGAAAGCCACGGGCCGGGGCTCGGGTGCGTGGTGGACGGCTGTCCGCCCGGCCTTGCGCTCTGCGAGGAGGACATCCAGCGCGACGTGGAACGCCGCCGCTCGGGCACGTCGCGCTTCACGAGCCAGCGCCGCGAGCCCGACCAGGTGCGCATTCTCTCGGGAGTGTTCGAAGGCCGCACCACCGGCACACCGATCGGCCTGGTGGTGATGAACGAGGACCAGCGCTCGTACGACTACGAGAAGATCAAGGATCGCTTCCGCCCTGGCCACGCCGACTACACGTACCAGCACAAGCACGGTTTCCGCGACTACCGTGGCGGCGGGCGCTCGTCCGCCCGCGAGACCGTGATGCGCGTGGCGGCCGGCGCCATCGCGCGCAAGTACCTGGCCGAGCGGCTCGGCGTGCGGATCTACGGCTACCTCGCGCAGATGGGCGGCATCCGTTGCGAGCCGCGCGACCTGGCCGCGATCGACGACAACCCGTTCTTCTGCGCCGATCCTGCCCGGGTGCCCGAGCTCGAGGCGCTCATCAACCAGCTGCGGCGCGACGGCGACTCGATCGGCGCGCGCATCACGGTCGTCGCCACCGGGGTCCCGCCGGGTCTCGGGGAGCCGGTGTTCGACCGGCTCGACGCCGACCTCGCGCATGCGATGATGGGCATCAACGCGGTGAAGGCAGTCGAGGTGGGCGACGGGTTCCGCGTGGTGGAGCAGCGCGGTTCCCAGCACCGCGACGAACTCACCCCCGCCGGCTTCCTGTCGAATCACGCCGGCGGCACGCTCGGGGGCATCTCGTCCGGCCAGGACGTGGTGGTGAGCATGGCCCTGAAGCCGACGTCGAGCATCGTGATCCCGGGGCGGTCGATCGACCTGGCGGGACAGCCGGTCGAGGTGAGCACCACCGGCCGTCACGATCCCTGCGTCGGCATCCGCGCCGTGCCGATCGCCGAGGCGATGCTGGCCCTGGTGCTGGTAGATCATTACCTGCGGCACCGGGCGCAGAATTCCGACGTCCACTGCAGTACACCGGTGATTCCCGGCTCGGTCGACGCCGGCGGTGCCTGAGGTCCGGAACTGTGCGGCAAGTCCCCGCAGGCGGGGACCCCGAAGAGTTAAAAAGCCGGTGATCCGCAGCCAAGTTGGGCGCGGGTCCAGCCCTGGGCTATAGTTATGTTCAATTTACAGAAGTCGCATGAGCTCGCCGGGACGCCGACGTCCCGCACGGGCGGGTGCGTTCGATTGCTCCGGGAGTCCCGATGAAGACAGCCGTCCGACGTGTCCTGCTCATGAGCGCGCTGATGTCCCCGACGGCGCTGTACGCGCTCGGTCTCGGGGAGATCCGCCTCAACTCGGCCTTGAACCAGCCGTTCGATGCCGAGATCGAGCTTGTCTCCGCCGCCCAGGAGGACCTCGCGGCGCTGCGGGCCTCGCTCGCGTCGAACGACACTTTCCTGCGCTACGGCCTCGACAAGCCGGCCTATCTTTCGGAATTCACGTTCCGGGTGGTGCGCTCCGGCGGCAGGGACGTGCTCAAGATCACCTCGCCGCGGCCGGTCAGCGAACCCTTCGTGACGTTGCTGGTCGAGGCGAACTGGCCGCGCGGCCGGCTGCTTCGCGAGTACACCGTGCTGCTCGACCCGCCGGTCTTCGCCCCTGCGCCCACCGCTGCCGAGGTCCCGGTGGCGGCTCCGCGCGCGTCGGTACCGGCAAGGGCGCCTGCGCCTGCCCCGGCACCTGCTCGTGCCGAGGCGGTACCTGCGCCGACGCCGGCTCCGAGCGAACCCACACCGCGCCGCGCCGCCGCGGTAGAGGCGGGCTCGACCTATACGGTGCGGCCGAGGGACACGCTGTGGGAGATCGCGAGCGCGGCTTACCCTGGCACGCGCGCCGACGTGAATCGTGCAATGGTGGCCGTCTACCAATCGAACCCGCAGGCCTTCGGCGGGAACATGAACCTGCTGCGTGCCGGCAGCGAGTTGCGCATGCCGTCGAGCGGCGACGTGGCCGCAATCTCCGCTTCGGCGGCTGCCGACGAGGTCGCGCGGCAGCACAGGCTCTGGCAGGAAGGCGCCACGGCCACGGCCACGACAGCGGCTGCGGCCACCGATGGCGGGCGCCTGCGCCTCGTCACGCCGGAGCAGGGCAGCGCCGCGCCGTCGACGGCGACGCAACCGTCGCCGTCCGCGGCCGACGGTGCCAACCTGCAGTCACGTGTGCAGCAGCTAGAGGCCGAGCTCGCCGAGGCGCGTCGTCTGCTCGAGGTTCGCAACGCCGAACTCGCCACGTTGCAGGGCGCTGCTGTGCCGGCGGGAGAGCCGGCTGCACCGACCGCCGGCGCGGAGCCCGCGGCCGCAGAGTCAACTGCGCTCCCTGCCGAGCAGGCGCCCGTGGCCGGCGAGCCCCAGCCGACGCCCGAGGCTGCTGCCCCGCCCGAACCCGAACCGAAACCTGCGGCAGCCCCGGCCGCCGCGACCGAGGAGCCCGCGCCGAGCCTGTTCGACCGGCTGCGCGCTTATTGGTGGGCGTTGCTCGGCCTGCTGGTCGCAGCGCTCGGCGCTGCCGTGTTCCTGCGCCGGCGCCAGTCATCGGCGACGGCCGCCGTCGATCTGGAGGAGGCCCTCAGCCGTCGTCCAGATGATCTTCGTGCGCGCACCGCTGCTGCCCCGCGCGAGCCTTCGATCGTCGTCGAGGAGCGCAAGCAGCCCGAGGCGGTGGGCGTGGCGGCGGCGGCCTCGGCCGCGGCTGTTGCCGCTCCGCGGGCCCCGGAACCCTCGCGCAAGCCCGTCACCGTCGAGGACACGCTCTCGGGAGAGGGTCCGGCCAGCATCGAAGCCGGCGACCCGCTGGCCGAAGCCGACTTCCACATGGCCTATGGCCTGTACGACCAGGCGGCCGACCTCGTGCAGGTCGCAGCGAAGCGCGAGCCCCAGCGTCGCGACCTCAAGCTCAAGCTGCTCGAGATCTTCTTCGTCTGGGGCAACAAGGACCGCTTCCTCGAGGTGGCCCGCGAGATGGCGGGGTCGCGAGCGAGCGGCCAGCCGGGCGAGTGGGACAAGGTCCTGATCATGGGCCGGCAACTCGTGCCTGACGACCCGTTGTTTGCGGGTGCGGTGAGCAGCGCGCCCGAGAGCCTCGACATGGAGCTCAACGCCGCGGATGCGCCGCTCGACATCGAGCTCACCGCAACCAAGGTCGGCACGCTGCCCGACGTCGATCTGACGGTCACTGCGCCGCGCGTCGATGACGGCGAGGGCGGTCTCGACTTCGTGCTGGACGAGCCGGTCCGCGGCGCCGACGAGGATACGGCCCTCGCGCCCACGATCGAAACGCCGCGCATCAAGGCGGCGTCGAGCGACGAGTCGACCGTGGAGGTGCCGATCGAGGATCTCGGCCTCGATGTCGACGACGTCCGGGGTCTCGATGAACTCGACGAGCTCGAGCAGAACCTCTCGCGGACGTCTCGCGTCCTGGTCGAGGACACCGTCGAGCGCCCGAACCTCGCGCGCGACCGAGGGGCCGACGAAGATCTGCTCAGCTCCACGAGCATCATGGGCAGCGACACGATCGCCCAGATGATCGACGAGCCCGAGCCCGGGGTGGTCGACCTGTCGGACGCAACGGGCGTGTTGCCCGGAATCGATGCCGGCAAGCTCGAGGTCACCGGCCTGATGCCGAAGCCGGATTTCGCGCTCGACGCCGAGTCGACCACGATGAGCGAGGTCGGCACGAAGCTCGATCTCGCGCGCGCTTACATCGACATGGGCGACCCGGAAGGGGCGCGCAGCATCCTCGAAGAGGTGCTGAAGGAAGGCAGCGCGACCCAGCGCAAGGAGGCCGAGAGGTTGCTCGCCGGCCTGCCGTAAGCGGCGGGCTGCGCCCGGCAGATGCCGCGGATCGCACTCGGCATCGAGTACGACGGCTCGGCCTACGCAGGCTGGCAGCGGCAGGCGCACGCGCGCAGCGTGCAGACGGAACTCGAGCGCGCACTCGCCGGCGTCGCCGGCCACGAGGTGAGCCTCACCGCCGCCGGGCGTACGGATGCCGGCGTGCACGCGCTCATGCAAGTGGCGCATTTCGACTCGACCGCCGCGCGCCCGCAGCACGCGTGGGCCCTCGGGGGTACCGCTGCCTCGGCCGACGACATCACGGTGCTCTGGGCGCGCGAAGTGCATGACGGGTTCCACGCGCGCCATTCGGCGCTGTCGCGCACCTATGTCTATCGCATCCTGAACAGGCCGCTGCGTCCCGCGCTCGATCGCCTGCGCGTGTGCTGGGTGCGCCGGCCGCTCGACGCCGGCTTGATGCACCGCGCCGCGCAGTGCCTCGTGGGCGAGCGTGACTTCACTTCGTTCCGCGCGGCCGAATGCCAGTCCTCGACGCCGATGCGCCGCCTGACCGACATCGGCGTGGAACGCCACGGCGACGTGGTCGAGATCACGGTCCGCGCCAACGCGTTCCTGCACCACATGGTGCGCAACATCGCGGGCTCGCTGCTGCTCGTGGGCGGCGGCGCCCGTCCGGAGGCGTGGCTCGCCGAGGCGCTGGAGGCGCGCGACCGCAAGCAGGCCGGTCCGACCGCTCCGCCCCAGGGGCTCTATTTCGCCGGCGTGGCATACCCGGCCGAGTTCGGGTTGCCGTGCGCGCCGCGCGGTTCCGGTAGACTCGACTCCGGTCCCACCGGAGATCCGCCGTGACCTGGTTCGAGAAGATCATGCCTTCCCGCATCAAGACCGAGCGACGCACGCGGTCGGTGCCGGAGGGCCTGTGGGTGAAGTGCCCCGCCTGCGACGCGGTGCTCTACCGGGCCGAGCTCGAGCGCAACCTGCAGGTCTGCCCGAAGTGCACGCACCACATGCGCATCGGCGCCCGCGACCGTCTGGTGCGGTTCCTCGACGCGGAGTCGCAGCAGGAACTGGCGGTCGAGGTGGAGCCGGAGGACCCGCTCAAGTTCCGCGACAGTAAGAAATACCGTGACCGCTTGGCCGCGGCGCAGAAGGCCACCGGCGAGCGCGACGCGCTGGTGGTGATGGCCGGCCGGCTCGAGGGCCTCGAGATCGTCGCCTGCGCGTTCGAGTTCCGGTTCCTCGGCGGTTCGATGGGCTCGGTGGTAGGCGAGCGCTTCGTGCGCGCCGCCGAGTTCTGCATCGAGCAGCGGCGGCCGCTGGTGTGCTTCGCGTCGAGCGGCGGCGCGCGCATGCAGGAGGGTCTCCTGTCGCTGCTGCAGATGAGCAAGACCAGCGCGGCGCTCGCGCGGCTCGCGGCGGCGCGGCTGCCGTTCATTTCGGTCCTGACCGACCCGACCACCGGCGGCGTGTCGGCGAGCCTCGCGATGCTCGGCGACCTCAACGTCGCCGAGCCGCGGGCGCTGATCGGGTTTGCCGGCCCGCGCGTCATCGAGCAGACCGTGCGCGAGACGTTGCCGGAGGGCTTCCAGCGCAGCGAGTTCCTCCTCGAGCACGGCGCGGTGGACCTCATCGTCGATCGCCGCGACCTGCGGCAGCGCCTCGCGGCCGTGCTGCGCCTGATGATGCACCAACCGGCCCCGGAGACCGCGGCCGAGCCCGGCTGAGATGCCGCCTCCCGTTCGCTTCACGCGGCTCGAGCAATGGCTCTACTGGCAGCAGGTCGTGCACCCGCGCGCCATCGACCTCGGCCTCGAGCGAGTGGCGCGGGTGCTCGAACGCACGGGCTGGGGCGGGCTGCGGCAGCCGGTGATCACCGTCGGCGGCACCAACGGCAAGGGCTCCTGCGTCGCGCTGGTCGATGCGATGCTGCGTGCCGGCGGCTACCGGGTCGGCACGTTCACCTCGCCGCACCTCGTCGATTACCGCGAGCGAATCCGCATCGACGGTGAGTGGATCTCGGCGGCGTCGCTCGTCGCCGCCTTTGAGCGCATCGCCGACGCGCTGGGCGACGACTCCCTGACGTTCTTCGAATTCAATACGCTCGCCGCGCTGCTGTTGTTCGAGACGGCCGCGCCGGACGCCGTGGTGCTCGAGGTCGGTCTCGGCGGCCGGCTCGACGCGGTCAACGTGGTCGATGCCGACGTCGCTGTGATCGTGTCGGTCGGGCTCGACCACCTCGAGTACCTCGGTCCGGACGTCGAGTCGATCGGGCGCGAGAAGGCCGGCATCTTTCGTGCGGGTCGCCCGGCCGTCTGCGGCATGCCGGAGCCACCTCGGTCGGTCGCTGATGCAGCGCGCGCGCTCGGCTCGAACCTGCTCGTTCGCGGGCTCGACTTCGACGGCCACGAGCGCGAGGACGGTCGCTGGGACTATCGCGACTCGCGCGGCGAACTCGCGGGATTGCCACCCCCCGGGCTCGCGGGCATCGCGCAGGTGGGCAACGCGGCGACGGCGCTCGTGGCGGTGCGCGAGCTGTCGGCGCGGTTGCCGGTGTCGCGCGAGGCGATCGAACGGGGATTGGCGGGCGTGCGCTTGGCCGGGCGCTTCCAGCGCGTGACGGCGGCCGACGGATTCGAGTGGATCCTGGACGTCGCGCACAACCCGGACGCGGCGGCGTTGCTGGCCGCGAACCTGGCACGCTATCGCGCGCCCGGACGGACGCTCGCCGTGTGCGGCATGCTCTCGGACAAGGACGTGCCCGCCGTGCTCGCCGCCCTGAAGGGCAGCGTGGACCACTGGTTTGCGGCGACGACCGACGGGCCCCGCGGATTGCGCGACGTGGACCTCGCCGGCCAGGCTGCCCGCGTCGGCATCGTGATGGCGCCCAGTGGGGCCGTGTGTGACGCCGTGCGGGCGGCCGCGCGCGAAGCCCGGGCGGGCGACCGCGTCGTCGTGTTCGGTTCATTCCACACCGTCGGCCCCGCGCTCTCCTGCGTATAATCCGGCCCCCATGGAGGAATCCCTCAAGGCACGCCTGATCGGTGCCGTGGTGCTCGTCGCACTGGCGGTGCTGCTCATCCCAGAGCTGTTGTCGGGTCGCAAGCCGGCCGAGCCCGTGGCAGCGGAGGGTGCGGGTCCGCGTGGCACGCGCAGCTTCACCATCGAACTGGGGCAGGCCCCGGGCCCGGCCACGCGCAGTTCGATGACGTCCGCTGCGCCCGCGCCGAGCGCTGCCGAGCCTGGCGCGGCGCCGGTCGCGGCAGGGGCGGGGGCCGGTGCAGAACCGCCGGCCGCGCCGGCTGCCTCGCCCGATCGGGAA
>Ga0114938_1002847_pt1 | contig 10617 bp, 10 predicted proteins | sample AshMeaBigSpring_FD_88675 | JGI IMG/M metagenome (GOLD analysis project Ga0114938, IMG submission 88675) | Groundwater microbial communities from Big Spring, Nevada to study Microbial Dark Matter (Phase II) - Ash Meadows Big Spring | ecosystem: Environmental > Aquatic > Deep subsurface >...
CGGACCACCTCGGCGCCAGCGATCGTCGCCCGGTACGGGTCGCCCCGCAGCCAACCGGGCCGGTTGCGCAGCGACCCCGCCACGTGGACGAGATCACCGGCAACAAGTGACGGCGCCGCCGCCGGCTCGACCACCAGCCGCAGCCCGACAGGCGCCCATGTGCGGTCGCCGCCAACCACCGTGACCAACAGCCGATCGCCAAACGGCGACGACGCCGGATCGATCACCATCCTGGCGACGAGCTCCACCGCCCGCTCCCCCGGCAACGCAACGTCGAACGTGGCCGAGGCTCGTGATGCGGCGGCGGCGCCGGACAGCACACCCGCCGCCACAAACCCGACCACGAGCACCGTGCGGGGGCGGCGATGCGCCAGCATGACGGCAACGCCGACGAGCGCAGCCGCGGGCCACCACATACCCGCCCAGAGACCGGTCAAGCAGCCGAACCATGTCGCACCTGCGGCCACCACACCGGGCGCCGCCTCTGCCGGGATGGCGCGGTGGGCCAGTTCACGGAATCGCAACGACGTCACGCATCGCTTCGAGCCGGCCCTCGCCGATGCCGGGAACGTCGAGCAGGTCCTCGATGTCGGCAAACGGACCGTGCTCGTCCCGGTACGCCACGATGCGACCGGCGAGGACCGGACCCACCCCGGGGAGCTCCTGGAGCGCAATGATGTCGGCGATGTTCACGTGGATGAGCCCGTCGTCCGGTGGGCCGCCTCCGCCCGCCCCGCCGCCAACAGCGGAGTGTGAGGCCTCGAGCACCCTCACCTGCTCTCCGTCACCGACCGGAGCGGCCAGGTTGAGCGTGGTGACGTCCGCACCGGGCAGCACCCCGCCGGCGGCGGCGATGGCATCGGCGACCCTGGCCCCAACAGGCACCTCGACGAGACCCGGTGCGGCGACCGCTCCGGAGACGTGAATGGTGACGCCATGGGCCGGGGCCGTAGTAACGACGACCGGCGAATCTGGCGCCGTTGCCGCCGGCGCACCCACTGGCCAATACCAGACGGCGCCGACCACGGCTGCGGCGAGCGCCCCGCCAATGGCGAGCCGGGTGAGCTGCGAGGTCTCGATGGCAACCTCCCTGCTCTCCCGTCGGTGCCGTGCCTGGCCACCCATAGGTACCACGGGGCCGTGACAGAAAGAAGGGACTCGCCGGGTGGCCACGCCGAACCTGCGACCCGCCGCCGTCAGCGATCAGCCGCCGCCAGGACCCCCGATGCGGGCGGCAGCCTGCACCAGCTCGTCATCGAGGATCAGGACAAGCGCACCGGTGAGGTTGACCCCGACGTGAACGAAGATCGCTGCGCTCAGGTCGCCGGAGCGGAGCGCCAGCCATGCGAGCGCCACGCCGATGACAAACAGCCCTGGCACGGCGAAGAGCGCATCCGGATCGAGCACGTAGTGGATGACGGCGAACGCCGCCGCCGACAGTGCGATCGCAGCAGGCGGGCTCATCGCCCGCCGCAGCCTGGCGAGCAGCATCCCCCGAAACACGATCTCCTCGACGACCGGCGCCAGACCGACCACCAGCACGACGAAGACGATGCGGCTCAGGGTTCCCTCCAGCCGGTCCGCCACCTCGGCGATCCCTTGCCGTGGCGCATCCTCGGGGGCAAGCAGCTCGACGAGCGGGCCGACGATCACCGCCACCAGGAGCTGCAGCGCCACCCCTGCCGCAATCCCCCATGAGTCCCTCCCCCTCACCCGCAACCCGAAGTCCTCGCCCCAGCTCCCTGTGCCGCGCCGCTCCGACAGCCAACCGATCACCGCCAGGTGCCCCGCCGACTGGGCAAGAAGGGTCACGAAGAGCTCGACGCCACCGATCTCGTCGACCTCCCTGCCGCTCGCCGCCACCAGGATCCCGCCGACGACGAGGGCTCCGATGTAGCCGGCAACGAGTGCGGCCAAGGTATCTGGGTAGCTCCACCGGGCGGCCGGGAGGTATGGGGCAGCGACCTCTGGTGCGCTCACTGCGGTTTGCGGCGCTTGTCGAACCGGGCGGCGACGTCCCTCGCCTCGACCTCGAGCCTGATCGCCCGGTAGGCGTCCCAGCGAGACAGGCGGCGCAGCCTCCCCTTCACATAGTCCCCGAGATACTGGGTGAGGTGCCGCACCGCCCCGAGCCTGGCGTACTGGTCGAGGTGGGTGAGCTCGTGGACGAGCAGCTCCCCGGTTCGGTCAGGTTGGGCGCCGCAGCGCATCCGCTCCGCCACCTCGTCCGTGACGTAGATACCCCACGGCATCGCCACCGCTGAGATCCCACGGGCCCACAACCGGCGGAAACCCGGCGAGGCGATGCGGACGGGAACGGCGTACGGCTCGATGCCGGGAAGCTGACGGCGCACCGCAGCAACATCGACGCCTGCCCGGACGAGTGCTTCACCGGCGGACAACGGGGAGTGCATGCCGCTTGTCTACACCACGACGTTGACGATGGTCGGCGGTCGGGCGATCACCTTCGGAGGCGCACCGCCGGCCAGGTACGGCTGGATCCGCAACGAGGCGAGGGCGGCGCCGATGGCCTCCTCCTCGGTGATCGAGACCGGGACGTCGATCCGGTCGCGCACCTTGCCGTTCACCTGGATCACCATCGTCACAATCTCCTCGCGGGCGATGGCGGGATCGGCCGCGGGCCATGCGGCGAGGTGGATCGAGGTGGGATAGCGGCGGCGCCACAGCTCCTCGGTGATGTGCGGGGCGATGGGAGCGAGCAGCTTGAGCAGGGTCTCCGTCGCCTCGGTCCACACCACGGCGGAGACCGCCGCCGTGCGCCGCGCCTGCTGCATGTCGTTGCGCAGCGTCATCAGCGCCGCAACGGCGGTGTTCCACTTGAACTCGTCGAGGTCGCTGCCGACCTTGGCGATCGTCTGGTGGACCCGCCGCCGCAGCGCCCGGTCCGCCTCGGCCGACGGGGTCGCCGGCTCGTACCTGCCGGAACCGAGCTTCCACACGTCCTCGAGGAAGCGACGGGCACCCAGGATGCCACGGCCGTCCCAAGGACCACCCTTCTGCCACTCGAAGGCGAACATGAGGTAGGTGCGGACGGAGTCGGCGCCGTAGCGGGTGACCAACTCGTCAGGGTTGACGACGTTGCCCTTCGACTTCGACATGCGCTGGACATCGAGGTGGTGCTGGATCTGGGTGACATCGTTGACTCCCGGGATCGCAGGGATCTCGACAAGGGCGGTGGCAGGAACCTCGACCGTTACCAGCTCGCCGGCGGCGTCGATGTGCAGGATGTTCTCGATGCGGTGCATCACCTCGCCGGCAACGACACCGGCGCCAGCAGCACGGCTCTCGGCGACCCGCACCGCCGTCGCCATCAACCTGCCGTCGACCCACTCCCCCTCGACAACGACCCTGTCCCCTGCGCGCTCCTCGCCAAGGATCTGACCCTGGTTGCGCAGCATGAGAAAGGGCTCGTCGAACAAGGTGTCCGGGTCTCGCCCGTTGGCAAGCATCGCTTCCTCGGTGGCGGCGAACAGACCAAGGTCGCGCATCGCCTTTACGAAGAAGCGCGCATAGAGGAGGTGCAGCACGGCGTGCTCGACCCCGCCGGTGTATGTGTCGACGGGCAACCAGTACGCCGCCTCCTCGGGATCGAAGGCCGCGGTGTCGAGGTGGGGCGACAGGTAGCGGAACCAGTACCACGACGAGCACATGAAGGTGTCGAGCGTGTCCGGCTCGCGGGTAGCGGGCTGTCCCTCGGCATCGGTGGTGCGCAGGAACGACTCGAGCTCACCAAGCGGGCTTCGCCCGTGGAACTCGACATCCTCAGGGAGCAGCACCGGCAACTCGTCGTCCGGCACCGCTTCCACGCCGCCGCCGCTGCGATGGACGACAGGGATGGGGCAACCCCAGTACCGCTGCCGGGAGATGAGCCAGTCGCGCAGCCGGTAGTTGATTGCCTCCCGCCCGGCCCCGTTGGCTTCGAGCCAGTCGATGGTGGCGGCAATGGATGGGTTGGCCCGCCCCTTCGCCTCGGTGGTCGGTATCCCATCGATCGGGCCGCTGTCGACCATGACGCCCGGACCGACGTATGACTGCTCCATGGTCTCCCCGTCCAATGCCACGGCACCCTCAGGATGAATGACAAACGCAACAAGCAGACCGAACTATCAAGCAAATTCGAAGTCACGCTAATCATAAACCGGCACCGCCATGATCGCCCCGGTGCCGTATGACAACAGGACGTAGTCGGCGACCCACACCGGGATGCGCTCGCCGTTGACGGGGTTCACGGCAAAACCACCGGTGAAGACGCCGGTCTTCTCCCTGGACTCCTCCATCCGCTCGAGCTCGGTGCGCCGAGCGGCCTGCTCGCGATAGGCGGTCACCGCCGGCCGCTGCTCGTCCGAGACGAGCGCATCGACCAGCGGGTGCTCGGGCGCCACCACCATGAAGGTGGCGCCCCACAGCGTGTCGGGGCGCGTCGTGAACACGGCGATCGCCTCGCCGGTATCGGTGGCGAACGACACCCGCGCTCCCTCGGAACGCCCGATCCAGTTGGTCTGCATGGTCCTCACCGGTTCGGGCCAGTCGATGCCGGTGAATCGGAGCAGCTCGTCGGCATACCGGGTGATGGCGAAGAACCACTGCTCCATCAGCTTCTGGATGACGGGCTGGCCGGTACGTTCGTCCTTGCCGTCTGTGACCTGCTCGTTGGCGAGCACGGTCTTCAGGGTGGGTGACCAGTTCACCATCGCTTTACCCCTGTAAGCAAGACCGTGCTCGAACAGCCGTGCGAACAGCCACTGCGACCACTTGTAGTAGCTGGGGTCGCAGCTGATCGCCTCCCGCTCCCAGTCGAACATCGCCCCCATGGAGCGCAGCTGGGGGCGCATCTGCTCGATGTTGGCGTATGTCCATACCGCAGGGTGGATGTTGCGCTGGACGGCGGCGTTCTCGGCGGGAAGCCCAAACGCATCGAAACCCATTGGGAAGAGGACGTTGTAGCCCTTCATCCGCATGTAGCGCGCCCTGGCGTCCGACGGTGTCATGGCGTACCAGTGGCCGATGTGGAGATCGCCAGACGGGTACGGGAGCATCGTCACGGCGTAGTGCTTTGGGCGGCTCCAATCGACCGTTGCGCGATACAGCCCTTCCGCCTCCCAGCGCTCCTGCCAGGCCTTCTCGATCGATTCGTGGTCGTACGTCGTCACGGTAGGTTCCATCATCGACATGCGCCCGACACCGGCCGCACCCGCAGCGTAACCGTTCGGTGACCCGGCGCCGCTCGGTGACCCGGCCCGCCGCTCGGTGACCCGGCCCTCCGGGCAGGAGCCCGGCCCTCCGGGCAGCACCAGCCCGGCCCTCCGGGCATACACTGCACCCGTGCGGCCCCACCACGTCGAGCTCACTATCCCCACCGGTAAGGAGCGGATCGCCCGGGGCTTCTACGCCGGGTTGCTCGGCATGGAGGAGATGGAGAAGCCAGCGACCCTCGCCGATCGTGGCGGCTGCTGGTTCCGGCGTGATGACTTCGAGCTCCATCTTGCGACGGAGGAGGACTTCGCCCCGATGCGACTCGGTCACCCCGGCATCCTGGTCACCGACCTCGATGCCGTCGCCGATCGGCTTGCGTTTGGCAACACCTCCATCGAATGGGACGACACGTTCCCAGGGCATCGCCGGTTCCACACACACGACCCATTTGGGAACCGCCTCGAGTTCCTGTCACCGCTGGTTGCGGTGTCTGACGTGCGGATCGAGACGCTGGACGGTGGGGGTCTCGGTTCGTGGCTCGACGACGTGGCTCGGATCTATCGGGACGCCTTCGCCGCTCCGCCGTATCGCAGGGGCCCGACCCACGTCGACGGGTTCCGTGATGCGCTCCACCGCCATGTAGGCCGGTCCGGATATGTTGGTTTCGGGGCGTCCGTGGGTGGTCGTTTGGTCGGCTTCACCTACGGGTATACGACGGGGCGCAAGCAGTGGTGGCACGAGCAGGTCCGCACCGCCCTTGGCCCGCTCGCCGACCACTGGCTCGCCGATGCCTTCGAGTACGTCGAGCTCGCCATCGATCCCCGCTACCGCCGACTCGGTGTCGGGAGGCGGCTCCACGACACGTTGCTTGCGGGGCAACCGCACCCTCGCGCCGTGCTCTCAACGATCGAGGCCGTCACCGCCGGACGGCGGCTCTACGAATCCGCCGGGTGGATGGTGCTACGGCGAGGCTTCCGCTTCGAGAAGACGGCCGCTCGCTACCTCATCATGGGTCTCGAGCCCATCGGACGCTGACACCCGTTCGCACTGGCTAGCGTCGCAGTGCGGTCGATATCCGAGACGGAGAGACGAGCTATGCGCGTTGTGGTGAACGAGTTCATGAGCCTTGATGGTGTGGTGCAGGCGCCGGGCGGCGCCGAGGAGGACACGGACCGCGGTTTCGCCCACGGAGGATGGTCGATCCCCTACTTCGACGTCGAGCTGATGGGTGACGCCATCGCCGAGGGTATGAACACGGTCGAAGCGCTCCTGTACGGGCGGCGCACCTACCAGGGGATGGCTGCGGCGTGGCCCGGGCGGGCCGGCGACCCGTACGCCGACCAGTTGAGTGCGATCAAGAAGTACGTGGCCTCGAGGACGCTCACGCAGGACGACCTGAGTTGGAACAACTCGACGCTGCTGTCGGCCACGGACGCCATGGCCGACATCGCTGCGCTGCGGGCACGGGAGGGCGGTGACCTGCAGATCTAGGGCAGCTCAAGCCTCGTCACGGCCCTGCTCGCCAAAATGTCTGGTTGACGAACGCAACCTCATGATCGAGCCGATACTCCTCGGTGGTGGCAAGCGGATCTTCCCCGAGGACGGCATGGCACGGCCGATACAGCTGGTCAGGTCCGTGACCACGGCAACCGGTGTGCTGGTCTGCACGTACCGCCCGGCACCGTAGCTTGCGTTGCCACACGCGGCGCCCGCCGACGTTCACGCACCCCCTCGTTGTCGGCATGCCAGACATGCGAAGGCCCCCGAACCGTTGCGGCTCAAGGGCCTTCTACCGGTGGAGCAGAGGGGAGTTGAACCCCGGCCTCTTGCATGCCATGCAAGATCGAGGCCTACTCCATGACCAGGCCGATCGCCCCAACACCCTTGTGATCATTGGGTTCTCGTCACCCATTGTTGCGCGGTGTTGACGGTCGTTTGCGGACGTGTCGCGGACTCTGGAGCTACAGAGACATGGGCTACCGACGCCCGACGGGGCGTACCAGACCGACGGCGCCGCCATGGCCAATCGCCGGGCATCCGAGGGTCGACGACACGCGATCGCCAGCCGGCGAACGGCGCGCTCTACCGGTGGTCGCGACAGAGGGCATGGTAGCGGTCGTTGGCGGATGACCATTGGTGGAGTCGGCGGGGCATGGTGTTGAGGTGGTGGGCGATCTCGTCGAGGCGGGGCTGGGGGAAGCGGCTGAGGTCGGTGCCTTTGGGGAGCCATCGTCGGAGCTGGCGGTTGGTGTTCTCGTTGGTGGGTCGTTGCCACGGTGCGTGCGGGTCGCAGAAGTACACCGCCATCTCCAGGCCGTCTTCGAGGAGCTGCCAGTCGGTCATCTCCCGGCCCTGGTCCCAGGTCAACGAGCGGCGCAGCCGCCCGGGCACCCGGTCGAAGAGTTCGAGGAGACAGGCCAGGGTTCCTTGAGCGGCGTGTCCTTCGGGGAATTGAACCCCTGGCCTCTTGCATGCCATGCATGATCGGGCCTATCCCACGACCAGGCGGATCGCCCGAAAACCCTTGTGATCATTAGGTTCTCGCCACTCGTTGTTTCGCGTCGTTGACGGTCGTTTGCGGATTTCTCGCGGACTCTCCGCGGACTCTGGAGCTACGGAGCAACGGGCCACCGACGCCCGACGGGCGTCGCGGACCGCTGGCGCCGCCATGGCCAATCGCGGGGCATCCGAGAAGTCGACTACACCGCGATCGCCAGCCAGCATGGCATGCCAGGCGCCAGCCTCCGTCGAGTGGCTCACCCCGGTCGTGACGAGACACCGCAGTCGTGCATCGCAGCCCGCTGTCTCCGCCCCGTCGTCTCGATCTCGACGAGTTCACGCTCCCGGGTGACGAGCTTCGCCACCCTCGTGGCCGCTCTCCGGGCTGCGAGCTGGGACGAACGGCTCAGGAGCTTCGGTCCAATAGCGACCTCGGCTACGGCGACCGGCTGGAGGTACTCGCACGCCACGAGTACGACCGAAATGCATCGTCTCGTCCTGCCTACGGCAAGCCTATCTCGCAAGTTCAATCGTCTCTCCAGTGTGGAGGTCAACGATCGCCGTGAGTGGCCCGTCCACTTGAATGGTCAACAGGTCCAGGCAGTCGTCGCCTCCTCGGAGTGGTGTCGAGAACGCGACCACTTCGAGCTCCACCGTGTCGCCTGATTGGCGGAGAACCTGAAGCTGGGGAGCCCCGTTGCACGAATAGACCTCGATCTCGAGACTATCTGGCGGAATGAAGCGTGCCTCCCTGACCGCTACTGCGCCGCGCCACGCGGCGCCCCCTGCCGTGTACCAAAACGCGAAGCCAAGCACGCTGACGATGCTCACCACAACGACCGGCAGAATGCATCGGAGAGCGGGCCGAGCCCTGGGCTTCCGATCCACGTTGGCCATCTTGATCCTCCCGTCGACCACGATCCCTGCTGGCACGGCTACCCGGCAATTGGCAGACGCACCCCTAGATCGAGAACCGCGTCGGTGAGATGAAACGCAGCCCGCCCGACGCCGGCAATCACCTACGACATAGGCTCGTCGCCTAAGCTAGCTTGTCGCCACCCAAATGCCGAGCGCGTTGTCGATTCGTGTGGCTTTCGAGTAGACGTCCCGGTTGAAGGGCCAAGGATCGTACATCCAACTTGTATGGAGACCGTAGGCCGTGTTGGCCCAGAAGACCGGGCCACCGCTGTCACCGCCGTCGGCAAGCCGTGCTCCCATCTGCACGAGGTTGCAGTTGTTGCCAGCGCACACTGAGGTCTTGCGCACCTCCTGGCAATCCTTGTAACTCGTCTTTCCGTTCTTGCAAAGGGATTGCCCTACTACTGCGTCTCCGACACTGGACAAGTCGCGCAGGCTTGTCTCAAGCGTCGTCGAATTGCCGGAGTAGAAATCGTCGCTCTCCGTCTGGGGTCCGGTGTGCCACTGGAAGTCGCCGTGCGTGTCGTCATACTCGTCCTCGAACGTCATGGCGTCCCCGTCATCCGTCTGGGAGTTACCGCAGTGCCCAGCCGTCGAGATTCCCCTTGTTCCCGACGTCTCCGACGAAGCCCTGGTCCCGAATCCTGAGGTGCAACCGCTGAAGGCCTCCCCACCGTAGTGGTAGGAGCTGCTGTCTTCGAACACCAGATGCGAGTTTCCTGACGAGACTACAGCGACCTCGATCGTCTCCGGCAGACTCTGCCCGATGCTCAAGTCGACTGCCTCCTCCAGTCTCGATTGCGTTGCGGCGTCCACGGATTGTCCGAGAGCCACGACCACCGTTATCCGACCGGTATCAAAGCTGTAAGTGGTCACAACGTCCAATACACCGGCCTGCTCCATGACAGCGAAGTGAGTCGCTTCGATCGCCCGCTCAAGCTCGATCTCTGTGAAGCCCAAGCCAGGACGCAGGTCAAGCGAGACATCAGCAAACGCGCTGTGAAACTCCCCGAGCGTCTCAGTCGCAGTCTGTGGCATCTCTCCGGAGAACCCCACCCACGCTGTGTGGGCGTCGATGATCTCTGCCCCGGTGAAAGCCTCTGGGGCATTCGAGCGGACCTTGTCGATCGCAAGGGCGAAGGTTTCGTTCCACGCGTAACGCTCGATCGCCTGCTCAATAGTCATGTCGGACTGGGACGCGATAGTCTGAAGGTCCTCCATCTCCGCAGCGCCTATCGGGTCGCCAATCTGCGGCGGCGGGACGTCCGGAAGGTCTGAGGTCCGTGCCACCACCGGATCTGCGGTCGCTGGAGCGCTGGCGGCTACTACGCCGAGCAGGCCAAACATGAGCACTATCAGAACGAAACGATCGGATCGGTAGGTGGATCGTTGCATTGCTCCTCCCAGCAACCGTTACGGCCAACGAGGGCGGACGACGCAATCCTACTACGTCGTGATGCCAGCAGCAACTAGGGCCGAACGGCCTGTTGGGCTAGTGTTCTGAGTCAGAGATCCGCTGGCAATACGCGGCCAGGGTGTCGAGGATCTCGTCGGCGGTCTTGCGCCATGTGAAGGGGCGGGGGTTCTCGTTCCAGGTGTCGATCCAGGACTGGATAGCCTCTTCGAGTTGTTTGGTGGAGCGGTGGGTGCCGCGGCGGAGCCATTTGTTGGTGATCTCGGCGAACCAGCGTTCCACCAGGTTGATCCAGGAGCTGTAGGTGGGGGTGAAGTGCAGCGTGAAGCGGGGATGGCGCACCAGCCAGCGGTGGATCTCGGGGGTTTTGTGGGTGGAGGAGTTGTCGACGATGACGTGGACGTCGAGGTGGTCGGGGACGCTGCGGTTGATGAGGTTCAGGAAGCGGCGGAACTCGACTGCCCGGTGGCGGGTGGTGAGGTCGGTGATCACGTTGCCCGACGCCACGTCCAAGGCGGCGTAGAGGTTGGTGGTGCCGTGGCGTACATAGTCGTGGGTGCGCCGCTCTGGTA
>Ga0114938_1002848_pt1 | contig 10617 bp, 11 predicted proteins | sample AshMeaBigSpring_FD_88675 | JGI IMG/M metagenome (GOLD analysis project Ga0114938, IMG submission 88675) | Groundwater microbial communities from Big Spring, Nevada to study Microbial Dark Matter (Phase II) - Ash Meadows Big Spring | ecosystem: Environmental > Aquatic > Deep subsurface >...
GGGCAATTTCTTTTTGACAGCCTACGCCAAGGATGGCGACAATAGATAAAGCCAGGAGGCTTTTCAAGGTTACAGTGAAATTCTTTTTCATGATGTAGCAATTTTTTGTTTGAAAGAAAGCAACACCATGAAATTCAAAATGTTTAGACTTGTTTCATTAGGAGTTGACAAAAAGGGGAAATCCTTTTTTCTTACATTCTGAAAATCAATTCATTGATTAATCGGGTCGTTTTAAAAAATGTATTTACGATTTTAGAAAAAAGAAAATGGAGAACAACATGTTTGCTATCCGTCGAGCCCATTAATGAACAAAAGAGTATGTACCCTCCCGACGTTTATTTCAAATTTTAAAAAACTCTCAGCACGCCGGAGATTGTGGTATTGGTGTTTGCGGAACGGGTTTGAGTTGGATTTCCCTGATCGGTAAATGGCTGTCTTCAACCCCCGTATCACCCCCTAAGGATCTTGCCGATCTGGTAGATGCCTGTCTTCACCAGTAGTTCCCCGGGCGTCTGTGCAGACATGGTAAAGGGATTTTTGTAAACGCCCAAATTAGCGGTGAAATGCAAGTCCCGGCAGTGTGGAATCATTGCGGCCTGCGGAATACCAGGCAGTGCTGCCAGGGGAGGTTGGCGATGTTCTGCTCGAATCGGAACCCAGCGGCCTTCATTTCCCGTACGGCCTGTTCTTCGCTCATCTTGTGCACCGTTTTGATGGGCACCTCCGGGTCTTCCATACGGTATTCTACCAGGAAAAGCCTGCCGCCGGGCTTTAGCGCATCCAGCAGGGAACGGGCCATTTCATAGGGGAAGGAGAATTCATGGTATACGTCTACCAGCAACATGACATCGACAGATGTTGCCGGCAATTGGGCCGACCGCTCCGTGCACTTCAAAGGGACAATGTTGCCCAGTTTTTCCGTTTTCGCCCTTTTCTCCAGGTAAGCGATCATCTCCGATTCCACATCCACGGCATATACGGTTGAAGGCCCAACCTGCTTTGAAATCCTGGCGGTATAGTATCCGCTGCCGGCGCCGATGTCTGCCACGACCATTCCTGGTTTCAGTCCCATATTTTTCATCAACAGGGCGCTTCCCTCTTCTTTCTCCCGTTCCGGACGTTCCAGCCAGGAAATGCCGTAGTGGCTCATTACATGGGCTATCTGGCGATCCATGTACCATTTGCTGATGCCATTCGGGTCGCCGTCACGGTATTGATACCTGTCCTGTGCCTGAAGGTTGTTGTCAATCACCAGGAAACCCAGGAACGCCAGCAAAAAGTATTTCATGCGTATATTACAAGGGTTGCCGGCCATCGGTTCATTTTCCCGATGCTTTCCTATCAACGAACTCGATTCCATGCAATACGCCAAACTTGGAAAATCAGGGCCCGAAATCTCCCGCATCGGCCTGGGCTGTATGTCGCTTACCGCTTCCCGGGAAGCGGAGGGTATCCGGATCATCCACCGGGCCATCGATCTTGGGATCAATTTTTTTGACACCGCGGACCTGTATGAGAAAGGGTTGAATGAAACCCTGGTGGGCAAGGCACTAAAAGAAAAGCGGAAGAATCTCGTACTGGCCACCAAGGTGGGCAACCAGTGGAGGGCCGATGGCAGTGGCTGGGACTGGAACCCGCGACGCGCATACATCATCGCCTCCGTGGAAGAAAGCCTCCGCCGGCTGCAGACGGACTATATCGACCTCTACCAACTGCATGGCGGCACCATCGATGATCCAATCGATGAAACCATCGAAGCTTTTGAGAGCCTCCAGGCTTCAGGTAAAATCCTGCATTACGGGATCTCGTCCATCCGGCCCAACGTGATTCGGGAATATGTGAACCGGTCGCGCATCACCAGTGTGATGATGCAGTACAGCCTGCTGGACCGCCGGCCGGAGGAGTCGGTCTTCGACCTGTTGCAAGCCCATGGCATCGGTGTGTTGGCCAGGGGCCCGTTGGCGCAGGGGTTGTTGGTGGATAAACAGGCAAAGGAATACCTTGGCCAACCTGGGGAATCCGTTGATGCGGCCCGCGCGGCGGTGCTTAACAGCGTGCATGCAAAACGCACCGCATCGCAGGTGGCCTTGCAGTTCGTGCTCCGTCATCCCGCCATTACCGCTGCTGTGGCAGGGGCGAGGACGATGGTACAGCTCGAAGATATCGCCGGGATGTTCCAGGTGCCCGATCTCACTGAAGGGGAGTATCGTTCACTATGGCAGGCTGTTGGGCCGAAAAGGTATGCGGATCACCGATGATTCAAGGACCGGTATCCTGTTCAGTACCGGATTTCAGAAATCTTCAATGGAGACCGCCACCCTGACTGTGTTTCTCGATGGATACCGTACAGTTTGCCGTTGAAACTGAAGACGGCTTCCATCGCAACAGGAAGTTGACCCTCCTTCCATGTACGTGTTCCAGGCTCATATAAGGCAATGGTGTTACGAGAATCGAAGCAGACGGTTTGATCATTCAGTTTTTCAACAACCGGGGTCGATTTTAGAAAACTCGACGGAAGGCAATCCATCGAAATCACCTTTCCCTGCCTGTCCTGCAGTTCAATATAGGGACTGTATGTTGATGTTGACTGGTTATACCCGGTGGTCCACAGCATTCCGGATGGGAATGCCGCTCCCTGTATCCATCCCCCGGGACCATTTACTGTTGTTGACGTGAAGTTGCCGGTTAGCGGATCAAAGATTTCAATCAGGTTGCTTTGACTACCGGCATTGGATCCTGTAGTCCCGCCGCCGAAATACAGTCTTGCGCCGTCACTGAAAGTGGAAGCGATATGCCTGGGCAGACTTAATTTCCTTTCGGTCCAGGTATTACTGGTTATGTCGTATACGTCAACCCGGTCTGAGGAAGGATAAGGATACCAGTATGCTGAACCTCCTGCGATGACCAGTTTATTATCCACGACAGCAATAGCTCCCGTTACCCTTGTCGCAGGCATTTTAACCTGTTTCATCTGCCCCGTACCGGTATTATACATATCAATAACATCACTCACGCCGTAATACTTGCTCCCTCCCACAAATAGGACCAGGTCTCCCGATGCAGGAGTTATGGAAAAAGGAGTCCTGGAAGAGGATAGCTTTTCCGTTTTCCAGGTTCGGGTTTCCAAATCGAAGATGAGCACCGTATCGCTGTGGAAGTTGTCGCCCTGCATGTAATCATTTGGAAATTCCGGCACAAACCCACCGGCGATATAGATTTTAGAGCCCACCATATTCATACTGGGCATGGTACCCGTTTCCGGACTGGTGGTTATTTCCAGGAGCTGTGGCTGAATCATTGTCGTGCGGGAAGCGGAGCAAACCGTATCCTGAAGGGCGATCCTGGTAGCGGTATCCCTGGATTCTTTTCCAGCCGAGTTTGTGACGACAACCTCGAACTGGTAAACACCCTCCTGGGAGAAGATGAATGTAGCCGCCGGCTGCATCGTATTCTTCGATGGCAGGATCGCGGGGCCCGAAACCTGCTTCTATGCGTAGGTCAGCGCCAGTTGGTTGGAGTCATACGACAAACCCGCATCCAGGACAGCTTCCCTCTCCCAGGGAAGGATGAGGGTATCCAATTTGTTTGTAATCCGGACCACCGGGGCGGCTACAGAAGATAACGTAGGCGAAGGCAGAGGTATAGAAGAACCTGCTGGTTCAATTTTTTTCACGCAAGGACAATGACCATTGCGGCAACAGTTATCTGACTGATGATGCTTTTCATTTTGACTGGTTTTGCGATTCAGAATATGAGGCGATTGAATTCCTAGCGCGTGTCGCTGTCCTGCTTTGTGTTGGTGACTCCTTAATGATTTCCTTTAAATGAGTAAAGGCCATCCAGGCTAACACCAATCAACTTTCCATTGAATATAAGAAATCTTTTATTTAATTGGTGATACCCATGTAGGCTAAAACGATAAGTCAGTCTTGAGACCATCTTTTAGTTGAGTTTGATTAGACCTGGTCATGCTTTCCCGGACCGGGATTGGCCTTTTCCCCGACCATTTATGGTGGTTGTTCGGAAAATCCCAGCCTTTACCAGTAACGATGTGGAAATCGATAAGATGGAGATCCCGATCGGCCGGATATTCAAGGATCAGCTAAACCGTCTGTCCTATCTGCGATACCTGAACCGTTGATCAATAAATCGCCCAATTCCTGATTTTTTCTTCCCAGTGCTTGGAAATCCCGCCCGGGATGTGTTACTTTGTAACACAAAGTACTTTTATGTCATCCAACGAGCAGAACCTTGACGCCATACGGGAAATCAGGCAGATGATGGACAGGAGCAGCCGTTTCATCAGCCTGAGCGGCTGGAGCGGCGTCCTGGCAGGCATTTGCGCCCTGGTTGGCGCATGGCTGGCCCGGCAGAAAATACAATCCTATAACCAGCTGGGGCAAAGCAGTCCGCAAGCATGTCCCACCTGCCTCAGGAACGACCTGCTTGTCATAGCCATCGTGGTTTTTGTGGTAGCGTTTACGGGAGCAATCCTGTTCACCTATCTGAAAAGCCGTGGCGATGGTATCGCCATTTGGGGTTCTTCGGCCAGGCGTTTACTGTGGAATACGCTGTTGCCCATGGCAGCAGGCGCTTTTCTTATCGGACGGATGATCGAACTCAGCCAGTATGAATTGGTGGCATCGGCTTCCCTGGTATTTTACGGACTGGCGCTGGTCAATGGCAGCAAGTTTACATTGGGCGAAGTCCGCTTCCTTGGATATGCGATATTGGTCACTGGAATAGCCAGCCTTTGGTCGATCGGGTATGGACTTTATTTCTGGGCTTTTGGATTTGGCGTGTTGCATATCGTATACGGAATTTCCATGTGGTTGAAATACGACAGAAAACCCTGATGTTGCCCCTGGGCACAACGAAATCATGAAGAATCCGATAGAACAGCTCAATAAGGTTTTTGACAGCCGCATCCGGCTGGGTATCATGAGTGCCCTGCTGGTTAATGAGGATGTGAACTTCAACGATCTCAAGGAACTGATACAGGTTACCGATGGAAACCTGGCCAGCCACCTCAGGACCCTGGAGGAATGTGCCTATATTAAAGTGGAGAAGGGATTTATCGGGCGAAAGACCAATACAACCTACCGGGTAACCAAAGCAGGAGAAAAGGCATTCCGGCTGCACCTGGACGCTCTGGAACAGATGATACGCCAGATGGGGAAATAAATTTTTTTAATCAAATACTTTGAAATACAAAGCACTTTTATTACGAAAACTCGACATTATGAGCAAAAGTAATCCCGCCGGCCAGGCCTTGGGCCCTGTGCCACAACAGGAATCATCAAACCGTTACATGATCAAGGGTCTTTTTACAGGCGCCCTCATCCTTGCCATGATGATCCCCACCATTTTCATCTACAACCTGGTCCATGAGCGTGAGCAGCGTCAGAAGGACGTAGCTGCTGAAGTAAGCCAGAAATGGTCTGCTGCCCAAACATTCAGTGGCCCTTATATTTTCCTGCCATACAGGCATTTAGAAAAATCGCCGGATGGAAGGATCACGGAATCGCAACGGCATCTGTGGATCCTCCCGGAACAGCTGAATGTGGACGGCCAGGTAGACCAGGAAGTGCGCAAACGATCCATCTACAATGTGTTGTTATACAGGGCGAATCTCCAGGTAAAAGGCAGTTTTATGTTTCAGTTACCGAAGGATCTCGATGCTTCCCTGGTCCTTTGGCAGGATGCTAAAATATGCGCGGGCATTTCTGACTTCAAGGGTATCGAGGAGAGGATCTTTGTGCGTTTCGGGGATGTGGTATATGAGTTGTCTCCCGGCCTTCCGTCCAATGAAATCGACAAAAAGGGCTTAAGCGCCGGGATCAGCCTCAACGCTGCAAACCTGGAAAAGCCCTGGAACTTCGCAACCAGCCTCCGCTTGAAGGGAAGCGGCAAGCTTCACTTCAAACCGCTCAGCGCCAATAGCGATTACAGCCTACGATCCAAATGGCCGGATCCCTCTTTCGATGGCAATAGCCTGCCCGGGGAGCGCGAGGTGAGTGACAGCGGATTCGTAGCCAAATGGAACTTCAATAAGGCCAATCTTCCTTACGGGACTGTATTGCGGGATTTCAACATCGATGAGGAAGCGATTGCTTTCGGGCTTAGCCTGTTGCAGCCGGCTGACCATTATTCAAAAGCCGACCGAAGTGTCAAGTATGCCATTCTTATTATAGGCCTGACTTTTTCGCTGTTTTTTATCATGGAAATCCTGCAGAAGAAACCCGTTCACCCGGTGCAGTATATCCTGGTAGGCCTGGCCCTGGTCATCTTTTACACCCTCTTATTGTCGATCAGTGAATTTATCGCGTTTGATATCGCGTACCTGGTTTCATCCATGGCAACGGTGCTGTTAATCGCGCTCTACGCCCGTGCGCATTTCAGGAAATGGTCGTCCGCATTGCTTTTTGGCGGCATCCTGGCGCTCCTGTACGGGTTCATTTTCGTCCTGATCCGGCTGGAAGACACCGCACTCCTGGTGGGTAGCATCGCGCTCTTCCTGGTGCTCGCCCTGGTCATGTTCGCCAGCCGAAAAGTCAATTGGTACGGAACGCAACCCGTTGTTCCGGATGCCTTGCCTGCCCGTTAGAAATACCTGGCTCATCCTCCCAGCCATCAAAAAAATCCTGTCGGGAAGGCCGACAGGATTTTTTCTGCCTATCTTAGATAAACCGTTTTAGCAAAAACAACGATCGCCATGCCACTGACACGCCGACAAGCCATCCGGCAATTTCTCTTCGTTTCCGCCGGGGCGGCCCTGATTCCCTCCTGCATGGAAGACAGGAGCAAATCATCCATCCTGTATAGGAACCTGGACATTACGGCAGACCAGGAAAAACTACTTGCGGAACTGGCGGAAACCATTATTCCTAAAACATCTTCACCCGGGGCGAAGGACCTTTCCGCCCACCTGTTTGCACTGAAAATGATCGATGATTGTCGCAGCAAACAGGACCAGGATGCATTCATGGAAGGCCTAAAAGCATTTGAGAAAACGGCCGGCAAGGATTTCGCGCGGCAATCCATGCAGGAGCGCGCGAAAATCCTGGAACCGCTGGAAAAAGACAAGGAATCCAAAGACCCGGCGGCTTTGTTTTACAGGACCATGAAGCGACTGACCATACAGGCATACACCTCTTCCGAATACTACCTGACAAAAGTCCAGGTATATGAACTGGTACCCAGCCGTTACCATGGATGTGTACCTGTGAAAGCATCCTGATTCTTCATAATTTATTCCACACAAGACATGGGAGACAACAACCGCCAGTTTGATGTGATCGTCATTGGTTCCGGTATCAGCGGGGGCTGGGCCGCCAAGGAGTTTTGCGAGAAGGGACTCAAGACCCTGGTCCTTGAAAGAGGGCGGGATGTGCAGCACCTGAAAGACTATCCTACCACCAATATGATGCCCTGGGAATTCGAGCACCGGGGCGAAGTGCCGCATGCCATCCAGAAAGACAACCCGGTGGTGAGCCGCTGTTATGCATTCAGGGAGGATGCCATGCATTTCTTCGTGAAGGACACCGATCATCCCTATGTGCAGGACAAGCCCTTCGACTGGATCCGCGGATACCAGGTAGGGGGTAAATCCCTGCTTTGGGCGCGCCAGACGCAGCGCTGGAGCGAATATGATTTTGAAGGCCCGGCCCGGGACGGTTTCGCGGTGGACTGGCCAATCCGGTACAAGGACCTGGCGCCCTGGTACAGCTATACGGAGAAATTCGCCGGTATTTCGGGTAACCGTGACGGCTTGGATATCCTGCCCGACGGGGAATTCCTGCCACCGCTGGAACTCAGTTGCGTGGAGGACCATTTTAAGGATGTGGTGGCCAAAAATTTTCCGGGCCGGCATGTGATCTACGGGCGCTGCGCACACCTCACCCAGCCGCAGCCCATACACCTGGAACAGGGACGTGCCCAATGCCAGAAACGCAACCTTTGCCAGCGGGGATGCCCCTTCGGCGGGTACTATGCCAGCAATTCCACCACCATCCCCTGGGCCCTGAAAACGGGAAATATGACGCTTCGCCCACATTCCGTGGTGCAGTCGGTCATCTATGACGATAAGAAGGGGAAGGCCACCGGCGTGCGCGTGATCGATGCACAGACAAAGGAAGTGACTGAATATTTTGCCCGCGTGATCTTCGTCAACGCGGCGGCCCTCAACACCAACCTGATCCTGCTCAATTCCACGTCTTCCCGTTTCCCGGCGGGCCTGGGAAATGATTATGGCCTGCTGGGTAAATATGTGGCCTTCCACAACTACCGGGCACGCATCAACGCAAAATTTGAAGGTTTCATGGACAAGAAGACGGATGGACGCTCGCACACGAGTGCCTATCTCCCCCGTTTCCGAAATGTGAAGAAGCAGGAAACGGATTTCCTTCGCGGCTATGCAGCCGGATTTTCCGCCGGCCGATATGCCCGGCCCAATACCGATGGTTTCGGCGAAAGCCTTAAAAACCAGATCGACAACCCGGAGACGGGTCCCTGGTTTGTGGGCTCACACATGATGGGCGAAACGATTCCCAAGGAAGGCAACACCGTGAGCCTTGACCCAGGCCAGAAAGATGCCTGGGGAATGCCATTGCTGAAAGTGAACATCGGTTACGACGAGAACGATGAGAAGATGGTGAAGGATTTCTTCGAAACGATGACGGACATGTACACCAAGGCGGGATTTACGGATATACAGACTAATGATTCCAGGCAGGCGCCGGGGCTCGATATCCACGAGATGGGCGGGGTGCGCATGGGGCATGATCCCAAAACATCGCTGCTGAATAAGTGGAACCAGTTACACGCCTGCACCAATGTATTTGTCACGGATGGGGCCTGCATGACTTCCACGTCTACCCAGAACCCATCACTCACCTATATGGCCCTGACCGCAAGGGCGGCAGACTTTGCCATGGGGCAAATGAAGAAGGGCGATTTATAGGCTTATTTCCGCCGGTGTTGTTGCCGGTACAGCCAGGGGGCGATGGGATCTTTCATGGACCAAAGCCCGGTTCCGTGGCTACGGGCCTGCTGTTCCAGCTTCGCCAGTTCGGCACTGTTGGAGTATTTGGTAAAATGCCAGGCCAGGCCTTCCTCCACCATAAGGGCATTGATGTGTTTGCCGGAAGCCGTATATACATCCGCCACCAGCCTGCCAAAGGAGTCGCGGTTGCGCGGTTTAACTGTCACCGGTCCCTCGGCGCAGAGTTCGCCCAGCCTGTCCTTGCTGCGGCGGTAAAAGTCCTGGCCCCGCTCCGGCGCGTCAATACCATACAGCCTCACCCGGTAGTTCACCCCGTCTGCCCTGCCTTCAAAGGAATCTCCGTCGGCCAGTTTGTATACCCGTATTGTCACTTCTTTCAGCGCCTGGCTTTGGCCGCTTTGACAGCTGGACCCCAGGAACAGCAGTAATACAATCATCTGGAAAACCTGTAAAACTTTCATAAAAATAAAAGTAGGGTGAAAATGCTTTCCGGGATTTAAAAGTCGATTCCAGCATACCCGTTGCTTGCATGATCCAACCGGTTACTTTTAGCTGCAGAACGCCATACAAAGGGACTGTTCTTAAGGAATTTCTGTTTACTTTCCGGGAAATTCATCCATGGACAGGAAGCAATTTATTCGAGAAACCGGGTGTCTGGTCGCAACTGCCATCATAGGTCTGCACGGGCTTCCCAGACTGGCTGGGCCGTTCAATACCCTGCCCCGGTGGCGGGGATTCAACCTGCTGGATTTTTTCATGCCGGACCCCGCACGCAGGTACCAGTTCACTTCCGCCGAACACCTCAAATGGATGCGCGACTGGGGATTTGATTTTATCAGGCTTCCGATCGCCTATCCTTATTACCTCGATATTGACCGCAGCAGGCCGATCAGACCGGAAGACACCCTGCGTTTTGACAACAGGCGCATGGATGAGATCCAGCAACTGGCGGAGCTGGCACAACAGTATGGCATGCATGTGAGCCTGAACCTCCACCGTGCGCCCGGATATTGTATCAATGCCGGTTTCCAGGAACCTTTTAATCTTTGGAAGGACGATGCCGCCCAGCAAGCTTTTTACGCGCACTGGAAAGCATGGGCGATGCGGTTCCGGTCTCACAGCCCTGAAAAAATCAGTTTCGACCTGCTCAATGAGCCGAGCATGCGGGAGGATATGAACGACCAGCATGCAGCGCTCACCGATGTGCCTGGACCGCTATACCGCACACTGGCTTCACGTGCCCTGGAAGCTATTCGTTCCGAAAATCCCCAACACAGGGTGGTTGCGGACGGGAATTTTGTGGGTAACAAAGTGATTCCGGAAATCAGGGACCTTCCCATCGTCCAAAGTTGCCGCGGATATTTCCCGCATGCGATTTCCCATTACAAAGCACCATGGGCGAACAAGAATCCCGATAGTCTGCCGGATCCGAAATGGCCCGGACAAGTGGGAAGCGAATACCTGTCTCGCGAAAAATTGGAAGCATATTACCAACCCTGGATTGAACTGGCCAAATCCGGTACCGGGGTCCATTGTGGGGAATGCGGTTGCTGGAACAAAACACCCCACCCGGTATTCCTGTCCTGGTTTGGCGATGTGCTGGATATCCTTAC
>Ga0114938_1002851_pt1 | contig 10606 bp, 2 predicted proteins | sample AshMeaBigSpring_FD_88675 | JGI IMG/M metagenome (GOLD analysis project Ga0114938, IMG submission 88675) | Groundwater microbial communities from Big Spring, Nevada to study Microbial Dark Matter (Phase II) - Ash Meadows Big Spring | ecosystem: Environmental > Aquatic > Deep subsurface >...
GTTCCCGAAACCGCGACAAGGCACGGCACAAGGTCGCTCGGCAGCACGCCCGTGTCGCAGACGCTCGTCGTGACTTCCTGCACAAGGCCAGCACCGACATGGTGCGCACCTACGACGTGATCGTGGTTGAGGACCTGTCCGTGTCGAACATGGTCCGCAACCACAGCCTCGCCAAGTCCATCTCGGACTCGGGCTGGGGGGAGTTCCGGTCCCAGTTGGCCTACAAGGCCGATTGGTACGGCAAGCGGCTCGTGGTGATCGACCGCTTCACTCCCACCTCCAAGACCTGCTCGGAGTGCGGGCACCTGCTCGCCTCCCTCAGCCTCGGGACGCGCCACTGGACGTGCCCCGGATGCGGCACTCTGCACGACAGGGACATCAACGCCGCGAAGAACATCCTTGCCGCCGGGCTGGCGGTCGAAGCCTGTGGAGCGGGTGTAAGACATTCGGGGTCACCTCCAATGCGACCTGCGGTGAATCAGGAACCGAAACCTTCTGTAGGTGGTGTGTGATGCTCCTCTCGGGAATCCACCCCCTTCAGGGGGTGGAGGATGTCAACGGGCCCAGTCCGTGTCAGCAGTAGAACGGGGACGATCTGCGGATTCCGGGGCGTCGCAGGGCGTGAGGTCCACGGACGTGGAGTGCGGGGTGGTGATGATCCCCCAGCGGGCGAGCTCACGCCGTTGGATCTCGGCGTCGATACGCCGGTCGAAGTCCAGCGACTTGAGCAACTGGCGACGTTCAATGATCTGGTGAATGGCAGCAGGGAGCCGGACGAGTCCGGCACCGAGGACCATTCCCAGGATCAGGAAGTACAGTTCGGTGGACATTTCTTTCCTCTCTCCACGACAGAACAATGAACATAGGAATCAGAATTGAAATACCTATTCCTCTTCCCATTTCCTTACAATAGGAATCTCATTTCCCATGACATTGCAGCAGCATGTCCTACGCAGCGGCGTAGTCATGGTAGCGAGCATGAGACGTGGAGAACCGACTACAAGGTGATAGAACAAGTGTACGAACATGACACCCGACACCGGGCTTATTCGCACGGATGTTCGAGAGAAGTAGTCATGTAGTCCGAAGTAGACCCCGGTTTCCCTTTCTTTACTGAATTCTTCTATAAAGGTAGTACAGGGGTGACTACATAGGACTACGGACTACAGGAGCTGACTACGCCCACCGCGCCGGGCTAACGCCCGCGCACATGAAGAATTGGTACTTCCATTCCACAATAGAAACATCACGTCACGTCGCCGTAGTGCAGCGCCGGCCGCCCGGTAGCCCGGGACGCAAGCGTCACGCGACTAGGCGAGAGTTGTTCAATCAGTCGGATTGGTCGACGTCGTGATCGTGGATGAAGGAAAAAGGAATGGAATGGATGAATGAAAAAGGTGAGGACCCCAGGAACAGTCATATGACTGTTCCTGGGATCCAGGTGCTACTTGAGCTCAGGCTCAGGAGCGAGGCCGTACGGAACAGCGAAGCTGTTGCGCTCAGCGATGTGGATGTTGGCCAGACGCTTGAACTCTGGAGAGTCCGAGGACTTGCCGATGTTCTTGCGGAGCCACTCGTCCTCGAGAGCAGTGTGCTCTGCGAGGAGTTCCTTGCGGTAGTCCCTGCCGCGCTTGCGCAGGTTGGTGGCCATGTCGACCCAGACCTTGTCCTTGGCTTCGCGTTGCGCAGCGGTCTGACTGATCGACTTCTCGTACTGCTTCTCGTAAGCAGCGAGGATTCGCTTGACGCCCATGGTTCTCCTTGGGTTGTTGTTGATAGCAAAGAGCTATCGGTTGGTTGATGCGTATAGATGCAGAGGTTGCTTCGGATCTGTAGAGATCGGTAGAGATCGGTAGAGATCTGTAGAGATCGGTAGAGATCGGTAGAGAACTGATTTGGTTGTTGGTATAGTTCCAAAGACACCCTTGACACAGGTTGCAAACAGTGATATACTCCCCACGGAGGCTTGTATACTCTGTATACATATACATGTATGGGGGGTATCCTGTTGTTTCTTCTGTTTCTATTGTATTGTTGGTACCTCCCACAAAAGTTTCCAGGAATCCACCGAAGCACTCCTAGCTACCAACATGGTGGCCCCCGGGGGATTCTCCCCGTGAAGAGTTTCCAGATGAACTTCTCTGGGTTCTGAATCTGTTGGAGAGTTCTGATGCGACTGCCCCATGAGTGCGTTATGAGGGGCTGATGGGCTAGCCTTGCCCACGGGTGAGCCGGGCTGGCAGGGAGGCATTCGTGGTCGACTTCAGCAGGGATCCTGCGTACAAGCGGGCGGCGAGCAACCCGGCGGGTCCGAGCGGGTTGCAGCAGACGGCGACGAGGATCTCTGAAGGCCGGGCGGCGTACGCTCGTGGGGAGTCGCCACTGCAGCCGTGGCAGCCGGAGCGGTCGTGGTTGGACACGGCGCGGAGCTGGTACACGGGGGCGAACTCGCAGAGCACGCAGAACGGGTGGGACTCGGACTTCTGGCGCCAGTCGTGGGCCAACATCGACACGTACTACACGAAGGCTGCGGAGACGGGGCAGGGCAGCCAGTTCTTCTCGATGTTCGACCATGACCGGGCCACGGGCGTGGCGATGTGGGACGACCCGAACGGACGGTACAAGTTCGGCGACGTGTTCCTGAACGGGCAGCTGGCCCGCAACGAGGACGGGTCCACGGCCAACCTGTACACGGACTACGACAAGCCCACCGCTGACGTGATGATGGGCGAGTTCATGTTCACCCGCCAGGAGAAGGAGGGGATCTTCCGGCACGGGGACCGCGAGGCTCGGATGGCTGATGCGGTGGCGGAGCGCCGGGATCAGTGGAGCGAGCAGGCGAAGTACGCCCCGCAGGCGGAGCAGTACCAGCGGGATGTCGACACCCGTCAGGAGCAGTTCACGCAGGGCGTTGTCGATGATGTGGGGGCGTTCGCCCTCGGCGCGGGTGCCAGCGCGACCACCGGTGCGGCGGCAGCGGCGATGACGGCGGCGGGTGCGGCGGCGCTGGGGTTCTCCTGGACGGGCCCGGGTGCGCTGCTGGCTGCGGCGATCGCGGGGACCGTGGGCGGGGCGGCAGCGTGGTTGAACAAGGACCAGCTCTCGACGATGGCCGCGCGGGCGTACGTGGACACGGAGCGGGCGTGGGAGCACAACCACAACCCGGTGACGACGGTGGGCGCGGCGATCGGCAATGCGTCCAGCCTGGCGATGAGGGCGGCCAGCCCGCTCAGCAACCTGTACCAGGGGGCCTATGACGTGGCCTCCCCGGGCGGGTGGGGGGATGCGGAGGCGGGGTTCTACCGGACGAACGCGGAGGGAGAGCGGGTCGCGGGCGGCATCGCGCAGGGGGTTGATGTCGTCCTGTCGATCGGGGACGGCGCGCTGCAGTTCTCCTCCCGTGCAGCGGCACGGCTGTTCCAGGTGACGATGGGAGCGGCGGTTGCTGGCGGGGTGAACGACCAGTTGATGGGGGCGACGTTCAACCCGGCACGGGGTTCCTACGATCCGTTCGACCGCAGCGGGGAGCGCTGGGCGGCGCTGGGGTCCACGGGGATCGACCTGGCACAGCTGGGGATGGCCCGCGCCCTCGGCACGGCGGCGGCCGGTGCCCGCGGGGCGGCCACGGGCACCACGACGGAGGCGGGCTGGCTGGCGGACAGGCTGACCGCCGGGGGTGATCGGGTCTACGCCAGGCTCCGGGGCCAGGGCGATACCTTCGCCCCGGGCGCGACCCGGTTCGAGACGTTGAACGGGATCCGGTTCGGGCTGGACGAGAACCTGAACGTGGTGGGTTCCCGGATGACGATGCAGGCGCTGGTGCCCAGTGAGTTCATGCGCTGGCTGCCGACGTCCTGGCAGGCGCGGCGCACGGCGCTGAACGCCAACAGGTCGGCCCCGACGCGGGATGACTTCTACGAGGCCGCCTGGCAGATGACGAGCAAGGGCTCGAGGTTCAACAGCGCGATCATCAACGGGTACGCGGAGGGTTCCGAGGAGTTCGTGCAGGCGCTGCTGGATCCGTGGGCGATCAGCGAGGCGCCGACGATGCAGCAGGTGGTGACCGCGGCGCTGTACGGGGCGGCGGGCGGCATCGGCATGAGCCTCGGGCAGGTCAATGTCCGCCCGGAAGCGGATGCTTTCGCCCGGGAGCGGGCGTACGCGCTGGCCACGCTGCGGCTGGGCGGGCCACCGGATCGTGCCGAGTTCGACCAGATGTGGGCGGGGTCCTCCCAGTTGGATCGCCGGCGCATGGCGACGATGCGTCCCAGTGAGGAACGGGAGATCAACGCCATCCTCGGGGCGAACGCCGAGGCGATGGCGATGCAGGCGGGCTACAACTCGGTCGTCGGGGTGGAGAACCTGCGCAACCTGAGCCGGGACTGGTTCGACACGCTGCACAAGAAGGCGGCGCAGGAGGGACAGGGCAGCCTGGTGTTGCTGCCGATGGCGAACGGCACGATGGTGCTGCCCGGCGGTGGCCGGGAGGTGCACGAGTTCGGCGCGAACGCGGCGGTGATGTCGGTCAACCAGGTGGGTTTGGAGCTGGCGGGGATCGCCCGGGGCCTGGAGGCGCAGGCGAGGGGGCTGCAGGTCGAGCAGGACGGTCTGCTGGATGACCTGAAGGCGCTTGCAACCGCCTCCGGGGAGAACGCGGACTCCGAGCGGGCAAGCCTGCAGGACCGCATCGACGACATCCAGGGTCGGATCGACGACCTGTTGGCGACGCTGCCGGTGGCCGACCAGGTGACGAACTGGTTCGGCGGCTGGCTGGCCGCGTTCCGCAAGGAAACGGACTCGGGCGTCCGCGGGCAGATGATTGACCGGGCGAACGCCCAGCTGCGACGGGCTGCGAGCGGGCGGTGGACGGCCAGGGATGGCGCGCTCCTGCCCGCGGACGAGCAGGAGCGGGTGCGCCGGGCGGTCGAGATGAACCTGGGCCGGCACCCGTACATCAACACGGGCTCGTTCGCCATCGCCGTGCCACAGATCAGCAAGGAGATGACCGAGCGCAACATCCACGCGACGGTGTACCTGCACCAGTCGACGCTCAAGGCGCTGGGGGCCGACCACGACGGGGACACCGGGGTGATCGCGCACGAGAAGTACCTGCCGCTCGAGGAGCGCTGGGACAAGCGGCGCGGCTCCCAGTACGTGGAGGGCTCCCGGGATCCCGACACCGGCCGAACCAGCCACCGGGCCGTGGTGGACATGCCGGACAACGAGGCCCGGTACATCCGGATCTTCTCGGAGGCGATGGCCGACTCGGGGTCCCTGGCTGCGGGCGTGGTGCACCAGCACCTGAACGGGATGGTGCGGGCCCTGCGCACCACGCTGGGCCGGGCCACGGGCGGTGTGGTGGACGACGCGGTGCTCGACGGGCTGCTGGCGAAGTTCAAGGAGGACATGGTCGCCAATGTCCCGAGTGCGCGTGAGGACCTGCTGAACGGGCTGCTGAACTCCTCCCCCAACGCGGTCGCGGACCTGCTGTCCCTGTCGGACGGCACCCGCACCCGGGGCATGCCGTTCGTGCCGTGGTTCATGCACACGATCAACACCCAGTTCGACACGCTGCAGCGGAACCTGGCGACCCGGTTCCAGACTGATCCGACGTCGATCCCGCTGGGCGACGTCGAGCAGTCGATGGTCGACACGGCGTACATGGATCGGATCGCGCGGCGCGATGCGGCCACCGCAGGCCAGCAGCTGACCAACACGATCGAGGCGATCCGGGCCGCGCAGCAGCTGCACTATGCCGCGCTGTACCGGACGCTGACGCTCGCCGGGGCTCGGGAGTCGCAGGAGTCGTTCACCACCCCGGAGCAGGAGGAGCTGGTCGCGCTGTACGCGCGGCTCGGCTCCGACATGACCATGTCCGAGCTGGACATGACGCTGGGCAAGGACTCGATCGAGAAGAACGTGATGGCGTTCCTCGACCGGATCGTCAAGGAGTCCACCTCCGAGATGGTGGGTCGGCCGCTGCCGGAGCTGCGGCTGCTGATGGCGAACCTGGCGGTGCCGGACATCCGGCCCTCGCGGGATGGCGGGTACACGGTCGAGGTCGGCAAGACCTCCCTGCTGCAGCTGCTGCTGCGCAAGGCGCTGGAGATCGAGGAGCAGAAGCTCACCGGCACGGCGGAGGACACGGCGGCCCGGCTGCGGATCGCCAAGCTGAGGTCCCTGGCGTACCCGAAGAAGGAGGGCCACTCCTACACGGCGTCCACGGTGATGGTGGAGCTGTTCGGCAGCCAGAGCATGTTCGACCTGGTGGGCGACTCGGCGATGTTCCTCGGCCCGGAGATGACCCTGGGCCAGCTGTCGAAGATGGCCGCGGGGATGGGGTCGCGCGAGCTCAGTGGTTTCTTCCACAACCTGAAGCGGTCCAGCGCGTACATCAAGGACTCCGAGATCAAGGATCCGCCGTGGACCCGGGATCAGCTGGAGTCCGGCGGGGTGAACGCCTTCTCGATGCTGATGGACGCGGTGAAGACCTACACCGACACCGAGCGGGCGGCGATGGGCCGCCGGGATGCCACGCTCAGCGAGAACTTCCGCAGCGGGCTGGACGAGTTCCGCGGGCTGCTGGACATCCACCAGTCCCGCACCAAGGGCCTGCCGGCGGGCCGGGACTCCGACAGCCGGGTGGCGGTGCTGCGGGACCTGCTGAACAAGCGGCCCGACGTGGTGACCCGGATCGCCGCCCTGATCCCGGAGGCGTCTGCGCTGGGTGTGTTCCAGGTGCTGGAGTCCGGCGAGGTGCGCCAGGCCCAGTGGCTCGAGGACGTGCTGACGATGGACGACTCCGCGAAGGCGGAGGTCCTGTACTACGTGCAGGTCAAGCTGGCCGAGTTCAACCAGATGGGCGGCACGGTTCGCTTCGATCCGGGCAAGGACGAGCAGGACTCCGGCGGTTCCCGCGGCTCGGTGCGCTACGACCAGATCAAGTCCCGCTTCCTGCAGACGGTGTACTACCTGGCCAAGGACCCGAACAGCATGGAGCTGATGCGCTTCCTGAAGACGGCATCGGAGGCGTCGTCGCTCGATGCACTGTTCACGCACATCAACACCAAGGAGCCGGACTGGCTGAACAACCGGGCCCCGCTGCTGCCGTACCACGATGACGTGGGCCTGTTTGAGGTCCGCCCGCAGGACGTGTGGACCCAGGACCTGCCGTACGCGCTGCAGCGCGAGGCGCTGGAGATGTTCAGCACCAGCATGAAGGTGGCCGGTGACAGTGCCCGGGAGGCGCGGGCCATCGAGCAGGAGAACACCGCGGACCTCGCGGAGATGCTGCGGGTGGCCAGGGGTGAGTCGACCGATGCACGGGCCACCCTGATGTACGACCAGCTCGGGGAGCTGATCGCGCACCGGCAGAACTTCCCGGACTCGATCGGCCCCCGTGCACGGGACCAGTTGCTGGAGCTGTTCTCCGAGGCGCTGATCCGCCTGCACGACAAGGGCAAGATCGACGAGGCTGCGCGCGGGTTCGGCGAGTCGCTGGTCACCATGGACTCGTTCGGGTGGAAGGGCGCCCTGATGCAGGAGACGGACGCCGTCACTGCACTGGACTGGCAGGACGTCGCCACCAACCTGACCAAGCTGGTCAACGGCCCGGTGCGGATCCAGCTCAACAACGGCAGCATGCTGCACCTGGACATGTCGGACAGGAAGAAGGCGCTGGAGCTGCTGTCCGACCCCCGCACCCAGCAGTTCGCCATGGCCGTGCTGATGCCCACGGTGCGCGACGTGAACGCGCAGGGCGTGCTGCAGACCTATCGGGACACCGGGCTGCGCCATGAGGACGCGAACCTGATCTCCAAGCTGCTGGCCCCGGAGGCGCTGCGGGTCTCGCTGTACGAGGACACCGGCTCGAAGGTGGCGCAGGCGCACCGCTACATCGGCCAGCTCGAGTCCTACATGCGCAACCAGGCGCTGAACTCCCCGCAGGACGACCACGACGAGTACATCACCCGCAACGATGCGGCGCACAACCCGATCCAGCACATGATCGACGACTTCCTGGTCGCCTACACGCAGGGCCCGAAGTGGCGGGCGGCGGACAAGCGCAAGCTGCGCGACCAGCTGGTGGTGCGAGTGGCGGACGCGATCAAGATGATGGCGAATGTCGAGCCCACCGCGCACGCCCGGATCCGTGAAGCGGTCGTCGCCGCCCTGCACGAGCAGTTCCTGGGCGACGACGTGACGATGGACGTGCTGGGCCTGCCGGACCAGCAGCGTGACATGCTCGAGCTGCAGATGACGGACTTCATCGTCCGCGGGTTCAAGGCTGAGCGGGACGAGATCAGGCGTCGGCGCGAGGAGGAGCTCGCCACCGCGACGTCGCAGGCTGCGAAGGACGCGATCAACTCCAAGTACGACCAGCAGCTGACGCTGCACCGGGAGCGGGCGAAGGAGTTCAAGGATTCCACCCAGCCGGTGCTGCAGCGCTCGGGGCTCATGGCCAATGCGGTGCAGTCGACGATCAACTCGATGATCCTCACGGGCAACCCGATCGGGGATATCCCCCGCAAGATCCAGATCCTGGACCAGCTCGGCAAGCAGAACCGGGTGAACAGGTTCCGGACCAAGGGCGACATCGAGCTGTTCCACAAGGTCCGCCGGATCATCTACTCCGACAACCTGGCGGTGTTCCGCTCGGCCACGTCGGAGGCCCAGCTCGCCGGGATTGATGACATCTCGCTCGAGGAATGGAACATCCTTGGCGGCTGGGCTGCCGCGTCTGTGATCTCCGACATGACTGCCCGCTCCGGCTCCGAGGTCGCACTGCTCCCCCTGGTGCTGGGCAAGGGTGGCGACCTGGTGCGCCGGTACTACGACACCTCCGGCGGCTACCTGCTGGACGGGTTCTTCGACGACACCCTGCTGGATGCGGCGACGAAGCTGGCCACGCAGGCGGGGGTGAAGCGAGAGGTGTCCTCGGAGGAGGCGATCCGTACCTTCACCGACGGGCTGTTCGCCCCCGGCCTGCTGGGCCAGTGGACCGATCGGGTGCCGATTGAGTCGATGAAGCTGCGCAAGGTCGTGGAGACGGCTTCGACCGGAGCAGCCATCCAGATGGAGGGCAACGACCCGAAGTCGCTGGCGGCCTACATTGCCGCGGGCCGGGTGTCCACGCAGCGTCCGGACCCCCTGCAGCACCACTCCACGCTGGACCAGGCAGGAGAGCTCGGCTCGAACCTGACCGGGTGGGATCAGCTGACCGCTCTGCGGATGACCAACCGCTTCGTCTCCCGGGTGGTGCTCGATGCCAGCCAGCTGCCCCAGCAGGTGCTTGACGCACTGGATCCGGCTGACCTGGACCTGATGCCGGCGCTGTCGGCCAATGGGTTCAACGACGACGTGCTGAACTCCGGGTACAAGGTCCTCAACCTCGCGGCCCTGAACACCTGGCTCGATCAGCTGCGGGAGAAGTACGGTCCCATCGGGCCGATCACCCTGCACATCGAGTATGTCGACCCGGACAAGATGCCAGCCGGCCCGGATGACCGGGCGTGGGCCAACAACATCTACTTCGTCGGGGTCGGGCGCGAGGGTTACCGGACGTCCACGTTCGGCGCCCTGGCCGCCTTGTACTTCGGGTCGAACGGGCTGTCCAAGCTCGGCCAGCAGAACCCGCTGGACGCGGCGACGAAGAAGGGCAAGCGGTTCCGGGCCCTCGTCTCACCGCTGCTGCGTGACGTGGAGCAGACCGAGCTGGCGGGTCGTCCCATCTCCGGGGTGCTGTGGGACAAGACGCGGATGATGTTCGAGGCCAACTACGCCACGGGCGACCTGCTGGCCGAGGACATCCCGGCTCTGTACCAGCTGATGCTGATGCGCCATGTCATCATCGGCACCAACGCTTCCGGCCAGAAGGAGGTGTGGTGGCCGCAGCGCTACATCCAGATGGAGGCGACCGGTGCCACCCCGCCGCTGGCGGACGTGAAGCTGGTTCCGCTCAACGACTCAATTGCCCAGCAGCTGCACTCGGGCAAGGGGCATGGCGGGCTGCGCACCCGGGTGACCCAGCGGGTGCTGAACCTGCAGGACATCACGCCGTTCGCATCGCTGAACGCCGAGCGGCTGAAGGACCTGGGGCTGACGGAGCTCGGCGAGGTGGCGCAGCCGTGGGACTCCCCCCTCGCGCAGGTCGGTGTGCAGCGGCATGCGGCCCTGGTCCGGGAGGATCAGGACCAGAGCAACACGATCGCCCAGCGCCGCCGCCGGTTCGAGAACCACAAGGCAGGCGTCACCGCGATCCGGTCCCGCAACCGTCGGACGGGTGAGGGCGCGTTCGATCCGGCCGCGATCTCCAAGTCCAACACCAAGCGCCTGAACGAGCACATGGCGCCGAGCGTGATCTCCTCGCTGATGCGCAAGATGGGTGTGCCGTTCGCGGACCTGGAGGGGCAGGACCGCAAGATCACCGTGCCGTTGCTGCGTTCGCTCAGCCGGCAGGACCCGAGCTCGAACCATGTCGTCTGGTACCACGACCACGAGAGCGGCACGGACCTGGGCAAGGGCGTGCTCGGCAAGCACGCTATCGACACGGAGTTCGCCGACCTGAACGGCAACGACCCGACGTTCGAGGATCACGTCATCATCA
>Ga0114938_1002852_pt1 | contig 10601 bp, 7 predicted proteins | sample AshMeaBigSpring_FD_88675 | JGI IMG/M metagenome (GOLD analysis project Ga0114938, IMG submission 88675) | Groundwater microbial communities from Big Spring, Nevada to study Microbial Dark Matter (Phase II) - Ash Meadows Big Spring | ecosystem: Environmental > Aquatic > Deep subsurface >...
CACAAACCGCTATTTCCGCACCCTCGCCTCCAACCTGCGCGGCAGGACGCTCCAACTCTTCCCTCCAGTGATCGCCGCCATCCGCGATGCCGCCACGCAGGACCCCACGGCCCCCACGCTTTATTGCATCGTCGGCAGGGAGGGATTGTTCTGCGGAGTCCAGAGCCCGCAGGCATCCAACGGCTTCCATCCCGGCGGTTCGAAATTCATCCGCCAGAACAGCCCCGGCACCATCAGCCGCGCCGGGGCGAAAATCGCCGAGGCCCTCCATCACCTCCAGCTTCACCGCCCCCTGCCACCGGCAGGCGGCCATTGGCTCGAACTCGGGGCCAGCCCGGGCGGCATGACCGCCGAGCTCCTCGCCCGCGGCTATCAGGTGACCGCAGTGGACCGCGCGCCGCTCGACCCACGTCTGGAAAACACCCCCGGCTTGCACGCCGCTCTCGCGGACGCCGCCACCTACCAACCGGCCCCAAACGCCCGCTTCGACGCCATCCTCTCGGACATGAACGGCGATGCCCATGATTCCATCACTCACGTCATCCGCCTGTCCCGGCACCTCAGGTCCGGCGGCATCGCCATCTTCACCATGAAACTGCCCGGCGTCACCCACTTCGCGGATGTCGCCGAATTGGAAAACTCCCTCACCACGGCCGCGGCGCGCGCGGGCCTGCAACGGATCTCCGCAACCCACCTCACCTACAACCGGCGGGAGTTCACCCTCTTCTTCGAACGTGGTGCCTACGCTCCGGAAGACCGGGAAATCCCCGTGTAAGAGGATTTTCCCGCATGCCGTATCGGTTCAGGATGAGACTCAAGCTACTCGCCGCATCGCTGGCGGTGCTCGCCTCCACCAGTCCGATGGCCCGGGCGCTGGAGGGAGATCCCTACGCCAACGAAACGCCCGCCCAGCGCGATACCCGCATGGCCTGGTGGCGCGAGGCGAAGTTCGGCATGTTCATCCACTGGGGCGTCTATGCCGTGCCCGCCGGAACCTATGACGGGAGGAAAATCGACGGCATCGGCGAGTGGATCATGCTCAATGGAAAAATCCCGGTGGATCGTTACCGCGCCTACGCGAAGGAATTCCATCCCGTGAAATACGACCCCGCCGCGTGGGCCGCCCTCGCGAAGGAGGCGGGCATGCGCTACATGGTCATCACCGCCAAACACCACGACGGCTTCGCCCTCTTCCCCTCAGACGCCAGCGATTGGGACATCGCCGACGCCACCCCTTGGAAGAAGGACCTCATCGCCCCGTTGGCGGACGCCGCCCGCTCCCATGGCCTGAAATTCGGCCTCTACTACTCCCAGGCCCAGGACTGGACCCACCCGGGCGGAGCCAAGGCCGGCGCGGAGGATGGCGGAGGCTGGGACGACGCCCAAAAAGGCCGCTTCGATGACTACCTCGACCGCATCGCCGCCCCTCAGGTCCGCGAAATCCTCACCCGCTACCAACCGGACGTCCTCTGGTGGGACACCCCGCACCTGATGAACGACGCCCGGGCCGCGAAACTTGCCGGCCTGCTGCCCCTCAAGCCCGGCATCATCCACAACAACCGCCTTGGCGGCGGCTACAAGGGCGACACGGAAACCCCCGAGCAGCACATCCCCGCCACCGGATTTCCCGGCCGCGACTGGGAAACCTGCATGACCATGAACGACACCTGGGGATTCAAAAGCTACGACCAGAACTGGAAGCCTCTCTCCACCCTCATCACCCACCTCGTGGACATCGCCAGCAAGGGCGGAAACTACCTGCTCAACGTCGGCCCCACCGCCGAGGGCGAAATCCCAGCGGAATCCGTGAAGCTCCTCAGGGAAGTGGGAACCTGGATGAAGGTGAACGGCGAGTCGATCTACGGCAGCCACGCCAGCCCGTTCCGGAAACTCCCGTGGGGCCGCTGCACCTCCAAGCCCGGAGGCGCGGACACTCTTCTTTACCTTCATGTGCTCGAGTGGCCCGCCGACGGCAAGCTCACGCTGCCCGGGCTGCGCAACCCGGTGAAATCCGCCTCCCTGCTCGCCGACGGGAACGCCCTATCCGTGGGAACCTCCGAGACCGGTCCTGTGATCAACCTTCCTGCCAAGGCCCCGGACCCCGTCTGCTCCACCCTCAAAGTGCTCATCCAGGGGCCGGCCGATGTCGCGGAAACCCCGATTCTCCCGGACAAGGAAGGCTCGATCCGCCTGCTGCCGGAGGACGCTCTCTGCGAAGGCGAGGTGAAGGCCGAGGGCCACGGCGAAAAATCCAACATCGGGTTCTGGATCAATCCCAAGGACTCCGTGTCCTGGAGCCTCCGTGCCGGACAGGACGGAAAATACGACGTGCAGGTCGAAGCCTCCGCCCCGGACGATGGCTCCGTGCTGCTCATCCAAGGCATCGGCAAGCTCGCCTACTCGATCCCGAAAACCGGCGCGTTCGAAACCTACCAGTCCACCAAGGTCGGTGAGGTTTCGCTCACCAAAGGCGCCCGGATCACCCTCACCTTGCGACCCGTCGCGGACGGTTGGCACCCTGTCAACGTGCGCAAGGTGGAGCTCATCCCCCAGCCTTGAGCGGGAGGAAAGGGGTGCCGCCCCCCTGTAAGCCGGATTCTGTCCACCCCTCGCGGGGCTGGACGGCCATTTCTCTCACTCCGCCGGAGCGGAGCGCCCCGCTTGCGCGGGATGCGACTAATACCCGGGGTTTCTAACGGGCGGGCCGCCCTTCCCCTGTTCTGTCTTGCACCGCGCGGGGTTTTCAGTGCCGCTCCGGTTGCCCTCGGCGCGGTGGGCTCTTACCCCACCATTTCAACCTTGCCTGTGCCCTCGCGGGCCATCGGCGGTGTGTTTTCTGCTGCACTTTCCGTCCGGGTTCCTCGCGGTTCCCGTCCCCCATTTTCATGGGGCGCGCTGCCCTGTGGTGTCCGGACTTTCCTCACCTCCCGCTTGCGCGGAAACTGCGGCCGTCCGGGGAGCGGCGGAGAGAACCTGCTCCCTCCGCCGGCCGTTTCCAAGGAAAACCTTCACGCCAGCCCACCCGCGTTCGGCTTGTTCCGCAGCCATGCGCCGGCACCATCCAGACGGCGCTTGATGGGTTTCAATTCACCGGTGACCGGTTGGCCAGATGCTGGCATCGACCACCGGGCCTTGCAGCAGCTTGGTGCCGCCGGAGCCGTCGTCGTACTCGAACTTCACGGAGAAACGATGGCGGGCGATGACCGGGGATTCAATGCGGAGGAAAAACCGGTCGCCTTCGCCGGCCTGGATGTATTGCGAGAGGTCGCAGCTGACGGTGTAGCTCTCGCCGCTTTCCCGGAGCCTGACGGTATAGAGAGGTTCCGGATCCTTTCCGGGCTGGACCGGCTTCGCAGCGGGCATGGCGGCCAGCGGAACTTCGAAGGGGATGTCGTTCACGCGGCCGAACAAGGTTTCCTCGATCCCGGGGCGGGGCGCGCGTGGAAGAGGAAATTCCCAGACTCCTTTTCCGCCTGCCTTGCCCGCCACGGGGTCGGACAGTTTGGTCAGGTCGATGCTGTCTTCCGGTCCTGCGATGCCGAGGCGGATCGAGGGCGAATTCCCATCCGTGCCGCCCGGCGAGCCGATGGCAAGCACGCGTGGCAGCCGGGTGCCATCCAAGAGCCAAACCGGCCTGGTGTCCGGCAGGCTTGAGGAAACCTCGATCACGGCCCGCTGGAAAAAGGCGGTGCCCGGTCCGCCGTTGAGAAGTTTCAAATCAAGCTCGACCGGCGGGATTGCGATCCATGCGCCCTCGCCCGCCGGGGAAACGACGGTGACCTTGCCCGGGACCGGCGCGTTGACGGCTTCGATGGTTAGAACGCCATCCGCCTCGGACGACTGGTAACGCGGCGCGTTTCCGGAAGCGAAATACCCTGCGATCACGCCATTCCCCGCGCCGGCGAGGGAAGCGCCGAGGGTGAGACCGGACGATGCCGCGGCGGGAATGACCGCGGCCGTTCCCGGCGGTGCCGGCCGGGAGCTTTTCCATGCGAAAACCCCTCCGGCAGCGGCGAACATGGCAGCTCCCGCGATGATCCAGGGTTTCTTGTTCGCTTTCGCCCTGAGCGGCGCGACGGGAACCGGCAACGGACGATCCGTATCCAAGCCGGCCTCGCCGATCAGGCCTTTCACCGAGCGTGCCAGGTGGGCGATGTGGGCGTCCATCGGCGGCTGGATCGCATCGAGCCAGTGACAGGAAGCGAGAAAGAACTCCAGGCCGGGGGACATCGGCGTGTCCTCGATGCGGAACGGGATGATCGGCTTACTGTGGTGCATCGCGCGTTCGGCTTCGCGGATGACGGCCTGCGAGACATTGGTGGCTTCGGAAAACACGAGCACCATCACCTTGCAGCCGGCGATGGCGTGGACGATGGATTCGCCGTAATTTTGCCCCGGCAACACATCGCGCGGGGCGATCCAGCAGCGCAGCTTCTCCACCTCCAGCCCCGCGCAAATCGCATCAGCAACGGGCTTGTTGCGCGAGGAGTAGCTGATGAAGACATCGTGTGCCATGTCACTCGGCGGAATCCGCGGCCTTGGATTTCAATTCGAATTCCGCACCGCGCGGCAACAGTCCCGCGAGCTTCACCCTGCCGGCATCGATGGATTTCCCGTCGGTGGTCACGAGGCTGACGGAGAATTCATGGCGGCTGGTTTCCGGCACGCCGAGAGTAACATCGAAACGCGCGATGCCACCCGGTTTGATGACATGAGAAACCGGCACCTGCAGGGTGTAATCCTTCCCTTCACGCGACAGCATCGCCTCGTAATGGCCTGCCACCGGCCCGGGCGCGCCCAGACCCTCCGGAGGGATCACCAGGACCGGGCAAATCACGGCCAAGCGCTGATCCCGGGTCTCCGCGCCCTGCTGCCATGAGATCGTCATCCAGCCGTGGAGCCAGCACTTGATGACGGGCAGTTCGGATTCGTCCCTGCCTTTCCAAAAAGGCCCGCAGCCTTTTTCAGCCATTGCGAAAAGCTTCTCATACAATTCCCCCTTCCGCTCTTCCAGCTTGTTGAAGCCGCCGTCCTTCTCCAAAGCCTCCCAATCCGTCGTCGTCGATTGGATCGTTTCGACCTTCCGCTCGATCTCACAATACTCCCTCGCGGCGGCGACCAGTTCCGGAGAAAGCCCCTTCTTCTCCAACTCGTCATGCAGGCTCAAAACGGCGTTCTTCGTCACGCGCTGGAGGCTGCGCTTGAATGGCAGCCCACCGGCCGGCTTGCCTTTCGGCTCGGTGGAAACGAGGTCGAACTCAAACTCGGCCTTCTCGATTTTTCCCCAGCCTTCGTTGAAGAGCACGATGTGCTGCACCTCCGAGTAACCGCCGAAAACCATCGGCAGCGGTGTGGGGTCCGGGCGGCTGTCCGCCACCTTGAGATCAACGCGCGAAATGTGAAGGGCCGCCTTGCTGTTGTTCACCACCCGCACATCGATGGCGGGGAAAAACACATCGTATTGCGGGCCGCCGAAGGTGACAGGTTCGATCGGACCGCCCGCCTTGAGCTCCACGAGATAGTCGGTTTGCCTTTCGCCGTGGGTGAGTTTCGGCTCGATGTTGAGCACGCCGTCCACGGCCTCCCCGCGGTAGCCGATTCCGGGAAACACGCCTTCCGGCTCCTCGTCACCCTCCGCCAGACTGGGCCTCGCGTTCGATACCGCAAGTTTCACCCCGACACCTGGAATCTCCGTAGCCTGCGTGCATGCAAGAGCACAGAACCACATCGGTCCAGCGAGGCGCGCAATCCGGTAAGCCTTCATTCGGTCTCTCAGGTGGGAGGATTCACGGCGGAAAATCGTTCATGACGAGGCTACCCTCCCGTTCCACGCTGCCAAGAATTCTTTTGCCGGATTCTTGTGGCAGCTCGTGATCGCGCGGCCGGGTTGACGGCTGACTCTGAGAGAGCAAGGGCGGCCCAGCGTTCGTTCGCGTTGGGACGGAGTCAGGCCCGCCCCGCTTTCCGGGGCTTTCCCGCCTCAGTTCATCTGCCGCTCCAGCGCCTCGTCCATCGCCTGCTCGACGAGCCGTGCGGCGAGGGCCTCGGTGGCGGCGTCGAGGGTTTGGACCGCGGCCTTGAGGGGATTGGCCGCGCCGGCGGCGAGGGCCTTTCTCACCGACTCGGCGGCGGCTTCGATTTCGGCCCGTTCGTTTTCGAGGGCGAGGCCTTGAGCGAGGACCATCTCCACGGCGGGAAGGAGTTCCTCCGCCTTGAGTTTCGCCTCGGTGAAGACACGCTCGGCCATGTCGGTGAAGGCGTGCTCGACGGACTCGCTGACCATGGATTCCACGGCTTCGTCGTCCACATTGACGGCGGCGTTGCCGAGTTTGACCACGGTGTCACGGCCGGTGGAGACGTCGCGGGCGAGCACTTCGAGAATGCCGTTCTCATCGATCCGGAACTGCACGCCAACGCGCGCCCGGCCTTTGGGGGCCGGCTCGAAGGCAACCTCAAAGCCACCGAGTTCCCAGTTGTCGCGGGCCATTTCCCGCTCGCCCTGAAGGACGCGGACCTTCATCGCCCGCTGGCCGTCGGCGGCGTTGGTGAACATTTCCCCCGCCTTGCAGGGGATGGTGGTGTTGCGCGGGATGAGCACGTTCATCAGCCCGCCAAAGGTTTCGATGCCGAGGCTGAGCGGTGTGACATCCAACAGGACCATTTTTTGCAGCGCGCCGCTCATCACTCCGCCCTGGATGGCGGCTCCCAGAGCGATCGCCTCGTCCGGGTGTTGGGAAACATCCGGCTCGCGGTTGAAGAGTTGCGCCACGGCCCTGCGCACGGCGGGGATGCGGGTGCTGCCGCCGACGAGCACGACGGCGTGGAGATCCTCGGGTTTCAAGGCGGCATCCGCCAGCGCCTGGCGGCAGTGGCGGATGGTGCGTTGGATCCAGGGGGCGGCGATGGTTTCCAGATCGGCGCGGGTGAGGGGCTGCTCGATGCTGTGGACCCCGTCGTGGAAGGGGATGCGGAACACGGTCTCGTCGGAATCGGACAGCGCGCGTTTCACCCGCTCCGCCTCTTCCATGAAGCGGACGCGCGGGGCTCCCGCCGTCTCGCCGATGCCGGCGTGTTCCTCGATCCGCCGGACGATGAGGGCGTCCAGATCGTCGCCGCCGAGGCGGGTGTCGCCGTGGGTGGCGAGCACTTGGAAAACGCCCTCCTGCATTTCAAGAATGGAGAGATCGAAGGTGCCGCCGCCCAGGTCATAGACGGCGACGCGCGAATGCTCGCCGAGTTTGTCGAGCCCGTAGGCGAGGGCCGCGGCGGTGGGTTCGTTGAGGATGCGGACGACTTCCAGCCCTGCGAGTTCGCCGGCGCGCTTGGTGGCTGCGCGCTGGGCGTCGTTGAAGTAGGCTGGCACGGTGATGACGGCCTTTTGAACGGAGGTCTCCATGCGCCATTCGGCGATGCGCTTCATTTCCTTGAGGATTTCCGCACTGATCTCCTCGGGGGATTTTCCGAGCACGCGCGGCAGGCCGTCGCTTCCGGTCGCCACGGGCACTGGGAAATGTTCCTCCACCTCCGCGGTGCGGCAGCCCATCAGGCGCTTGATGCTGGTGACCACCCGGTCCGGTTCGAGGGTGCGGCGGCGCAGCGCCTTTTCCCCGACTTCCACCGAGCCATCCCGCCCGATCCACACGGCGCTGGGCGTGATGCGTTTGCCGTCGGCGTTCGCGAGCAGGATCGGGAAGCCGGAATCCACCACGCCCACGGCGGAGTTGGTGGTGCCGAGGTCGATGCCGAGGATGAGGTCGCTCACGGGCGGAACCCTTGCCGCTGGAGTCGGGCCCGTCAATGCCGGGCGCTTCCCGGAAACCCGGGGACGCGGCGGGGTTTTGGGGAACCACGTTCCGCGTTCATCCCGCCTTGCACACCTTCCGAAGCTCCATGACCTGGAGCGGCGGCACGTTGAGCAGGCAATGCTTGCTGCGGACCAGATCGAAGTGCTGGTCATCGGAAATCCGGGTGGACGCCTGATAGGTGATGAAACGCGTGTGAGGTCCCATGGCGCGGGCGATCTTCGCGAAAAGCTTCTCCCGCAGGCCCCGCTCCATGATCGTGAAAGGGATGCCGGAGACGATGTAGTCCGGTTCGCCGACGCCGAGCGTTTCCAGGGTCTCGGCAAGATGAAGGGCGTTGGCCTGGACCACGGTCACGCGGGAATCCCCGGCGAACTGTTGTTCCAGATGGCGGGCGAAGTGCTCATCGAGCTCGATGAGGATGAGTCGGGTGCCCGGTTTCATCCGGCGCAGGATTCTGCGGGTGTGACAACCTTCGCCGGGCCCGAGTTCCACCAGGGTCCGGGCCTTCGAAAAGTCGATGAACCTCGCGGTCTGGCGCGTGAGGAACGGAGAACTGGGGACGATGTAACCGACCCGGACCGGATTCGCGAGGGCGCGCTTGAAGAAGAGGAGACTCATGGTTGCCGAAGGCCAATAAGAACCCTCCGGCGGCGTTGGTCGAGCACGAGATTGGATTGCCGCAAATTCGCACGAGCCGCCCGGCCGGATGCCGTTGTGCGACATCCGGCTTCATGCCCGGAGACCACCGGGGGGCGGAGTCAGTCGAGTTTGTTGCTCATCCGCTCGGCGGCGTGTTCGTCGGCGACGAGCACATCGTGGGCGCTGCGTCCGGCCCGCAGGTTGTACCAAAGTCCGATGCCGACCACCGCGATGGTGATGAGGATCGCCAGATAAGGCGTGCTGTGGAGAACATGTGGCATGTAGGGCTCCAAGGCCTTGTCGCCTTCGATCATCTCGCCTGCGGTATAGGCGATGAGTCCCGCTCCGATGTAAACGAGCACCGGGAATTTATCCATCGCCTTCATGATGAGGGCGCTGCCGAAGACAACCAGCGGGATGGAAAGCGCCAGTCCCAGGCCGAGCAGCGTGTAGTTGCCCTTGGCCACGCCGGCGATGGCCAGCGTGTTGTCGAGGCTCATCACCACGTCGGCGATGAGGATGGTTTTCACCGCGGCCATGAGACCGTTTTTTCCGTTGGGATCTTCGCCGACGGGTTCGTCGGCCTCGACGAGCAGTTGGTAGGCGATCCAGACTAGCATCAGACCGCCCACGAACTGCAGGAAGGGCACCTTGAGCAGGGCTACTGCAAGCACCGTGAGGATCACCCGCAGCACGACTGCGCCACCGCTGCCCCAGAGGATCGCGGCCTTTTGTTGGTTCTCGGGCAAACCACGGGCCGCCATCGCGATCACTACGGCGTTGTCACCGCTGAGCACGATGTTGACGATCATGATTTGCATCAACGCCATCCAGAATTCAATGTTCATGGTATCTAGTAATGTTCGGGTATTTCAGGGTTTTTGAAATTTCAGTCTGGTGTGGGTTTCGTCAGATCAGGCCCATGCCCTTCAGGATGGCGAGCATGATGGAGGCGGCCATGACCGAGCCGATCTGGCCGCCGGTGTTGGCTCCCATGGCGTGCATGAGCAGATGGTTCTGATGGTTGGTCTTGAGTCCCTCCACTTGGACGATGCGCGCCGCCATGGGGTAGGCGGAGATGCCGGCCGCGCCGACCAGCGGGTTCATCTTGCCGCCGGAAAGGCGGTACCAGATTTTTCCGAGGAGGAGGCCGCCGACCGTGTCCACAATGATGGCCATCAGGCCGAGGGCGAAGACCTGCAGGGTCTGGGATCTGAGGAACTCGTGTCCGTCCATGGTTCCACCGATGGCCAGGCCGAGGAACAAGGTGCTCACGTTGGCGATCTCATTCTCGCTCGCCTTGGTCAGACGCGTGACGACGCCGCTCATTTTCAGGAAATTGCCGAGCATGATGGCACCCATCAGCGGCAGCCCCTTCGGCGCAATGATGCCGGTGAGGACGACCACGACGATCGGGAAAAAGACCAGCGCGCTCTTGGGCACCTTGTTGCTCATCGGCGGGATCTTGGTGGCCCTTTCCTTCTCGGTGGTCATCAGCCGCATGATGGGCGGCTGGATGATGGGCACGAGAGCCATGTAGGAATAAGCCGCCACGGCCAGCGCGCCGACCATCGAAGAATCGATTTTCCCGAGTCCGGCGAAGAGGTTGGACACGTAGATCACGGTGGGTCCGTCACAGGCGCCGATGGAGGCCACGGAGACGGCGAGTTCCTTGGGGAAGCCGAGAGCGAGCGCCACCATGAGCGTGAGGAAGATGCCCAGTTGGCCCGCCGCGCCAAAGAGGATCATCTTCGGTCTCGCAAGCAGCGGCGTGAAATCCGTCATCGAACCGATGCCGACGAAGATCAGCAGCGGAAAGAGCTCGTTTTCGATGCCCATGTCATACATCACGCGGAGGAACCCCTCCTGGTCCATCACATCGCTGAGCGGCAGGTTCGCGAGCAGGCAGCCGAAACCGATGGGCAGCAGGAGAAGCGGCTCGACGTCCTTGCGGATCGCCAGCCAGAACATGACCAGCGAGATGCCGATCATGACCAGATTGGGCAATCCTGCGGGGGAAATGAAGTAGCGGGCACCCGCGCCAAGCGCGGTGAGGGCGTTGAGGATGGCCTCACTCACGGCTGCCTCCTTCCGATTTGGGTTGGCATACGCGGGTGAGCCATCCGATGAGGATGGCGAGGATCCAGAGGGTCAGCA
>Ga0114938_1002853_pt1 | contig 10600 bp, 6 predicted proteins | sample AshMeaBigSpring_FD_88675 | JGI IMG/M metagenome (GOLD analysis project Ga0114938, IMG submission 88675) | Groundwater microbial communities from Big Spring, Nevada to study Microbial Dark Matter (Phase II) - Ash Meadows Big Spring | ecosystem: Environmental > Aquatic > Deep subsurface >...
CCCAGACATGCTCCAACGCCAACACACCTGCGCTCGAATTGGGTTCGAGCATGCTGCCGACCTCCTCAATGTCGCTGTAGGAGAACAGGCCGGTGACTTCGGCGTCGAGCGGGTTGAAGATCGCGACCACTGCGGGCGCGAGTTGGTTCACCTCTTGCGCCGCGACCTTGCCCTCCTGATCCTTGGCCACCACGACCGCGTCGATCACGCGCACGGTCCCGCTTTTCACGAGGTCGTACAACGCGGCAAGGATCTCCCCCCGAAAGTTGTTCTCGGAAAACTGAATTGCCAAAATTGATACTGGACCTACTGCCATATGCTGCCTCCTTGAAATGGGTAAAAGATTGGTTGAAGCTGCCAAGTGATGGTTGCGTGTCACGTGTCACGTGTTGTGTGCTGCGTGGCAAGACGGAACACGCACCACGTGACACGCAACTGCAGACCCACTTCCGCCCGCCGGGACTAAACTGATTCCACGGTGAGAACTGTAGATCCCACACAGGTCACCGCACTTCGACTTTGGCGCCTTGCCGGGTAGGGGCATGGTGTGGGCGGCGGGGCAGCTGGCTTGGCACGGGGTGATCGTCTTCGCCGCCCACCCCGTGCCTGCCCCATGGGTGCGCTAGGGGCACGGGAACGAACGGCGAACCAACACCGCAGGCCCATGCCACTACCATCCCGCCGTTCGTTACCATGCCCCTACGCCCTTCGCCCCCAGTGCACAATCGACACACCGGTCGCCGTGTAGATTTCACCCTGGAATCAGTTTAGGCTGTGTCTTGCGCGTCTGCCGGTGTTTCCCGCAGCCATTGCTCCGCCGCCGCGAGCGCCGCCCGCGTGCTGGCACCGAGCGTCGTCGGCATGGCCTCGAACACATTCTCTGCGCCCAGGATCTCGTCGGTGGTGCCGGTGCGATCCAGTTGCCCTTTCACCTTGGGATGGATCCCGGCCAGCATCAGCTTGCCGTTGCGCGCCTTGAGTTGCTGCGAGTAGCGCTCCACCACGGCGATGAAGCTGCTGCCGACGCTCTCCTGGGCGCGCAGCCGCAGGATGACCACCGGCTGCGCGGCCTGTTTGACCTTGGGCAACTGTGCTTCCAGCGTCTCTGCGCCGGCCACCGCCATGTCGCCGAAGATATCCAGCAGCGTCACCGCATGGCTCGGCAGCTCCGATGGCGCCGGCCCTTCGCTCACCGTGCCATCGGCATTGGGGATCAACTGCACCATCCGCACCTCGCGGGAAGAGGTGATGAAGAAGTGGACCAGGATCGAGAGCAGCACACCGAGAAACACTGCCTGCTGCAGCGGGATGATTAGGGTCAGCACCAGCGTGACCGCCATGACCACGCGCGGCGCCCAGCCGGTGACCCAGATATCGCGGATGCTTTCGCTCTTGATCGACTGGAAGCCGGCCACAATCAGCAAGGCCGCCATGGCCGGCATCGCCACCATGCTCACCGCCTGGCTGAAGAGCAGCACCGCTGCCACCACGACCAGCCCCGAAAAGATGTTGGCCCAGCGCGATTTGGCGCCGGCACTGACGCTAAGCGCCGTGCTGCCAACCGTGCCGCCGATGGGCATGCCCTGGAACAACCCGGCGCCAATGTTGGCCACACCCTGGCCCAGGAAATCACGCGAACTGTTGGGATAGTTGCCGTCCGGGTTGGCGTAGGCCTTGCTGACGCCCGCGCCCTGCACCAGGCCGATGATGGCCAGCGCGATGGCGTCCAGCAGCAGCACAGGGATGAGCGAGAAGTCGGGCAGCATCGGCATGGGCAGCGACGTCGGGATCACCGCAATGTCGCTCACCTGCTGCACCGTGGTCAGCCCCAGGACGATCACCACGATCGAGGCGATCAGCATACCGATCAACATGGAGAAGTTCTTCAGCTTGGTGCGGTCCACCAGCAAGATGATGGCTACGGTCAGCAGGCCGACGAGCGTCGTCGGCACGTCGACCTGGTTCAGGTGGAGCAGCGTGTCGACGGCTTTCACCACTTTGTTACTATATTCGCTCGAATAGCCGGTGAAGTCGCTCAACTGCGACAGGATCACGTTGATCGAGACGCCAGTCAGGAAGCCGATCACCACCGAATTGGCGACAAAGCGGAGCAGGCGGCCCATCTTCAGCAGCCCGGCGAGCACCATGAGCACGCCGGTGAGCGCAGCCAGGGTGGAGATGGCAACGGCGTGCGCGTCCCCGGTGAAGCCGGCGTCGGCCAGCGCCGAGCCGGCAGTGATGGCCAGGGCGCTGGTGGTCGCCACGTTCATGAAGGCTGAACTGCCGAAGAGCGCGCCCAGGGGCGTGCCGATCATGATGGCGTAGAGGCCCTGCACCGGGTTGGCGCCGGCCAGCACAGCGGAGGCCATGGCGTCGGGGATATTGGCGACGCCGGTGGTGAGACCGGCGATCATGTCGGCAACCAAATTGCCGCGTGGTTTGGCCGGGTTCGCATTCATAGACACTTCTCCTTACACACTTTTCTGCCGCCTCTATGCTGCGCCGAAGGCGTCTGGCCCAGCATAGAGGCGTGACCTTCTTACTGCCGCGCCATCGCGACGCGCACGGCATGACCCGGGTCCACCAGGTGATCCGCGCGCTCGGCGGCGTCGGCAATCGCGAGCTGGACGCCCCTGACCTGACCGTTGAAGACATTGCCCGTGGGGCCAGAGCAATGATCTCGAACTCACTACTGTGGAGATTCTTCCGGTGGTGTGAATAGGGCCGTATCTTCTCCGATCTCCGCAGCGATCAGATCATTCAGTTTCTGGTTCATGGTCGATAACAAATCCTCACTGTACTTGGGATGGGTCGGGTCGGCCAGATTGTCCATTTCCTCAGGGTCCAGGAGGAGATCGTAGAGAGCGACATCATTATCGGCATGCAGCTCCTTAACCGAGAGGGGCAAGTTGTAATGACCCAACCCAAAGTAACGGACCAGCTTGTATCGGCCATCGAAAATACAACGGAATACCTCGCGTTTCTCAAGGTTCGGCACACCAATCTCATCCAGCATGCCGATAAACTCCTCCAACCCGCGATGGAACTCCACGCCAGCCTGAGCTGCGGCTGCATCAAACACCTTGAGCGCGTTGCGGCTAAACCATTCCGCGTCGATGGTGGCGATCATGTCGTAGGTCAACAGACAGCCCTTGCCGGGTTCCGCGCTGCTGCCGCGCGGCCCAGTGGCCGTGGGATTTTCCACCACGCCAGACAGGTCATGTCCCTTCAATGCGGGATAACGCTGCCGCAGTTCACCTTCAGGCAGACCAGCATAAGCCAGGATGGTGGGAACCAGATCGAGATGAGAACCCACTGCATCCGTCCTGACGCCACCGGGGCGGCGCGGATCGACGATCACCAAAGGCACGTTGACCGTTTCCTTAAATGCCACGCTGCCTTTTTGGCGCAGGTGATGGGCGCCACCCATCTCGCCGTGATCGGAAACAAAAATGATGACCGTGTTATCAGCCTGGCCGGTCGCTTCCAGGGCATCCAGCACCGCCCCGATGTGCCGGTCTGCGTCGAGCAGGCAGTTCAGGTAGTAGTTGACATGGTTGTGCCACATATCCCGGCGATCCATCGGAATCCGGCCATAGTACACGTCACACAGGCGTTTATAATTGCGCACGGCCGGCGGCTGTCCCTCCAGGTCGTCGAAGAAGGAGGCCGGTAAGGTCGTTTGCCATTTCTGGTCATAAAGCGGCGTATCGGGCGCGCTAAAGATTGGGAACATGCCCTTGACCTGGACCATCTCTTCAGCGTCGGTATCGAAATACATGACGTCGTGAGGGTTGACGAAGTTCACGGACATGAACCAGGGTTGAGTCGTGGCGACCTGAGGGGCGCGCTTCGTCAGCCAGTCAACGGCCTCATCCGCAGTCTTAGGATCTTTCAAGAGCCCATCCATAGGCCCGCCTTGCACATCGCCCCATTCCTGGTAATCTGAGAAGCCGTAGGGTTCCATCGCCTGCGAGGTATCCCCCTCTGGAAACTCGGAGAGGTGCCACTTGCCTTTGTAAACGGTATAGTAACCCTGGGCGCGCAGCATATGACCGATAGTGGGCAAGGCTTCCGGATCGGCGTGCATATCATCGATCCAAGCGAAGTTGGTATTGTCAAACATACGCGTGTGCGGCGTATGCATGCCGGTGTACATCACCGAGCGGGAAGGGGTGCAGACGGTGGTCGTGGCATGGTGATTGTCAAAGGTCACCCCCCGGGCATAAAGACGATCCCGGTTGGGTAGAACAAAACCCGCCGGCACAGGCTGGTGGGCATATTCTTGATCAGTCACAATCATCAGGATATTGGGTTGAGTGGCCATATCTATTCTCCTTAGTCTTAGATTCGTCGTTCACGGACGGCTTCCTGGTTTCTTCGAGATTGTTTGAAATGCGGTTTCAACCGCAGGCTTCACGCCATGTCTGCCAGCTTCACTCGTAGGGACTGGCCGCGCAGCAGGATCGGCAGGCGATCCTGCTCAATCAAGTCGCCTACCTCGCTCTCCGCCTGGATCAGGCTGACGTGACGCAGCAGTTCCTGGCGCGCGGCAGGCGCCGTCGTTTCCTGGCCAATCGCATCGATCACTTCCAGCATGTGCAACAGCACATTGGCGTTGTCGCAACTGGCATGGCGGAGCAGGTCAAAGGCGGCGCCGAGCAGCGCGGCAAAGGTGACCGGTTCCAGGAGCAGGCGCAGCCTGCCGCCTTTGTCGTAGTAGCGCGAACTGCGCTCTCCGCGCTGCATGAACTCCACCAGGCCAACACCTACATGATCTAGACAGGTCATGGCTGTGAACGGGTCGTTTATCGCCGGCGACATGGCGCGCACCGCCATTTCAGTGAGTTGGTTGACCGCGTATTCGATATCCTGGGTCGGTGTGCGCACCGTCCCAAGTTGGTAGGCGCGATGAATCAGTTTGGCGACTTCCGGGTTAACCCTGTCTGCCGGCCAGACCAGTGCCACCACTGTGCTGCGCCGGACAAACTGCCCCGGTTGGTGCAGCAGGCGAATGACCAAATCCTTTTCGCGGGCCAGGGTCAGCATGATCTCCGGATCAACGAATTGGATGTAGCCCGTGGCATCGGCGCGCACTGGATAGCCTTGTGCCTCCGCCAGGCTCATTGGGGCGCCCGCCGCGTCAGACATGGCTTCCAGCCCGTCACCGCCGTCAACGTCGTTCACAAGCTCTTCCGTGATCTCTGCGCGAACTACCTCCAGCAGCTCTGCGCCCGCCGCCGCCGCAATGTTGGGCGCTTGCAGCATGGTGCTGATGTGTTGGACCAGCAAGATCAGCGTAGCAAAGGTGACCAGCATCAAGTACACGGCAACCGAGGCCGTCAACTGCGGGCTTTCAAGCTCCACATCGGCCGGCGGGATGGCAAGGGCGGCAAAGATGCAATAGACAAAGGTCGCCACAAACATACCCAGCACGAACTGGGCCGTGCGATCGCCCAGGAAGAGCCGCAACAAGCGCGAGCCATACTGGGCGGCCACCGTCGAGAGCGGCAAGGTAAGCAGCGTGAAGACCACCCCAGCGGTGGCCAGGACAGTGCCTGCGATGCTCAACAGGCTGCTACGCAACTCATAGGTTGTACCAGCCAGGACGAAACGGCTATTCTCCAGGACTTCATTGGAAATGCGACCGTCGATAGCAAACATCACCCACGCCAGCAGCACTGCGGCCAGCGCCATGACCACTGGCATGAACCAGAAGCTCACCAGCAGGCGATCCCGGCGGTGGCGCGCAGCCACGCGCCTTTCGATGCGCGTTCTCATGCGGCGCCCCTTTGCGGGTGATCCGCATTGCCGGACTCACTTGCGCCTGCATCCGCTGCACGGCGGGCGGCGTACAGCGCCAGCAACGCGGTCAGCAAGGCGCTGACCACCACGGCGACAGCAATCACCGGCGAGGTCTCCACTTGCACCAACGCTGCGGTGAAGAGTGCGGCGAACAAGGGCGCCCTCAACGCCGCAACCATTGCGCCCGCCATCGTTGCCGCGACCGTGACCGCGACTGGGATAGCCGGAAAAATGAGATTCACCGCCAGCCCCAGCGCGACGCCAGCAAACATGATCGGGAAGATGTAGCCGCCTTTCCAACCAGTGGCGAGCAGCAGCGCGGTGGCGAACAGCTTGACCAGCCCCAACACGATCAGCATCACCACGCCGATCTCCGCCGCATGGGTGATCAGGTCGATCGTTTCTTCCTCGCCGGAGAAGAGCGTCATCGGCAGGAGCGCGCCGATGATTCCCATCGCCAGCCCACCGATCAGCCCGCGCAGCACTAGGCGATGCCGCATGGGTTGGAAAATCTGCTGGAGACGCTTGAGCGCAAGCATGAACAGCAGACCCACCACACCGCCGATCAACCCTAACGGCACGGCGTAGAGCAGATCGATCACCTGCGGGGTGTAATCCGGGAACTTGTACATCGTCTCAAAGAAATGCCCGCTCAGCAGCACGAAAACTACGGTAGCCACCGCCGAAGCGAGCAGGCTGGGGAAGAGCACCCAGAAATAGGTCTGCTTGCCGCCCGTGCCGCCCTGCGCCGATTCCAGGCCGAGGATCGGCCCGCCGAAGGGCGACGTGATGAAGGCGGCGAGCATACCGCTGACGCCGGAATAGCCCAGCGTTCGCGTTTCCTGTTCGTCCAGCTTGAGCCGGTCGGCCAGCAGCGTGCCGATACCGCCGCTGGCGTCGGCCAGCGGTGCTTCGGGGCCGAGGCTGCCGCCGGCAAGCAGCGACACAAAGGCAGTCAGCACAATCCCAGGTGCGTTGCGATAGTCGAAGCGCCCGGTCTTGCCGAACTCGAGCATCACTTCGGCAAAGATGCCGGTGTGGTCGCCGAAGAGCTTCATCAACAGCCCGACCAGCAGACCACCAAGCGTGCAGACCAGGAGGGTGAAGAGGCGCGGGTCGATCCCGACCATGTCCGCGCCTTGTTCCCAGATCAGCGCCGTACCCTGATGCACAAGCGCCATGAAGAGGAAGGTGATCAGAGCGATGACGACGCCGAGCAGGGCGACAAATCCTAGCAGCTTGAGATAGGCTGCTGGCCGGGCTTGTGCGTCAATCATGGGGCCACCTCCTGGGCTATTACAACCTGCGCGCTGCCTGTTGTGATGATCTGTTGCGCTTTTTGATAGGCATGCAGGGTCGACTCTCCCGGTTTGCTGGCGACGAACACATTTTCAGCGCCAATCACATCCAGGCATTTCGTCTCAGCCAACTGTTCGTAGACCGCCGGATTGACGCCGACCAGCATCAGCGTGTTGCCATTAGCGCGCAGCGCCTGCACGTAGCGCTCGAGTACGCCGATAAAGGTGCTGCCCACCTCCGTATGACCGCGCAGGCTGAGGATTACAACGGCGTTGTGTGTCTCTGTAGCCTGCGGCAGATCTTCCTCAAGGTTGCGCGCGCCGGCAAAGAAGAGATTGCCATAGGCATTCAGCACAGTGACTCGATTGCTGGCCAGGCTGTCCGGCGCCTTCTGCTCGATGGCGATCCCGTCTGTATTCGGCAACACCTCGACGATCGATGTGCTGACCGCCTCGCGAATACCGAAGACCGCAAAGGACAACGCCACGCCGAAGAAGATGGCCCACTGCAGCGGCACGATCAGTGTGGCGAAGAACGTGACGACCATGACTGCGCGCGAGGCAGTGCTGGTGTGTCTGATCTTGGCGATCTCGCGGAAATTGATCGTTTGGAAACCGACCACCATCAGCAGCCCGGCCAGCGCCGAAAGCGCGATCTTGCTGATGAAATCGCCAAACACCAGGATGATGATCGCCGCCATCACGCCCGTGGCGATGTTGGCCCAGCGCGAGTGCGCACCACCTTTGACCAGCAGCGCAGTCCCGCTCAACGAGCCACCCGCCGGCAAGGCCTGAACCAGCGCCCCCGCCAGGTTGGCGGCGCCCTGTCCCGTAAAATCGCGCGAGGTGTCGGGGTACTTGCCATCAGGGTTGGCATAGGACTGGCTGATGCCTGCGCTTTGCGCCAACGCGATGATCGTCAGTGCAATGGCCGGCCCGATCAACTCGGGAATGAAGGTCAGGTCGGGCAGCACTGGGCGGGGCAGTTTGTCCGGCAGCTCGCCCAGGCTGGACACCAACGGCACCGTGGTCAGCCCCAGCAGCGGCACCAGCGCCGAAGCAACGGTCAGCCCAATCAGCAGCGAGAGCTTGTTGACATACGGCACACGATCAAGCACGACGATCAGCACCACCGCAACCACGCCAACCAGCAGCACCTGCAGATCAACCTGGTTCAGATGCAGCAGCGTATCCACCGCCTTCACGACCTTGTTCTCGTACTCGCTCGCATAGCCGGTGAAGTCGCCCAACTGCCCCAGGATGATGTTGACGCCGATGCCGGTGAGAAAGCCGCGCAACACCGCGTTGGCGATGAAGCGTGTGAGGAAACCCAGCTTCAGCAGACCTGCCGCCAGCATGAGGAACCCGACCAGCAACGTCAGCACGGCCAGGGCCATTGGGCGATCTTCCGTCGAATAGATCAGCAACATGCTGCCGGCCGTCGCCGCAATTGCGCCGGTGGAGTCGATGTTCATGTAGACCGAGCTGGTGAAGAGCGCGCCGACCGGCGTGGCCGCCAGCACCGTGTACAAGCCGTACACCGGGTTGACGCCGGCCAGCACGGCATTGGCCATGCCGCCAGTCACGCTGTCGATAGCCTTGGTCAGCCCGGCGCTGAGGTCGCCGCCGATCCCCTTGAAGCCAAACCCTTGTACTTGCATGCTACTCACCGCCATCCTGACCTGCTCTGGCTTTCGTTCGGATCACGCTTGTTCGGGATTCGGCTGTTGTGCGGCTGCTTCCGCGCTATGCACAGCCAGGTCCACAGTGGCGAATACGTGGTCTTCCCCGATGGCAGCCAGCAGACCAGTCTCACGCGCATGTTCAAGGACAGGTGCGTGAACATGCGCCATGTAGACCGTAATGTTGCGCTCGTGCAGTTCTTTGAGCAGCCCATGCAGGACATCCGTGCTGGTTACGTCGATCTGATCCTGCGCATTGGCGTCGAAGATGATGGTGTGCAGCGGCGGTGACGCTTCGTCGAGCATGGCTTTGACGCGCTCGCGCACGGTGAGCGCGTTGGCGAAGTAGAGCTGTGAGTCGAGGCGTACAATCAGCACGCCAGGCACCAGCAGAATGTCCGGATGCCGATCCAGGTCAGCATACGCATCAGGAATGCCGGGGACGCGTCCCAATGCAGCAATGTGTGGCCGGCTGGTCTTGTAGACCACATAGACAAGCGAGGCCACCAGCCCGATGATCATTCCCTCCAGCACGTCGACCAGCAGTACGCCTGCCAGCGCCAGCACCCCAAACCAGACTTCGACGCGCGACTCATGGCGCAACTTCTGGAGCTTGCGCGAGCCGATGATGTGCCAGACGGCATGAATGATTAGCCCAGCTAACACAGCCTCTGGCAAGGGTGCAAAGAGGGGTGTGAGAAAGAGCAAAGTGATGATCGTCACCACCCACGTAATCAGGTTCGTCACTTGGGAGCGGGCGCCTGCGCCCTCTTTCACCGCCGAAGCCGACATGCTGCCAGCCGCCAGCATCCCGCCGAAGAACGCGCTCACCAGGTTTGCCACGGCGTGAGCGTTCAACTCTTGATTGGCGTCCACCTCGTAGCCATGCTTTTCGGCGAACTCGTGCGCCACGCCCAGCGCCTCGCTGTAGGCAACCAGCAGCACGCCGATTGCTGGCAACACCATGGCAAGATAGGTCGACCATGGCACAACCGGCAACGCAACGGAAGGCAGCCCCTGCGGCAGCGTGCCCACCACTTCGATGCCAAAGCGCCCCTCGAAATCGAACACCATGCTGAGAATGATGGCGCCGAAGAGTACAATCAAGCCGGCGGGGAGCTTCTTGTTCCAGCGCGGCAACAAGAAGAGCAACGCCAGCGCCACCGCACCGACCACAAAGGTCGCCCAGTTTGCCTGCGGCAATTCTTGTAAGATGCCAATCAGCTTCTCTACGGTGTTACCTTCCGGTTTGGGCACGCCAAAGAGTTTGTTGAGCTGGCCCACAGCCACGAAGATCGCCAAACCCATGACGAAGCCATCCATCACCGGTTTGGAGAGAAACTGGGTGATGAAGCCCAGTTTTGCGATTCCGGCGATCAGGAAGACCAGCCCGGTCACCAACACAAAGGCCGCCGCGTACGTCTGGTAGGTCGCTGGATCGGACGCGTTTGCGGCTGCGGTCGCTACCAACGTCACCGCCACCGCAGAAGCCAACAGCGCTGCGGTCGCCGAGGTCGCCTGCACGACCAGATGGCGCGACGAGCCCATCAGCGCGTAAATGAGTAGGGCAGCCACCAGCGTGTAGAGACCGGCCTGCGGCGGCAGCCCGGCGATGCCAGCGTAAGCCATCGCCTCCGGCACCACTAGCCCCCACAGCGTCAGCCCGGCGATCACGTCGGCGCGCAGCCAGCCGCGATCATAGCGGGGCAGCCACGCCAGGATGGGAATGTAGCGGACAAATCTGGCTTGCGGTTTGGCAGTTTGCATACTCGCCGACATCATTGGTGCCTTTCTTCGACTGATTACCGTGCCGCG
>Ga0114938_1002856_pt1 | contig 10597 bp, 6 predicted proteins | sample AshMeaBigSpring_FD_88675 | JGI IMG/M metagenome (GOLD analysis project Ga0114938, IMG submission 88675) | Groundwater microbial communities from Big Spring, Nevada to study Microbial Dark Matter (Phase II) - Ash Meadows Big Spring | ecosystem: Environmental > Aquatic > Deep subsurface >...
CCACTGCCCGGATGGCACCATTAATAATAACTGCCGCACGGCTAATAAACCTATCCGATGGGACTATAAAAATGTGATACAGCGGCAACGGCTTTATGATATATACAGTGCAATGAATAAGCTGCGTTTCCATCCGTGGTATAAAGATGTATTTATAGCCAATGCTGTTTCGATTGACAGAAGCCTTGCCGGCGGATATAAGTTTTTACGGCTCAGAAGTGCTAATGATACGTCCTGTGTGGTAGTGGTTGGAAATTTTGATGTAGTGCAGCAAAGCGGAACAGTAACTTTTCCTGTTGCAGGCACCTGGTATGATTATTTGAATGGGGGAACATTTACAGCAACCGGCACTGCCCAAAGTTTTACCTTACAACCCGGTGAGTACAGGGTGTTGTTAAACCGTAATCTCACCAATGCAGTAGTGACTTCAACCGGGGGGTCGCCTTCTGTATCAGCTGCGGGATTAATGGCTTCATTGTTCCCTAATCCTGCAAATAGCAATTCGGTTTTGGAGATAGATGTACCGGAAACAGGTAAAGTACAGATCGAATTATATAACCAACTGGGGCAACAGATTACAACTGTTTTCTCTGACAGGTTATTGAAAGGAAATCACAGAATTTCACTTACAGGAAAAGTGGACAAATTACCAGCCGGATCATATCTGCTTACCGTACAGCAAGCAGGTGTGAATATATCCGTAAAAATGATCATGCAATAATTCTCAAAAAGGAATTGATATGTCAAATGCATTAAACCTGAAGACAGCCGAGATAGAAAAGATCAGTCACCTTGATTATTTTAATATTGCGATATCTGTTGACTGTGTCATTTTCGGCTACGATGATAAAGACCTTAAAGTATTATTGATCAAATCAGACCTTGAGGAATTTGAAGGACTTTATTCATTACTGGGAGATCTTGTAAGACCAGATGAAGATCTCGAAGCAGCATCTTACCGGATATTAAAAGAAAGAACAGGACTGGATGATGTATACCTCGAACAGGTACAGGCTTTTGGAAGCCTTGACAGGCATCCTTCGGGAAGAGTAATTACCATTGCGTATTATTCACTCATAGATATCCGCAACCATAAGTTGAAACTGGAGAACAATGAACTGCACTGGCATTCAGTAAAAACGATAAAAAAACTGGCTTTTGACCACAAACTAATCCTTGATACCTGTTTGATGCGGCTACAACAGCAGGTAATGGAAAATCCGGTTGTATTTAATTTATTACCCGAGAAGTTTTCACTCAGGGAGTTACAGGAACTATATGAAGCTATTCTTGGGTATGAGCTGGATCGACGGAACTTCCGGAAGAAGATATCTATAAAAGACTGGCTGACAGACATCAACGAAATGGAGGCTGATGTACCGCACAGGCCGGGCAAACTTTATAAGCTTAAGACCGAGTACCGCAAAAAGAACGGGGGCAAGCGAAATACAACAAGCCGGACTGTAACGGTTTGAAAACCCAATGTTTAATTTTGGTATCCGCTTACAGTCAGATTTTCAAACACAATTAATGAGCCCCTGCTAAGGGGCTTATTTTTATGTTGGAGAAGGAAAATAAATTTTTGGCTGAATTAAATAAGTGTTAATATTGTGTGTTTAATACACATTTGGTCGTGTAGCAAATACATGATAAATGTGTGATCAGATTGCTAAAAAAATAATGATTGCTTATGTTCTCCTCAAAATTTCTTAAGGCAGCCGGCCTTATAGTGCTGGCTCTTGTAGCGCAAGTTTCCTTTGCACAGAACAGGGTGATTACCGGTAAGGTTACAGATTCTAAAGACGGATCTGCCATGCAGGGTGTAACCGTTGCTGCAAAAGGAGCAAATGCAGTAACCCAAACAGGGGCAGATGGTACTTTCAGGCTGAGTGTACCAGACAATGCTGCTGCATTGGTGTTTACTTTCGTTGGTTTCAACAGGCAGGAAATTTCCATTACCGGTCAAAACGCTGTTAGTGTTTCCTTGGTAAACAGCAACACCGGCCTAGGTGAAGTTGTCGTTGTAGCTTATGGTACCCGAAGAAAAACGGATCTCACCAATGCCGTTACCCAGGTAGCGGCAAGGGATTTTCAGAAAGGTAATATTGCCTCATCTGAACAATTGCTGCAAGGTAAAGTGGCAGGTCTTGAAGTTACAACAGGTGGTGGTAGTGCTGGTGGCGGCAGTAAAATCAGGATCCGCGGATCTGCTTCTCTTAATGCCAGTAATGATCCTTTGATTGTGATTGATGGCGTACCTGTAGAGGGTAATGGAATGGCAGGTGCCAGCAACCTGCTAAATACCATTAACCCCAACGACATTGAATCAATGAGTGTTTTGAAAGATGCTTCTGCTGCAGCTTTGTACGGAGCAAGGGCTACCAACGGTGTGATAATCATCACTACCAAGAAAGGTACTTCCCGTAAACCTGTTTTCAATTTCAATACCAAGCTTTCGGTATTTAACCCCCACAACCGTGTAAAGGTTCTTTCTGCCAACCAGGTAAGGGATATTGTAAATGGAACTGGCAATAGCACCTATATTAGTTTATTAGGTTCAGAAAATACAGACTGGCAGGATCAGATTTATCAGAATGCTGTGGGTTTTGATAATAACCTGAGCATAGCAGGTCGTCAGGATTTTTCAAAAACGTTTAGCCTTCCTTATAGGTTTTCAGTAGGATATTTAACCCAGGAGGGAACACTGAAAACAAACAGGTTTAACCGTTTGTCACTGGCTTTTAACTTATCTCCCAAGTTCTTTAAAGACCATCTTAGTTTAAATATCAATGGTAAATTCGCCAACACCAAAACAAGGTTTGCTGATGAAGGCGCCATTGGTACAGCTATTGGTTTTGACCCTACACAAGCTGTGTATAACAAATCATCAAATAAATATGGCGGTTTCTGGGAATGGGAACTGGGCGGCAGTCCGCTGGGCCTTGCACCACGCAACCCTGTAGGTTTGCTTGAATTGCAGAATAACAAATCTACCCTGAACAGGTTTATTGGAAATATCCAGGCAGATTATAAACTGCATTTTTTCCCCGACCTGCATGTTCTAGTTAATTTGGGAATAGACAATGCCGTAACTGACGGATTGTATGTAAGAGATTCCATTTCTGTTTTATCTGTTTTAGGAGATCAGAGTAAAGGACGCTATTCCCAGTATGGCGGCAAGAAGTACAGCAAACTGGCCGATGTGCAGTTGTTTTACCAGAAGGATTTTGGCAGGGGTAACAAACTGGATGTGCTCGCAGGTCATGGATACCAGGAGTATATGACAGATGCCCGTAATTACCTGACCTATTTCCAGGATGGCGTTACCGAACAACCCGGTCAAAGCCTCGATTTCCCTGTTATTACAGATGGTTTTGCTATTGAATCATACATAGGAAGGGCAAACCTGACTTTAGCTAATAAATACTTATTCCAGGCATCAGTAAGAAGAGATGCCAGTTCAAAATTTGCAAAAGCCAACAGGAATGCGATTTTCCCGGCTGTTTCATTTGCCTGGAAATTGAACGAAGACCTTTTCAAAAATGTGTCTGCTATCAATGAACTTAAGTTGAGGTTAGGTTGGGGTGAAACCGGACAGCAGGATGGTATTGCCAACAGCTATTATGCACCTTTATATTACCTGGCAGGAGCCGGTGCTCAGTTTAATTTCGGCAATACATTTACACAACCATACCGGCCAACAGCCTATAACCCCGATTTACAATGGGAGACTACTCAAACCCTGAACTTAGGTCTTGATTATGTTTTGTTTGGCAACCGTATTTCAGGTGCCATTGATATTTACCAGAAGAAAACAAATGACCTTATCAGCTCCATTGATGTAGCACCCGGTTCCAATTTTGATGTTACCATGACATATAATATTGGTTCACTGGTGAACAAAGGAATTGAGTTTAGCATCAATACTGTTCCGGTTAAAAACAAAAACTTAACATGGGATCTCGGTTTCAATGTTACGCACAATAATGCGGAGATTACATCTTTGTATAACAGTGATGCTCCGGGTTATAAAGGAATCCAGGTTGGTGGTATTAGTGGTGGTACCGGTAATAATATCATGATCCATACAGTAGGGTATGCGCCGTTCACATTTTATCCTAACAGGCAGGTTTATACTGCTGACGGAAAACCGATTGAAGGCCTGTATGATGATGTGGACCGCAACGGTATCGTAGATGATGGGGACAGGGTATATTACAAAGACCCCAATGCTGATCTGATGTTTGGTTTCAACACAGGCATAACCTACAAAAAGTTCACAGCAAGCCTCGCCGGACACGGAATGATTGGCAATTATCTGTATAATAACTATAATTCAAACAATGCTGTATTGCGTAATATCAACAACCCTGTTAGATATATTGGTAATGCAGGTGTAAACTACCTTGAAACGAGGTTTACCAACAACAGGTACTTGTCTGACTATTATATTGAGAATGCAAGCTTCTTCAGGCTTGACAATATCAACTTTGGCTATGACCTGGGTATGGTAATCAATAAAAAAGCCCGTCTTCGTTTAAATGCCAATATTCAGAATGTTTTTGTCATTACAAAATACAGCGGTGCTGACCCTGAAAATACCGGAGGAATTGATAATAACATATATCCCCGTCCAAGGATATTCACCATCGGTGCCAATCTTGATTTTTAATAAAAATAATAGCTTACGATATGAAAAATAAACTATTAATATCAGCAATGTCCGTATTTGCAGGAGCTGTTATTTTAAGCTCATGTGCAAAAAAATTAGACATAACACCTTCCAATGCTTTGAACAGTTCGCAGGTGTATTCCAGCCCTGAAAACTTCAAAAAAGTTTTAGGGAAATTGTATGCCACACTTTCTACTACCGGTAATTCCGGGCCTGCCGGTACACCCGATATTGGAGGTGGTCTTGATGAGGGTTCTCAAATAGCCTTTATCCGCGGTTTTTTTAACTGCCAGGAATTACCAACGGACGAAGCAGTGGTGGCCTGGAATGACCAGACAATCTGGGATTTTCATTATTTAAGATGGAATAGTGCAGATCCTTTCCTGAAAGGTATGTATGCCCGTCCAATTTATAATGTTTCGCTGGCAAATGAGTTGTTAAGAAACTCAACTGATGCGAAGCTTTCAGAATATGGCATTTCAGGCGCAGATGCAACTATAGTTAAGAATATGAGGAGTGAGGCCAGGTTCCTGAGAGCTTTTAATTATTGGGTAATGCTCGACTTGTTTGGAAAGTCAACATTTGTTACAGAAAATGATCCGGTAAGTAATTTTATTCCTCCTGAAATCAGCAAGACAAACCTTTTCAAATTCATAGAAGATGAATTGAAAGCTATTGATGCGGAATTGCCGGCTGCTAAAACAGCAGAATATGGCCGTGTTGACAAAGCAGCAGCATGGGGTTTACTGGCAAGATTATATTTAAATGCAGGAACCTACATCGGTACAACAAAATATACTGAGGCCATAACTTATGCTAAAAAAGTGATAGATGCCGGTTATACACTTAATACTAATTATCGCTGGATGTTCCAGGCTGATAATAATGTAACCAGCAAAAACGAATTTATTTTCGTTGCCCCCTGTGATGGTCTTACCGGTAAAGCTTATGGAAATACAACCTTCTTTATCCATGCGCCGGCCGGGGCCGATTACCGTGATTTTGGTGCCAACAATGGATGGTTCGGTTACAGGGCAACTGCAGCTTTTGCTGCGCTTTGGCCCGATTTAAGCGGTGGAACGGACAAGAGAGCCATGTTCCAGACAAGTGTTTTCAATGCAACAATGTCACAGGCACAGATCAGTGATATTACCGACTTTTCAAATGGACTGCATGTTAACAAGTACAGGAATATTCGTTCAGATGGTGCTCCGGTAAATGATCCGAACAGTGAGTTTTCTGATATTGACTTCCCGCTAATCAGGCTGGCCGAAATGTATTTAATTTATGCAGAGGCTGTATTGCGTGGCGGAACAGGCGGTGATGCTGCAACAGCCCTTGGTTATATCAATGCGTTGCGCACAAGAGCAGGAGCCTCTACTATAAGTGCTGGAAGTTTAAACCTTCAGTTTATACTCGATGAAAGAGCCAGGGAATTATACTGGGAAGGACACAGACGGACAGACCTTGTTCGTTACGGACTGTTAACAACCGGTACTTACCTTTGGCCATGGAAGGGTGGTGTTGCTTCCGGAACTGCTGTAAACAGCAAGTTCAACATATATCCTGTTCCGGTTGCCAACCTAAATTCAAACAAAAATCTTACTCAGAATACTGGATATTAATTTTTATAATTTCAAAATATTATAAAATGAAAAATAATTTTTTAAAAATCACTCTTATTGCATCGGTTGCAATGTTATTTGTAGCCTGTAAAAAAGATGAGAAGCAGGTGATATTTGAGGGAGGCACTAATCCGGTGCTGAATTCATCGGCAACTGCACCGCTTGTATTACTAAAAGACCGGTTGAATGACATTGCAGTTGTTTTTACGTGGACAAATCCTGATTACAGGTTTAATACAGGAGTAAGTTCACAGAGTGTAAACTATATTATTCAAATAGACTCTGCGGGCAGCAACTTCAGCAGTCCAAAACTGCAGGAAGCAATGATTATTGCCGATTTATCAAAGTCATTTACTGTAAAGGAATTTAATTCCTTTATGTCCAAAATGGAATTTGAAGCCAGTCGTCAGCACAGCGTGGATATCCGCATAAAAGCAACACTTAACAACGGAAGTGTTCCTTATTATTCTAATGTAGTAAATCTAAAAGTCACTCCATATCTTGACTTTATTGTTGAACCCCCCGGAACGCCTGGTGCGAACTATCTGGACGGAAACCTTTGGGTTATTGGCGATTGCTTTGGAACGCCAAATTGGACCAATCCGCTGCCTTCTCCTCAGGATGTTAAGCACAAGTTTACCAGGATAAATATTCTTAAGTACGAACTCATTATTGATTTTGTTTCAGCAGGTGGTTATAAAATGATTCAGACACAGGGTGTTTGGGGAACCCAGTACCATGCCCTAACGGCTGGCGCAGCATTGGATGGTGAATTTGAAAAAAGGGATGCTGATCCTCAGTTTGCCTCACCCGGTCCCGGCAAGTATAAAATAGAGGTTAACTTCCAAACTGGTAAATACAAATTAACTAGAATCCCATAATTGGTATAAATAATTCGAATATGAAAAAGTTTAATAAATATCTTTCGATTGCTGCCGCAACTATCCTGGTATTTGCGTCCTGTCAAAAAGTAGAGGACCTTCCTTTTTATACTGAGGGTAAAGCAGTAGCACTCACCGCAGATAAAACAACTGTGGTGGCAACAGCAGCAGATTCTGCCAGATCTATACTTTCATTTTCCTGGACAAATCCTGAATACAAGCAGGATACTTCCTTGTTTAAGTATATTCTTGAGATTGACTCTGCCAACAGAAATTTTGTAAAAAACACTCAGCGTATTGTTGTAGGTCAAAGATCACTGAATCTTACCGGAAAAGACCTGAACGGAATATTGCTGAAGTTTGGCTTTAATATCGGTACAGCTTATGATCTGGACTTTCGTGTTATTTCCTCTTATGGAAACAATAATGAAAGGTATCTCTCCAATGTGGTAAAAGTCAAGATTACGCCTTACAATGATCCGTCTGTTCTGACTACCACAGCAACAAACGTCGTTTGCTCACCTGCGACTCAGTCACAACTGGCAACAACGTTTAACTGGAGCCGTTCATTTAACGGTTATCCCACGGCTGTAACTTATACTTTACAATATGATTCGGCTACTAAGAATTTTTCAGTTCCTAAAAACATTGCTATTGGTAATGATATATTTACCAGGGATGCCATTCAGCGGGAACTGAATGACCATGGTTTGAATTGCGGTATCACGGGCGGTACCACAGGAAGGGTTGAATACAGGATTAAAGCCACAACCAGTGAAGGTGCCACCAACTACTCAAATGTTGTTTCAATTACAATTAAAACATACCCGGTTAAATTATACCTGGTAGGTGGTAGTTCGCCTGCAGGATGGAGCCCGGCTGCTGCATCTGCGTTTATTACAGATCCAAGATTTCCTGGTGTCTTTTATACGTATGCAACACTTACTTCAGGCGGTGGTGGTATTAAGTTTTTAGCTGAAAACACAGACTGGAATACGCCTACCCAGGTTATTTATGGTGATGTTAATGGGTCAGGAAATACAGGTGACCTTACTACAGTCAGCGGTGGCAACAATATTGTTGTGCCAACGGATGGTGTTTATCGTATAACAGTAGACCTGGCTAATTCAAAATACTATCTTCAAACCGGTGGAATTGGTGCAGTAGGTTTAGTAGGAGCTTTCCAGGGTTGGTCTCCTCCGGGTCCGAAGATGGCTTGTTTTGCCCCTAACCGTTTAATCCTTCTTCAGAACATGGATAATAATCATGAATTTAAGTTTCATGATGGTAATGCATGGGATAATAGCACTCTTAATAATGCTCGCTGGTACGATGTTACAGCAGGCGGCAATATTATCCTGAATGGTACACCGGGTCAATCGGGTAATAACTTCCAGTGGACAGGTGCAACCGGACGTGTAAGGGCTATTTTCGACTACGGCAATGTAAGCAGTCCGGGTTATGTATTAGTTGCGGCAAATGAAATGAGATTGGTTGGTAATGGTATTCAGGGTGTTCCTGACTGGGATCCCAGCAATTCACCACAAATGACGTATGCTGGAAACGGAGTGTGGACGATTACTACAACTTTGGTTGCCAATAAGGAAATAAAATTCCTTGCCGGTAATGCATGGGGTGCTTTTGATTACGAAGACAATGGAGATGCTGGTGTTGCTAATACTCGTAAACTCAAATGGGAAGGGGGAAGTAATTTCAATACACCTGCCACCACTGGAGTTTACACAATTACACTTGATGAATATAAGCAGACCGTTAGGATTCAATAACTCTATCTGAGTTAACACCAGAATAAAGTTGTGTATCTAAGAAGAAACTAAAGCAGGGTTATCAGAATAAAACAGAAGTGGCCGTCATTTGACGGCCACTTCTGTTTTTATAGTAACTTTATTTTTTCATTTTTCTAATGAGAAAGTTGTTACTCATTTCATGCTGGTTGCTTTTTTCCTGCAATAAGTCTAATAATAATGGCGGAGGGAATAATAATAATCCGCCCCCGCTTCATCCAAATTTTACTAAAGGTGCAGACATTAGCTGGCTCACAGAAATGGAAGGGGCAGGGAAGAAATTTTACTCAGCTTCGGGTGTTGAAACAGACTGCATACAACTGCTTAAAAATCTTGGAATGCATGCTATTCGTCTTCGTGTATGGGTGAATCCTACAGGCGGATGGAACAATACCGCTGATGTAGTGGCAAAAGCGGTAAGAGCAAAGAACCTGAGTATGCGTATCATGATCGACTTTCATTATAGTGATTCATGGGCTGATCCGGGACAGCAAACCAAACCAGCAGCATGGGCTTCACAGGATTTTATCACACTGCAACAATCTTTGTATAATCATACTTTTGATGTACTGACTGCATTGAAAACTGCCGGTGTAACACCTGAATGGGTGCAGGTTGGTAATGAAACGAATGATGGCATGCTCTGGCCTACCGGTAAAGCATCAGCCAGTATGACCAATTTTGCTGCGTTGGTGAATAAAGGGTATGACGCTGTAAAGGCGGTTGATCCGGCCATTAAAGTGATCGTTCACATTTCCAACGGTCATGACAATAGTTTGTTCCGATGGATATTTGATGGCTTAAAAAACAACGGGGGAAAATGGGACATTACCGGAATGTCATTATACCCGGATCCCGGAAACTGGGCCGTAATGAATACGCAGTGCCTCGGCAATATCAACGATATGATTTACCGGTATAATAAGCCTGTAATGATATGCGAAGTGGGAATGAGCTGGGATCAGCCGGATGCATGTAAATATTTTCTTTCTGATCTTATCAATAAAGTAAATACGGCATCAGGCAATAATGGGTTAGGCGTTTTTTACTGGGAACCCCAGTGCTATGGAAACTGGAAGGGTTATACAAAAGGAGCTTTTGATAATTCCGGCAAGCCAACGATTGCATTAAATGCTTTCAACTGATATTTTGTCCCGCATACTTTGGTAACTTACCATAATGAAATATGCAGGTATTTTATTAGTGGTATTTAGTTTAATTGCTATTAGTACCACTGCACAAAGACAGCAGCTTAATTTTGATAATGACTGGAAATTTCATTTTGGTCATGCTGCTAATCCTGAAAAAGATTTCAATTACAGCATAGTTAATATTTTTTCCAAGTCCGGTGCTGCAATAAATACCGCCATAGATCCAAAGTTCAACGACAGTAAATGGAGGACATTAGATATTCCGCATGACTGGGCTGTGGAATTACCTTTTGTTTACAAAGACAATTTCGATGTGATGTCTCATGGTTATAAGCCTGTCGGAGCCTTGTTTCCCGAAACAAGCATAGGATGGTACCGGAAACATTTTACAGTAGCTAAATCCGATTCAGGTCAGCGGTTTCAAATACAGTTTGATGGTATTTTTCGTGATGCCAATATCTGG
>Ga0114938_1002857_pt1 | contig 10591 bp, 10 predicted proteins | sample AshMeaBigSpring_FD_88675 | JGI IMG/M metagenome (GOLD analysis project Ga0114938, IMG submission 88675) | Groundwater microbial communities from Big Spring, Nevada to study Microbial Dark Matter (Phase II) - Ash Meadows Big Spring | ecosystem: Environmental > Aquatic > Deep subsurface >...
ACCAAGCAAGCCGCCGGTGCCTCCACCGCGGAGACCGCAGTACAGGACACGCCGCGTTTCATGAACGTGCGCCAGGTCGCGCACTATCTGCAGCTCAACGAGAAGAAGGTCTACGCGCTCGTGAACGAGGGCCGGATTCCCGCGACCCGCCTCACGGGCAAGTGGCTCTTCCCGCGCGACCTCGTCGACCAGTGGCTGCTCGAGTCGAGCCACGGCGGGCTGCTCACCGATCGCATCGTGATCGCCGGCAGCGACGATCCGCTGCTCTATCGCGCAGTGACGCTGATGGCGGCCGAGCTGCAGGGCCGCGCGCTCGTGAGTTACGCGGCGATCGGCACCCAGCTCGGACTGTCGGTGCTGGCACGCCGCCGCGCCGATGTCTGCGCCCTGCACTGGGGCCCGGACAGCGAGAGCCTGCAGCGCCATCCCGCGCTGCTGCGCCAGCACGTGCAGCACAAGGACTGGATCCTCGTCCGGCTCTTCCGCCGCGAGCAGGGCCTGATGATGCCGCCGGGCCTGTGGACCGGCGACAGCCGCATCGAGCGGCTCTTCGCGCCGGACGTGCGCTGGGTGGCGCGCCAGGAAGGCGCAGGATCGCAGCGCTTCCTGCGCGAGGTCATTGCGGAGCACCGGCTCGATCCCGCGGATCGCCGGATCACCGCGCGGGCATATTCCGAGCGCGACGCCGCGTCGGCGATCGCCACGGGCCAGGCCGACGTCGCGCCGGGAGTACGGGCGGCGGCGGGCGAGTTCGGCCTCGAGTTCCTGCCGCTCGGCTGGGAGGCCTTCGACCTCGCGATGTCGCGCGGCATCTTCTTCCGCACGCTGCTGCGCGGCCTGCTCGACGTGCTGCGCGGCGCCGAGTGCCAGCGCCTCGCCCAGGTGTTCGGCGGCTACGACTGCACCGAGCTCGGCAACATCGTCTGGACGGCCTGAGACGGTTTCAGCCCATCGCGAGCGGGTGCTCGATGGTGTGCTTGAGCCCGAGCGCCGGCACCTCGAGCACCATCACCGCCCGCAGTGGCTGCGACGTGTCGAGCTTGCCGCTCGCAAGGGCCGCGCGCACCGCGTTCTCGATCTCGATCTGCGAGGTGATGCCCACCTTCTTCAGGAACTTGCGGATCTCGCCCGTGAACTTCTCTTCGTCGAACTGCCGTTCCGTCATGCGGGTCCTCTCCAGGTGTGGCGCCGCTCGGGGGTCCGCGCGGCTCAATTGTCGTCGTCACGCTCGAGGCTCGGGCCGAGCCTGCGCTCGAGGGTCCTGCGCGATACGCCGAGTTGGCGCGCCGTCGCCGAGCGGTTGCCGCCGTTGTGCGTGAGTACGCGCAGGATGTGCGCCTGCTTCACCTGCTCGAGCGTCCAGTCGGCGGGATAGGCGCCCGCATCCGGTTCCGGCGCGGCGTCCGGCGCGGCCTGGTCGTCCTCGGGCGGCGCGCCCATCAGCACCGTCCGTTCGACGAAGTTGCGCAGTTCACGCACGTTGCCGCGCCAGTCGCGCGCGCGGAGACGGGCGAATTGCGCATCGTCGATCGTCACTGGGGTCATCCCGAACTCGTCGGCGACCCGCTGCATGAAGTGCTGCACCAGCACGGGAATGTCGTCCGGCCGCTCGCGCAGGCTCGGCAGCAGGATGTGCACGACGTTCAGGCGGTAAAAGAGGTCTTCACGGAAGCGGCGCTCGCGCACCTGCTCGCGCAAACCGGGCTGTGCGGACGCGACGATGCGCACGTCGATCGGCACCTCCCGATCTGCACCGACCGGGCGGATCCGGCTCTCCTCCAGCGCGCGCAGCAGCTTCACCTGCAGGTCGCTGCGCATCTCGCTGATCTCGTCGAGGAACAGAGTGCCGCCCCGCGCCGCGATGAACAGTCCCTCGCGCTGCTGGTGCGCGCCGGTGAACGCGCCCTTGGCGTGGCCGAAGAGCTCGGTCTCCATCAGTTCGGGCGGAATGGCGCCGCAGTTGACGGGAACGAACGGTCCGCGGCGGCCGCTGCGTTCGTGCAGCAGGCGGGCGATGAGTTCCTTGCCCGTGCCGGTCTGGCCTTCGATCAGCACGGTCGCCGGCGTGGGAGCGACGCGCTCGACCATGTCCCGCACGCGCCGGATCGGCGCACTGTCGCCCACGAGATGCACGCGCAGCGCGGCCGACGTGCCGGCGCGCGCCGTGGCCGGGGCGGGCTTGCCGGCAGCGGCCACACGCTGCGACTCGAGGAAACGGTGCAGCGACTGGGTGTCGAGCGGACTCGGCAGGACCGCGCTGACGCCTGCGCGCAGGCTGGTAGCCGCGAGCGCCGGGTCGTCCCGTCCCGAGACACCGACGAACGGGGCGTTGCCATCACGCCGCAGCGCCGTGATCCAGGCCAGTGCGGGATCCGCCGCGGACTCGACCTCGACCACGATGCAGTCGAAATGACAGCGCGGCAGCAGTCGCTCGGCCTCGCCGACGGACTCGACGAACTCGGCGACGGCGATGCTGTGACGAAGCGACCGCCGCAGCGCATCGTCGGCGCTGGCCCGGGGGCCGATGACGAGCAGCGACAGTCCGGCCGGCAGTACTGCCGTGCCCGCCATGCGCGGAGGAAATGCCGACATCGCCGTTTCCGGACGCCTCTCTGCTGACGCTGGAAGGTACCGGCCGAGGCTACGCGGTGCGACAGAATGACGCAACCGGCGAAGTCCTGGATGTCAAATTGTCGCGTCTGCATCTCGCGGTTCGGTGGCGGGATGCCGATTCAGCGACAACCCGGCCAGTCATGGGCAGAATGGCGCTGTAATGCTCGCCTCGCCGTCCAACCTGCCGTATCCGCGTGACTCGATCACCGGCCTGGTGCTCGCGGGCGGGTTGGGCCGTCGCATGGGCGGCGAGGACAAGGGACTGGTGCCGCTCGCGGGGCGGCCGATGGTCGCGCACGTGCTCGACGCGCTGCGGCCCCAGGTCGGCACGGTCGTGGTCAATGCCAACCGCAATGAGGAGCGCTACGCCGCTTTCGGCCATCCGGTGATCGCCGATGCGGTCGATGGCTACCTCGGGCCGCTCGCGGGTGTGCTCTCTGCCCTGCGGCAGTGCGGCACCGAGTTCCTGGTGACCGTGCCGTGCGACGCTCCGCTCATCGCGCCGGACCTCGTCGCGCGGCTTTATTCCGCTTGCACAGCTGCCGGGGCTGACCTGGCCGTGGCTAGCGACGGCGAGCGCAGGCAGCCGGTGTTTCTGCTGCTGCGTGCCTCGCTCGCACCGTCCCTCGAGGCGTACCTCGCCGCCGGTGACCGCAAGGTCGATCTCTGGTTCGAACAACTGCGCGTGGTGGAGGCCGACCTCAGCGACGAACCCGACACGTTCGTCAACGTCAACGATCTTGCGGAGCGGCAGCGCCTCGAGGTGCGATTGGTTTCCACGCGCGCCCCGCGCTGAGTAGCATTGGGTGACCTGCGGACGGGCGACACGAGATACGATGACCAAGGGCCACGATCCTCTGCCGGCGGGCGTAGATCCCTGCGACCTGCCGCATCACGGGCACAAGGCGCTGCGACTCGACGAGGCGCGCGCGCAGATGATCGCTGCGATCACGCCGGTGACGGGTGAGGACAGCGTCGACCTGCGTGGTGCGCTCGGCCGGGTGCTGGCGCGCGACGTTCACTCCACCGTGGACGTGCCGTCGCACCGCAATTCGGCGATGGACGGTTACGCGCTCGCGGGCAGCGATTTGCCGGCGACGGGCAGTGCTGTGCTTGAGGTCGTGGGCACCTCGTGGGCCGGCCGGCCGTTCGCCGGCACGGTGGGCCGCGGCCAGTGCGTGCGCATCATGACCGGCGCGACGGTGCCGGACTCGACCGACACCGTGGTCATGCAGGAGCACGTGCGGGTCGAGCAGGGCCGGGCGGTGATCGAGGCGGGCCACAGTACCGGACAGAACGTACGCCCCGTCGGCGAGGACATCCGTCGCGGCGAACTCGCGCTGGCGGCGGGTTGCGTGCTGCAGCCAGCCCAGCTCGGCCTGCTCGCGTCGGTCGGGATCGGGGAGGTGACGGTGCGGCGCCGGCCGCGGGTCGCGATCTTCTCCACCGGCGACGAACTGTGTCCGATCGGCACCGAGCTGGGGCCGGGGCAGATCTTCGATAGCAACCGTTACTCGCTCGCGGGCATGCTGGCGCGGCTGCAGGCCGAGGTGCTCGACCTGGGCGTCGTGCCGGACACCCGCGAAGACACGCTGCGTGCTTTCGAGACGGCGGCCGCGCAGGCCGACGCGATCATCACCTCGGGCGGCGTGTCGGTGGGCGAGGCCGACTACGTCACCGAGACGCTCGAGCGACACGGCGAGTTCGGGTTCTGGAAGGTGGCGATGAAGCCGGGCAAGCCGGTGGCGTTCGGTCGCTTCGGCAGCGCGTATTTCTTCGGACTGCCGGGCAATCCCGTGTCCGTCATGGTGACGTTCTATCAGCTGGTGCAACCCGCGCTGCGTGCGCTGGCCGGCGCGGCGGATGCAGAGCCGCCGATCCTCGTGCGTGCAACCTGCGCGACGCGGCTGCGCAAGAGACCGGGACGGCTCGAGTTCCAGCGCGGCGTGCTCGCGCGGCGTGCAGACGGCGGGTACACGGTGCGCAGCACGGGTCACCAGGGTGCCGGCGTGCTGCGCTCCATGAGCGAAGCGAACTGCTTCATCATCCTGCCGCTCGAGCAGGGCGACGTGGAGCCCGGCACCGGGGTCGAAGTGCAGCCGTTCGCCGGGCTGGTCTGAGCCGGCGTCTTTCAGCAAGCAAACGGGAGCCTGGGCATGTCTTACGCACACGGTGGCGGCGAGCGGGAGTTCCTGCCGGTCAGCATCGCGGTCCTTACCGTCTCCGACTCGCGGGACGAGCAGACGGACAAGTCGGGGAAGCTGCTGGTCGAGCGATTGACGGGAGCGGGACACCGGCTGGCCGAAAAGCGCATCGTTCCCGACGACATCTACCGGATCCGTGCCGTGGTCTCGCACTGGATCGCCGACCCTGCGGTGAACGTCATCATCACCACCGGCGGCACCGGTGTCACCGGTCGCGACGGCACGCCGGAGGCGGTCGCGCCGCTGCTCGACAAGGTGCTCGACGGCTTCGGTGAGATGTTCCGGTCGATCTCCTACGCCGACATCAAGACGTCCACGCTGCAATCGCGCGCGCTCGCAGGCGTGGCGAACGGCACCTACGTCTTCTGCGTACCCGGTTCGTCGGGCGCGTGCGCCACGGCGTGGGACGCGCTGATCGCCGCACAGCTCGACCTGCGTACGCGGCCGTGTAACCTCGTCGAGTTGATGCCGCGGCTGACCGAGAAGTGACCGGGCCTCCAGGCAGCGCTGATCCGGCGTCCACGCTGCTCGTGGGCACCGAGAAGGGACTGTTCCGTGTGCGGTTCGACGCACGGGGTGCTGCACGCCTCGACGGCCCGCACCTCGCGGGATACCAGGTGCAGCACGTCGTCTCCCACCCGCACCGGCCGGGCGAATTGCTGGCGGCCGTGGACCACCCCGTGTGGGGTTCGCACCTGCACCGCAGCGACGACGCCGGCGCGAGCTGGACGAGCCTCAATGCGACGCCGCAGCATCCGCCCGGGCGCCACTCGCAGTCGCTGAAGGCGCTCTGGCACCTCGCGTGGTCGCCGGAGGGCCGTCACCTGTACGCGGGCATCGACCCGGCGGGGCTGTTCGTGAGCGACGATGGCGGCGCGAGTTGGCGCGATGTCCCGGCGCTCAACGACCACCCGACGCGCACGGCGTGGGAGCCGTCGCGCGGGCTGTTCGCACTGCACTCGATCTGCGTCGATCGCCAGGACCCGGCGCACCTCGTCGTGGCGATTTCGGCGGGTGGGGTGTACCTCAGCGCGGATGCTGGCGCTTCGTGGGTGCCCGCCAACGCGGGGGTTCGAGCGGAGCAACTGCCGGAGCGTTACCCGGTGGCGGGCCACAACGTGCACCGGGTGGTGATGCACCCGAGCGATGGCCGCCGTCTATACCGCCAGTGCTACAACGGCACGTATCGGAGCGACGACGGAGGCGCCACCTGGACCGAGATCACCGGTGACTTGCCGAGCGACTTCGGCTACGCCATCGCCTGCGACCCCTTCGATCCGGACACCTTGTGGCAGATCCCTGAATCGAGTTCGCACCTGCGCGTCACCGCGGACGGCAGGCTGCGCGTGTTCCGCAGCGTCGATGCAGGCCGTTCGTGGGTCTCGGCGTCGGCAGGACTGCCGCAGCAGCACGCGTACGTGACGGTGTTGCGCGAGGCGATGGATGCCGATCACCGGGCGCGCGGTCGGGTGGCGTTCGGCACGTCATCCGGCCACGTGTTCGTGACCGGCAATGGCGGTGACGATTGGACGCTGGTCGCCGAGTTCCTGCCGCGGGTGCTGAGCGTGCGCTTCGTGGCCGCGGAGGAGTGATCGCATGAGCAGCAGCGCGTCGCTTCTGGACCTGCTGGAGGCACGCAGCGGGCTCGTCTGCGCGGTCGGTGCCGGCGGCAAGAAGAGCGTGCTCAGGCACCTCGCGCTCGAGCATCCGGGGCGCGTGGCGATCACCGCGACGGTGTTCACCACCTACTTCCAGGAGAACATCGGGTTCGGGGTCGCGATCGAGGCGGACGCCGACCTGCCGGCGGCCGTGGCGAGGCTCGACCCGGCGCGAAGCGTCGCGTACGCATGTCCCGGCGACAAGCCCGGGCGGCGTGCCGGTGCGAGCCCGGCCACCATCGAACGCATCCATCGCGAGGGCGGCTTCGCGGCCACTTTCGTGAAGGCCGACGGTGCACGCATGCGCATGGTGAAGGCGCCGGCAGACGACGAGCCGGCATTGCCCGCCGGCGCCACGACGGTCCTGCCGATCCTCTCGGCGCTGGCGCTCGGCGAGCCGTTGTGTGCGCGGGTGGCACACCGTGTCGAGCGCATCGAGCGGGTGACCGGCCTGCGCGAGAACGAGACGATCCGGCCGGTGCACCTCGGCCGGTTGCTCGCGAGCCCACAGGGATTGATGAAGCTCACGGAAGGCCGGCGCGTGGTTCCGGTCATCAACATGGTGGACGACGCGGCGCGCGAGGCGGGCGCACGCGAGGCCGCCGCAGTCGCGCTCGACCTGTGCGACCGATTCGACCGCGTGGTGCTCGCCTGTCTCGCGCGCAGCGAGGACCCGCTCGTGGCCGTGGTGCGGCGTTGAGCGGCAGCGGGCGCAGCGGGCACGCACGGCCTACAATCGGCCCATGAGCGAGATCGTCGTGAGGATTCCGGCTGTGCTGCGCGGCTTCACCGACGGGGCGCACGAGTTGTCCGCGTCGCCGGGCACCGTGGCCGACGTGCTGGCCCAGTTGCGCGCACGCCATCCCCAGCTCGTGCAGCGCCTGCTCACGCCGGAGGGCGAAGCCAGGCCGTTCGTAAACGTTTTCATCGATCGCGCCAACATCCGCGCCCTGCAGGGACTGGCGACCTGCGTGCCTGCCGGGACGGTGGTGAGCATCCTGCCGGCGGTGGCGGGTGGCTGAGCATGGAGCGCGGCCCGCCAGCAGCCGTTGAAGTCTCGCCACGCGAGGCACTCGAGCTGATGGCGCGCGGCGCCCGGCTGGTGGACGTGCGCGACGCACCCGAACTGCTGATCGGCACTGTGCGTGGAGCGATTCACGTTGCCCGTTGCGAACTCATGCAGCGCGTGGCGGGAATCGCGCCTGACACGGCCACCACGCTGCTGCTCATCTGCGCGAGCGGCGTGCGATCGCTGCAGGCGGCGACCCAGCTCGCGGCACTGGGTTACTCGGACGTGCGATCGGTCGCCGGTGGATTGGAGCGCTGGCAGCGTGAGGGGCTGCCCGTGGAGGTGTCGCGTGCGACCGGAGATCCCGACTGGGAGCGGTACGCGCGGCAGCTCACGTTGCCCGAGGTCGGTGCGGCGGGCCAGCGCCGGCTGATGGATGCGCGAGTGCTGCTCGTCGGAGCCGGCGGACTGGGCTCGCCGGCCGCGCTGTACCTCGCTGCAGCGGGCGTGGGGCACCTCACGCTGGTCGATGATGACCGGGTGGAGCGCAACAACCTGCAGCGGCAGGTGCTGCACCGGGATGCTGCGGCCGGTGAATCCAAAGTGCTGTCCGGCGTGGCCACGCTGCGCGCGCTCAATCCGTCGATCGAGGTGGCGGGCCACGACGTCCGCCTGTCGGAGGCGAACGCTCGCGAGCTGCTCGCGGATCAGCACGTGGTGATCGACGGCTCGGACAATTTCGCGACGCGCTACGTGGTGAACGATGCCTGCGTCGCGCTCGGCATAGCCTGCGTGCACGGCTCGGTGTTCCGCTTCGAGGGACAGGTGAGCGTGTTCTGGCCCGGCCGGCCGGGCGGCGCGGGGCCCTGCTATCGTTGCCTGTACCCCGAACCGCCGCCGCCCGAGCTCGCGCCGTCGTGCGCAGAGGCGGGCGTGCTCGGCGTCGTGCCCGGCATCATCGGGCTGCTGCAGGCGGCCGAGACGCTCAAATTGCTGCTCGGCGCGGGCGTACCGTTGGTCGGTCGCATGCTGCACTACGACGGGCTGCGCGGGTGCTTCGACGAGTTCGAGGTGCCACGCGATCCGCAGTGCCCGGCCTGCGCGCGCTGAGGGCAGCGAAGCGAAGGGCCCCGTGCGGGGCCTTCCCGTTCGAGCGCGCCCGGGCGGGCGACGCTCGCCGGCAACTGCGGCCGGTCGTCAGATCGAGCCCGCGACGGACGGCGCGACCAATCCCATCGGCTCGAGCGCCGCTCGCAACTGCGACCAGCGTTGCCCGAGCGTACCCGTATAGCCGATCGACAGTCGCACCAGTCCCGGCCGGATGCCCGCTTTCTCGAGTTCGTCCTCGGGCATTTCGCTGCTGGTGGAGGCGGCCGAGCAGGACATCAGCGTTTCGCTGTACCCGAGGCTGACAGCCATCAGGCCGAATCGGCGCTCGTTCTGCAGCAGGCCCATGAACTCGAACGCCCGCGCGCGGGTCCCCAGGTCCAGGGTCAGGATCCCGCCATGTCCGAAGTCAGGATTGGCGAGATTCGAGAGCAATGCATGGTCCGGATGGGTCACGAGGCCCGGATAGGTCACCGGCAGCTGCAGTTCGGCGAGTCGCAACGCGAAAGCCTGCGCCCTGCGGCTGTGTTCGGCCATGCGCAGGCCGAGGTGCGGCAGCCGCAGGCTGATTTCGAATGCCACCTGGGGATCCATGGTCGGGCCCAGCAGCATCAGCGAACCGGTGTGCAGGTCCATGAGCTTCATGATGAACTCGGTGGTACCGCACACGGCCCCCGCGATGTGGTCGCTGGCGCCGTTCATGAACTTGGTCAGGCTGTGCACGACGACGTCGGCGCCGTGCTGCAGCGGCGCGAGGATCAACGGCGTGAAGGTGTTGTCCACGACCAGCCGCGCGTCGTGCCGGTGGGCAATCTCGGCCAGCCTTGGCAGGTCGGCGACGCGCAGCGTCGGATTCGACAGCGATTCGCAGTAGACCAGGCGGGTACGCGGCGTGAATGCGCGCTCGACGGCCGCCGGGTCCGCGACGTCCACGAAGGTGGTGGTTACGCCAGCCTTGGCCGGCAGGTAGTCGTTCAACAGGGCGAAGGTGCCCCCGTAAATCGTCCTGCCGGCAACGATGTGATCCCCCGTGTTGCACAGCTGCATGATGGTGGCCGCGATGGCGGAGAGGCCGCTCGCCGTGCAGTAACCCGCCTCGGCCCCCTCGAGGGCCGCGATCTGGCGGCCCAGCGCGTAGACCGTCGGGTTGAAGTGACGACCGTACAGGTAGCAACCGCCGACCTCCGGGCCGAGGTGGCCCTGGAAGATCTCGGGCATCGTCGTCGGATCGAGCACCGTGAAGGTCGTGCTCGCCTCAACCGACATGTTCACGCCGCCATGCTCGCCAAATTCGTGGCGGAGATCGGCAAAGGAGCGGATCGGGTCGAATCGGCTCATGTTGGTCCCGCGGTTACCTGACGTTCATCATAGCCGCTGTCCCCAAACCCGGGTTGACGGGCGGCAGCCCCGCAATCGATGGAAGCGCGTCGGGCCGCGAGGACGAAAGGCCCCTTGCGGGGCCTTCCGGTTCGAACGCGGACGCTGCCGGCTCAGTCTTCGAGGAACGAGCGCAGCTGCTCGCTGCGGCTCGGGTGGCGCAGCTTGCGCAGCGCCTTGGCCTCGATCTGGCGGATGCGCTCGCGCGTGACGTCGAACTGCTTGCCGACTTCCTCGAGCGTGTGGTCCGTCGTCATGTCGATGCCGAAGCGCATGCGCAGCACCTTGGCCTCGCGCGGCGTGAGGCCGGCGAGCACCGCGTGCGTGGTCTCGCGCAGCGACTCGGTGGTCGCGGACTCGATCGGCGACTCGACCGACGTGTCCTCGATGAAGTCGCCCAGGTGTGAATCCTCGTCGTCGCCGATCGGAGTCTCCATCGAGATGGGCTCCTTGGCGATCTTGAGGACCTTGCGCACCTTGTCCTCGGGCATCTCCATGCGCACCGCGAGCTCCTCGGGGGTGGGCTCGCGGCCCATCTCCTGCAGCATCTGCCGCGAGATGCGGTTCAGCTTGTTGATGGTCTCGATCATGTGCACCGGGATGCGGATGGTGCGCGCCTGGTC
>Ga0114938_1002858_pt1 | contig 10590 bp, 13 predicted proteins | sample AshMeaBigSpring_FD_88675 | JGI IMG/M metagenome (GOLD analysis project Ga0114938, IMG submission 88675) | Groundwater microbial communities from Big Spring, Nevada to study Microbial Dark Matter (Phase II) - Ash Meadows Big Spring | ecosystem: Environmental > Aquatic > Deep subsurface >...
AAGGCATAGAAAGCCAAGGCATGATACTCATGGCAGAGGATCATGACGGCAAATTAATTTTTGTGCAACCAAAAGAGAAAATAGTAAATGGTGCTGAGATACGATAGTAAATAATTGTAATCAATTCATGAGAAGCAATAAAAACATATTATACTTTTATCTAAGAAACACTATATCATGGGTGTCGGATATAGAACAAAAAACTACTTTAATAAAAACCGAATACCTAAATTTTGTCACCAATAGTAATAATATTGCTACGAGTACGCATATAGATTATGTTGAGAGCAGTGTAAGTAACGCTTGACAACTCTATACGTTTATGTTTATGGGCATAAAAAACTTATCTATATGCGAGCGGGTCCCTGTTACTGCATCCTTATTACAACACTCATTACTTATTGGGTTAGAATTTAGCTTACTGAAATCACATACACATATCAAACCTCACAAAGGATATGCTCGCATGATATTACGTATGCATTTACCTATAATAGTGCCAGCAGGTGATCTATGTACTCTGCGAGTAGGCAACGAAACTAGAGCTTGGAAGGAAAATGAAATGCTACTATTTGATGATAGCCATGAGCATGAAGCATTCAATAATAGTGATACAGACAGAGTGGTATTGATGATAGACATAGTGCATCCCGACTGGATGGAATATACAGCAGCAGATATATATAAATACAAATGGGAGCATATCAATGATGAAAAATTATTGCAATTTACCCCAAAAGAATATTGGATACAATGGTATAATGATGGTCATTTCCCAATCATATCGCAATAAATACAATCAACCAAAAGATATTGCTGAATTTGTATCAATTATAAAAAAATAGAACTCATAGCCGCTATTTATAGTATTAATCAATGTAAGGTATGACAATAGATCTTTAAAAACTATAAAACGATAATGCTGTCATAATATTGAGTTTTTTAGTTAAATTTGTTTCATGTCATTAATTTAGGAAACTTGATATAAGTACAGAGTGGCTATGCAGCGGTGGCGTATGTTGCCTGATTTTATTGGAATATAGCAGCGGCAGCATCACCAAAAAGCAAACAGGTACTAATATCATTCGGATGCAAATGTTTTGTCAAAGTCTCTGCTGTGAGTAGTAAAATATTTTTATACTGATCACTAGCTATCTGTCAAGCAATAAAATGACCGTATAAGTACCTACTACATCCATGTGTTATATCCATAGCACCTATGTCTTCTCGCAATCCCAATCTTTTTTGTAATGTACATGCCGTGGTAGATGCATTATAGTTGGGCTTTGAGTGACAAATAACACAAATTCAATCAGTTCAGGCTGTACGTTATATTCAGAAAATAATTGAAGAGCAGCCCGTACAGCACAGTCACTAGCAATCTCATCATGTGCAGCAATATGTCTTTTTATTATTCCCGTTTTTTTCATAGATTGCATCAGCTGTCCACTCTGAAAACTCTTTTGACAAATCTTCATTGCTAGTAATCTGGTCAGGTAAATAATATGAAATAGCTTCTAGGCTAATCGACATGGTAATTTTTAGTTTGAATAATTATTCATGCAAGTTAAAAAATAAATTGAAGTGAATTTGAAAAAATAATGTATTTTAATTGTATTCATTATGTGAATATTATACACAATAAAATAAATAAATATGGCAGTAGTTAAAACGTATGGTAGTTGTGTACTTGGTGTAAATGCATATACTATAACGGTAGAGGTTGTAGTAGGACAGGGTAATAAATATTTAATAGTTGGCTTGCCTGATAATGCTGTGAAAGAATCTACGCAACGCATAGAATCTGCTATGCGACATAGTGGGTATAAAATGCCACGACAAGGTGTAGTAGTAAATCTATCGCCTGCTGATCTACGCAAGGAGGGATCGGCTTATGATTTGCCTATAGCTATAGGGATATTAGCTGGTTCAGAGCAAGTCATCGAGGATGAATCACAAAAATATCTGATCATGGGAGAATTGTCTCTGGACGGATTATTACAACCTATAAAAGGAGCATTGCCTATAGCTATACAAGCTAGAAAAGAAAAATTTAAGGGGTTTATATTACCCAGGCAGAATGCCCGAGAAGCAGCTATAGTAAGCGATATTGAGGTGTATGGTGCTGAGACCCTGCTTGAAGTAGTCAATCATCTCAACGGTATTCAATTATTAGAAAAAGTCGAAGTAGATACCCGAAAAGAGTTTGTTCACAATCAATCCAACATACCTGTAGATTTTAGTGATGTAAAAGGACAAGAAAATATTAAAAGAGCACTCGAAATAGCAGCTGCTGGGGGGCATAATGTCATATTGATAGGTCCGCCCGGTGCCGGTAAAACTATGTTGGCAAAACGTATGCCCACAATATTGCCTCCGTTGAATCTACAAGAAGCATTAGAAACAACAAAAATTCATAGTGTGGCGGGTAAATTGCGTAAAGAAGATTCTCTTATATTTTTAAGACCTTTTCGATCACCTCACCATACAGTAAGCGATGTAGCTCTAGTAGGAGGTGGAGGCAATCCTCAGCCTGGAGAAATTTCATTGGCTCATAATGGTGTTTTGTTTCTAGATGAATTGCCTGAGTTCAAACGCTCTGTATTGGAAGTATTGAGGCAACCAATAGAAGAACGCAAGGTCACTATAAGTAGAGCTAAAATTTCAGTAGAATATCCGGCAACCTTTATGCTAGTGGCAAGTATGAACCCCTGTCCGTGTGGATTTTATAATCACCCTGAGAAAGAGTGTGTATGCGCTCCGGGGATAGTTCAGAAATATTTAAATAGAATATCGGGTCCATTACTTGATAGAATTGATTTACATGTAGAAGTGACTCCTGTTTCATTTAGTGAGCTATCACTAAAAACATCGGGAGAATGTAGCGAAAGTATCCGCATGCGTGTCATAAGAGCAAGGGAAATACAAAGTAAGCGATATAAAAAGCAGACTGAAATCCACTGCAATGCACAGATGTCTAGCAAAGTACTGCGAGAGGTGTGTCTTATTGATAATACATGTCAAAATTTGCTCAATCGTGCTATGGATAAATTACAACTTAGCGCTAGAGCATATGATAGGATACTCAAAGTATCTCGTACTATTGCTGATTTGGCTGGTTGCGAAGAAATAAAAGCGGAGCATTTGGCAGAAGCGATACATTATCGTAGTCTTGATAAAGAAGGCTGGGCAGGGTAATTGCTGAGAATCATTATTTTTTTTATTACATATTAGATAACCAATTAATAATACGTATATACTTATCTTTTACTATTCATATTTACATCTATTTGTGTTTCGAAAGAAGCTTTTATATCTATCAGATTTTTATAATGATATATTTTTTCAGGCAAAAGATTTTGGTCTAATTTTCCAGAATCTATTTTGCCATTATCATTATTATCTGCATGTATCTCTATTGTGTATTTTCCTGGCAATAATTTTTTCAATATATAAGGGAATTTTAGTTTGGTAGTACTTTTATAAATTGTTTTTTTAGAAGCATCTTTTATTAATATATAACATGGGGCTATTTCTGGATCTTTGATGCTATTAATACGTAAACTGCCTCGCTCATTATCTTTTAATATAGTAAAGGGTATGGTAATACTATCATTACTTTGTATTGTATAGATGTCAGTATATAGTTTTGGCAAAATTTTAAGTATATATTTTTTATTTTCTTGAAATGTATATTTGATATTTATAGAATCAAAATTAGATGTGCTTGGAGTAATGATTTGTATCATATTACTTATGTCTTTACTATCTTCCCATAAAGTGATTTTAGCTTTGTTAATAGCAGTGAAAAAATTGGAATTACGCAGCGTAATATACTTTTCCGCTAGTTTCCCATTGCTTATGTTCGTTTGTATATTAAGTTTTGTATTTATGGGTTTCTTTTTTTGTAATATGTTTAGTGATAAGTCAATAGTATCTTGATTATTGATTAAAATTCTTTTGCGAGCATGAATAATATTGTGCCATAGTAACACACTATCTCCTTGTATGCTATAGTGTAATAGGGAATTGCTTATAGTATCAATATAAACGAGGTTATTGATTTCAGGGGGTTTATTGTATTTTATTACAGTAAAATGATTATTGAAGTTGTAGTATTTTAAAATAAATAATTTATCACTTTCTTCTCTAAAAAAATCTAAAGTGACAGGAGTCATACTATTGGTCGCTATAGGTGATGGGGTGAATGCTACTTCTTCTCTAAATGGGTCATACTTTTTGTTGCCATTTTGATCTTTAAAGGCGAAAAGATGATACATCCCTGCTGGAATATGATGGAAACTAAATTGATTATCTTCATTAGCTGAAAGATAATATTCTGTTTTGAAATCTTTACGCACCTGCATACTTACATTCTCCGCAAAAAGTCCAATAAGGTATTTATTAAATTCGATATCTTTTCCAGACAATTGTATAATACCATATATTCCACTCGTATCGGTATGGTTTCCGGTGCTGAAAGCAAAAGGCACGCTTGACATAGTTATCCCTTCTGTAAGATTAGTAATTGCTTTATGAAACGTCAATGAATATGTGGTATTTTCTTTTAGTATATTGGGTAATGTGATAATGAGGTCTTTTCCTTTTATTACTGACTTTACTGGTTTATCACTGTGCGGTAGCAATTGAATATGAGTAAATGCATCTTTTAGTTGTATAAATTCATCAAAAGAAAATTTTATTTTTTGACCTTGCTTTACATTAGTACTAAGATGAGGAACAGAAGAGCTTATTAATATAGGGGCTGTAGTGTCCTTGTTACCTCCTGATGGGGGTATCTGATTGGCACATGCCAAGGCGAATAAGCAAAGAGTATAACATATCAATGAATATTGTTTTCTCAATTTACTTAACATTATCTAGATTATTATGATTGAATAAGCGTATCAATATAAAAGAGAGGAATCCTAAAAATATTATAATCAAAGTTTGAGCGACCCAAATAATCCAGCCAAAAGCTATCCCCTCTGGGCTGTAAGGTATGTCATATAATATCAGTGTACTAGCTATAAGTAAAGGGTATGCTCCGAGACCTCCTTGCGTGAGGGACATGCCTATACTACCAAAAGTAAGTAGTACACAACAAGCCCCTATACCTAGATGCTGAGTGATGTCCATACTAAAAAATGCAAAATACATCATCGTACCATACATAAGCCATATAAATAAACTATGCACCCAAAATGCAATTTTATTTTCTACTTTATTAATACTAAAAATTCCTTGCTTCATACCTCTAAGTTTTTCTATAATAGTATGGCCATATTTTGTGTATTTGATCATATGTTGTAGAACAAAAACAGCGATTATTAATAGGAGTAAAAACATAAATAAATTGAATGTAACAATATCGCCTTGGCTATTGATTGGCGACCATGTTGGAATATTTATGGGGTTACCGCTTGCGTTTTGATGAGCTAGATATAGTAGAAATGTATCAAACTGAGTTATCAATGTAATACCGATAATTACAAATAATAATATAATATCTACCAATCGTTCGATGAGCATAGTGCCTATTAATTTATCAATAGGTGTTTTTTCGTATTTATTGATAATGCCACATCTAAACACTTCGCCCAAACGAGGGATAGCTAAATTCACTAAATAACCTATCATTACGGCAAAAAAAGTATTATAAAATCGTGGCTTTTTGTCTATAGTTTTTATAAGCATCTGCCAGCGTATCGCTCTGCTGAAATGGGATAATAAACCACAAATGAAAACGGGAATGATCACCCATACATGCACTCGAGTAAAGGAATTTTTGATCTGGGCTATATCAGCTAGACTAAGATTGCGGATACTGAGCCATACGAAAAAAAAAGCTACTCCTAAGAAAAGTAAATACTTGAGGATATTTTTGTGTTTTTCCTTCAATGGACTTCAATAATTATTTCATGATTTTATTATTCTGATCTACAAAGACTATTGTAGGTTTATGCATGGCTGCCTCCTCAGGAGTGTAATTTCCATAAGCGATGATGATAACCAAGTCACCTGGTTCTACTTTACGTGCCGCTGGACCGTTTAAACATATTGTGCCGGTGCCACGCTCCCCCTTGATAACATAGGTTTCTAGTCGCTCCCCGTTGTTGATATTTACTATTTGAACTCTTTCGTGGGGTATAAGATTTGCAGCTATCATTAATTCTTCATCTATCGTGATACTACCGATATAATTGAGCTCGGCTTGAGTGACGGTAGCTCTATGAATTTTAGATTTGAAAAGGGTTAAAAACATGGGGCAAAAATAGATAAAAATTTAGATGTAAAAGGGTATTTTTTATAGGAAGTAGATCAGCGCAAGGCAGTAGCTGCTGCACATAGACTTACTGTATAGCCGCTATCAATGAGAGCTTTGGCACACGCCTCTAGTGTGCTTCCTGTAGTGACTACATCATCTACTAGTAGAATATGTGTTTGACTTTTACATTTGATTTGGCATTGAAAGATACCTTCTACATTATCCCAACGACTGTATCGAGTTTGTGTGATCTGTGATGGATTGGCTTTAATACGTATGACAAGATCCTTTCTCATTTTTTTATGCCATACATCCGACATACCTTTTGCTATCAATTCTGCTTGATTGTAACCTCTTTTATATAATTTATTTTTATGCAATGGTACCGGTACGATATAATCTATACTATCATACATTGGTAAAGGGGATAGGCGATCTGCTATAAGATTGCCCAATTTAATTCCTACAGGTTGATTGCCTTCATACTTAAGTGCATGCATTATAATTTGAATTTTAGAGGACTTAGTAAACTGGTATATAGCTGTAGCAAATTGTATAGGGATACGTCCTAAGAATTGATCTTTTACAGGATTTTCAATCAAATAATGATACCCCGTAATGGGTAATGATGTTTCACAATGAAGGCATATAATCTTCTCTTGGCGTACCAAGGGATTGTAGCATGTGAGACAATTATTGGGATAAAATAAATGGATAAAATCCAAAGACCAGGATTTTAATGTTTCAAGTATCATGAGTGGGTTTTATTTGAATTATCTTACCTGATAATTTGTATAAAGCCAATTTTTCGTATCCGCCTATTTTTATCAATTCAGCAACTCGCTCAATTGGATCATCATAACGAAATTGATCTACGGTTACTGAGGCTTTATTGGGATAAAAAATGATCACTCTTTCATAATCTCTGGCTTCCATTTCTACCAAAAGATTTTTTTCTTCTTTTGTAAATATTATTAATTGTGTAGTATCAATCTCTACAGGTTCTAGATTTTTTAATTTATTTAATATAGGTAAAAGAGGGATATGCAAAGAGCTATTATGATCCTGATGACTCAAATTGGTATGCATGTTTTCTAAGAGTAAAGTATTGTTTTCGTGTATTATAAATTGAAATTGATATTGTTCATTATATATCATGAGTAGTATAAGGGCTTCTAGCTCTTTTATTCGATATTCAGCTATTACCACCTGTGATGATAGTATTTGTTTTTTTATTTTATAAATATGGTCAAGGGATAAGCCCCACTTTCGCATACTTACTATTAACTCAAGCCAGACCCATTCCAACCAGTTAAATTTGCGCCAAGCGTTATTATTTCTTCTGTTTAATATTAATAAATTTTGTTTGTCCCAATTATTTATTACTCTATATTTAATCCCAATTGATTGCAATGAATAAAAACTTGTAGATAATTTTTCATACAGTGGTAATATTTCTTTTTGATTTTCTTGTAATAATAAATTCCAATTATCCATATATAGTATTAGCACAAAAATAATATATAGCTGTTTTCTTTTTATAAATATTAAAATAGAACGGATGGTATTATTGTAATATAGTATGTATATTTGTTTTATCAACTAGCAAGCACATTATGTTAAGACTTGAGCATAGGTATTGTTAAAAAAAAGGATCAATTCGGTGCAACATAAAGTCCTTGTAAAATTAATATATACTATAAATCAAATTACTAAAGTCATTGATCTTGGTTTGATTCCATATAAATTAACTCGCACACAATATTATGTATTACGTTTATTGAGAGCGGCTCATTAAAATCTAATACCTCTCAGAAAAGTAAAAAAAAGCAATACTTGAAAAAAAAAGAAATCGTACTTATAAATGCAATAAGCGAAAATTAATAAATATTCTTATAAGCGAAAATAATACAATGAATAAACATCAGATGTTATTCGGAAAATATCAAGACGGAATTAATATACTTGAGTCATTAGACCTATTATTAAAGTCTATTGAAGATAGATTAATTTTGATGTAAGTGAGGAAGTAACATTAAATATGGAATGGGAATTTTCATAAACAAATAATTAAAAAGACATATTTTTAATTGACCAATATGTTTCGACTGTATTCAATAAATTCTTCAGAGTTTTATTTAGTCTTGTGTTTGAGTATTTACTCATGGGTATTGCCATTACATACTCCAGCTACTACGGTAGTCACCTTATTGTTGATTCTAGCAGGGATGTATGCAATAGCCAAAAACAGGAATTCAACTTTTACCCTATCAAAATATTTTGGGCTAAGTATCATATTATTTTTTTGCTGGATGGTATTTACCATAAGTTTTAGTGAAAATTATAATGTGGTGTTTCATGAGTTGAAAACCAAAATACCCATATTGATTGCGGCTTGTACAATTATGTATATAAATGGTTGGCGCAAGGATCAATGGTATATTATATTGCTTTGCTTTATTTTAGGGGTTTTTTTTTCTTGCTTTTATGTGATTATTTCAACTATTATAGATAGTGACTTTTTTTATTTTTTTGATTACATACAACACCATGATATTTCTTATGGCATACATAGTGGATATCGTAGTCTCTATATTAATGCTGCTCTATGTATGATAGCTTATTTTTATATAGTAAATGAAAACGAAATAAATTGTATAAATAAAATAACAGCTTCTATAGTAGTATTTATATTATTGTTTGGATTGATCATTTTGCTGCGCCGTTCTAATATATTGATACTATTATTTGATACTATAATATTGATCTTGTATGCGGTTTCAAAGAAATATTGGAAGAAAGCCATACTTATATTTCTTATTGGAATAGGGAGTGCCTTGATAAGTATCAATATGCCTGGCTCTCGTACTAATATAGCTGCAATGCGGCATGAAAGTAAGCTAGAAGTGAATAAGCAAAATGGCGGCAGCATTAATGCCAGACTTGAAGTGTGGAAACATTGTATGGATATAATTAAACAAAATCCTATATGTGGTGTAGGTATCGGCGATGTAAATGATGTATTACTGACACAATATAAAGAGAGTAATAATGATTATTTGATACAAAAGAAAATGAATCCTCATAACATGTATTTACAAATATGGGTAGGAACAGGACTCATTGGCTTAATTATATTTATTATGAGCATGGTGCTGTTTATAATAGTACTGTGTTATCAAAATAAAAATATACTATTTGTGTTATTATTAATTAATTTACTTATATTTTTTGTTACAGAGAGCACTTTACAATTACAAGCCGGGTGTATGTTTTTGGCTTGGATGATATGGACTGCTCATACCCCAGACTGGGTCAAGTGATGGTCTACATAATAATAAATTATATTATTTCATTGTTGGGAATCTATCGCTCCCAATGAAATTAATTCTATACTTTCAAAAAATAATTCTCTTTTTTCACGGATTAATTTTGAATAATACGAATATGCCAAGGATTTTGTTATGTTCATACATGCACCATTAGGTATATATTGAGGCATAAGCTTATATTTTTGAATAAATAGATCATTGACATTCTCAATTCGAAAAACATTAGGGAATGCGTTAAAGTGAAATTGTAATTAATAAAAAAAGAGCTACATTATATATATGAAGCTCTTTAAATGTAAAAAATTATTTTTTATATTATTTTACAATAATAAATTTTTTATTTATAAGGCCAGCATTAGTATTAATGCATATTATATATGAACCATTCGTCAAATCCATCACATTCAATTTTAATTCGCTGCTTGCACTTATTTCGTTTGCATTGCCTTGCATTACTACACTTCCATTAATATTAATAATTTTATAATTATATGCGAGGATGTTTTCTGGGATATTTACATAAAGTAAATCTATAGTAGGATTAGGAAATAAAGTAGTTGCCGCAGAAAGATCATTTTCTATTACACTAATGTCAGTATCTAATCTCCAAGCTGTACTTTGTGTACTGGCTCTCAATGTATAACTAGATGATGTACTATATACACCACCATACCCATATACAGCTACATAATAGGTTCCAGCGTATTTGGCATTATAGATAATTTGCTCGCTTGTAGTTCCAGCGTTTTCAGATAGCCCTACTTGAGTGCCATACGAATTGAACAACACCACATCATAATCTGCTGGTAGTGTAGATAAATTTATCTTTATTTTTTTATCCGTAGTTGTAGTAGTAAATATATACCAATCTTGATCTGTACTAGTACAAATTTTAGCAGTGATGTTAGTGTTTTTAGGTAATGTGGCTGAAGCGGTACTTGTATTGTTGGGTTCATATCCATCAGTACATGTAGTGCTAGCAGCTGTAGT
>Ga0114938_1002860_pt1 | contig 10588 bp, 12 predicted proteins | sample AshMeaBigSpring_FD_88675 | JGI IMG/M metagenome (GOLD analysis project Ga0114938, IMG submission 88675) | Groundwater microbial communities from Big Spring, Nevada to study Microbial Dark Matter (Phase II) - Ash Meadows Big Spring | ecosystem: Environmental > Aquatic > Deep subsurface >...
AGGCAGGCAGCAAAGGACGCTACCCCGTCCGTGGCGTCCAGGGCCCCAAGCGCGGGACCCTGAGCCCCAATCCCCGACCCCGGCCTACTTGTCCCCAGGCTTGACGCCGGCCGTCGGGGCCCCGGGCAGACCGGACATCATGCGCTGGAACATGTCCCACCCCGCCATGCTGCCAGTGAGATAGGGCTGAAAGAGCTTCAGCGGATCATACCCCTCCGCGCCTGCCGCCATGCGCTCGCGCAGGTCGTCCATCATCTGTCGGTGGAAGCCCTCCACGTCCGGGAGGCCGAAGAGCTTACGCACCTCTTCGGGCGCGATATCGATGTCCATGCTGACCTTCATCGGTGACCTCCGCGGGTTGCTGGACCTGCCGGCCCGGGCACCAACTGTGGCCCAAGGCGCACCCGAGCGCAATCCTAATGGCGACTCGCCCTGGGCGGGGCATCCGCCGGCATGGGCTCCTCGACCACCAGGCCACGCCGCACCCGTTTGCCCAGCAGAACGCAGGCACGCTGGAAGGCCTTTTCCGCCTCGCGCCCGTGCCACTCCCACTCGGCCGGGGGGGCGGTGGTCAGGATCTGCCAATGACCCGTGGTCAAGACCTTGCCGCTGCGGATCTCCAAGGCCCAGTCGTGCCAGACGTTGTCTGGGTTGTTGTCCTCGTAGAACTCCTGCTCGGCCAGGCGGATGCTGGTCCCGGCACTGTCGTCCATGGCCACCAGGTCGGAGACCACGAGCCCCTCCTCGATACAGCTCTCCCACCCCGTATGCACCGCGGTGGCCGTCGCCATCAGGGCTTGGATCAGCAGACCCGGCGTCAGGGTGAATTGCAGCGGGCTGTCCCAATCGGGCTCGTCGCCCTGCTGTTCTTCTATCATGCGCATACTCGCCTTCAAGGTGCTGTCTCGACCCGCCCCAGTCCGGGGGCGGGGGCGCGTACGCCCGAGACCAGAAGCGGTCCCTAGTCGGCGCGGCGCGACGAGGTGACAATAATGCGCTATCCGATCCGCAAGGAAAACTCCCATGGCCATTTCATCCCCGGCCGACTCAGCCCAGTTGGCATCGCAACGCCGGGCCGCGCATAAGGCAGCACCATGAGGATTGCCGTCTTCTCCGATGTCCAGGGCAACCTCCCAGCCATGGAGGTCGCTGTGGAGCAGATCCTCGCCTGGGACCCGGACCTGGTGATCATGGACGGCGACCTGGTCAATCGGGGTCCGAGCAGCGCGGCCTGCCTGGACCTCTTCGAGACCCTGCGGCAAGGGCGCGGCTGGCTGCCGGTGCTCGGTAATCACGAGGTCTGGGTGCTGCGCTGCGCCCGCCAGGCCCCGGCCACCCCCCTGGAGGCGGAGATGCGCCGCTTCGCCGACTGGACCCTGGCCCAGCTCGGGGATCGGGCCGAGACCCTGGCAGCCTGGCCGGACCACCTCACCCTGCACGCCCCCGACGACCACCGCTGGGTCCACTTCACCCACGGGACCATGGCGGGCAATCGCGACGGTATCTCGGCCAGCGTGCCCGACGAGGTCCTGGCCGCCAGACTGCCGCCAGACCTCGCCCTCTTCGTCACCGCCCATACCCACAAACCACTGGAGCGCCGCCTGGGGGTCACCCGCATCCTCAACATCGGCTCGGTCGGCTCGCCCTTCGACGGAGACCCGCGTGGGAGCTATGCCCAGTTGGAGCATCGTCGCGGGGCTTGGGAGACGCGTATCGTCCGTTTCGGCTACGACCGCGACCGCACCGAGCGCGACTTCCACGCCTCAGGGATGCTGGAGGGGGGCGGACCCCTGGCGCGCATCCTGTTCGAGGAGTGGCGCCGGGCCCGGGGGTTGATGTCGCAATGGCGACGCGATCACGAGCCGGCCGTCCTGGCCGGGGAGCGTCCCCTGGCGGCCGCGGTCGCCGCCTTTATCGCCGGGCTGGACTAGCCCGGCCGGCCTGGCTCAGGCGCAGAGGGGCCCCGCATGCCCGATGGCCAGGCGGGTCTGGAGCAGGGCGCGTGCCCGACACCCGAGCCGGGCCAACCAGGTCGGTATGGGGCGCGTGAGGGTGTAGACGGCAATGCCGCCCCCGATCAATGCCCAGGAGACCATGCTGACCCAGGCATAGTCCGTTAGGGCGGCATGACCGTAGGTGGCATAGGCCAGGGTATCGAAGGCCAGGGCAGCGGCGAATCCGAAGATGATTGGGAACATGGCTTGTTACCTCTATGCAACGATCTTGGCGTGTACATTAGTCTTCGCTAATATACTTGTCAAGCTATTTCCTCTTTCGGCGCTTGGGTATGCCGCGTCACGGGATTGGGACTTCAGTGCCTTGGTCCGTCGGACGACTCAGCCTCCGGATCTCGGGTGGCCAGGGAAATGGGGATGTGGCGCACGCGGCACGTAGCTTTCGTCCTCGACGCCGGTGGCGATTTGACGGCATCCCCCGCGGCTGTTAGAAAGCCGCCCGCCGTATCCCCTTCCGTGCCAGCAGGACCAAGCCATGCCCATCGCCTCGTCGCAGTTGCCCCGATGGGGTCTGGTCCTGGTCGCCGCCCTGGCCGGCTCGGTCGCCGTCCTGGCCTTCGCCCCCTTCTCCCTCTGGCCCCTGGCGATCCTGGCCGTTGCGGGATTCTGCCAGGCCCTGGAGGGGCGCCCAAGGGGCGAGGGCTTCCTCGCGGGCTGGGGCTTCGGGCTTGGGCTGCTGGGCTTCGGGGTCTTCTGGATCCGCATCAGCCTCAACGAGTTCGGCAACATGCCGCCGTTGGTCGCCCATGTGCTGACCCTGGTCTTCATCCTGGCCATGGCTATCTACTACGGTCTCGCCGGCTGGCTGGTGCGGGCCCTGGCCGGGGCTGGACCGGGCCGGACGGAGAAGGGCAAGTCGCCGGGGCCCGCCGGCCCCCTGCTGATCCTGCCCGGGGTCTGGGTCCTGCTGGAGTGGCTGAGGGGCTGGCTCTTCACCGGCTTCCCCTGGCTGGCCCTGGGCTACACGCAGGTGGATGGCCCCTTGGGCGGGCTCGCGCCCCTGGTGGGGGTCTATGGGGTCAGCCTGGCGGTGGCCCTCTCCGGCGGGCTCGTCTGGGTGGCGGTCCGCACCCCCGGAGCCACGCGCTGGCTGGCCCTGGCGGCCCTGGCCGCCCTGGCATCGGCGGGGGCCGGGTTGCGCCTGGTGGAATGGACCTGGCCGGTGGGGGAGCCCCTGCGTGCCTCGGTGGTCCAGGCCAACATCCAGCCCTCCATGAAGTGGGACCCCGAGGCCCTGGTCCCGGTCATCGAGGCGCACCTGGAGCTCACCCGCGAGCGCCTGGACCTGGCCGAGGAGGGCCTGGCCAGCGACCTCATCGTCTGGCCGGAGACGGCGGTCCCGGCCTTCCTGGACGAGGTCCGCGAGGGGCTCATCGACCCCCTGACCCGCACGGCCCTGGAGGAGGGCACCGCCATCGTGCTCGGCATCCCTTACCGGGAGCCGGACGCGGGGCGCTACTACAATGGGCTCCTGAGCATCGGTGCCATGGAGGACCTCTACGCCAAGCGCCACCTGGTCCCCTTCGGCGAGTTCATGCCCTTCAAGGCCTGGCTGGGGCCCCTGGTCAAGATGTTCGAGGTACCCATGTCGGACTTCAGCCGGGGCGGGCCAGGGACCTCGTCGCTGAAGGTCAATGGTCACCAAGTGGGGGCCTCGATCTGTTACGAGGACGCCTTCGCCGAGGAGGTGATCCAGGCCCTGCCGGCGGCGGCCTACCTGATCAACGTCAGCAACGACGCCTGGTTCGGCAGGTCGCTGGCCCCCTACCAGCACCTGGAGATCGCGCGGATGCGGGCCCTGGAGGCCGGGCGGCCCCTGGTGCGTGCCACCAATACCGGGGTCTCGGCCGTGCTCGATCATCGCGGGGCCGTGCTGGACAGCATCCCGCTCCTGCAGCGGGCCGCCATGACCGCGGAGATCCAGCCCCGCGCCGGTGCCACCCCCTTCGTCCTGGTGGGCAATTGGCTGGCCATCGGCCTGGCGCTGTCCATGGCCGTGGCGGGTGCCCTGCTGGTCCGCCGTGCCGGGCGCCGGCAGCCGCAAAGCGGTCGGGCTTGAAGCCTCCGATCCCCTTCGCGGTCATTCGTGTTCTTCGCGGACTGATTGCCAAGGCCAGGCTCATCCTCGGTGGCGGGGCGGTCTTTGGACGCGGCGGTCTTTGGACTATGGGCCGGGACCCTGGCCCGTTATCATGCCCCATCCCCGCCGGCGCAGCCCCCGGCCGGCCGATGCCGTTGAACCCCGAGGTCCCGACTTGCAGGCGCTGATCCATTACTTCATCGAGCTGTGCCTGCTGCGCAAGGGCCCGCAGGACCTGCCGGCCTCGGCGACCCTGCTCCAGGTCCTGGCCCTGATCTATCTGGCGGTCGGGGTCCTGGTGGGTTCGGCCACCGGCCAGGGACCCGCAGTCGCCTTGGTCCAGACCCTGGTGGACCTCGGCCTCCTCCTCGGGCTGCTCTATGTCGGCCTGTACTGGCTGGGGCGATTGCCGCGCCTGGCCCAGTCGGGCTCGGCCCTGGTGGGCAGCGGGGCCCTGCTGAGCCTGCTGGTGCTGGTGCCCCTGGGCATGGCCACCGGCGGGGAGGACTCGCAGATGACCGGTGTGGCCGCCGTCCTGTTCCTCGCCCTGCTGGCCTGGAGCGTCGTGGTCACGGGCCATATCCTGCGCCACACCCTGGACCTGACCCTGGTCCAGGGGGCCCTGATCGCCGTCGCCTACAACCTCCTCGCCTACTCGCTCCTGGGCGCGCTCTTCACGGAGGCTTGAGATGCACCTGCACATCCTCGGTATCTGCGGGACCTTCATGGGCGGCATTGCGCTGCTGGCCCGCGCCTTGGGCCACAGGGTCACCGGGTCGGATGCCAACGTCTATCCCCCCATGAGCACCCAGCTCGAGGCCGCCGGCATCGACCTGGTGGAGGGCTATGGGGCGGACCAGCTGGACCCGCCGCCGGACGTGGTGGTGGTAGGCAACGCCATGAAACGGGGGCTCCCGGTGGTGGAGGCCATGCTCGATCGGGGCCTCCCCTATGTCTCGGGCCCGCAATGGCTGCGCGAGCACCTGCTGCGCGACCGCTGGGTGCTGGCGGTGGCGGGGACACACGGCAAAACGACGACCTCCAGCATGCTGGCCTGGGTCCTGGAGGACGCGGGCCTGGACCCCGGCTTCCTGGTCGGCGGTGTGCCCAAGGGGTTCGGGGTCTCGGCCCGGCTGGGTTCGTCCCCCTTCTTCATCGTGGAGGCAGACGAGTACGACACCGCCTTCTTCGACAAGCGCTCAAAATTCGTCCACTACGGGCCTCGGACCCTGATCCTCAACAACCTGGAGTTCGACCACGCGGACATCTTCGACGACCTGGCCCAGATCCAGCGCCAGTTCCACCACCTGGTGCGCACGGTCCCGGGCTCGGGGCTCATCGTCCATCCGGGCGGCGAGGCGGCGGTGGATCAGACGCTGGCCATGGGCTGCTGGACGCCATGCGAGACCTTCGGGGAGGGGGGCGACTGGTCCGCCGAGCTGCTGGAGGCCGACGGCTCGCGCTTCCGCGTCCGGCACGGCGGCGAGCCCATGGGGGAGGTCGCCTGGGACCAGACAGGGCGGCACAACGTCGCCAATGCCCTGGCGGTGATCGCCGCGGCGCGCCATGCCGGGGTCCCCCCGTCGGCCGGCATCGCCGCCCTGGGGCGATTCCCCGGGGTCAAGCGGCGCATGGAGCTGCGCGGGGAAGCGGCCGGCGTGCGGGTCTATGACGACTTCGCCCACCACCCCACCGCCATCGCCACCACCCTGGAGGGGCTGCGCAGGCGGGTCGGCAGTGCGCGCATCCTGGCCGTGCTGGAGCCGCGCTCCAACACCATGCGCCTGGGGGTGCACAACGCCGAGCTGGCGGCATCCCTGGGGGACGCGGACCTCGTGTATGTCTTTGCCCCGCCGGACCTGGGCTGGGACCCGGCGGCGGTCTTCGCCCCCCTGGGGGCCAGGGCCGCGGTCTTCGCCGAGGTCCAGCCCATCGTCGAGCAGATCGCCGCGCAGGCCATGGCCGGGGACCAGGTCCTGGTCATGAGCAACGGGGGCTTCCAGGGCATCCACCAGCGGCTGCTGGATGCCCTGGGGGAGGGCCGGCGGCCTGGGAGCGCCGGCGTCCCGCCGGCAACTGGGTCCCCCGGCGTCTCGCCGGGGGTCTGACCAGGCCCCAACCCCAAGCAAGACCCCAGGAGCCCCCCTTGACGCAGCCCCCCTGGCCCAAGACCATCGCCCTTGCCCTCACCGGCGCCTCCGGGACCCAGTACGGCCTGCGCCTGCTGGAGTGCCTGCTCCAGGCCGGGGTCCGGGTCTTCCTGATGGTCTCCCAGGCCGGGCAGATCGTGCTCAAGATGGAGGCCGGCGTCGCGGTCCCGTCCAACCCCGCCGACATGGAACGCTTCTTCGCCGAGCGCTTCCTGGCCGCACCGGGCCAGTTGCGGGTCTTCGGCCGCCAGGAGTGGACCGCCCCGGTGGCAAGCGGGACCAACCCCCCGGACGCCATGGTGGTCTGCCCCTGCACCACGGGGACCCTCGCCAGCATCGCCGCCGGGGTCAGCGGCGACCTCATCGACCGCGCCGCCGATGTCGCCATGAAGGAGGGGCGCAAGCTCATCCTGGTGGTGCGCGAGACCCCCTTCTCCGTCATCCACCTGGAGAACATGCTGCGCCTGGCCCGGGCCGGCGCCGTCATCATGCCCGCCAACCCGGGCTTCTACTTCAACCCCCAGGGGGTCGAGGACCTCATCGACTTCATGGTCGCCCGGGTCCTCGACCACCTCGGCATCCCCCACCGGCTCGCCCCGCGCTGGGGCGAGGGCGCGGAATCGGCGTAGTGGGCCCCGGATCGGGGTCTGGATCCAAGACCGAGGTCAGACCTGTTCAGGCCCCTGGCGCATCCGGCCCCGCGCATGGGATCGGCCCGGCACCCGACCCGCCCTCCCAGTCCTGGCGCAGCAGGGCCCACAGGGCGACGTCCTCGAACCGGCCCCACTTGCGCACCCGCTGCCGCAGTATGCCCTCGCGGCGGAAGCCATTCTTCTCCAAGACCCGCCCGGAGGCCGGGTTGCGGGTCATATGGTGGGCATAGAGGCGATTTAGCCGGAGGGCATCGAAGGCATAGCCGACGGCGGCCTGAAGCGCCTCACTCATGTAGCCCAGACCCCAGACCGCCTCGACCAGCCAAAAGCTCAGCTCGGCCTGGGCGTGCTCCGGCTCGATGGCGCGGATCTCGAGGACGCCGATCAGGACCCCGCCCGTCCTCTCCTCGATGGCGAGGGCCAGGGTGCTGCCGGCCTCCCGCCCGGCCTGGCAGCGGGCGATGAACCGCGCCGCCTCACCCGGCGGATAGGGGTGGGGGACCGAGATCATGGTATCGGCAATGGCTCGGGCGTTCGCCGCGGCCTGGAGGGCCGGGGCATCCCCCGGCCCCAGGGGGCGCAGGCGCAGGCGCGGGGTATCGAGGTTGGCTGGCACGGGGCTATGGGCTAAGGACCGAAGCGGTCGCCTGGCAGGCGGTCCCCGGGGGCATCCGTCTCAGGTGCCGTGGCGCTTGCGAAAGCCGTCCAGGAACCGCTCGATGCGCCCCATGGCCTCCTGCAGGTCGTCGGTATTGGGGAGGAAGACCACCCGGAAGTGGTCCGGTCGGGGCCAGTTGAAGCCCGTTCCCTGAACCACCAGGACCTTCTCCTCCAGCAGCAGCTCGAGGATGAAGTGCTGGTCGTTGACGATGGGGTAGATCTTGGGGTCCAACTGGGGGAAGAGGTACATGGCCGCCTGGGGCTTGCGGCAGGTCACCCCGGGGATGGACGTGAGGAGGTCGAAGGCCAGGTCCCGCTGCCGATGCAGGCGCCCGCCGGGGGCCACCAGGTCGTCGATGCTCTGATAGCCCCCCAGCGCAGTCTGGATGGCATACTGGGCCGGGACGTTGGAGCACAGGCGCATGGAGGCCAGCATCTCCAGGCCCTCGATATAGTCCCGTGCATGGCGCTTCTCCCCCGACACCACGGCCCAGCCGGCGCGGTAGCCACAGGCCCGGTAGTTCTTGGACAGGCCGTTGAAGGTCACGAACAGCACATCCTCCGCGAGCGAGGCGATGGATGTGTGGCTTGCCCCGTCGTAGAGCACCTTGTCGTAGATCTCGTCGGCATAGACGATCAACTGATGCTGGCGGGCGATCTCCACGATCTCGCGCAGCAGTTCCACGGGGTACAGGGCCCCGGTGGGGTTGTTGGGGTTGATCACCACGATGGCCCGGGTGGCCGGGGTGATCTTGGAGCGGATGTCGTGCGGGTCCGGCAGCCAACCCGCCCCCTCGTCGCACAGGTAGTGACAGGGGGTGCCGCCGGCCAGACTCACGGCCGCGGTCCACAGGGGGTAGTCCGGGGTCGGCACCAGGACCTCGTCGCCGTTGTCCAGCAGGGCCTGCATGGTCATCACGATGAGCTCGGAGACCCCGTTGCCGATATAGATATCGCCCACGTCCACCGCGGGGATCTGCTTGGCCTGCGTATAGTGCATCACCGCCTTGCGCGCGGCGAAGACACCCTTGGACTCGGCATAACCGGAGGCATTGGGGAGGTTGTGGATGACGTCCCGCACGATCTCGTCGGGGGCCTCGAAGCCGAAGGCGGCCGGGTTGCCGATATTGAGCTTGATGATGCGGTGCCCTTCCTCCTCCATCTGACGGGCGCGGGCCATCACCGGACCGCGGATGTCGTAGCAGACATTGGCCAGCTTGACGGACTTCAGGACGGGTTGCATGGCGGTGCCTTCCGGGTCTTTGTGGGGCAAAAGGATCGGCGAGGCCGAAGCCTGGATCGGAACAAGCCGGCGAAGGTACCCGATCCCCGCCTGGGCCCGCAAATGGGCGATGTCCCCGGCCGGGCGTCGTGGCGCACTGGGGCGGAACCCTGCGGTTGCTTTTCGACGGCTTCGTTGGCAACCTGCGGTCCCGCTGGGGGATGTCCCCCCGGGCCAAATAGACCTACTCGGAGGACCCCCATGATTCATCGTCTCTGGCTGCCTGTTGCGCTTCTCGCCCTGATGGCCGGCACCGCCCAGGCCCAGACCGTCCCCGGCTGGGGCGGCCCTGGCCCTGCGGTCGCCCCGGCCCGCATGGCACCGGCGCAGCGCCCGGGGGCCGAGGCCGCCGAGGCCGTGAAGGCCGGCATGGACAAGCTGCTCGCCTACCTTCGCCAGGAAGATGCGCCCAACAAACTCCAGGCGGCGGCCTTCCTGGACCGGGAGATTGCCCCCTACTTCGACTTCGCCTACATGGCGCAATGGGCGGCGGGGCCCGCCTGGGCCGGCATGGGCGAGCAGGACCGCAAGGCCCTGAGCGCCACCATCGAGGCCAGCTTTCTCAGCTCCCTGGCCACCCAGATGGCCAAGTACGATGGGCAGCAGGTGCGCTACCTCCACCCCCGTCCAGGCCCCAGCGGCTCCGTGAAGGTACCCGTCGGCATCGTCCGCCCCGGGGCCTACCCGGCCAAGATGGTCTTCCGCACCTACCGGTCCGGGGACGGCTGGAAGGTCTATGACGTCGAGGCCAATGGGCGCAGCGCGGCCGCCTACTTCCGCACCCAGATGGGCAAGACGGGAAAGTCAGCCCCTGCCGACAAGCCCGCCACGGCCCCCGCCCGCTGAATAGGTGCCCGGCTGACCCTGGGTTTTCGGTCAGCCGGCGCCCTGGAGGCGAATCCGGCCCTGGTCCGGCGGACCAACCGTGGCCGGCGACTCGAAGGTGCCGTGGGCGGCCGGCGGTGAACGGCCGCCCCATCGCGTTGTCCACCCCTGCAGCCAGGCCCCTGCATCCGAAGCGGCTGCGTTCGGGTCTGTATGCACCTGAGATCCGCGGCGGCCCAGAGGCGTCCTGACGCCCCGAGTCGTGCCCCGGATCGGGCCTGCCCCGCGGAGCGCCCACCCGTGCATCCGGCCCCTCTCGTCGGGCATTGGAGCCCCCCAGAATGACCGACTCGCCGAGCCCAGACGATCTGCCCTCCCGCCTTGGCAAGGTCATGCTCCTGGGCGCCTGGGTCGTGGGGCTGATCATCGTGGTGCTGCTCTTTCAGGACTTCATCGAGTCGGCCCGCAACCCCAACCGGAATCTCCAGACCGAGCCAGGGCCGGGCGGGGCTGTCCAGGTGGTCCTCCAGCGCAATCGCGCTGGCCATTATGTCGCCGATGGCGCCATCAACGGCCAGCCGGTCGAGCTCCTGCTCGACACGGGTGCAACCCAGGTCGCCTTGCCCCTGGACCTGGCGCGGCGCTTGGGCCTGGCGCTGCGTCCGGGCGGCGTGGCCCGCACCGCCAACGGCGACGTGCAGGCGTGGTCGACACGCCTCGACAGCGTCAGCCTGGGAGGACTCAAGGCGGAGCGGGTACCGGCCACGGTCCTGCCCGGGATGGAGGGCGACCAGGTCCTGCTGGGGATGAGCTTCCTCAAGCGCTTCGAGCTGATCCAGCGGGGGGATAACCTCACCCTACGGCCGCAGCATCGCTGATCCGGTCGGCCGCGATGAGGCCGGCAGAACACATGCCACCCATGA
>Ga0114938_1002861_pt1 | contig 10587 bp, 8 predicted proteins | sample AshMeaBigSpring_FD_88675 | JGI IMG/M metagenome (GOLD analysis project Ga0114938, IMG submission 88675) | Groundwater microbial communities from Big Spring, Nevada to study Microbial Dark Matter (Phase II) - Ash Meadows Big Spring | ecosystem: Environmental > Aquatic > Deep subsurface >...
ATCCTTGCGGATGCGATGATGAATGCCACTCTTCCGGAGAAGGAATATGCGAAGGAACAGGAGGTCATCAGAAGGGAGTTTGCCATGGGGTTTGATGATCCCAACAGGGAAAGCTCCCAGCAGATGCTGCGATCGGTCTTTTCGCAGAGCCCCTACCGGCATCCGGTCATCGGGTATCTTGATGTTTACAACAAGCTGACGCGTGACGATGTGCTGCGCTACTACAAGGCCCGCTATGTCCCGAACAACCTGACGTTCGTCGTCGTCGGCGATGTGGATGCCGGGAAAATCCACGACCAGCTCGGCAAGCTCTTCGGCTCCGAGCCGCGCCGGTCGCTTGAGCCGGTCCTGATCGAGTCCGAGCCAAGGCAGATGGGCCGCAGGGATGTGCACGAGGAATTTCCCACCGAGCTGACACGGCTTTCGCTCTCCTGGAGGATTCCGGGCCTGACGAACCCGGACACACCGGCGCTCGAAATCCTCGGGGAAATCCTAGGATCCGGGCGCAGCTCGATCCTCAACCGCGAGATCCGCGAGAAGAAGCAGATCGCGCATGGAGTAAGCGCGGGGATGTTTTCGCTCCAGAACGACGGGGTCTTTGTCATCCAGGCGGTGGCGGATCCCGGCAAGCGCGGCGAGGTCGAGAAGGAGACTCTGGCGCTGGTCGAGGCGGTCAAGCAGAACGGCGTGTCCTCCGGAGACCTCGAGCGGGCCCGCCGCTCGATCCTGGCCTCCCAGATCGGCGCGCTGACCACGGCCCGCGGAAAGGCCTCCGATCTCGGTTCGAACTGGCTCCTCGCCAAAAACCTCGGGTTTAGCAAATACTACATCGATGCCATCGGCAAGGTCAGTGCCGCCGACATCCAGCGGGTTGCCCGCGAATATCTTGTCGACGACCACCTCAACGTGACGTCTCTCAACCCACCGGGCACACTGGATGCCGCCGCGAAATCCGAGGCCCCCGCCCGCGCCGGAGAAATCAAAAAATTCACCCTGTCCAACGGCCTGCGGCTGCTGGTCCGGGAGGACCCGAGGCTGCCTCTTGTGTCGATCAACGCGGTCTTCCGGGGCGGTCTGCTTGCCGAGACAAAAGAAAAATCCGGCATCACCAGCCTCTACGCCCGCGCGCTCCTCAAGGGCACGAAATCGCGAACGGCTGAGCAGATCGCGCAGCAGATCGAGGGTGTCGGCGGAAAGATCGGATCGGACAGCGGCAACAACAGTTTCAGTATTTCCGTCGACGTCATGCGACCGGATCTCGCCCTCGGGGTGGAGATTCTGTCTGATGTCCTGTTGAACCCCACATTTCCTGAGCGCGAGGTGGCACTGGAGAAGGAGGGTCAGGCTGCAGGCATCAAGGCCGAGGACGAGCAGCCGACATCGGTGGCCCGCAACCTCATGCGCGGAAGGCTGTTCGGAGATCATCCCTACGCGCTCCGCAACCTTGGCACCCATCAGTCGGTTGCCGGGCTCACTCCCGCCCAGCTCCAGGAACTTCACAACCGTCTCACTGTCGCCCGCAATGGCGTCATCGCCATCTTTGGTGATGTGAATGCCGAAGAGGTTCACAGGCTTTTTGAAAAGTATCTTTCGGCAATGCCATCCGGAGTGCTCGCCTTTGAGAAACCGCCGCAGCCGGTTCCTCTGTCGGAGGTGGCCACTGCGACTGGCAACATGGACAAAAACCAGGCCATCGTGATGATCGGCTTCCAGGGCGTTTCCGTCTCCGATCCCGACCGGGTGGCCATGGAGCTCATCAGCCAGGCCTCGAATGACCTCGGGTCCAGGTTTTTCAACCGGATCCGCGAAAAGATGGGCCTCGCCTACTTTGTCGGATCCGCGCAGTTTGCTGGGCTCGCGCCGGGGGCATTTCTTTTCTACCTCGGCACCGATCCTGCAAAGGTGGCCGCCGTCACTGCCGAACTCCGCGATGAGGTCGCCAAGCTTGAGAAAGACGGCTTGACGCAGGAGGAACTCACGCGGGCGAAGAGCAAGCTGCTCGGCGCCGAAATGATCAGGAACCAGAGCAACGCCGCCTTCGCGGCAGGGTGCGCCGTCGATGAACTCGTCGGCCTGGGCTACGACGCCCACTCCAGGCGGAAGGAGGAAATCGAAAAGATCACTCTCGACGACATCCGCCGTGTCACGTCAAAGTACCTCAAGGCCGACGCCCGGGTCGAAGTGGTTGTCCAGCCCCCGGAACCCCAAACGAAACCCACGAAAAAATAACCATCCCATGCCCGAAGTTCAATCTGCCAACGCCCTCGGAGAAATGACCCAGCGATTCATCGAGTTTGTCATGATGCAGGCCCAGCAGGCCGCCATGTTTCTCGGCCGCATCCCCAACCCGCAGACCGGCCAGCCCGAGATCAACCTCGAACTCGCCCGCCTGTTCATCGATCAGCTTGAAATGATCCATGAAAAAACACGCGGCAATCTCAGCAAGGAGGAGTCCGAAATTCTCACGCGGGTTCTTTCGGATTTGCAGCTGACGTTTGTGCAGGCCTCCGGCAGCGCCGGGGCACCCGCCGCGGCGCCAGAGCCGCTTCCTTCGGAGCCCGCGCCTGCTCCCGCAACCACGGAAGCTCCCGCAGAGCCTCCCTCGGAGCAGGAGAGCCGCAAAAAGTTCAGCAAGAGCTACGGAGCCTAATTTCCGCGTTGCTACGCGGTGGGGGGCGCGTGTAGCCTCCGCCAATCGTCAAATCCTTATGGGCAAAATTTACAACAACATTGTTGAGACCGTCGGCCGGACGCCGCTGGTCAGACTGAATCACGTCACGGCCGGGCTCCCGGCCACGATCGCCATCAAGTGCGAATATTTCAACCCGCTCGGCAGCGTGAAGGACCGCATCGGTGCGGCAATGATCGCGGATGCCGAGGAGCGGGGGATCCTGAAGCCGGACACGCTGATCGTTGAGCCGACGAGTGGTAACACTGGAATCGCGCTCGCATTTGTGGCCGCCGCGAAGGGCTACAAGCTCGTCCTGACCATGCCCGAGACCATGAGCCTCGAGCGCCGGACGCTCCTCGCAATGCTGGGGGCGAAGCTGGTTCTTACGCCCGGATCGGAAGGAATGAAAGGTGCGATTGCGCGTGCGGAAGCGATCGTTAAGGAGACGCCCGGAGCCTGGATGCCTCAGCAGTTCAACAACCCGGCCAACCCGGCCATCCACAGCAGGACGACGGCCGAGGAGATCTGGGAGGATACCGATGGCAAAGTGGACATTTTCATTGCCGCTGTGGGCACAGGCGGCACCATCACTGGCTGCCTGGAGGCATTGAAGGACCGCAAGCCCAGCTTCCAGGCGATTGCTGTCGAGCCGAAGGATTCGCCGGTTATTTCCCAAACGCTTGCCGGAGAGCCGGTGAAGCCGGGCCCGCACAAGATCCAGGGCACAGGTGCAGGATTTATCCCCGGCAATCTTCACATGAAGTCCGGTACCGGCGATCCGCAGATCACTGAGTGCATCCAGGTGAGCAACGACGATGCCTTCGCAATGGCTCGGCGCCTCGCCAAGGAGGAGGGGATCCTATGCGGGATCAGCTCCGGCGCAAACGTACATGCGGCCATCGAAGTAGCCAAGCGCCCGGAAAATGCCGGAAAGCTGATCGTCACGGTCGCCTGCTCGACTGGCGAGCGGTATCTGAGCACGGCTCTCGCTGAGCAGGCCCGCGCGGAGGTCGGCGGATAATTTCATGAGCACTCAAAATACGCCACCGGCAGTTGAGGCCGTTCTCGAGGAGAGCGGAGTCGAATGGGATCTCTTCTGGGTCCAGCACAAGTCGAAGATCCTTCTCGGAGCGGTTGCCGCGGTCGTGCTCGCCGGAGGGTCCATCGCCTGGTATGTTTCCAGCACACTGGGCGCACGGGCCGCTGAGGCCCGGCTTGCCACGGCCGGCGATCTTGCCTCGCTTGAAGCGGTGGTCAAAGAATACCCCGGCTCGACCCCCGCAGCCGATGCGTTGTTTCTCATTGCCGCCCGGCAGCACGACGACGGGAAGTTCGACGAGTCCACAGCGACCTTCAACAAATTCCTCACCTCGTATCCCGACCACCCGCTCGCAGGGGGGGCGCTTCTCGGGATCGGCCAAAATCAGGACGCCTCCGGAAAGTCCAAGGAGGCTCAAACGACTTACGAACAGGTCATGTCGCGGTTTCCGAAAAGCTACGCGGCGGCATTTGCCGGCTACTGTGAAGCGGAAATTTATCTTCGCAATTATCAGATGGACGAGGCCCGTCGTGTTCTGGAATCGCTGCTCGTGCAGTTTCCCGATTCCCACGTTGCCGGTCTGGCGCAGGCCCAGCTGGCACGGATCGGCGCAAAGCCGGTCGCCGGGATCGTCACTCCTCAGTAGCTCGGGCTCGGGCGGAGTATAAAAAACGGGTAGCGGCGGGGCTCTTCCTGCGGCTCTTCCCCTTCCCGTCTTGAGATGACCTGGCATCCTCCGCGGAACAGGCCGCCCTTCTCAACGATGATCGACCGCGCGAAGATATCGGCCTCGAGGCAGCCGCCCCGCGCGACGTGGATCGTGCCGCGGCAGGTGACTCTCCCGGAAAAACGGCCTCGCACCACGAGGCTCTCTGTTTCCAGCGGGCCGGTCAGCCGGATGGTGGCATTGCGATCAATGACGACAGACGGCGCGATCAGCTGGATATGGCATGGCTGGGGCGTAGCCAAAACGACTGCTCCTTCGCTGCGGAGGATGCCGCGGACGGTCCCCTCAATCCGCGCGGAGCCGCAGACGATCCACGAACTGCTGAGCGATCCCTCTGTGCCGATGAAAAGCCTGCCCCGGGTATCAACCGGCTGCGACGAGGGGGAAAGAATGCTCAGATCCTGGAGATCGATGCATGCACTGCAGCCCGGGCAGATCGTGTTCCGCGCGGCGATCGAAACCGGGTGGCTCATGCCGCAACGGTGGCAGGCGACCGGGCGTTTGGTCTGACGGCCAGCAGCAGGGAGCCTCGGCACGGGCGGATCAACTGTAACCGCCGGAATGGCGCGGGAGGTTTGGTAAAAATTTCCGCAGGCCCGGCAAAACGTCGCAATCAGCGCGGACGGCTCGGGCTGTTCATGGCCACAATCTGGGCAGCGCGACAGCGATTTGCGCGGGGGCTTTGCCATGTGCGGCTCAGGCCGCCGTCTCGGCAACGGCCGATGATTTGCGCGAGGACTCGGCCGGAGCGACCGAACGGGCGCCCGATGCCGGGGTTTTGGAAGGAGTGACCTCGGACTTCCCGATGAATGTGGCACCCTCCTCAATGACAATTCTCATGGCTTTGAGATCGCCGTTGAGCTGAGAGCTGGCTTTGAGTTCGCAGCGCTCGGTCACCGTGATGTTGCCGTTCACCGTTCCGTGCACGGTCACCGCCTTGGTCTTCACCTCGCCTTTCACATGGGCATTCTTGCCGAGCGTCAGAACGCCGTCGGAAATAATCTCCCCGTCCAGCTTGCCGTCAAAAATCAGCTCGCTATCGAATTTCAGAGTCCCCGTCACTTCGACGTCATTCGAAAGCACATTTTTTGACGAAGCCGGCTCGGTGGTAAACGATGTCAGGTTGTTCAGGTTCATAAGTCGTTCGTGAAACATATCGGCTTTAGGGGCAAGGTCAATTGTTCCTCGCGGGCGTTTTTATCCGCGTCCGCGCCAGCTGCCGGCGGCTTCAGGATCTTCAGCGAGCACCGCCCGGCCTCACGCCGAGGACTTCGAGAAGTTTTTTATAGACGAGCCCGGTCTTTGCGCCGGGCTGGTTGGGATCGATCATGTCGTGCGGGATTCCCTCGGATTCCGGAAACTCGTGGATGCTGATGGCTCCGGGTTTCTGCACACTCCATTTGCGTGCGAGATCGCCGGTGAGCGCGTTGTTTGCACCCTTGTCGGTGCCGGTGGTGAGGATGTCGAGGCGGGAGGTTTGAAGCGGCCGGGAGTCGAAGTTGGCCCTGACGTTACGTGAAAGCCGGATCGTGTCGGCCATGCAGAACGTTCCGTAACGCGGGTAGGCGTAGGCCGGACCGGGAAGGCTCTCCATCAGTTGGTCATCCCACCATTTGTAGGTGTTCGGTGCGATGGCGAGCAGGGAGGCCAGGCCATCGATCATCGGGACCGGGTGGCCGTGCAGGCCGAAGAATGGCGACACCAGGACGACCTGTTCAATGCCTGGCCGGTTCTGCGCCATCCACGCGGCGGCGACGGCGCTGCCCGAAAGCCCGACAACCGAAATCCTGTTGCCCAGTCCGGCTGCCAGATCGAGGCCTGTTGCCGCCTGCTCGATGAGATCCTGAGCGGACTGGAGGCCCTGCTCGGCGTTCATGCGGTCGGCGTAGCCGGCATAACGCGACCGGGGAACGACGACGTTTGCGCCCGATGCGAAGAGAATGCGGGCGAAGGGCACAAACTGTTCCGGGCAGTTGGTGAGGCCGTGGAGCAGGACGAAGACGCGGTCGGTTTTGTACCCGTGGGAGAAGATCCGGCTGCGGCCCTCCGGGCGGAGCGGAAGAGCCGCCTCCGCCTTCTCGATGGCGGCAAACCGCGTGATGGCTTCCGCCGGGGTGGAGGCCGGGGCGGGTGAGGTGGTGAAGTTGGGGACGTGCCAAAGGAAAATGGCAAGCGCGGCGAGCGCGGCGGCAACCAGGATGATCATGGCGTGTCGTGGGGTCATGGCCTGGACGGTCCGCGGACCCGGCGGTTTCTGGAGCAGGCGAGGAATGCGGTGCCGATGGCGATCATAAAGATGGAGAGAAACTGGCCGCGGGTCAGGAGGCCGGTGAGCGGGGCGTCGGGCTCGCGGAACATTTCCCCAACGATGCGCAGAAGCGCGTAGGCGATAAAGAAGGTGCCGCAAAGCACGCCATCAGCCACCCGGCAGCGGGTGCGAATCAGCCAGAGAACCGCGAAGAGAACGGCACCCTCCAAAGCAGCCTCGTAGAACTGCGACGGGTGGCGGGGTGAGAGGAGCTCTGCAAGCCGGGAGCGGAGCGGCGCGGAATTCCCCGCGTTTTCCACGACATCGGCAACGGTCGTCCACGAAGGATTGATCCGGGCGGCCTCGCTGATGGCGAGCTGGATGGTTTCGGGGGGGGCGTCGTAAAGTTCCTTGGGGAACTGGACGGCCCACGGCACGCTCGCAACGCGCCCGTAAAGCTCCCCGTTGATAAAATTCGCGCAACGCCCGAGGAAGAGCCCGACCGGCGCGACGACCGAGAGGTTGTCGCCAAGGTTCAAAAATGAAACATGCTTCATCCGGGCATAGACCCAGGCATAGAGACAGACCCCGAGGATCCCGCCGTGGCTGGACATGCCGCCGTCCCAGAATTTAAAAATCACGAGCGGGTTTGCCGAGAAGTTGCTCCAGTCGTAGAAGAGCATGTAGCCAAGGCGTCCGCCGAGGATGACGCCGAACAGCGCGATGCCGGTGATGAAGTCGCCGACCTGCGCGGGGGCGAGGTCGGAGTAGCCGTCCTTGGCTAGCCGCGCGTAGAGCCAGTAGCCGACCACGAACGCCGCGACGTAGGCGAGGCCATACCAGCGCAGGCCGATACCGTTTCCGAAATTCACCAGAAACGGGCTGAGGTCATGGACGTAATACGCGAGCACAGGCGCGGAGCATGTCGCAAGACGGGCGCCCCGTTCAATCCGAAACGCTCCCCCCCGAAGACGCTCGACGCGGTTGGCAAACTGAGGCAGCTTTTCACCATGAGCAAAAAATCCCTCCTCGTGGTTGCGGGCCTGGTGGCCGTTATCGCGGCGATCCTGGCGGCTCTTGCTGCGCTTTTTTACTTGAAGGAATCGATCGGGCCATCGGACGCCGCAGTTCTTGCTCCTGAGGATGCCGTGTTGTTTGTCAACCTGACGAACCTGCCACGCACCGCCATGCGGTGGAATGAGACCGCCCTCGCGAAGATCGCGGCCGAACCGGACGTGAAGGCGTTTCTTGAAAAGCCGCTTTCGCGGCTTATGGCCGAGCCGGGCGGGAACGAGGCGGGCAGGATCCTTTCGATGCTCAAGCCCTCGAACATCTTCGTCGCACTCGCTGGCGATCCGGCAGATAGCACCGACGCGCTGGTCGGCTTCCAATACTGGGGAGGCCGCGCGGCGTTTGATGTTGCCGTGGCGAGGATGCGCCGCGAGTTGCCGGGAACCGAATCCCCTGCGGCTGCCGAAATGAAGCACACGGACCATGCGATCCTGTCGTCCAAGCATGGCACGCGTTCGATTTTCACCGCGACCCACGGGCGGTGGGGATTTGTTTCGACCAGAGAGTCTCTCATCAAGAAGGCGCTCGAGAAGGTGACTGGCGGAGAGTCCGGTCTGTCAGGCAATGCCGATTTCCAAGCCGTCAAAGCGCGCCTCCCAAAGGATCCAGAGTTCCTCCTCTTTATGGATGCCAGGAAGGTTCTGGATCGTGTGCTGGCGGCTGGAAAAACCATGGGAGCGGAGCCGATTCCCGCCCAGGTTGAGATGCTGAGGGCGACCAGGGCGCTCGGGGCGGCGCTCAAACTCGACGGCGAACTCCAGCGGGACGCGATTTTCCTGCTCCGGCCGGGCGGAAATCCCGGCGCGCCCCTCGGCCGCAAGCCGCTCCGGTTTACCGGCCCGGATACCGCTTTCTATGTTGATTTTCTTACGCGCATGGACGGACTTCCCGCGCTGCTCAAGAATGCGGGGGGTGCGATTCCTCAAAGCCCTGAGATCCCCGCGTTGGTGGAACTGGCAGCGGCCGCCTACGGCCCGGAATGCGGGATCGTGGGAAGCTGGCCCGCCGGCCGCATGGCTCCTGCTCCGCTTGTCGCCCTAGAGATCCGCAATCCGGCGAAGGCGGGAGAGTTCATGCAAAAGATGCTGACGGTCTTTCCGGATGCGACCACCGGCGAACAAGGCGGTGCCAAGCTTTACAGTTTTCCATCCATGTCCACTCCGCTGGCCGCACCAACCATGGCGCAGACGGGGGAATTCCTTTTGCTTGGGCTTGATCCATCGGCTGTGGCGGGTGCCGCCACGACCACCGGTCCTGCTCCGACTGTCGAATCGACACCTGCTTTTGCCGGTGCGGTGTCAACTTATGCGTCTGCCTCCGGACTCTTTGCCTTTGTTGACACCCGGTTGCTCTTCGAGAGGGCTTACACCGCACTCAGGCCGGTTATTATTTTCGGGGCTGCAGTGATGCCGGGCTCCGCCGATTGGGTCGAGGCGTCCAAGCTGCCGCAGACCGATTCCGTCGCGCGCCACCTGGCCCCGATCGTCCTCTCCGGGCAGCGCCTGAGCGATGGAATTCTTGTTGAATCCAGCGGTCCGATCACCATGAACCAGGCGGCATTCGCCATCGCCGCCGGGATCGCTTTATCAAACGCCCAGGCCCTGCTGCGCTGAGAGCGGGCATCATTCCGGAGCCGGCGTGGTCCCGATCCATGCCGCAAGGTGCACATCGCGAACGCTCACGCCCGCCAGCTCGGCGACCGCACGGCAGGATTCAAATTCCGGCGCGGCCTGGACGAGGTCGTCCCCGAGGAAGCCCAGCTTGATCCGCACTTTTCCGTAAGGGGTTTCGACGTCGCGGAATTCCCGGCGCAGCTTGTAGCGGCGGGCAGCCAGAATGCGCACGCCGAACGCGCTGGTCTCCGTGAGCAGGATCCGAGACATCTCGTCGGTCAGCTTCGGCTTGCAAAGGACAGTCATCACGAAGCCCGGACGGTTTTTCTTCATCTGGGCCGCCGTGAAAAACACATCTAGGGCGCCGGCTTGGAACAGTTTCTGCATCGCTGCCCCGGCGAGCTCGGGCGTGATGTCGTCGAGGTTTGTTTCGATCTGGGAGATCTCGTCGGCCTCCGAGGCGTCGGGGGCGCCGTTCTCGCCGAGGATCGCGCGCAGCACGTTCGGGCGGGGTGCGGTGTCGCGCGTGCCGATCCCATATCCCGTGCGTTCGATGCGCATCTCGCCCATCGGACCGAAGCGGGTGGCAAATTCCGCTAGAATCGCCGCCCCGGTCGGGGTGATAAACTCCACGCCCTCGGCAACCTGCCGGAGGGGAATGCCGGCCAGAATTTCGAGCGTGGCAGGAGCCGGCAGGGGGAAGCGGCCGTGCGCACATTCGATCCAGCCGGTCCCCTCGACGAGGGCGGAGGACTCAATGGCGAGAGGGCCGAGCGAGTGGATTCCCGCACAGGCCGCCACGATGTCGCCGATCGAATCCGCTGCCCCAACCTCATGAAATCCAATCTCACCGACCGGAACACCGTGGATTTTTGCCTCCGCAACGGCGATTCGGTGGAAGACCGCACTCGCGCGTGCTTTCACTTCCGGCTTTAGCGAAGAATGCTCCAGAAGGTCGCAGATCTGCCGGTAGCTCCGGCCATGGATGTGCGCCGTTTCTTCGTGGCCGTCGTGGGAGTGATGGCCTTCCTCACCGTGCCCGTGGTGGGAATGCGAATGGGTGTCGTGCGCGTGAACGTGGAACCGTGAGCCGGAAATGCCCTGCCGCTGTCCGCGCTCGAAGTGAAGATGGATCTCGCTGCCGAGACCGAGCGCCGCCACGGCCTCGTGGAAAACCGACTCGTCCACTCCAAGGTCGCGCAGGGCGCCGACGGTCAT
>Ga0114938_1002863_pt1 | contig 10586 bp, 9 predicted proteins | sample AshMeaBigSpring_FD_88675 | JGI IMG/M metagenome (GOLD analysis project Ga0114938, IMG submission 88675) | Groundwater microbial communities from Big Spring, Nevada to study Microbial Dark Matter (Phase II) - Ash Meadows Big Spring | ecosystem: Environmental > Aquatic > Deep subsurface >...
CGGTCGTGACCATCCAGCCCGGGCTTGGCGATGAGGACGCGGATCTTCGGTTCGGAAAGTGTGCGCTCACTCATGGCGATGTTTCCCATTTCACAAAACGACCTCACTCTGGGCGGGCAGAAGTGAGGCGCGGTGGGGCTGGCGGGCGGGATTATACCGCACGTCCCTCACCCGCGGCCCGCTCGTGCACGCGCTCTTCGCATGCGGCACGGGCGTCTCGGGCGAGGGGGGTGAGGTACAATCGCGCGCATGGAGCACCTCTGGTCGCCGTGGCGGATGCACTACCTGCAGAACAACGCCGAAGTCAGCGGGGGCTGCATCTTCTGCGCCAAGCCGGGTGAGGGGCGTGACGCCGAAAACCTGATCGTGCGGCGCGGCGAACACGCCTACGTGATTTTGAATCTGTATCCATACAACAACGGCCATTTGATGGTGGTGCCCTACGCGCATGTGCCCTCGCCCGAGCAATTGGAGACGGCGACGTTGACCGAGATGATGACGCTGCTGAATCACGGCCTGAGCGCCCTGCGGCGGATGTACAACCCGCAAGCCTTCAACGTCGGCATGAACATCGGCGGGGCGGCGGGCGCGGGCATCGCCGAGCACATACATTTGCACGCCGTGCCGCGCTGGGCGGGCGACACCAATTTCATGACCGTCACCGCCGGCACGCGCGTCATCCCCGAAGACCTGCGCGAGACGTGGCAGCGGATGAAAGAGGCCTGGCCGCAACCCTAGTCGGTGGCCGGCCGGCGGGGCGCGCGCCCTGAGACCTGGACCGAAATGGTGAAATGATGTCCGACAAAAATCGCAATGATGCCGTCATCCTCTCCGGCGCGCGCACGCCCATCGGGCGGTTCCTCGGCGCGCTGGCCACCGTGCCCGCGCCGCGCCTCGGCGCCACCGCGGTCAAGGCGGCGGTCGAGCGCGCCGGCATTGATCCGAAGGAAATCGAAGAAGTGATCATGGGCCAGGTGGTGGCGGCGGGGTCGGGCCAAAGCCCGGCGCGGCAGGCCGGCATTTTCGCCGGCGTGCCCGACACGGTGGGCGCGTACAGCGTGAACAAGGCCTGCGGCTCCGGGCTGCGCGCGGTGATGAGCGCGGCGCAGGCGGTGCGCGCGGGCGATGCGCATTTGCTGGTGGCGGGCGGCATGGAGAACATGAGCGCCCTGCCCCACCTCGTCTTCATGCGCCAACCGGTGAAGTACGGCGACCAACCGATGTTCGACGCCGCGCAACACGATGGGCTGATGGACCCGTTCGAGCACTGGCTGATGGGCAACGCGGCGGAGTTCATCGCCAATGAATATGAAGTGACGCGCGAGGCGATGGATCGCTTCTCGCTCGAAAGCCACGAGAAGGCGCTGGCGGCGCAGGACGCCGGTCGCTTCAAGGCCGAGATCGTGCCGGTGGAGATCGAATCAAAGAACAAGCTCACCGTCGTCGAGGCGGATGAGTCGCCCCGGCGCGATACCTCGCTGGAGGCGCTGGCGAAGTTGAAGCCGGCCTTTCAGAAAGACGGCCGCGTGACAGCCGGCAACGCGCCGGGGCTCAACGATGGGGCCGCCGCCGTCGTCGTGGCCTCGCGGCAGAAGGCCGAGGCGCTCGGGCGGCAGCCGCTGGCCCGCGTGGTCGGCTACACCTCCGCCGCCGTTGACCCGAAGTACATCTTCATCGCCCCCGCCCACGCCATCCCCAAGCTGCTCGACAAGATCGGCTGGACGTTGACGGATGTGGACTTGATCGAACTCAACGAGGCCTTTGCGGCGCAGGTGCTGGCCGATGGGTACGCGCTGGCTGAGAAGGGCTGGGACTGGCGCAAGGTCAACGTCAACGGCGGCGCGATTGCGCTCGGCCACCCCATCGGCGCGAGCGGCGCGCGGGTGCTGGTCACGCTCATCCACGCCCTGCGCGAGCGCGGGCTGAAGCGGGGCCTGGCCTCGCTCTGCCTCGGCGGCGGTGAGGCGGTGGCGCTGGCGGTTGAAGTTGAAAGTTAGCCGGTTGAACGTTTCAGCCTTCGACCGGCAATCCGAAACGAAAGAAGGTCTTATGCACAACAGCATCAACCACATCGTCGTCATCGGCGCCGGGGCGATGGGCAACGGCATCACCCAGGTGGCTGCGATGTCGGGCTATCAGGTGACGATGATCGACATCTCGCCGGTGCAGCTCGACAAGGGCCTGGCCGCCATCAAACGCTCGCTGGGCAAGTTCCACGAGAAGGGCCGGCTGGAGGAGAAGCCCGCCGACATCGAAAACCGCATCAAACTCGATACGGTGCTCGACCCGGTGGCGAAGGCCGACCTGCTGGTCGAGGCCGCCAGCGAAAACCTCGAGGTCAAACTCAAGTTATTCCGCGAACTTGACGAGCGCGCCAGGCCCGACATCATCATCGCCAGCAACACCTCGTCCATTTCGCTGACCAAGCTCGGCGCGGTGACGAAGCGGGCCGACAAAGTCGTTGGCATGCACTTCTTCAATCCCGTGCCAGTGATGACGCTGGTCGAGGTGGTCAAGGGCCTCGGCACGAGCAACAGCACCGTCAATCACGTCGTCGGGCTGGCCGAGAAGATGGGCAAGACGCCGATCGTCGTCAACGATGCACCCGGCTTCATCTCCAATCGCATCCTGTGCCCGATGATCAACGAGGCCGTCTTCGCGCTCGAGGAAGGCGTGGCCCCGCGCGAATCGATTGACGCGATCATGAAGCTGGGGATGAATCACCCGATGGGGCCGCTGACGCTGGCGGACATGGTCGGCCTGGACGTGGTGCTGGCGGTGATGGAAGTGCTGCACCGCGACCTGGGCGACGACAAGTATCGGCCGTCGCCATTGCTCAAGCGCATGGTGGATGCCGGATACCTGGGGCGCAAGGCGGGCCGGGGGTTTTACGAGTATTGAGTCTCGTCAGGTTCAGACCGCCGCGGTTTTCCAAACCGCGGCGGTCTTTTGCGTCAGGAACTGTACCATGCCCGACCCTCGCATCACCAAACTGGCGCAGGTGCTCATCCACTACTCGCTGGAGTTGAAGCCCGGCCAGCAATTGCACCTCCGCACGCACCCGCTGGCCGAGCCGCTCTCGCTGGCGGTGTACGCCGAGGCGATCAAGGCCGGCGCGCACGTCTTCATCTCCAACGCGCTGCCCGGCGCGGACGCGCTCCTCTATCAACACGCCTCCGAGGCGCAACTCGATTACGTCTCGCCCATCCGCAAACTGATTACCGAGACCTTCGATGCCACGGTCGCCATCAGCGCCGAGCACAACACGCGCGAGTTGAGCGCCATTGACCCGACGCGCCTCGCCCGCACGCGCAAGGCCGGGGCCGCGCTCAGCAAACTCTTCATGGAACGCGCGGCGCGCAAGGAGATGCGCTGGGTGCTGACCGAATACCCGACCCAGGCCTCGGCGCAGGAGGCCGAGATGAGCCTGAGTGATTACGAGGATTTTGTGTACGGCGCGGGCCTGCTCGACCGGCCCGACCCGGTGGCGCTGTGGCGCGAGGAGGGCGCGCGGCAGCAGCGGCTCATCCATTGGCTGGGGGGCAAAGACAAAGTCAGGCTCAAAGGCGCGAACATCGACCTCTCGCTCTCGATCAGTGGCCGCAAGTTCATCGAGGCCGACGGCAAATACAACTTCCCCGACGGCGAGATTTTCACCGGCCCGGTGGAGGACTCGGTCAATGGCTGGGTGCGCTTCCGCTATCCGGCCATTTACGGCGGGCAGGAGGTGACCGACATCGAGTTGTGGTTCGAGAACGGCAAGGTGGTGAAGGAGAGCGCGAGCAAGAATCAGGCGTTGCTCACCGCGCAGCTCAACATGGACGCCGGCGCGCGCTACCTCGGCGAGTGGGGCATCGGCACGAACTACGGCATCCAGCGCTTCACCAAAAACATGCTCTTCGACGAGAAGATGGGCGGCACCATTCACCTGGCCGTCGGCGCGGCCTACCCGGAAACCGGAAGCCGGAACGAGAGTGGCCTGCACTGGGATATGCTGTGCGACATGGCCGAGAGCGAGGTTACGGTGGATGGTGAAACCTTCTATCGCAACGGCAAGCCGGTCGTGTGATCTCTCGCAAAGCTCGCCAAGAGCGCAAGAGAAACTTGGCGGACTTTGCGTGCTTTGCGAGAGTTGCGAGGCATTGATGCAACGTGTATGTGTCTTCTGTGGCTCCTCCACCGGCGAGCGGCCCGAATACGCCGAGGCGGCAGCGCGGGTCGGTGGGTTGCTGGCGCAACGTGGGATTGAGCTGGTGTACGGCGGCGGGCGCGTCGGGCTGATGGGCGTGCTGGCCGATGCGGTGCTGACGAATGGCGGGCGCGGCATCGGCGTCATCCCCGAATTCCTCTTCAGCAAAGAGATCGAGCATCGCGGCATTCAGGATATGCGCGTCGTCTCGTCGATGCACGAGCGCAAAGCGCTGATGGCCGACCTCGCCGACGGCTTCATCGCGCTGCCCGGCGGCTTTGGCACGCTGGATGAGTTCTGCGAGATCCTCACCTGGGCGCAACTCGGCCTGCACCGCAAGCCGTGCGGGCTGCTCAACGTCGCCGGCTATTACGACTCGTTCCTCGCCTTCCTCGACACAGCCACCCGCGAAGGCTTCATCCAACCCCAATACCGCGCGCTGATTCTGGACGACGCCGACCCCGAGCGCCTGCTCGCCCGCCTGCGCGACTACCGCCCGCCGGAGTTGGTGAAGTGGATGAGGGATGAGCAGCGGTAGTTCGCCGTTGACGCTCCGTTCGGAATGACGCCCCAACTCACTTCTATCAATTTCTCCGCTCTCCGAACGATGCCGGGTGCTATACTCGGCGCACGGCCCGCACCCTCGGCGGGCCGCGCTGTCAGCGGAGGTGTACCCGCGCATGACCACGCTCCAACCCGGCCAGACCCTCGGCCCGTATCGCATCATTGAGCAGATCGGTCAGGGCGGTATGGCCACGGTGTACAAGGCCTATCACGCGGCGATGGATCGCTACGTCGCCGTCAAAGTCCTGCCGCAACAACTGGCCGAGAGCGCCGAGTTCGCCGGTCGCTTTCAACAGGAGGCGCGCACCATCGCCAACCTCGAGCACGCCCGCATCCTGCCGGTGTACGACTCGGGTGAGGCCGGCGACCAGGGCGGTCGGGGCGGCGTGCCGTATCTCGTCATGCGCTACCTCGAGGCCGGCACGCTGAAAGACCGGCTCAAGGATGGCGCGCCCCCGCTGGCCGACACCGACCGTTGGTTCACGCAGCTCGCCGAGGCGCTCGACTACGCCCACCGGCGCGGCGTCATCCATCGCGACCTCAAGCCCTCCAACGCGCTGGTCGATGCGCAGAACGACCTCTACCTCACCGACTTCGGCATCGCCAAGCTGCTCGAATCGGGCGCGCACTTCACCACCACCGGCGCGATGGTCGGCACGCCGGCGTACATGAGCCCCGAACAGGCCCAGGCCGAAAAGGTCGATCAGCGCACCGACATCTATTCGCTCGGCATCATCCTGTACGAGATGGTGACGGGCCGTGTGCCCTTCGAGGCCGAGACCCCGCTGGCGGTGGTGCTCAAACAGATCAACGCGCCGCTGCCCCTGCCCTCTTCCCTCAAGCCCGACCTGTCGCCCGCCATCGAGCGCGTGCTGCTCAAGGCGCTGGCCAAGAATCCGGTGGATCGGTATGGCAGCGCCGCCGAATTTCTGGCGGCGTGGAAGGCGGCCCTGGCCGAAGCGCCCACCGCGCGCGCCATCGCCTCGCCTCCGACCGCTAAGCCGATAGCGCCGCGCGCGCCCGCTCGCTTCCCGCTGCCGCTCGTCCTCGGCGGCCTCGGAGCGGCGGCGCTACTCCTCTTCGGCGTCGTGATGCTGCCGCGTCTGTTCAACCGCGCCGCGCCCGAAGCGACCGCACCGGCCTCCACGCCCACCGAAATTGCGCTGGCCGCCACCGTCTCCGTGATCACCACCGACGCCCCCACCGCCGAGCCGGAGGCCACCGCGCCCGAAGCAGGCACCGCCGCCTCGGGTTGGACCTCGTGGACGGCGGTCAATGATGTGGCGCAGGCAGCGTTCTTCGGCGAGGAGATTTTGACGTGGAGCTGGGGTGGGATAACGCGCTGGGGCCGCGACGGGTCGCTGCTCGGTCACCTCCGGCCGGTGGAGGGCTTGCCGCACGTCATTGTGCATGATGTGAAAGTGGATGCCGACCGGGGCGGCTTTTGGGCGGCGACCGAAGGTGGGGTGGGCTTCTTCGACGGTGAGCGCTGGACGGTCTACGACCGGCAGGATGGATTGGACAGCCCGGCGATCACCGCGCTGGCGTTGACGTCGCGCGGCCTCGTCGCCGGCACATCGTTTTCGGGCGTGGATGGCGGCGGGCTGTTTCGCTTCGACGGCGCGACGTGGGAGGCCGTGCCGGGTTTCCCCTCCACCGGCGATTCGGAAAACGCCGCCACCCTCAGCTACAACGTCAACGTCGTGCTGCCGATCATTCAATCCGACGCAACGACCGGGCTGTGGGTCGGCACCGAGCATGGGCTGGGCCGCTTCGACGGCGCGACGTGGACGACGTTCTTCGAGGCGCAGGGATTGCCCGGCCTGCGCGTATACGCGTTGCTGCTGGATGATGGCGGCGGGGTGTGGGCCGGCACCGAGAACGGGGCCGCGCGTTTCAACGGCGAAACCTTCGAGCCGGTGGAGCGCACCCTCGGGCGCGGCATCTACGGCATCGTGCAGGCTGCCGATGGCGCCTACTGGTTCTCGGGCGATGGCGGGCTGGCGCGCTTCGATGCCGCGCGCGGCGACTGGCAGATTTACAGCCAGGATAACGGCGATCTGCCGGCCTACACGCTCACCCGCTCTGCGCGCGATGAAGACGGGACGTTGTACTTCGGCAGCTTCGGCGGCGGGCTCGTCCGTTACGACGGCCAGCGTTTCGACTCGTGGGTTGTCCCGAACAGCCTCTCTACCGGCGCGTATGCCGGCATCCTGCTCGCGCCCGACGGGACGCTGTGGTTTGTGCAGGAGTACAGCGCCGGTGTGGATCGATTTGACCGCGCGGCCGGCGCATGGTCGCGCGTCTCGCTGCCGTGCGAATACTGCGTGCCGCTGGCTTTCGACGGCGAGGGCAATTTGTGGCTGGGCGGTGAGCAGGGGCTGTGGATCGCGGCGAGCGGCGACCCGGCGCATCTGACGACGACGGACGGCCTGCCCTCCGACCGGGTCAGCGCGGTGGCGTTTGATGCGCAGTGGGTCTGGGTCGGCACGGAGGCCGGCGTTGCCCTCGTCTCGGCGAACGGCGTGGAGCAGGTGCTGACCACAGCCAACGCCGGCTTTGGCAGCGACCTCATCCACGACCTGTTCGCCGCCCCGGATGGCTCGATGTGGGTGGCGACCGCCGGTGGGTTGAGCCAGCGCACACCCGAGGGCGCGTGGACGCATTACGGCGTGGGCAATCCGTTCAAAGAGGGCTTCGATGGGGTGTGGTCGGTGGCGCAGGATGCGACCGGGGCAGTGTGGGCCGGCACGCGGAGCGCGGGAGTCTATCGCTGGCGCAACGGCGAATGGGAGCACTTCGAAGGCCCGGACTTTATGCGTGGCGCTCCCGACGCCAATGGTGGGATGTGGTTCGGCAGTTACAACAGCGGCGCGTCGTACTTCGCCGGCGACGAGTGGCAGACCTTTGGCATGGCCGACGGTCTGATCCACCCCAACGTCAACCGCGCGTACGTGGATGCGTCGGGCGCGGTCTGGTTTGCGACCAGCGGCGGCGTGAGCCGCTATGTGCCTTAATCACCTTCACCCCTTCACATACGAAAACTTCTCGGCCACTTTGCCGTCGCGGACGCGAAAGACATCCACCCCGCGCACGTGGCCCGCGCCCCACGAGTAGCGCCAGCGCACGACACACCGATCTCCGGCGACGATGATTTCTTCGGACTGAAAGCCGGCGTCCGGCGACTCGCGGAAGAACTCATCCCACAACGCACGCACGGCGGCCTGCCCCTCGAAACGCGCGCCGTCCGGCGGCGGATACGTGTTCTCGAACACGCAATCGTCCGTCATCAGCGCCATCACCGCCTCAACGTCGTGGCGATTGAATGCGGCGTTGAATTGTTCAATGACTAAGCGAGTTTCGACGTTTGTTGCCATCGTTGTACCTCATTTCCCTTCTTTCCCTCGTTTCCCTTTTGGTTACTCTTCCAGCGTCGTCGTATCGCCTTCGGGCAAGCCCTGTGCGCGCGCTTTCAACACGCGGCGCATGATCTTGCCGCTGCGCGTCTTGGGTAGCTTGTCCACGAACTTCACCTCATCCGGTTTCGCAATCGGGCCAAGATGCTGGCTGACGTGCTGGCGCAACGCTTCGGCCAGTTCGGGTGAGGGGATGTGCCCGGCGCGCAGCAGCACGAAGGTGTAAATGGCGTTGCCCTTCACCTCGTGCGGCAGGCCAATGGCGGCCGCTTCCGCGACGGCCGGATGACTGACGAGCGCCGACTCCACTTCCGCCGTGCCCAGCCGGTGCCCGCTGACCTTGATCACATCATCGGTGCGGCCAATCACCCAGAAGTAGCCGTCCTTGTCGCGCCGCGCCGAATCGCCGGCCATGTACTTGCCCGGATACTTGCTCCAGTATTGGCGCACATAGCGCTCGTCATCGCCGTAGATCGTGCGCAGCATCGCCGGCCACGGGCGCTTGAGGACGAGGAAGCCCTCCTCGCCATCGGGCACCGGGTTGCCCTGCTCATCCAGTATCTCGGCCTCCTGCCCGAAGAACGGGCGCGTGCCCGAGCCGGGCTTGAGCGGCACCACCGGCGTGGGCGTGATCATGAACATGCCGGTCTCGGTCTGCCACCACGTATCCATGATCGGGCAGCGGCCTTTGCCGATGACGCGGTGATACCACTTCCACGCCTCGGGGTTGATCGGTTCGCCCACCGAGCCGAGCAGCCGCAACGAACTGAGGTCGTGCTTGTTGGGCCACGCTTCGCCGAAGCGCATCAGCCCGCGAATGGCGGTCGGCGCGGTATAGAGCACGGTGATGCCGTAGCGCTCGATGCACTGCCACCAGCGGTTGGGATACGGGAAGGCCGGCCCGCCCTCGAACATGAACGAGGTCGCGCCGTTGAGCATCGGGCCGTAGACGAGATAGGAGTGGCCCGTCACCCAGCCGGGGTCGGCCGTGCACCACCAGCGGTCTTCATCCTTGATGTCGAACACGTACTTGAGCGTGGCATACGTGCCGACCATGTAGCCGCCGTGCGTGTGGAGGATGGCCTTTGGCTTGCCGGTGGAGCCGGAGGTGTAGAGGATGTACAGCGGGTCCTCGGCGTCCATCGGCTCGGTCGGGCACTTACCGTTGGCGATGGGCAGCGCGGCCAGGTCGTGATACCAATGATCGCGGGCCGGGTCCATCGTCACCTCGTGCGCGGTGCGCTTGACGACGATGACGTTCTCCACCGACGGGCAGCGTTTGAGAGCCTCATCCACGATCTTCTTCAACTCGAAGACCTTGCCGTTGACCCACGAGCCGTCGGCGCAGATGACGAGCTTGCTCTGCGAGTCTTCGATGCGGCCCTGCACCGCATCCACGCTGAAGCCGGCGAAGACCACCGAATGCACCGCGCCAATCTTGGCGCAGGCCAGCATCGCAAACACGATCTCGGGGATGCGCGGCAGGTAGATCGTCACCCGGTCGCTCTTCTGCACGCCCATCGATTTGATGACGTTGGCCCACCTGGTCACTTCGCGGTTGAGGGCGAAGTAGCTGTAAGTGCGATGATCCCGGCCGTCCTCGCTTTCCCAGATCAGCGCCAGCTTGTTCTTGCGCGCGGTCTTGAGGTGGCGATCAATGGCATTGTGGACGATGTTGACCCTGCCCCCGACAAACCATTTGTAGAACGGCTGATTGGCGTCGTCGAGGACTTTGTCCCAGCGCCGGTACCACTCCAGTTCCTCGGCGCGCTGCTCCCAAAATCCGGTGAGGTCGTCATGGGCGTATCTGGCCAACGCCTCCCAATCGGGCACGTGGGCGTTTTGCGCCACGCTGGCGTCCGGGTAATAGATTTCGCCTTCAAATTCGTTGGCCATGTGGGTCTCCATCATTGGGCTGGGATGGGCGCTATTTTACTGCGGGCGTTCGTGAACGGGGAGGGCTAACGTGGCGGGCCACACGCACCGGTGACCTGCGGCGCGCCCGTGGCGTCGAAACTGTAGCATTGGCAATAGTCGGCGTTTTGCTCCGCCCCTTCGTCGTCCCGCCACAGGAAGTAGCGAACGGTGGTGCGAGCGCAGAGCGAGTCGCCGCCGGACAGCCGCGCGGCCTCATAGCCCAGCCCGCTCGCACCGGGTTCGTTGATGAGGAAGACTCGATCCACCTCCAGGTTGCCCCGGCCGCGCCGCCACGCCAGCTCGCCCTGCGTGGCGAGGAGGAAGGCGCACAGCGGCAGGCCCATGACGACGAGCCACGCGGCGCAGCCCAGCGCGCACCCGCGCCGGGTCATGGGTTGGGGGTCACTTTTGGGTTGAGGGTTAGTCATACACAGTGTCATTCCGAGCGCAGCGAGGAATCTCTGGCCAGATCACACGCTGCGCCAGATTGAGCCAGAGAC
>Ga0114938_1002864_pt1 | contig 10574 bp, 5 predicted proteins | sample AshMeaBigSpring_FD_88675 | JGI IMG/M metagenome (GOLD analysis project Ga0114938, IMG submission 88675) | Groundwater microbial communities from Big Spring, Nevada to study Microbial Dark Matter (Phase II) - Ash Meadows Big Spring | ecosystem: Environmental > Aquatic > Deep subsurface >...
CAAGCGTTTCCGCAAACTGACGGAGCAGTGGGTGGACTTATCTCTGGAGGCGTCGCAACTACGAGTCAAAAATGGTGCGCCTCAAACTTGAAGACTGCCGGAGAAAACGGTTCTCTCAAGTTCTTATGAAATCTCGCTTTTTGCCTTTGGTCGGCATCCTTTCCTTCTCCCTTTGCCTTCTTGGCCAAACTCGGGGGAATGAACGGCCCCCGACTCCCGCAGCCCCGAAAAGTGATGGGATTGAGGTGCCCAAAGATGTGCTGCATTCGCTGCGCAAAACCCACCCACGGGTTTTGGCGACCCGGGAGGATTTCGAGAAACTCCACACACAAGTGGCGAAAACGCCGGAACTCGCCCGCTGGTTTGCCTTTCTGCGAGATGAAGGGGATGCGCTTTTGAAGAGTGCCTCCTCCGAAAAACCGGCGACAAACAGCAATCGCATTCAACGCCGGGTTTTTCTCATGGGATTGCTCTACAATATGACCGGTGAGAAACGCTATGCCGACCGACTCTGGACGGATCTGGAGAGTGCCATGGCTTTGCCGGATTGGAATCCCCGCCATCACTTTCTGACGACGGCGGAAATGACCAGTGCGCTGGGGATCGCCTATGACTGGCTCTACGAGGCGTGGACGCCGACTCAACGCGAACAATTGCGCAGGGCAATCATCGATAAAGGGCTGCTCCCCGGCCTTGCCGTCTATCGACTGGCCACCTCCGGAGGCCCCTCGGATGCCGCCTTTGATGGCTGGCCAAAGGTCAATCACAACTGGAATCAAGTTTGCAATGGAGGATTACTGCTGGGGGCGCTTGCCATTGCCGACGTCAGCAGCGAACCCGCACGGCAAGTCATCCAGTCGGCGACGGCTTCGCTGCCCCTTGCATTGGATGAGTATGCACCCGACGGAGCCTGGGGGGAAGGCCCCAAATACTGGGCATTTGCCACGGAATACACCGTTTACGGGCTGGCCGCGTTGCAAACGGCTCTGGGTACCGATTTCGGTCTTTCCTCAAAGCCCGGCATGAACCTAACCGGAGACTACCCCCGCCATGCCGCCGGGCCCACTGGGCTTTTATTCAACTTTGCAGATGGCGGCATGGGACCATGGAGTGGATACACGCCTCTCTTTTGGTTGGCGACCACCTACAAAACGCCCAGGTGGGCTGCGCAGCAACTCCCCTATGCGGCAAAAAAACCGCAACCATTGGACTTAATCTGGGGTGCGCGCTGGGCTCAAAGTCAACCGAAGGACGAACCGTTGGCCCTAGCTCGCCATTTCAGGAAGCAAGAGATCGTGACCCTGCGCAGTGCATGGAACGATCCCCTTGCGCTCTTTGTTGGAATCAAGGGCGGCGACAACAAAACCAACCACAGCCATCTTGATCTCGGCAGTTTTGTTTTCGATGCTTTGGGACAGCGCTGGGCGCACGATCTCGGACCGGACGACTACGCACTCCCCGGATATTTCCACCAGCGCCGCTGGACCTACTACCGCTTGCGCGCAGAAGGCCACAACACGCTTGCCATCAATCCCGGGAATTGGCCGGACCAGGATCCCCGAGCCACCGCCCGCATTGTGCGTTTTAGCGATTCTCCGGAGAGCCCTTTTGCCATCGTTGATCTCTCCGATGCCTATTCCGGCGATGCTCGTGTCGCCCACCGCGGCATCCGGCTTGAGGGAAGGTCACAACTCGTGATTCAGGATGAGCTGACATTTGATGCCCCCGGCGACCTCTGGTGGTTCATGCACACGGCAGCCTCGATCCAATGCGATGGAGCATCCGCCGTGCTGACCTCAGGCGGCGAGCGTCTTCGCGCGCAAATATTGGAGCCGCCAGGCGCGCGTTTCGAGGAATTGCCGGCAACCCCCCTCCCCTCCAATCCCAATCCGGACGGCCAACTCCGCAAGGAGGTGCGAGGCGCTCCCAAAGATATGCGCAAACTGACGATTCACCTCCCCAATGTCCGGGAAAACCTCCGACTCGTCGTCGTGCTCACCCCCCTGGACAAACAGCAAACTCCTCCCCCGTCGGCCCCTACTGTCATCCCTCTGGCCCAGTGGGAATAGCCCTAATCTCTAAAACACGTCCGCTCACAATAAAGTAAGAACATTTCCAGCGACCGAAACGCACTCACAGAATCATGAAACGCCTCGCTCTTCTCATACTCTTCATTTTAGCCGCCACAAAAGCTCCCGGAAAAGATGCTCCCCAAACATCGCCGGTTGCCGATTACAACATCTCATGGACCACGCAAAGTCAGGAATCTGCGGATTCCATGCCGCTCGCCGGAGGCATTTTGGGCCTCAATATCTGGGTGGAAAACAATGATCTTTACTGTCTCATCGGCAGCCCCAATTGCCTGAACGAAAATGGCATGCAGGTCAAGCTTGGCCGCTTGAGGCTCCGCTTTTCTCCCGTTGTTTTCGCATCGAATTTTCGGCAGGAACTCCGCCTAGAGCAGAGTGAAATTGTGATCAGCGGACAAACCCCATCGGGAGCACCGGTGTCCGTACGCGTGTGGTGCGATGTGGACAGACCCGTAATCCACGCGCAAACCGCCGCCGGCGAGCCAGTGGACGTTGAAATTGCCTACGAAACGTGGTCCGGCCACACGGCCAAGTATGTCGAGGGTGGTCTGCAATGGATGTATCGTCTTAACCCCGCAAAGGATCGCCGCAAAAAGGACATGGCAAACCAGGGTATGGCCGAGTTTGCCTCAGCGATTCCTGATCCCCTCCGTGATCTGACTTTGGGGGGACGCATCTATGGCGAAAACTTGATCCCTGCAGGCACGGCGGAAGGCACCTACCGGAAGCTCAAACTCAAAACCAGTGCTGTCAAAACCGCCAAGCCCGTTAATAAGCTCGATCTGTGTATCGCCCTGCGCATGGAACAGGACAAATCCATTGAGGATTGGGAAACAAAGCTGGCAGACTCAACCCGGGAAGCCGCCCAAGCCGGAAACATCGCCAAAGCCAGAGCGCAAAGCCTGGAGTGGTGGAAGGAATTCTGGAATCGCAGCTTTATCCAAATCAACCCAGGGAAAACCGAATCCGACGAACCCTGGGTGATCGGTCGAAATTACCAACTGTTCCGATACCAGTTGGCAGCCAACCGCAATGGCCGCATGATGACTCTGTTTAATGGCGGGGTGTTTGCGTGCGAGAACAACCCGGACTCCCGCATGTGGGATCGCTGCCAGAACATGGCGCAAAACCAGCGCATGGTTTACTGGCCGCTCCTGCGATCCGGAGATTTCGATCTCCTTAAAGTGGCTCTGGATTTTTACTGCGACAGAACCGAAGCAAACCGCTTGCATGCAAAAAAGTTCTGGGGCGTGGATGGGGTTGCTTATTCCGAGGGCTTCAGTGTTTTTGGGCTCGACTCGATCGGGGTCAACGAAGACGGCCGTTGTCGGGCCAAGCACCTGAACTACCATTACACTTCTGGAATGGAATTTGCCCTCATGATGTTGGAATATGACCGCTACACCGGCCAAACCAATACTCCCTATTTGGCCCCTGCCGAGGGGATTATTTCCTACTACGATCAATTCTACCAGAAGGCGTGGGAGAAAAAACGAGGCAAGCCGCTGGATGAAAACGGCCATCTCGTCATTTACCCGAGCGATGCCTGCGAACCATTCCACGGGTGCACCAACAACAGTGATGTGATTGCCGGTCTGCTCGCCCTAACCGAAGAATTGCTAGCTCTTCCGCCAGACCGGCTTTCGCCCGCAAAACGCGCCTATTATGAAGGCTTCCTGAAGCGCATCCCTCCCATCCCGATCTGGGAAGTCAAAGGGCATCGCGTCGTTGCCCCGGCCCTGTCATGGGAATGGGTCTTTACCAACGGAAACATGGATTTTCCAAACATGTATGTCTGCTTTCCATTCAACAGGTTTTTCCTCGGGAGGAAAGATGACGGAATCGCCATCGCGAGCAACACCTGGGACTACGGAGCCATTCGCCCCGGGGTGCAACGGCAGGGAAAATGCTGGTATCAAAGCGCCATCAACCTCGCCCGCATGGGGCGGACTCAGGACGCCAGGGATTACACGACGAAGAAGTTCATTCACCCGAGCGCGCGCTTTCCCGCCTTTTGGAGAAACCCGAGATTTTGCCAGATGCCCGACACCGACCATGGAGGATCCGCGATGCTCGGCCTACAGGAGATGCTCATGCAGTGCGACGGACGCCGCATCCTGCTCGCTCCCGCATGGCCGGCGGAATGGGACTGCCACTTCAAACTCGTAGCACCCTACCAGACCACCGTCGAATGCCGGATTGAAAAAGGCCAAGTGACCGTTCTGAAGGTGACTCCCGAATCCCGACGCAAGGATATCGAAATCTTTCCTCCGAAACCGACCCGACCGCTCCAACCGGAAAATGACACACTGAAGACAACCTTGCCCCATACACCACGGAACGAACCTGTTGCTTCCATGGAGTTACCAAGCATTCCCGTGCCTGGATGCCTTGCTGTTTCTTCCCGAAACAGTCGACCGACGCCGAGTTTTCCAACCGTTGGCAACTAGTTCACCTTCACTTTTCTTCTTATGCCTGAGAAACCGTCCTCACCTTTCGATAATGTCCGCCGGCGTGGCAATTCCGCATTCATGTCACGACGCGAGTTCCTGCGGTTGACAGGCATGACCTCCTTGGCATTTCTCGCATCGCAGCGAATGCTAATGGCAGGGCCGTTCGTGCGTGAAGATTTCAAAAGAATCATTCCCTTCGACAAGAAGTTGAGGAAAGACTGGCTGGCCAGTCTGACAGCACGGGGTTCTCGTGAGACGTATTCCGGCACGGACCTGCGCTTTATCGGCATGCCGGTTGGCGGACTTTTTTGCGGCACGCTTTACCTCGGAGGTGATGGAAGGCTGTGGCTGTGGGATATATTCAACCGGGCAGGCGTGGGAGTGGAGCCCAAGGGCGGGCGACTGAACGGAAGCGTGGTCAAACCGCGCGATGGCGGAGCCTACGTGGACCCACTGGTTGCGGATCGATACCGCGCGGTGGAACAGGGATTCTCGATCACGGTGAAAACAGGCGAGAGCGAAGTCACTCGTTCTCTCGATTCCCGGCCTGCAGTCGGTTGCAAGGAAGTAACCTTTACAGGGGAATACCCTATCGGCGTCATCACCTATCGCGATCCGGCCTTGCCCGTAAGTGTCAAGATGGAGGCCTTCTCTCCGTTCATTCCGCTAAACGCAGCCGATTCCAGCTTGCCTGCGACGGTGTTCAGCTTCTCGGTCAAGAACGAAAAAGCGATGCCGGTTGAGATTGCGTTGAACGGCGTGTTGGAAAATGCCGTACTATGCGCTCACAAAAAGCAGCAAGGCGAACGGCGCATCGATGTCGTCGATGCCGATGGGATGACCTACCTGAGGTGTGTGGCGCGACTGGACGCCGGTGAGCCAGCGATGCTGCCCGATGCAGGCGGCATGGGATTGGCCCTACTGGGCGCCCCTGCAGAGCTGCGCTGCGACGCGAGCGCTGTGCCATTGGGATCTAGGCTCACCGGTTCCGTGGGGCGCAAGTTGATGCTTGGACCGGGAGAGACCGGTACCATCGATTTTGTCCTCACTTGGCATTTCCCGAATGTCCCGAAAATCCTGGGCGGAAAGGAACGCCATTACGCAGAGCATTTCCCCGACGCTCAATCCGTGGCAGCCTATGTGGCCGGTAACTTCGCACGCCTAGCCGGTCAGACGCGCCTTTGGAGGGATACATGGTATGACTCCACGCTGCCTTACTGGTTTCTCAACCGGACCTTTGCCAACACTTCGATTCTCGCCACCAACACGGCGTATCGATTCAGGGATGGGCGCCTCTGGGCATGGGAAGGCATTGGTTGCTGTCCCGGCACCTGCACCCACGTTTGGCACTACGCACAGGCGATGGGACGGATTTTCCCCGAGATCGAGCGAGACCACCGCGAGCGGGTTGACTTCGGCCTCGGATTCGACAAAGGCGTGATCAAATTCCGGGCTGAAAACGGAGCAACCTATGCCGTGGACGGCCAAGCCGGACGCATTCTGGGGGTTTTGCGTGAACACCAGATGTCCCAAGACAGCTCCTTTCTCAAGCGGCTTTGGCCACGAGTGAAAATGGCTCTCGAGCGCTTGATTAAAACCGACGCCGACGATGGCAAGCCCGATGGCCTCATTCGCGGCCCGCTCCACAATACTCTCGACGCAAATTGGTATGGCATTGTCCCATGGCTGTGCGGGCTCTACCATGCGGCTTTGCGGGCAGGCGAAGCCATGGCGACAGAGATGGGAGACACCGAGTTCGCTGGCAAATGCCGCGAAATAACGGATGTCGCCGCAAAGAACCTCGACGCAACCTGCTGGAATACGGACTACAAATATTACACCCACAAGGGCGACACGGAGCACGCGACGGAAGTGGGCGCATACGATGGCTGTCACATCGACCAAGTCATGGGCCAGAGCTGGGCATGGCAGGTCGGGTTGGGGCGCGTGATGACGGAGCAGAATGTCAAAGACGCTCTCAGATCATTGTGGAACTACAATTTCACACCGGATGTGGGACCATTCCGCGCAGTCAAAAAGCCGGGGCGCTGGTATGCCATGGCCGGAGAGGGCGGACTTATCATGCTCTCCAACCCCTTCGCGCCGGACATAGAGTTCACCGGAAAAAGCAAGTGGACCACCATGTATTTCAATGAATGCATGAGTGGCTTCGAGCATCAGGTGGCCAGCCACATGATCTGGGAGGGACTGGTTACCGAAGGGCTCGCCGTCACCCGGGCCATCCACGTCCGTTACAGCCCCCGTCGTCGCAATCCCTATAATGAAGTGGAATGCAGTGACCACTACGCCCGCGCCATGGCCAGTTACGGTTCGTTCACCGCGGCTTGCGGCTTTGAGTGCCATGGCCCCAAAGGGCATATTGGATTTGCGCCCCGCATCACACCTTCGAATTTTAAAGCAGCTTTCACTGCGTCGGAGGGATGGGGGAGTTTTTCGCAGCAAGTCACAGGTAAGGCGTTCCATGCGGCACTTGAGGTCAAATGGGGACAACTCAACCTCAAAACTTTCGCCATTACCCTTCCCACGGAAGACTTCAAGGCAAATGGAGTCACAGCATCCGTCGGGACGCGATCCGCTCCGGCCACCCTCTCCCGCGCGGGCAACCGCCTCACTCTGACCTTTACAACGGGCCTGCCCCTCTCCGCCGGAGACAAACTTGCCATCGTGGTCTCCTGAATATGGCCCACTCAACCATCCGACTCCTGTTGCTCGCAGTCTATTCACGGCCTCTTCGGCCCACTCCCGCCCCACAATTTCCCGTGAACCGGTGCCTCTCGTCGTCTTTTGTGCGTGTGCGTGGCAAATGAAGTATCGTTTATCCATGAAGCAACAAAAACCCTCCGGCCTCTTTGCCTGCCTCCTTGCCGCCCTGCTTGTGCAGTCCGTGCTCTTTGCATCGGGAAATGCCGACTCTCAGGCTCTGCTCACCAGCATTGCGCGTGTCCGCGCGCTCTCCCGCGAGGAAGCCGGCAAATCTCTGCCGGTTCGCGTCCAAGGCGTGTTGACATGGAGTTCTCCCATCGATGGCGGACGGGTGAAATTTGTTCTCTCCGATGGCGAGAAGGGCGTCTGGGTGGACCAGTCCAAAGCCGCCGACTCAGGGATTTGGAAGGACGGTGAACTGAATCCTGAGGATTTCAAGGAAGGTTCAGTCCTCGAGATCCATGGGATAACCGATCCCGGCGGATACGCGACGATGATTTGCCCCTCCTCGATCCGCCGACTGGGAGTTGGTCCCCTCCCGGAGGCACAACGGGTTCCGATGGAGCGACTGATTTCGGGTGCGGAGGATTGCAGCCGAATCGTCCTGGAGGGTGTGATCCAGGAAGTGAAGGCCCAGAACGACACAATGCACACCTTGGCTATGGTGCTCATGGTGGGGGACCGACCAATCCAAATCTGGGCGAACGGAAAAGCGATGCCCGACGCTGCAAAACTCATTGATGCGCAGGTGAGGGTGACGGGAGTGTGCACAGCTCTGTCCAATGCCCGCCACGAAATGATTGGCCTGCGGCTGAGTGTGATGAATCCCGGCGCCATCGAAACCCTGGTGCCCCCACCCGCAAACCCGTTTCTCGCCCCGAAAGTGAGGGTCAACCAATTGCTTCACTTTTCGCCAGATGTGTCTCCGTTCCACCGCAAGGTCACACAGGGAGTTGTGACCTTTGCCGCCGACGGCTCGTTCTTTTTCCTGCAGGACCAATCGACCGGAGTGCTTGTTGAGTCGCCCAACGCGAACGTTCAGGTTGGCGAGCACGTTGAGATCGCGGGTTTTGTCAACACAAGACACAAGATTGCCACACTGACAGGCCCCCTCGTTCGCAAGTTGGGACCGGCTCCCATGCCGACTGCGGTCCCCATCGGCACACCGCAGATTTTCTCATCGACACCGCAGGGCAGGAAGTCCGACCCCATTTCCGGTGACTTCAACAACCGACTCGTCCGCATCAGCGGTATACTCCTTGCGATCGACCGCGACACGACCGATGGAGGAACGAAACTTTCGATCGAGTCCGAGGGATATGTTTTTTCCGCCCATCTCCAAAAGGACCGGAACGGAACGCACACCGCCGCGACACAATGGAGTCCCGGCGCGAAGCTCGAACTGACCGGCGTTTGTCAAATCGACTACAGCGAAAACCTTTCCACATGGCCGGTTTTCTCCGTCGCCAGTTTTCGCTTCTGGCTGCGTTCCCCGGGTGATGTGCGTGTTCTGCACCCGGCCCCGTGGTGGACTCCTTGGCGTATGGCTCTGACACTTCTGGGGAGCGGAACCGTCCTGTTGTTGGCTCTGGGCTGGATTTACGCTCTGCGCCGCACGCTTGTTCACCGCACAGGCCAGCTCGAGGAACTCATGCGAACACACCGCGACGTGGAGCTGGAATACACGTCCGCCCGACGCGAGAGGCTCCGATTGGCTCTCGATCTCCATGACGGCCTGCGCCAACTCCTGTCTGCCGTCTCTTTCCGCATGGACGCCGCCGCCGGTCATCTTCCCGGGTCCCCCGACGCCGCGTCGGCCCAGATCGACGCCGCCCGCAGCGCCCTGGACCGTACGCAAACCGAGCTGCAGGAATGCCTGTGGGGACTCCATGCCGCCAGCGAGGGCCCCCCCGATCTCGTCCACCTGCTGATCCATGTGACCGAACGATCGGAGGTCTGGCCGATCGAAGCGGTCTCCATAAAGGCCGAGGGATCCGCCCGAGAACTGCCTCGACATATCGTCGGCAGCCTCCTGCGCCTGTTCCAAGAAGCCGTTGGCAACGCATTCAAACACGGTGCCGCAACGCGGATCGATGTCGCCGTGCGCTACGGCGACCGGGCGTTTGAAATGCTCATCGTGGACGACGGCCGGGGGTTCGATCCCGCCAACGCGCCTGGCGCCCGCAATGGGCATTTCGGCCTCGATGGCATGAGGCAACGCGTGCGATGGCTCCATGGCTCCCTCAATGTCCACCGCCGTCAACACGGAGGAATGGAACTCCTCATCCGCATTCCCTGGAGTGCCATCCCCGATCTCCCACCACAACACCCCGAACCCGATCAATCTTCGCCGCCTCTCCAATCCAATGAAAAATAGCATTCACATTTTGCTCGTGGACGACCATTCGCTCGTGCGCGACGGCGTCGAAGCCATCCTGCGTCTGGAGAAAGACATCCAAGACATTGACCACTCGGGCTCGGCAAAAGAGGCAATCGAGTCCGTCAAAGCCCACCCGCCGGACATCGTCCTCCTCGATCGCCGCATGCCCGACAGCGACGGACTCGACCTCCTCGTCGAATTGCGCCGACTCGCTCCCCGCACCCGGGTCATCATGATGACGGCCGCCGCCACCCTTCAGGATGTCGAAGCCGCCCGCTCCCTCGGAGCCGCAGGCCACCTGCTCAAAACCGTCCGCCGCGCCACTCTCATCAGCGCCATCCGCACGGTGCTCGCGGGAGGCCAGTGCTTCGATCAATGCCTCCCCCCGCCGACATCCGCCCCCGGACAAAAATTGAGCCCGCGCGAACTCCAAGTCTTGGAAAACCTCCGCCGTGGCCTCCACAACCACGAAATCGCCCAGATCCTCGGCATCAGCCAATACACCGTCAAAGCTCATCTCAAGGTCATTTTCACCAAACTCGGTGCCTCCGGCCGCGCCGAAGCAGTCACCCGGGGGTTCGAACTCGGCCTCCTCAGCCTTTAAGCACCATACATCATAGGACCGTGCGCATCATCAGAACTCCTGATCCGCGAAAAAATGCAAAGTGGCGGGAGTGTCCAGCTCCCACGACAGACCGGGAGCGCATCTCCGTTTGGTGCATACAAAAAAGCGTGGGCATCTTGCCCGCTTCTTCCCTACGCGGGCGGGCTGGGAAAAGTCGCAGACCTAGCAAATACGGGGCCTGGCGGGGATTTGGTTGATGATGACTCGGGGATTTCATGCAAAAAATCATGCAAGTTGACACGGAAGCAACCTGCGAAACCACGCATGAAAAAACGTCCTCCTGTCATATCGCTCGGCCAGAA
>Ga0114938_1002865_pt1 | contig 10573 bp, 10 predicted proteins | sample AshMeaBigSpring_FD_88675 | JGI IMG/M metagenome (GOLD analysis project Ga0114938, IMG submission 88675) | Groundwater microbial communities from Big Spring, Nevada to study Microbial Dark Matter (Phase II) - Ash Meadows Big Spring | ecosystem: Environmental > Aquatic > Deep subsurface >...
AAGGTTATGGATTAAGCACTACTACCTTACAGATTATGTCGCATTTTTAAAGAGAAGATTACGGAATACTTAAATCTTTTTTAATATTTATATAGACAATTATCATTATTATATTAAAAAAATAATCTCAGATATGATTATATATCTGAGATTTTATTTTTATGGAGCCACCGACGGGAATCGAACCTGCGACCTATCCCTTACCATGGGATTGCTCTACCACTGAGCCACGGTGGCATCAAGAAGTGAGCTGATTATAGAGTTTTCTCGAAAAATTCAAGTTGGAGTGAGCACTATATTTCCATTTTTAACAGATATATATCCCTCTTGTTCTAGATCTCTCAAAATCCTTATATCAAAGTATTTGCTCTTCAGAGAAAAAGTCCGTATACCATAAATTACTTTTTCCAGAAATAACTCTTTTTCATTCAGGTATTCTTCATAATCAACTTCCCCATTATAGTATCAAAGAAATCCTGAACTATTTTGCCACCTTTTTAAAGAAGAATAACTCGTTGCCGAGAGTCAAAATCACCTATAGGTTTCATGATTCCAATATCATAAATTATGTGAGCATTCATATCATGGCTTTGACCAGTTTGATATCTCATAGTGTTTCCATCATATTTCTTTGAAATACCTACATATATCTATGTATTCGTTCTCTATGGTTACCTCATCTATACAAAGATTTTTCCAGTCTTTTGGATAGATTCATTTTTCAAGCATATAGACACTTGTATGAGTAATTCAAGGAAATTTTTTATGAATTTCCTTTATATTTCTGAGTATTTCTCAGGGAGAAACATACGGAAGTCACAAGATAAAATCAACACTCAGAGAAAAGTTCGCCTTGCTGGAAGTGCCTATTTGTCCGAGACTATGTAATGCTCAAAATATAGCATCTTCTGAATATCTACCAATTTTCTCAAGTGCCTTCCTGTTTAAAGACTGAATTCCAAGGGAAATGCGGTTCACCCCAAGATCCAGAATTCATAGAATATACTCTTTTGTAACATCTTCTGGGTTACATTCAAAAGATACCTCTCTCGGTCATGTGTATGGAAAAAGAGAGAGAAGTTCTTGTATTTCGGAAAGAGAGAGAACAGAAGGAGTTCATCATCAAAAGTAAATCGTAGAAACTCATATTCATGGGTTTTCTATAAAATATTGCTCTATCTCTCGAGAGAGAAATTTTAGATACTTATTCTTTTTGAATGAATTAAAAACCGGCGTAAGTGCAAATTTACAATAGGTACACTTTTGCCGGCAAAATGGGATGTGGATATAAAAACGAGTCAAGATATTTTATTTATCTAGGAATAAGAATGTTTTTATAGTGACCTTATAACAAAGTCATTCCCTTGTTTAATTATAATAAGACTTCCCTGAAGAATAATTCATACTACCGAATTACCATTAACTTGAACACAAAAAGATTCTATATCATCTATTTTTCCCTCTTGAACGAGAAATTTTTCAAGTGCATTCAAAGACTTTTCATCATTTGTTTTTAGAAAAGTTTGAATAAGTCTCTCAATATCATATAAGGAAACTTTCTGAGTAAGTCAGTTTGAAATAACTGACTCAACATTCGAAGCAACCGTATTTACTTGAGATTGAGCAAGTACTTTTTGTGGTATCGAAACAAGTGCGATTGAAAGAACTACAGAGTAAGCAGTATTTCTCATTTTATAATTAAATGAATGATTCAATTTTAGAAAATATCTCCTCTTCACTTTGGTTTGCATCAATTCGGTACACCTTGTGTCCGTGAGACTCCCAAACAGAGAGAAGTGGAAGAGTATCAGCAATAGACCAAGCTATACGCTTTCGGATAGCTTCTTCTGTATCATCAGCACGAACAACAAGAGTATTTCCTGTCTTTGGATTCACATCACCAGTAAAATTCATTGGGAATGTTTCTTGTGTAATAGGGTCGATACGGCGTCCACAAAGTCTCTGTACTGCAGTTTCTTCATCGAGATCAAGATAGAGTACAGAAAAGTCTCACCATTCAGCTTCAAGTGCATCATTTTGCTCCTTTGAACGGATAGCACCATCAATGAGGATTTTCTTTCATGGATTATCAGAGAGGAATTTTCTTGTAAGTTTTACGATATACTCAGTTGGAGCCTTGAGTCATTGTTCCAAGAATGAACGAACATGTTCACCATCTGGAGTACCATTTTGAGCAAAACGACGAAGCTCTGCACCCATTTCAAATAAAGTATAGTCTTGGTATTTTTCGAGTATTTTTCGGGCTTGAGTTCCTTTTCCAGAACCCTGGATACCAACGAGCATAAAGTGAGACATATCAAATTTTGAGTAATTAAAAAGCTGAAAAAAGATAATAAGCCGGATTCTGTACTTCGATATACATCTATCTAGGCCATGAGTCGCCCCATGGCTCGAGCGGAGTATACTCTTCCCTCCTGCTTTCGAACATAGAGAGAGTAAGAGTACCATTCTCCTTGCATCAGAGAGGGTTTACCACTTCTCCTGTAGGAGGAGAACCCATCTGTAGCCTTTTCTCTTTACATATGAATCATCATATAATCAAAAGTGAGACACCAAATGACTTTTCACATTTTGTTGCAAAGCAACGAGTATAGTCTCTGTGGCACTTTCCGTATTTATGGTTTTATGTATATCCATAAACCAGAGCCGTTAGCTCTTCCCTTTCGAAAGAGATGTCCAGACTTTCCTCTCGCGACTAAGCGAGCGTATATCTGTCTTCTTTCAGCAAGCGAATCATATGAAAATATTGGAAAAAGGCAACTTTTGTCTAATATACAAATATGAACTATATTATTGGCATCGATGAAGCTGGTCGTGGACCATGGGCATGACCTATTGTTGTAGGAGGATGGTTCTGCGAGAAAGAAAAGTATGAGGAAAATATTAAAACACTTCATGGACTCGGAGATTCAAAAAAACTCAGTGAAATAAAAAGAGAAAATATATTTTATAGTATAGAAGGACTTCAGGAAAGAAACCTCTGTCAATATACATTCGCATATAGAGAAGCTCATGAGATAGATAGTCTTGGAATACGCGAAGCAAATCGTCTTTGTATGCAAGATGTACTCCTTTCACTCCTTCAGTATACTGAGGAGAGTGATTTCGTAGAGATATATATAGATGGAAGTGATAATTTTATATTTGATGGAATAGACTGTTCATATACCTTTGCAAAAAAAAGAAACCAAAAAGAGAAAGGAAAAACATGGGAGAGAAAAGAAAAACATATTTATTACATCATTTGATGAGACGCTACTATTCCTGCTATATCATCAGCATCAATTATAGCAAAAGTCACTCGAGATCGAATGATGTGTGATTTTCATGAAAATTTTCCAGAATACTGATTTAACATCCATAAAGGCTATGGAACAAGGAAACATAGTGAAGCTCTCGTGAATTATGGCATAACTCCTCTTCATCGCAAGAGTTACGCTCCTGTGAAAAAATTGATTTTTTAGTTTTTTTTACTAGAGTATTGACAGTATTTTTAAAATATTTTCGTATGAAAAAAATTTTCGTACTTGTCCTTGCCGGACTTATACCTCTTTCTCTCTTTGCAGAAGGAACTCTCGATACCGACACTGTTCTTATTCAGACAAAATCAGTACTTGATCAGTACGCAAAAAGAATTAAGTCTCTTGAGGCTGAAAATAAAATGCTTCGAGAAGAAATGACAAAAGCAGGAATTAAAATTCCTCTTTCAGTGTATACAGGAAGCACCGGAACAGCCAGTACTATATCAAGTACAGGTGTACAAATACCAAGTTCATCGGGATGAGTACAATCAAGCACAGGAACATTTACAGGAACAATTGATGTTATATCTCTTCATGGACAGCGATACGGTTGATTTATCCAGAAAATTACAAACGATTGGACTGCAATACAAGGTGCCTATAAACTTCCGACAGAATCATATATAGGAGGCTATGAATTTGTAAAAAAAGGAAATGATAACAACGTCTTCGTAGATATTATATTTAAAACAACAGGAGAAAAGTGAGTCTATGATGCAAAAATTTTGTATGAATATAATACAGGAACATTTCAAAGAAAACTCATCGGCTACTTTGAATATGAAAAAGCAACAGGTTACTATAAAACAAAAACAGGATCAAATCCATTTGCATGAGTTGAGAGAACTTTCATACCAAATCCATATATACAAAATCCAATTATCCCTGCAACTGCATCAAATACATCAACAGGAACAACAACAGGAACAACAAATCCTATTGTAGCAAGCTGAAGTGTAACTGTACAGAATATAGAAAAAGCCTACAGTGAAAAGAGATATTTGTCTGTTATATCACTTTCAAATACATATCTCACCCAAAATGCTCCAACAGTCGATGTTCTTCGTATACGCTATAGAACATATTTTATCATAGGAAAATATACAGAATCTCTCGCTGAAATAGAAAAGATAAATGCTCTCGGAAAGCTCGATAAGGCAATAGCCTGTGATGCTCAGGTAATCGCAACATACAATAAAAATACAACCCTCATAGATACCTACACTAAAATATGTTCAAAGAAATAAAAAAACTGCTCTATCCTATAGAGCAGTTTTTTTTATGCATGATGCTTTCCTTGGCTTTCTTTAAGCTTGGATTTAAGAAGTTTAAGTTTATCAATCTTCACATCACCAGTTGAAAAAGAGAAGCTCTTACCACAACCGCATCGAGTAAGTATAGCACTACTTTTTGTTATCCACTTTCCATTTGCATATGTAAAGTAGAAATCATGGGAGTCAAATGTGACGCTGTCTTTTGGGTTGATATAGAGAGGAATTTCCGACTTGCCTTGAAACTCCTGAAAGGTTTCTTTTTTTAATCAAGGACTTACAACAATCTCCGTTCCTTCACAACCACGAGAAATAAACTCAAGAGAAACAAGAGAAACATTTTGCTCTTGCCAACGAATCAATGTTGCTTTATCAAACTGTATCATATAGAGAGTATAAATTAGTAAATCAACCTTACTTATAAAAATTCCAGAAACCTCATTTTTTTAAAAGACGATATCATTCTTGTCCTTTTATAGTAGGAACAAACGGTATAAGTCTTTTTTGAACCAAAATACTTGCATCTTGTATTTCAGGAAAACCTTTTGCTTTTTCAGAAACGTATGTTATATAGAGAGCCTTAACTCATCTTCTAAAAGAATTTACACAATTTGTTGCTGTTTGAGACTCAGGAATACTTGGTGTGGCAGTATCGAGCATATTTTTTTCTAGAGAAGATATTTTGAGAATAAACTCTGAAGTGATATCTGAGGGGGTATGTATAACTTTTAGTATATCAAGTACGGTATTTTGACAAATAAATGGGGGAGAATCGTATCCTGATACTCAAACAAGAAATGAGGACATAGCACTCTCAAAGGGTTTTCATGAATACGTTAGAGCAAGGAGTGCAAGGTACTTACTTGCTTCTGGGGCATCATCATTCAGACTCGCTATTTTATAGTATAGATGCGCATCCTTTCCATCTGAAAGAGAAAGTAAAGCATGCATTCAAATATAATATGGTATAAGTCCTGTAGGGCAAGGATTTCTGAGGGATTCATTTTTCCATAAATCTGGAGAAAAAGGTTCATTCTTTATTTTTTGAATCTTTTGTATATCACAAAGAAGTTCCATTCATTTCTTTCCATACTCTATACTCTTTTGTGTTACATTTTTTTCAGCAGAAGAAGCATTTTCATGGAGAATTGGTGTTACAAGAAGATGTAGTTCATATGCTGGAGAAAAATTCGGAAAAATCTTTGTTATATATTCAAGAAAACCATGAGCCTCACGAACAAAGTCTTTATTTGAAAAATTCTGACCAAGAAACTGTATAAGATGAATCCAGAGAGTATCTGCATAGGATTCTTTCTGTGATTGAAGAAAAAACAAAGAAACATCTGGATTTACTTGAGAGAGACTAAACCTCTCATAATCATTTATTCTTTTATATAGAGAATATGGTTTTCCCAAATAAAAAAGAGAAAAACCAATAAAAGAAATAGAGATAATGACAACCAGCAGGATACTGGAAATATACCTTTTCATGATAGAATTGAACTATGAATTATATTCAAACACCATCTTCTGAGATAAGAGAATCAATGGAAGGTTTTTTAGAAACAGGAGAAGTCTCAGAAACAGGAGGAATATATGAAGCACTTGGAGAAATAATGAGCACCCTCTCCTCACCTTCACCTTCACTATGAGTAGATATATCCGCCATATTTTTACTTGCAATGTAATCATGAGCCTTTTTTCTCTCAAAAGAATTGAGATTTTTAACAGTAGTTGATTTTCCTGTTGCGAGAATAAATTCTATTTTTGAATCAAGGAAACGAAAAAGCCTTTCATCCTTTGATTTCATATAGTCATTCACTTCAAGGTGAACTCGTACAAACTTTTTCTGATCATGTTCTATCATTCGAGAGAGAAGGTGCTGAAATGCTGGAAGATTTTTTCCATGCATTCAAATAAGAAGTGAGCTTTGTTCTGTCTGAAGAGAAATATCGACAACATCTTCAGTCTGAGAGACCTGGATATCAGAAAAGGAGATAGAGAGATTATGAAAGAAGGAGGTAACGATTTGTTCGCTCATAGAAGTAGTATTAAAATCTCGCATGATTATAGCAAAAAAGTTTAAAAAAGAAACTTTTATTCATCTTTATTTTCCGAGATTTGCAAAAGAACATTTTTTTCATAGAATGAGGATTATTCTTTTTTCCCTAATTTTCTAAAGTTATGAAAATCAAAGATGCCTCTCAAAAGAAACGAGTCTCAGACAGACTCAGACGTATAGAATGACAGATTCGATGAGTAATACAAATGATTGAGGATGAAGCAAATGTTCAAAATATTGTACAACAACTCTCTGCCATAAAAAGTGCAATGAATCAAGCAATAAATGAAGAGATATTTTGTGCGATAGAAAAAAGTGTCAATAAAAAAACAGCTCCAACTGAGAGTGAGCTCGAAGAAATACGAGGACTTATGAAAAATAGTAAATAAACTTGCATGAAGCAAGTTTTTTTGTACAATGACCATGGTCAAAGCTTTAGTCTCAAAAGAAGTTTATATAGATTAAACATAGTCAAATAGGGAAATTCATAGGAAAATTCTCGTTTTTTTGTGTATAAAATATACATCTTATTTGAATTCATATACAATACTTATTGAAAGAGTCAATAATAAATTCTCAAAGAAGTTTTGACTTTCACTTGACTCGGACTAACCTCAAGACCAACTAAACCTCTCATTATGTGAAAAAAGCTCGTCATCGTAGAGTCTCCGGCAAAAGCAAAGAAGATTGCCACGTATTTGGGAAAAGACTATCAAGTAGAAGCATCTATAGGACATATCCGCGATCTTCCAGAGAAAAATATAGGGGTAGATATAAGTGGGGGCTTTATCCCCGATTATGAAATTTCGCCAAATAAAAAAAAGCGCGTAACTGAATTAAAAAACTTTGCAAAAAATGCAGAAAAAATCATACTTGCAACCGATCCAGATCGTGAATGAGAAGCAATAGCATGGCATCTTGCTCATGTCTTTGGACTCAACCCAGAAACAGCAGAACGCGTCACTTATCGTGAAATCACAAAAAGTGCAATCGCAGAAGCATTTTCTGAGCCACGAAAAATCGATATGCAACTCGTGAACGCTCAACAATCTCGTCGTATCCTCGATCGTATAGTGTGATATGAGGTTTCTCCTGTACTCTGGAAAAAAGTTCGTCCTGGACTCTCTGCAGGTCGTGTTCAATCCGTAGCAGTAAAGCTTCTCGTGGAAAGAGAAAGAGAAATCAGAGCCTTCAATCCTGAAGAATCATGGAAGATTACAGCACTCCTGGAAAAAGATAAAAATACACTCTCTGTAGAACTGACGAAAATAGGAGGGAAAGGAGTAAAATTCAAAACAGAAGAAGAAGCAAAAAGATTCTTTGCTTCACATAATATACAAGAGACGAGCCTTCTAGAACAAAAGGATAAAAAGTGATATATTTCTTTTTCCTTTCCACATAATGAGACATTTACTCTAAACGACCGAGAAACAAAGAGTGGGACTCGAATTCCTGGTGCTCCTTTTACAACATCAACTCTCCAACAAGAAGCATCGCGCAAACTCGGATATAGCGTAAAAACAACAATGGATATAGCTCAAAGACTCTATCAAGAGGGGCATATCACCTATATGCGTACTGACTCTGTAAATCTATCGGATCAGGCAATCTCAGCAAGCAAATCATTTATCGAGAAAGAATTTGGAAATGAGTATAGCCTCCCAAATGGAAGAAGATATAAAACAAAGCAAGCAAATGCACAAGAGGCACATGAGGCAATTCGTCCAACATATATCGATAAAACCCCTGAATCTATCGGGCTCGACGGAATGGAGGCAAAGCTCTATAAACTTATCTGGGAGCGCACTGTGGCAAGTCAGATGAAAGAAGCAGAAGTAGAAACAACAACATACCACTTTTCTAGTGCAACGAAAGATGATAACTGGGTAGCAAAGTGAGAAGTTATAAAATTTGCTGGTTTTATGAAGCTCTATGTAGAATGAGTAGATGATGAGAAAGATGATGATGAAGGAACAAAAAAACTTCCAGAGGTGAAAACTGGCGAAAACCTCTCATCCACAACATGGAAGTGAGAGCAAAAATTTACTCTCCCTCCTCCACGCTACACAGAAGCATCACTCGTAAAAAAGCTTGAATCTGAATGAATTGGCCGGCCAGCAACGTATGCCGCTACTATCCAAACCATCCAAGATCGTGGATATGTAGTTATAGAATCAAAAAAACTTGTCCCAACAGATATTGCTTTTGTCGTAACTGACTATCTCGAAACTGAATTTACAAACTTTATGCAGTATAATTTTACAGCAAAAGTAGAAGAAGAATTTGATCAAATATCACGTGGAGAACTCGAATGGACAAAGATGCTCGGAAACTTTTATGAACCATTTCATAAAAATATCGAGTCTGCTCTCGGTGTAGAATGACGATTTTCAGGGGAACGAATCCTCGGAAAAGATTCATCATCAGGACGAACAGTCCTTGCACGCATGAGTCGATTTGGTCCAGTTGTACAAATTGGTGCACAAGATGAACTCGGTGAAGAAGAAAAACCTCGATATGCAAACCTGAGTCCTGGAATGTCTATCGATGATATTACTCTCGAAGAAGCTATAAAACTTTTTTCATTTCCAAAAGAAATAGGAGAATATGAATGAAAAACACTTCAAATAGGACAAGGACGTTATGGTCCATATGTCAAATGGGGTGAAGATTTTATTTCAATACCAAGAAGTGAAGATCCACATACAATCGACCAAAATCGAGCTATAGAACTGATTGAGGCAAAAAAAACTGCTGAGTCTCCTATTGGTACATATGAAGGAAAACCTTATACCAAATGAAAGGGTCGGTTTGGCCCATTTCTGAAATGGGAAAACCTCTACATAAATATTCCTCGGGCTATAGATTCTGAAACAATTACTCATGAAGAAGCAGAAAAACTCATCTCTGCGAAGGTAGAAAAGGAAGCAAATCGCTACATACATAACTGGACTCTTGAAAAAATATCCGTAGAAAATGGTCGTTATGGTCCATATATCAAGTTCGGTAAAGAAAACCTCTATCTCAAACGAAATGGGAAAAAAATCACAGATACAGATGAAATAAAATCACTCTCACTCGAAGATGTAAAAGATATTATTCGAGAGCAATTACCCGATGCCTTCAAAGAAAAGAAGAAGACAACTACGAAAAAATCGGTAACAAAGAAAACATCCGCAAAGAAGAAATAATATCAAAAAACTCTTTCCCTCTGGAAAGAGTTTTTTGATATTTTACAGAAATTTTCTATACTTTCGAAACAATAATCTCTCGCGAACATGACTTTTCTTAGAAAAACAAAACGATATTTTGAACCCATAAAATATATACCAAAACATTTCTCATGGAATATATTTGAATGAGTAGCAATGGGATGATACTATATATTCTCTTTTGAAATGCTTCGTGGGATATTCGCAAAGATAGTACACAATGACATAGATTGATTTTATATTCTTTTATGGTGGTATGTTGGCATTTCTTTTTTTCTGATGGTTTCACGATTTTTCCTCTATAAAGAAGGTTGGGCAAAGATACTATTTGATGGAACAAGAATATATTATAAAAAATACCTTTCTCTCTTTATACAAGCAGATGGAAATATCGTAGAAAAAATCGGAACATGAAGATTCATCAATATTATAGATAGATGAGTGCATACATGGATTGATAGCCTTTTTGAAGTAACCTTTAAGGCTACAATGAATCTCACTATCGCAGCCTATGCGGTATATTTTGTTTTTCGTATTTCTCTGATACTTGGGGGAGTTCTCTTGTGAATTATGGTTCTTTCATGAGTGGTTGCAACTCTTGCAAATTTCTGGATGACAAAGAAAAGATTTCTCCGCCAACATGAAGAACGTGAGTGAAAACACCAAACAGTAGTTGCTCTCATGTCAAAAAATGAACTTCTTCAA
>Ga0114938_1002867_pt1 | contig 10569 bp, 9 predicted proteins | sample AshMeaBigSpring_FD_88675 | JGI IMG/M metagenome (GOLD analysis project Ga0114938, IMG submission 88675) | Groundwater microbial communities from Big Spring, Nevada to study Microbial Dark Matter (Phase II) - Ash Meadows Big Spring | ecosystem: Environmental > Aquatic > Deep subsurface >...
AGGGGGTGTTCACCCAACCGTCGCCGTCTTCCATTTCGTAGCCCTTGTGGAGGAGGAGGGTCACGTCGCCGCCGTCGTCAACGACAAGTTCGGGTCCCTTGCCGCCGGGGTGGCAAACTGCCTTCCAAGTGCAATCCCAGTATTCTTCGAGGGTTTCGCCCTTCCATGCGAAGACCGGGACGCCCGCTTCGGCGATGGCCGCTGCGGCGTGGTCCTGGGTCGAGAAGATGTTGCAGCTCGCCCAGCGGACCGACGCGCCGAGGGCGACGAGGGTTTCGATGAGGACGGCCGTTTGGATCGTCATGTGGAGCGATCCGGTGATGCGGACGCCCGCGAGCGGCTTGTCGGCGGCGTGCAGATTGCGGATCGAGAGGAGGCCGGGCATTTCCTTCTCGGCGATGGAAATTTCCTTGCGGCCCCAGCTCGCGAGTCCGATGTCGGCGACTTTGTAGTTCGTGTTTGGTGTGGTCATGGTGAGTGGAAAAACTCCGGGCCGTCCGCCGGGGTGCGGCGGAGCGGCCCGGAGGATGGTTACTTGATGGCTTTTTTGAGGGCGTTGACCATGGTGGTCTTTTCCCAGGTGATGTCGCGATCGTCTTTGCCGAAGTGGCCGTAGTTGGTCGTCTTCGAGTAGATCGGGCGGAGGAGGTTGAGTTGTTTGACGATGTCGGCGGGTTTGAAGCTGAACACGGTCGAAACAGCGTGCTCGATTTTCTCTTCCTCGATGGCGTTCGTGCCGAAGGTGTCGATGTGGACGCTCACGGGGTTCGGGTGGCCGATCGCGTAGGCGAACTGAACTTCGCAACGATCGGCGAGGCCGGCTGCCACAACGTTTTTGGCGACCCAGCGGCCCATATAGGCAGCACTGCGATCGACCTTCGACGGGTCTTTGCCCGAAAAGGCACCGCCACCATGGCGCCCCATGCCGCCGTAGGTGTCAACGATAATCTTGCGTCCGGTCAGGCCGGAGTCACCCTGGGGTCCGCCCACGACGAAACGTCCGGTCGGGTTGATGAGAAATTCGGTCGTGGCGTCGAGGAATTCCTTCGGGATGACTTTGCGGATGACGTTGTTGATGATGAAGCGGCGGATTTCCTCGTTCTTGACGTTTTCGGCGTGCTGGGTCGAGATGACGACGTTTGTCACACGGAGGGGGCGGCCGTCCTGATAAAGTACGGAAACCTGGCTCTTCGCGTCCGGGCGGAGCCATTTGACCTTGCCGGATTTGCGGATCGCCGTGAGTTCGCGGCCGAGGCGGTGGGCGAACATGATGGGAGCCGGCATGAGTTCCGGGGTCTCGTTGCAAGCGTAGCCGAACATGAGGCCCTGGTCGCCCGCACCCTGTTCCTCGGTGTCCTTGCCTTCGGCTGCCTTGGCGTCAACGCCTTGGGCGATGTCCGGGCTCTGGCTGGTGAGGAGGTTGTTGATGAAAACGCGGTCGGCGTGGAAGACGTCGTCGTCGTTCACATAGCCGATTTCGCGGATCGCCTTGCGGACGATCTGGCCGATGTTCAGGACGGAATCGAGTGCGGCGCCCCGGATTTTCGGGACGGTGATTTCGCCGCCAACGACGACGGTGTTGCTCTTGACGAAGGTTTCGCAGGCCACTCGGCTCGTGCGGTCAATCGACAGGCAGGCGTCCAGCACGGCATCGGAAATCGTGTCGCACACTTTGTCGGGATGGCCTTCGCCGACGGACTCGGAGGAAAAAATATATCTGCGGGACATAGGGATCTTTCGGGTTTGTTTTGGGTTGGTTTTTTTGCGGGCACCGCAAAGCAGCGCTTTACGCATCGAGATATCACGATATATTCATGGATCACATGTCGTCAATCGTAAAAATTCTGAAAGTTTTGGCCGACCCGACGCGGCTGCGTTTGTTGCTGCTGCTGGGGGAAGAGGAGTTGACCGTCGCGGAGTTGCAGGAAATTCTGGGCATGGGGCAATCGCGGATTTCGGCGTGCCTTGGGCAGCTCAAGCGCGAGGGGTTGGCGACTGTGCGGCGGGTGGGGAAAAACATGTTTTATCGGGCGAAGGAAGAGGAGGTGGCGCGGTTGGGCGAGGTCCTTGAAACGGCGCGTCGCGAATTACCCGAAGGGGCGCGGGACCGCGCGGCCCTCGCCCTCGCGCTCCGCAAACGCAAGGACCGGGCGGCCGAGTATTTCGACAAACTGGCCGGGCGATTTGGGCGTGTCTATGTGCCGGGCCGGTCGTGGGAGGCGTTGTCTCATGCGTTGTTGCGCCTGCTGCCGCCACTGACGGTCGCCGACTTGGGAGCGGGCGAGGGCACGCTTTCGCAATTGCTGGCGAGGACGGCTCGGAGGGTCATTGCGGTGGACAATTCCGAGAAGATGGTCGAGTACGGAGCGGCGCTCGCCGCCGAGCATGGGTTTGCAAATTTGGAATACCGTTTGGGGGACGTTGAAGATCCCCCGATCGAGGATCGGTGCGTGGACCTGGCGTTGTTCAGCCAGGTTCTCCACCACCTGCCTCACCCGCAGCGGGCGATTGCCTCGGCGCACCGGATTTTGGTTCCGGGCGGGAGAATTCTCATCCTCGACCTTGCCGCCCACACGCAAGAGCAAGTCCGCGAACTCTATGCGCACCACTGGCTCGGCTTTTCCGAAATTGACCTCCACCAAATGCTGGCGCGGGCGGGGTTTTCGCGGATCGAGAGCTCCGTCGTCTCTCGCGAGACCGAGGAACCGCATTTCCAGACGATCCTCGTGACAGCAACCAAGGAAGCCGATTAACGATTCAGAATTCGGAGGCGGCCTTTTTCGCGGATTCGAGGAAGAATTCCTGGTAGGACGATTGGAGGTCGTTGTCGAAAATGAGGGCGCGCCCCTCGCCGGTGGCCGGATTCACGTTGAGCTGGGCACTCGAGGTTTTTCCCAGCCACACGCGGGAATCCCCAGTGCGGCTGGCCTGCGGACGCGTTCCGAACGCAATGTCGAGAGCCTCCCTCAACATCTCGCTCTGACGGGTATCCGGCGTGCAGAGCCCGATGGCGTAAAATTTCCCGTCGAGGAAGTAATAGACGACCTCCTGCAGCGCGATGAGGCCGAGGGTCTTTGTTTCCTCATTCCGAATGAACAAGCTCAGGCGATCGCCTGGCGTCGGTTCCTCGTTCAGCGGTTCCAAATCCCATGTTTTTTTGACCTCGGCCAGCGGGGTGCCGAAGCGAACGCCTCGGAAGCCACCGGTTTTGTCCACATCTGTGGCTTGTAGGACGGTGGAGGGGTCCAGATCGGCAGCGAAAAGCGTCGGGAAACCAAGTGCCAAGAGGGCGGCGCAGGCAATACCCCTCGCCAAGGCCCTCCGAAATCCTCTCAACATGCGCGCCGACATCCATATCATAATGGAGCGGAGACTAGCCTGATGGAGTGGTCGTCTCAAGCGGATTTTCCGGTGACCATTCGTAGAACTTCAGAAATTCAGTCCCCTGCTGTTCGGGATTTGAGGGTTTTTTGAGCAGGGGACGGTCCGAGGCTTGACGATTGCTTGATTCGGGAGAAAATCAAGGGGCCGGTCGACGATGTTCGCGTGGAGTGCCATGGTGGGATTCCGCGAGGGAATGCGCATGGGCGGCACTGAACACCTTTCCAATTTATGTCCAAATCCTATCGTGTCGCAATTGTCGGGGCAACGGGCGCCGTGGGCGTCGAAATGCTCCGGGTCATGGAACGCCGGAATTTCCCGGTTTCGCAACTTCGACTGCTGGCCTCGCCAAGGTCGGCGGGCCGCACGGAGAGATTCCGCGGCGAGGACGTCGTCGTCGAAGCACTGGGGGTCAATTCGTTCGAGGGAATCGATGTGGCACTCTTCAGTGCCGGGTCGGGAATTTCCAAGGAATTCGCACAAGTGGCCGTGAAGTCGGGCGCGGTTGTGGTCGATAATTCCTCCGCGTTCCGAATGGATGAGTCGGTTCCCCTGGTCGTCCCGGAGATCAACGCGGACGACATCCGCACCCACGAAGGCATCATTGCCAATCCGAATTGCACGACGGCGATCACCCTGATGGCCCTCTACCCGCTGCACCAGAAGTTTCGCGTGAAAAGGGTCTTCGCATCGAGTTACCAAGCGGTTTCCGGGGCGGGTGCGCGGGGAATTGACGAATTGCGCAGTCAAGTGACGGCTGTCGCGAAGGGTCATCCGATCGAAAGGGAAATTTTCGCACACCAAATCGCCTTCAACGTCATCCCGCACATCGATTCGTTCCTCGACAGCGGCTACACAAAAGAAGAAATGAAAATGCAGCTCGAGGGACGACGCATCATGCACCTCTCGACCTTCAAAGCCTCGGTGACCTGCGTGCGTGTTCCGGTTTACCGGGCCCATTCGATTGCCGTGAGTGCGGAGTTCGAGCGTCCGGTCGGCACAAGGGAAGCCCTCGAAGTTCTGAGCCGTGCGCCGGGTTTGCAAACCGTGACCGACGGGTATCCGATGCCTCTGGATGTTGCCGGGAAGGACGATTGTTTTGTCGGGCGGGTCCGCTTGGATTGTGCGATGGAAAACGGACTCGCCTTATGGGTGGTTGGCGACCAACTCCTCAAGGGAGCCGCCCTCAACGCCGTCCAAATCGCCGAATTGCTCTGAACCGCCCGCCCTGCGGGGCGCCGTCAGTGGCGCGCCGGTCCCGCCTGGGCGCGGCCATTGGAAGCCTTTGAATTCCCCATCCGAAATTGTTGTCCTCTTTCTCGCCGCCTGCGCGGCGGGGGCGATTAATGCCGTGGCCGGCGGGGGGACGATTTTGACATTTCCGGCACTGATTGCCTTCGGGATGCCGTCGATCCAAGCCAATGCGACGAGTACGCTGGCCCTGCTGGTGGGCATTGTTGGGAGCCTCTTCGGCTACCGCGAGCATCTTTCCGCCGGACGCCGATGGATGCTGCGTTTTGCTCCCGTGAGCGTGATCGGCGGGCTCATTGGTGCTTGGATGCTCACCTGCACGTCCTCTCGGCTTTTCGACCGCCTTGTGCCATTCCTGATCCTTTTTGCGACCATTCTGTTCTTGGCAAGCGACGTCTTCAGGCGGTTTTGCGTCGCCGAAGCGGGATCCGGCGACGAGGCGGGCACGCGGTTTCCGTGGGTTGCAATGGGGTTGCAGTTTGGTGTTGCGCTTTACGGCGGGTATTTCGGAGCCGGGATTGGGATCCTCATGCTGGCCACGCTCGGGTTCATGGGATTTGGTCACATCCACGAAATGAACGCCATCAAGACCGTTCTGGGCGCGCTGATCAATGTCGTTGCCGCCGGCTACTTTGTGTGGGCCGGGTTGGTCATTTGGCCGCAGGCCGCCCTGATGACCGTTGGCGCGCTTGTCGGGTATTACGCCGGTTCGCGCCTCGCGCAGGCCATCCCACAAAAGCATGTTCGCACTCTGGTCGGCCTCATCGGGCTGTGTATTTCAGGCTACTTCTTTTACCGTCAGTTCCTCTCGAACTAAACGGCATGGGATGACTCCTCCTCAATCGCGCTTGGCGGACTTTTTGGCGGGCTGCTCTTGGCGGATCATCTCGACGAGGTCGTTGAGGATGCGCAGGGTTTCGTTGCGGATGGGGTCGGGCTCGGGCTTTTTCGCCTCGGCGCGTTTTTCGGGGGATTCCTCTTCATCGGCGTCGTCGGCGTACCGCTTGTCACGCACCCGTTCGTAGGCGACCTGTTCGAGCTTCTCTCGGCGGTTCCGCACGTCGTCCAGCGTGAGTTGGTAGGCTGTGACGTGGACGAGTGGTCCGCGGGCGGCTCGCGCCTCCTCACGTTCCTTCTTGCGGTTCTTTTCGTCCTGAAGTTCCTTGTTGCGGGCGGATTGGTTGAGAGACAGTCGGTTTTTCTCAATGCGGTCGCGAATCAACTTCATGTCCTCCAGAGAATACCGGAATTCCGGGTCGGCAGCGATTCTCGCCTTCGAGCGGGCGCGGAGTTCCGACAGGAAGAGGGATGACGGGGAGGAGGCAATTTTGACAGGGGCCACCTCGTCGTATTCCATCCGGTTGCGGAGCGAGCCCTCGCCAATTTCCGGGTTGTCGCTGCGCGAGGGTAGGACGATGTCGGATTCCACTCCCTTGAGTTGAGTCGATCCGCCACGGACGCGGTAGAATTTCTGGATGGTAAATTTGATGGCTCCGGCGTTGTCGGTTCCCGAGCTGAAGGAGGGCATCACCTTGGCAATATCGAGGACGGTTTGCACAGTTCCCTTTCCGAAGCTGCGCTCGTCTCCCACAACCACGGCACGTCCGTAATCCTGCAGGGCCGCCGCAAAAATCTCGCTCGCCGAGGCACTCAGGCGGTTGGTGACAACGACCATCGGCCCACTGTAGGCCACGCCGGGGTTTGTGTCGCTCGACACGGTGATTTTCCCATTCGGATCCTTGGACTGAACGACCGGCCCGCGCGGGATGAAGAGGCCGGTCAGGTTGATGGCTTCCTCAAGGGAGCCGCCGCCATCCTTGCGAAGATCCATGACCAAGCCGTCGATCCCCTCGGTTTTGAGGCGTCCAATCAAGGCCGCCACGTCCGCAGTCGTGCTTTTCTCGGGTCCGCCGCCGCCCATGTTCGAGTAGAACGAGGGAAGGACAATCCACCCGATGCGCGTGGTTTTTCCGTCCTCGCCTTGGATGTCGAGGATTTCGGCTTTGGCCTCCTGGTCCTTGAGTTTCACTTGGTCGCGGACGATTTCGATAATTTCGCGTTTTGAGGGGTCGGTCGCGTCTGCGGGAATCACCTGCAGGCGGACGAGGCTCCCCTTTTTGCCCCGGATTTTTTCGACAACCTTGTCGAGCTTCATGTCCACAACATCCTCGAATTCCTCCTGCCCCTGCGCGACGGCTGCGATGCGGTCGCTGGCCTTGAGGCGTCCGTCAAGGTCGGCGGGACCTCCCGGCACAACCTCGAGAACGCGGGCATAGCCGTCGTCCGAGCGGAGAACCGCACCGACACCCACGAGCGAGAGCTTCATGGAAATGTAGAAATTCTCCATTTCACTCGGGCTCATGTATTCCGAGTGTGGGTCGTAGGCCAGGGCGAGCGAATTGAGGAACGTTTTCACGATGTCCTCGTCGTCCATTTCGTTCACATTGCGGAGGGCTTGGTCGTAGCGGCGGGTCACGGCCTGCACGGGCGGTCGGAGTTTGAACTCGGCGAGATTTTCCTGGAGGAGTTCGGCCTCGACGCGGTCGCGCCAGAGTTGTTCGGCTTCGGCTTCGTCCTTTGGCCAGGGGGCCTTTTGTCGGTTGAGTTCAACCGTCCGGTTGCTCGTGAAATCGTATTTTTTCTGGGCAAGCTTTTTGTTTTCCTCGACCCGGCTGGCGACCCGCTTTTTGTAGCGTGCGAAAATTTCGCGTGCCGGAGTGAGGTCTCCCTGGAAAATGGCCTCGTCAAGCGTTGTGGCATATTTCCGCTGGAATTCGTCCACATCCTGCTGGGTAAAGTAGAGCCGGTTGTAGTCGAGTTGCTCAAGGTAGGTATTCAGGAGCTTGGCCGACATCTCGTCGTCAAGCTTCTTGCGGGAATAGTGGGCCTGCTCAAGCCAGCGGGCGACCGCGATGGCCACTTGGCCGGGATCCGGCGTTTCGGTTGTGCGGGCAGTCCGCGCGGGTAGAATGTTCGTCCCCGCCGCGAGGACCAGAATCGCCAAAATGAAAATATTTCTCATGGGTGAGCCGATTATCTTGCAGAATCGATCGAAAAAATCAAACCTTGTCATGCCATGTCAGACTTCTTTTCCATGAAACAGTTCAAAACTTTTACCGGCGGGCCACTCGAAACGAACGCGTATTTCCTAGAAACCGAGGGGGGAAACGTCCTTTTTGACGCTCCGGAGGGGGCCGATGCGCGGTTCGCCGGGAGCCGGATCGACTGGCTGGTCCTCACGCACGGGCATTTCGACCACACCGCCGACGCCGCAAAAATCCAGCGGCGCCACCACTGCAAAATTGCCTACCACCGCCTGACCGCTCCCATGGTCACACGGGCCGATTTTTTTCACACCTGGGGTTATCCGATCACGATCGATCCCTTCCAGGCCGACCGTATTCTGGAGGAATGCGAGTCCTGCGACATCGTGGGGGCGACCGCCAAAATCCTGCACGTTCCCGGTCATTCGCCGGACAGCCTCTGTTTTTATTTTCCGGCCTATGGCACGCTTGTGGGTGGCGACGTCCTCTTTCGTGGAGGAGTTGGGCGCTGGGATTTGCCGGGCGGCGATGGGGAGGCCCTTTTCGAGGGAATCCGTAAAAAAGTCTCCGCCCTTGACGGAGCCACGGTCGCCCTGCCGGGCCACGAACCCGCCACAACCGTCGAAATCGAAAGAAAAACCAATCCCTACGTCGCTGGATAACTTCTTTTCCTCGACACCCATCGAAATTTCGCGTAATCCTCGCACCAGCTAACCACCTCCCGTCGAACCATGCCCCGCTACAATTACGTCGCCCTCGATTCCCGTGGACAGGAGTCCGGGGGAACCATCGAAGCAGAATCCCAGAGTGAAGCCATTGGGCAACTCCGACAACAGGGACTTTTCCCCAAAAGCCTCGTCGAGGACGGCAAAGGGCCAAAACCCAAGGCCAAACCCGCAGCGAAGGCCGGCTCGGGACCCCGCAAGGAAATCAAGATCAACATCCCGTTCCTGCAGCGGAAGACGATCAAGGCCAAAACCCTCATGATTTTCACGAGGCAATTGGCGACACTCATTGACGCCGGCCTCCCCCTCCTGCGCGGACTGACGGTTCTCGGCAAACAGGAACCCGACCCCGTCCTCAAGGGCGTCATTGCCAATATCGCCGACTCGGTCCAAGGCGGCGGAACGTTCTCCGAAAGCCTTGCCGGACACCCCAAAATCTTCACCCGACTCTATGTGAACATGGTCAAGGCGGGCGAATTGGGCGGTGTGCTCGAACTCGTCCTCAACCGTCTGGCCGAATTCCAAGAAAAGGCCCAGAAAATCAAGAACAAGGTCGTGGCGGCCATGTTTTATCCGGTCATCGTGCTCATTATCGCGATCCTGATTTTGATTTTCCTTCTCGTGTTCATCGTCCCCAAATTCGAGACGATCTTCAACGAGATGCTCAACGGGAAACCTCTGCCGCCCCTGACGTTATTCGTCGTCAACGCCAGCAATATCGTTCAGAACAACCTCCCGCTTGTGGCGGTCATCATTGTCGTCTTCATCTTTTCGTACAAAATGCTGGCCCGGACGAAGAAAGGTCTCGAAATCATCGACACGGTCAAATTGCGGGCCCCACTCTTCGGGGACCTGACGCGCAAGACGGCAATCTCCCGGTTTTCGCGAACGCTCGGTACGCTCGTCACCAGCGGCGTCCCAATCCTTCAGGCCCTCAACATCACGCGCGAAACGGCGGGCAATGTCATCGTCGCCAACGCCATTGGCCGCGTCCACGACAGCGTCAAGGAAGGCGAGTCGATCGTGCAACCCTTGGAAGCCAGCGGCGTGTTCCCTCCCATGGTCGTCAGCATGGTTGACGTCGGCGAGGAAACCGGCCAACTCCCGGACATGCTCCTGAAGGTGGCGGAAGTCTATGACGACGAAATCGATACGGCCGTCGCCGGACTCACGTCCATGCTGGAGCCGATCATGATCGTTATGCTGGCCGTCATCGTCGGAACCATCGTCATCGCGCTCTTCATGCCGCTCATCAGCATCATCACCCAAATGCAGAACCAGACATGAAAACGACCGCCACCACATCTCCCGCCGCCGGACGGTCCGGCTTCACCCTGATCGAATTGCTCGTGGTGATGATGATCATCGCCATTCTCGTCGGCTTGGTCCTCAGCACCGCCGGAGCCGTCAACTCCAAGGCCCGCATGTCCCGCGCGAAATCGGAGGTCGAGGCCCTCGTCTCGGCTCTCGAAAGTTACAAGGCGGATAACGGAGATTACCCGGAGGGCACTAACAACACTCCCTCAGGCACAAACGGGTTTCTTATCACGGCCCTTATGTCGGCGGAATCCGGCAAACGCCCGTATTTCGAGTTTTCGAAGAAAATGCTCATAACAAACAGCACAAGTGCAAACGTGCTCGACCCTTGGGGCAATCGCTACTGCTATCGGTACCCTGGCTCCAACAACGGATCGAATTATTTCGACCTGTGGTCGATTGGGACCAACTCTTCGACTAACACCAACGACATCTCGTGGATCAAAAACTGGTGAGAAGCCCGCAGGTGCATCTCTGAAAGTTGCAAACTAAGGAGCGCGGGGGCATCTTGCCCGCTTCTTCCCTACGCGGGCGAACGCCCGCCAAAAGTGATTTCTGCACCAAACGGAGATGCTCCCTTCGGGGAAAGACCGGAGGTCTGATGGACCTTAGCCGGGTGGTGAAACCCCCGGATTAGCGCAAATCAAAAAAACCGCCCCGGAGGGTGCGGAGGAGCATCTCTCGTTCGTCTCTCCGCCCTCGCCTGTCCGGAATGTTCCGAAGCCACTTCGTGGCTGTTTCCTTTTTCCTCTGTTCCGGGGGTTGTCACCCTCGGTAAGTTCCCGCGAGCCTTCAGCTCGGAATAAATACAGAATTCAATCTCCACTACCTCCATGACTATCGGCAAACAC
>Ga0114938_1002868_pt1 | contig 10568 bp, 7 predicted proteins | sample AshMeaBigSpring_FD_88675 | JGI IMG/M metagenome (GOLD analysis project Ga0114938, IMG submission 88675) | Groundwater microbial communities from Big Spring, Nevada to study Microbial Dark Matter (Phase II) - Ash Meadows Big Spring | ecosystem: Environmental > Aquatic > Deep subsurface >...
CACAACAAAGTACATATCGCAAAATAATAAATCAATTTGATATTGCAGAAGTAGCAATACAGAAGTCATTAAATTCTTTAAAGGCTAATATGATGATAACGGGGTTTGACAAGGGTTATATCAAATTATTATCAATCGAGAAAGCGCAACGCAAGAAATTGACAGGTACTATTGATTTTAATTCCACAGGCAATGCCTATGTGACAGTAGAGGGATTTAAAGAAGATATATTCATACCTCAGAGCCGCTGTGGTAATGCATTACAGAGTGATACTGTATCTATAAAATTAATAGATTCTAAAAAGAAAAAAAGAATGGAAGGTGCAGTATTAGATGTAATAGAACGTCATAGTCTGCAATTTGCTGCAGAGATAGCACGCTATCATGGTCAATTTTATGCTATTCCGATAAATAAAAAGATAAATGTAGATTTTCTGATCCCGGCTAAAAAAATAAATAAGGCTCAAGTAGGCGATAAAGTTATAATAGGTCTAGATCATTGGGAGAATAAGCAACCTAATCCTACTGCTCATGTTATAGAAATACTTTATGATAAAAATGCCATAGGTATTACCATGAAATCTATATTGATCGAATACGGTTTTCCCTTAGATTTTTCCAGAGAAGTATATAATGAATTATTGCTTTTAAATCATAAAATAAATGATGATGAAATAGCTCGTCGCAGAGATTTCCGCCATGTAACAACATTTACCATAGACCCGGAAGATGCCAAAGACTTTGATGATGCCCTTTCTATACACTATCTAGAGCATGGCCATATAGAAATAGGCGTACATATAGCTGATGTATCACATTATGTTTTACCTAATACTGCCCTGGATAGGGAATCAATGCAAAGAGGCACATCGGTCTATCTGGTAGATAGGGTACTACCTATGTTGCCCGAAAAACTATCCAATGAATTATGCAGTCTGCGTCCCAATGAAACTAAACTATGTTTTTCTGTAGTATTTACATTTAATAAAGATTACAAAATCATAGCAGAGTGGTATGGTCGCAGTATGATATATAGCGATTATCGTTTCACTTATGAACAAGCCCAAGAAATCTTAGAAAATAAAAGTGGTATATACCATAAAGAGTTGATGCAAATGAATGCTATTGCATTAAAATTGCGTAAAGATAGATATAATAATGGTGCCATTACATTTGATGCACCAGAGATGAAATTCCGGTTGGATGCAGCGGGAATGCCTATAGATGTAACACATAAAGTACGCAAAGAGGCACACCTGCTGATTGAAGATTTTATGCTATTAACCAATAAGCATGTAGCTAGCTTGCTATTTCATAAATTTAAGACAGGAGTTTACCGTTGTCATGACTTGCCAGATGAGACAAAACTAGCAGATCTGAATGCCATTGCGCTAAAACTAGGATATAAATTAAAACTAGACTCCCCTATTCATATAGCAAAGAGTATCAATAATATGTTGACAGATGCATACGGAAGACCTGAACAACACATGCTTGAAAACCTAGCGCTTCGAGCCATGGCAAAAGCCTACTATAGCACTAAGAATATCGGTCATTATGGTTTAGCATTTGATTTTTATAGTCATTTTACTAGTCCCATAAGACGCTATCCCGATATATTGACACATCGCTTATTGCAAAAGTACCTTGACCATAGCAAGTCACCAGATACAGTTACATTAGAAAAGCAATGTGCCCATAGCAGCAGAATGGAACGTAATGCGATGGAAGCAGAACGCAAAGCACAAAAATATTTTGAAGTCTTATATCTAAAAGATAAAATTAATCAAGAGTTTGAAGGTATCATAAATGGTGTGACAGCAAGAGGGGTATATATAAGTCTCAGACCCTCGGGCTGCGAAGGTTTTATAAAAATAAGTACAATAGATGAGAGGATAGAATTGATGTATGACGATAAAAATAAAATGCTCGTGAGCATCAATGGTAAAATAAAATATGTATTAGGTCAGCTGGTTAGAGTAAAAATAATTAAAGTAGATGAGACCAAGTCTCAGCTAGATTTGCAGCTTTTAAGTTAAATGTTGAAAAGTTTTTATTCCTTTTATATAATATTGCCATATTATACTTTTATCATATAGAGTAGCATCTTTAGTTTTTTGAGATTGAGCCATTTTTCTTTTACTAGATAATTGTTTTATATTAATAAAAATAAACCAATGCGCTTTTATTATGGCCCATGTATGTCTCCATTGTTTATTGAAAAGAAATTTCATACCGACAATGGCATCTAGTTTTAATCTTATCAAAACAATTAATAATAATTTATTCGATGAAATATTTTTTATTATCATGATCAAATTATTTCGAAAATTAAGATAGGTCTTGTGTGGACTATCATACGCTAGGCTTGCAGCACCTAGATGATAAACTACTGATGACGGAATGCAATAAATATATTTACCAATATTTCTTATACGCCAGCACAGGTCTATTTCTTCTTGATGAGCAAAAAAACTTTCATCAAAACCGCCTAATTGATGATATACCTGACTTCTGATAAATAGTGCTGCACCACTTGCCCAATGTATCTCTTTATTATCATCATATTGACCATCATCTTTTTCTACATTATCTACTATTCTGCCTCTACAATATGGATAACCCAAAAAATCCAGATAACCACCTGCTGCTCCTGCATATTCAAAATGTGTATTTTCACGATAGGAAAGTATTTTGGGCTGAGCTGCAGCAAGCATTGGGTCCTTTTCAAATGCCCTAATAATAGGCAAAAGCCAATCTTTGGTTACTGCCACATCATTATTTAGTATTACATAATATTTATATTGTTTTAATTGTTGTAAAAAAGTATTGTATCCTTTTGCAAATCCTTCATTTACATCGTTTTGCAAAATCTTTACCTGTGGGAAATTACTTTTCAAATAAGATATGCTATCATCTGTACTGCAATTATCGGCTATGATTATGTCTGCATCTGCTGAATAGGCTACTACGGATGGTAGAAATTTCTCTAGGAGTTTCTTGCCATTCCAATTTAATATGACTATAGCTGTATGCAATCAAATAAGTATTTAAATCAATCAATAAGCCTTGGCGTAGAGTACTTTGATATTAGCTGGTTTGCCACTCAATGGATCTATACCCACTTCTTCTTCTTGGTCAAGAGGGATACATCGGATAGTTGCTTTAGTGAGTTCTTTTACTTTATCTTCAGTCTCCTGCGTGCCATCCCAAAAAGCTCGTATGAATCCTCCTTTATTTTCTAGTATATCAGTAAACTCTTGCCAACTAGCCACATCATGCGTACCATCATCACGACGCAATGTGGCACGGTATAACAAATTTTCTTGTATTTCGATCAATAATTTTTTTACATAATTATTCAACGCTACAAAAGGTATAGTTTTTTTTTCTCGAGTATCTCTACGCACGATTTCAATTGTACCATTATCCATATCTCTGCCTCCTAGAGCTAATCTTATAGGTACCCCTTTCATTTCATATTCAGCAAATTTCCATCCTGCAGATGATTTGAGATCGGAATCTATTTTATATGTGATATTTTCATTATTACAAAAATCTATAAATTCTGATAAATGTGATTTGATGTTGTATAATTGTTGTTCAGTAGTGCAAATAGGGATGATCACTACTTGCAATGGCGCTAACCTAGGTGGTAATACCAACCCTTCATCATCGCTATGACTCATTATCAAGGCTCCCATCAATCGAGTACTTACTCCCCATGATGTAGCCCAAACATATTCGTCATTATTTTTTTTATTTTTAAATTTCACTTCAAATGCCTTAGCAAAATTCTGCCCTAAAAAGTGTGATGTACCCATCTGCAGTGCTTTGCCATCTTGCATTAACCCCTCTAGAGTATACGTATCTACAGCACCTGCAAACCGTTCGCCGGCTGATTTCACTCCTTTTATCACAGGCACTGCCATATAATCATACATAAAACTTGCATATATGTCAAGCATCTTCTGTGTCTCGACTTGAGCCTCTTGAGCTGTCTCATGTGCTGTATGTCCTTCTTGCCAAAAAAACTCTGTTGTGCGTAGAAACAATCGAGTACGCATCTCCCATCGCACTACATTAGCCCATTGATTAATCAATAATGGCAAGTCCCTATAAGAATTGATCCAGTTTTTATAAGTACTCCATATTATGGTTTCAGAAGTGGGTCTCACTATAAGTTCTTCCTCCAATTTAGCTTCGGGATCTACAACAATACCACCGCCATTAGGGTCATTTTTAAGACGGTAATGAGTCACTACAGCACATTCTTTAGCAAATCCATCTACATGTGCTGCTTCTTTAGATAAAAAATTTTTAGGGATAAATAAAGGAAAAGCAGCATTGACATGTCCTGTTTCCTTAAATTTTTTGTCCAATATTTCTTTCATTTTCTCCCATATAGCATAGCCATAGGGCTTAATGACCATACATCCTTTTACAGCTGAATGTTCAGCAAGTCCTGCTTTCAATACTAGATCATTGTACCATTGTGAATAATCCTGCCCTTGTGGTGTGATTTCTTTAGCCAATTTTATTGTATATTTGATGAGTAAATAATAATTAAAATATATGGTACAAATATAAAACTAAGCAAAATAGTGACTAAATGAAAAATTGGCAAGCTAATTGAATTATAATATTAAAAAAAGAATTAAAATAAATAATTAACTAAAATAACAAAATATGAAAACCTTAAAATTAATCTTTACAATAGCTTTAATAAGCTGGACAATGTTCCACACTATGGCTCAAAATTATGATGATGTGTATTATACTCCCAGTGATAATACTACTACAGTAATAATAAAAGCCGCACCTTTATCTACAAGCAATGTACAAGCTGATCAATATGATGCTAAGTCATACGACAATAAGGACACCTATACTCATCAAGATAATCGAGGCAATACCATTGTAAATAATTATTACTATGATGATGATGACTATTATTATGCACGCCAACTCAATCGTTGGTATGGCAATGGCTTAGGTAATTTTGGATATTGGAATTCTTATTTTATATCACCATGGAGCTATAACCCATATTATTGGAATAATTATAATTGGTATAATAACTATTATCCTACAGCTTTATATTGGTACCCTACCAATGGCTGGTCAGTTTCGTTTTGGAATGGTATGTGGGGAGTAAGCTATAGCACTGGCTATCCTTGGTTTAGCCATTATGGAACTTGGCATAACCCTTGGCATCACCATCATGCTTATAACCATATGTGGTGGAATAACTGGGGCTGGAATAGCTGGGGATGCAATACTTGGAGTAATTATGGCTGGGGATGGAATAATGGATATGGTAATAATTGGGCATGGAACAATGCATATAATCATGGCTATTGGGATGGTTATTATGCAGGCGCATACGATTGGTATGGTTATGGATATTATCCTGGATACTATGGTGGACAAGATGCTTATTATAGTAATTATTATTACGACAATAATTATAATACATCACCTAGACCAAATTATTCTAGCAATAATAATAATGACAAGCCGGCTGTGAATAATAACACGAATACAGTAGTAACCCCCAATCCAATAACTAAACCTACTATAAATAATGAAGTAAAACCTACCTCTTTACCTGCCAATAAGCCAGTAGAAAGCAGACCTACATATGACTTCAAACCACTAGAATCGTCCAAGCCTGCTGAAATAAGCCCTTCTAAACCGCTGCATTATGATACTAAACCTAGTCCTTCATATGATTTAAAACCTATTGAGACTAGTCCTAGCTCACCAACTTATGACAAACCATTTGATAGTAAGCCTAATAAACCATCATACTATAGCGAGCCTAAGTCTAGCTCTCCATCTTATGACAAACCATCAGATAGTAAACCTAACAAACCATCGTACTATAGCGAGCCTAAGTCTAGCACGTCAACTTATGACAACCCAAGAGATAGTAAGCATGGTAAGCCATCATCTTATGACAATAAACCAAGTAAAGCATCTAAAAACGAATCAAACCCTTCACGGTTTAATCCATCAAATAGTACGTCAAAAGTTAAAGATAATGGCGAGGGTCGCAAAAGACCTAAATAAATACTAAAATCTATATTGAGCATCTGTATCCTATAATATAAAATATACAGATGCTTTTTTTACAATTCTAATTTTATTTATTTTAAAGCCTATCATCCCTTTCTTATAATTTCATACTATTAATATTTCCTGATGAAAAAATATATAATCTTATCCATATTAGGTTTTATGTATCTATCTACATACGCTCAGAGCGATGCCGATATACTTAATTATAGCACTACTCAATATATAGGTACGGCACGCTCTATAGCTTTAGGTGGCACAGGTGCAAGCACTGGAGCAGACTTTGCAGGACTTAGCATCAATCCTGCCAGTATAGGTCTATATCGTAAATCAGAATTGATAGTTACGCCTTGTTTAAAATTTGAAAACACTAATAGTGAATTTTTGAATACGAATACCAAAAAAAATAATTTTAAATTTTCTTTTAGTAATCTTGGAATTGTAAATAGCAATAAAATCTTTAAAGAAAAAGTAAATAGTGATGGTGGTATAGAAAAAACAGAACAAGGAGCTTGGGCTTGGAGTATTGGTATGAATAAAATTAAAGATTTTACTCGTACGACCAAAATAAGTGGTACCAATCCTGATAATTCTTTTGTAGATAGAATATTGGAATCTGTAAATAATGGTTATGGATACTCCCCTACTGAATTAAATACCTATTTTCCCTACGATGCAGCTATTTTTCATGAAATAGGCATCATAACTCCTCTATATATTGGCGATAGTATTTATTATGAATCGGCGCTTAGTAATACTTCTTTTTTACAAACAACCCAATTAAAAGAGCGTGGTGCAATAAATGAAATCGTAATTGGTATAGGTGGTAATATCAAAAATAAATTATATCTAGGAGGCATGCTAAATGTTCCAATCTTACAATATCGATCTACAATAGATCGTTCAGAAGAGGATACTCAAAATATCATAAATGGACTCAGTGATTATACTTTTAACGAAGATATAAAAGTAAGTGGAACTGGAATAGGAGCTAAAGTAGGAGCAATCTATCGTATTCACGAAAATGCACGGATTGGTGCTGCTATTCATACTCCTGTGTCTTATAATTTGACTGATCAATATTCTACCTATATAAGTGGTAATGACGATATGGGACAAAACTATAATGCAGAATCTACAGAGAGTAATATACTAAACTATATTGTACACACACCATGGCATTATTTACTTTCGGCTACTGTGTTTTATGCGAAAAAGGGATTTCTCACTATTGATTATGAGTACATGGATTATAGTACTTCCTTCCTTAATTTTAGAGATTCTGATGCAGAATTTACATCGTATGAGAATGACCTAAATAAAACTATAGAAAATAAATATAACGGCAGCCACAATCTAAAATTCGGATTGGAGTATCTTATAAAGCCTGAATTAGCTACTAGAATAGGATATGCATACTACCCCTCACCATTTTCTGATGGTAATGCAGTGGCAGGTTTTGATCAGAGACGTTATGTTTATAGCGGGGGTGTCGGCTATAGGGCTGATGCTTATTTTGTGGACTTAGGTATTGCACATACCCAAAGTAGGAAATATCTGCGTTCTTACACCCTTATCGGTGAGCAAGTACCTGGTGCTAATATCAAAAATGGCACTACTATATTGGCAGTAAGTTTTGGCGTAAGATTTTAGAAGTAAAAAAAAACACGCAACTCATACCAAAGTGATTTTATTAGATTGGTCTATTACATATATCATTTCGGTATTATTTTTCAATAACCCACAACCATCTTTTGGGCTTATATATAAAAAATAAACTCAATCTATCAATAAGTCGCCATAGTGGATAAGATAAGTATTTAAAAAATTTACCTGTACGCATCTTTATTAATAGTTTATTAGCAAAAGTACTCGTGTATTTATGTGTTGAGGCTAATTTTTGCATCACTGCTTCAACTCTTTCTAGAGTAAAAGAATGTATATGAGCATTATGCGGTGTCTTATGATTGCAATGTATACATAGGCTGTATTCGATACATTCATTGTATGGTGTAGTTACTATTAACTGTCCACCCGGCTTGAGTGCTGTTATCAATTTGTGTAAAAACAAATCAGGATCAAATACATGTTCTATAATCTCGCTGGCAATAATCACATCAACACTATTATCTCGAATCGGTAGAGAAAATACATCTGCTACTAATCCATAATGATTCTGGTGTGGATATTTTTGAATTGCTTTATTCACATTGATAGGAGTAATGTCCATAGATACAACATCATACCCCAGAGGCAAAGCATGCTGTGCTACCCAAGCTCGACCACAACCTACATCTAAAATTATACCTTTTTTTGATTTGATTTTACTCCAAATTATCTGATGGATGCGATGGTTTTCATGCTCAGTTTCTGGGTCAACATATTCATGAAAATAATCTACCTCAATGGCATCTTGATGATAATGTGTAATATAGTCGAAATGGGTATTAGCATCTTGATGCCAAGCTGTAGTAGTATCGCTTTCATTCACAGCCAATAAATAGATAAGATTATTATGAATATTACTTACTACATTACCCTGAGCATCTATTATATTATTATTTACAATAGTTAAATGAGAAGCATCAATCGGTGACTGGAATAATGAATGAATGGCTGACACGCTGCTTAATAATTGGGATTACAAAATTGAGCTGAAATTATGAGAAATCCATCAAGGTACCAGTACCTAATAGGATAAATTTACAATTTTGTTAAAATGCACTTATTATCAATATCAAAATAATTAAAAAATTCAATTCATGTGAAGATGTTAATTAGGAAATATTTTATCACAATGAAAAGTAATAAGTTCATCATCAATCCATAATAATATTAGGCACATCCTCAGGGGTATCTATACTATGACTTATATAGTCAGTAGTGGCTACACGTATAGTAAAACCCGCCTCCATCCATCGCAGTTGTTCTAGCGACTCTGTCTGTTCTAATGGGCTTGGTGGTAGTTTTATGATTTTCTGAAATATATCATACCGAAAACCATATACTCCTATATGCCTATAATAATGCAGAATCACATTATTACGCTGATACGGCACTTTAGCTCTAGAGAAATACATAGCTTCGCTTTTATTATTCAATACTATTTTGATAGTATTTGGACTTTCAAGACGTATATCCTCCGGTGGCATTTCATTGCATAATGTTCCTATTTGTACATTTTTGTCAGTCATTAAGGAGATAAGAGTATTTAGTGCTTCATGACTTATAAAAGGTTCATCTCCTTGCACATTTATTATTGTATTATAAGTAGTATCCATCTTTTGTACTACTTCTGCACAGCGTTCCGTACCATTAATATGGTCTATATTGGTCATCATTACATCCGTACTATTACGTACAAAAGATAAAGAATGTGTAAAAATCCGGTCATCATCAGTTGCAATAATTACTTTATCGAAATGAGATAAACAAGTTTGCTCATATACACGCTGTATCATTGATTTACCTCCAAGATTAAGTAATGGCTTACCTGGAAAGCGAGAGGATGCGTAGCGTGCAGGTATAATGCCTAGTACAGAAGCCACTGTGGTAAGGTGTTTAATAAAATGTTAAAAATTAGCAAGAAATTTGTATTATTATTGCCAAAGATAAGACAAAATAAAATGCGCTTTATTTTCAGTCTGCTATTACTTCTATCATATACCCATGTGCGTGGTCAATTAGACTCACTATATGCGCATACAGATGATATACGTCCCTATATATTGCATACAGTAGGTGATGATGAAACGCTATATACTATCACAAAACTTTATAATATTGATTTAAGTAGTATAATCACTATGAACCCTTCAATAAAAGAAACATATATACAAAATGGACAAACTATAAAAGTACCTATTGCTATAGGTGTTTCACCTATGGACTCATTGAATATACTGAAAATCACCCAGCGCCCTATATATCATATCATGCAAGCCAAAGAATCACTCGCAAGTCTGAAACGCATCTATGGTGTGAGCATCCAGACATTACGTATATGGAATGAATTACGTAATGATACAATTCCAATAGGTCGGTCTATGATAGTATCATGGGTCAATAAACCAATCTTGGCAACTACTAGTCCAATACAGATTATAGACACTAATAGCGAACTTATCCAACTACCTGCAGTAGAATCAACAAAGCCTAAACCCGCCACTAATACACTGAAGGAGAAATATCAAGTTGATTTAGAAACTAGCATAGAGATAAAGGAAGATGGTTTTGGCAAATGGTTTAAGGATGAAAGTAATTCCAATCCGGACTTATGCCTCCATGCTACATTACCTAAAGGGAGTATAATAAAATTGACTGACTTCACCACAGGTAATATTCGTTATTTTAAAGTGATTGGGAAACTACCTCCATCTGGAGAAAACTATAATGTGCTGATACGTATTTCGGAAAAAGCAGCAAAGCAAATGAAAATCTTTGATAAGAAATTTAAATGTACTGTAAGTTATTTGCTATGAGAGGTG
>Ga0114938_1002870_pt1 | contig 10562 bp, 5 predicted proteins | sample AshMeaBigSpring_FD_88675 | JGI IMG/M metagenome (GOLD analysis project Ga0114938, IMG submission 88675) | Groundwater microbial communities from Big Spring, Nevada to study Microbial Dark Matter (Phase II) - Ash Meadows Big Spring | ecosystem: Environmental > Aquatic > Deep subsurface >...
CCGATGCTGGCGGCGTCGTAGACCACGAGCCCGCGCGCGCCCTCGGCGACATAGACGTACTCGCCGCGATGCTGCAGGCAGCGCGCGGGTCCGGCGCCGTTCATGGAAGCGTGCTGCAACATCTGGCCGCGCTGCTCGTGCTGGCGGTACCAGTCCGGATAGGCGTAGCGGTGCAGGTAGCTGCCGATGACCGCCTGCGGCTCGTTCCATTCCGTCACCTGCACGGCCGCGATGCCGCCATCGGTGCCGATCCAGGCATGGAAGCCGAGAAGGTTGATGAACTGCGTCCCGAGCCCGAGCGTCTGCGCCATGATCGCGTTGTTGTCGCCCGCGGCCGAGAGGTGGCAGTCGTTGCAGCGCTTGGTCTCGGTCTTGCGCTCGGTGTGGGGGTAGTGCGGGTTCATGGCCTGCGAGCTGTAACCCGAGGCTGCGATCGGCGGCTGCTGCACGTAGATGCGCTCGCGGTTGGCATTGGTCGAGGAGAGCACGAGCGCGGAGGAGGAGCGCACCGGCGCGACCTTGCCGCCCTCCGTCGGCCCGCGCCGGCCGAGCATGAACACCTCGTCGCGCGCGACCTGCGGGTTGTAGCTCGCCCAGTTGCGGAAGGTGCCGCCCTCGTAGCGGTGCGATTCGGTCTTCCAGTTCGCCTCGATCGGCAGGTGACAGCCGCCGCAGGCCGTCGTCCAGGACGTGTGGCAGGCGTAGCATTCCATGGAATCGTCGGAATGCGCGAGGTCTGCGGGTGCGACCTGTGCGCCCCAGGCGAGCGTCTTCACGTCGCGCGACATGAGCTTCGCGCGCGCGGCTTTCTCGTTGTAGTGCGGATTGGCGGGCGTGACGCTGTCCTTGACGAGGGAGACCTCCCACTCGCGCTTCGGGTCGAGGAGCGAGCGCTGGATCAACCTGCCGTCCCGCCACTCGAAGCGGAGCCGCCCGTCGGGATTGCGCAGCACCGAGAGGTCGGAGCCGTTCGGCCCGGCCGCGGGGCCGGAGGTGCGCAGCGTCGGGTAGGCGCCAACCGTTCCGTGGCAGTCCTTGCAGTCGATCTCGACCGCCTGCGCGACCTCGCCGTAGAGGTGGCCATTGCCGTGCGAGTCCTGCGCGAAATGGCAGTCCACGCAGTGCATGCCGGCGTCTGCGTGCGACGAGGACAGGTGCACGGCCTTCCGGAACTTCTGCGGGTCATCATGCGCGACCACGCCGCCCCCGGCATCCAGCAGGTTGCCCTTGCGGTCGCGCTTGAAAATGGCGCGGAAGTTCCAGCCGTGGCCGTGGTAATCGGCGAATTGCGTGTCCTGGAGCTGAGGATTGAGCTCGGAAACGCGCTTCAGGAATTCCGGGTCCGCCCACAGCCCGCGCGCGGCCGCGCCCTCGGGATTGCGGTCGTACACCGCGCGCGCCTCGGCGGCGGTCGGGTACTTCTGCTCTTTCGGCCACATGGAGGGCGCGTCGGCCTCGTAGTCCCACATCGTGTAACCGAGGTAGGTGTTCATGAACATGTTCGGCTGGTGCATGTGGCAGACCATGCACTGGCTGGTCGGGATCGCACGCGAGAACGCGTGTGCCAACGGATGGCCCGGCCGATCGCGCGGGATCGTGGGATCGGCGGTCCGCGTCGTGCCGCCGTGGCCGAAGCGCGCATACGGGCCCGAATGCTTCGGGTCGCGGTCGTTCGCGTAGACCACGTGGCAGGCGGAGCAGCCGGAGGAACGGTAATCGCCCGGCTGGTCGTTGGTGCCCAGGAACCAGGCGAGCGGGTCATTGAGACGCGTCTTGTGGATGTTGAGCACGGGCACCGCGATGCGAGCGCCGGTGCCCTTGCCGCGGTTTGACTGGCGGATGTCGGGTCGGCCCGGCTCCTCGAGACGCTGGATCTGTCCGGCGACGTTGGGCAGGCCGGTTTCCGCAAACAGGTTCGAGAGGTTGCGGCCGCCGTCCTCGAACACGCGGAAGATGTCAGCGGGCTCGAGGTTCTGCCAGCGCGGCAGCGGGTAGAGCTTCTCGAGGATGCCGTGCGCCGCGCGGTCCTCGGGCGACGATGGCGCGCCCTCGAGGATGGCGGCTTCGCCCTCGCGGGTGTAGGCCTCGCCGAGAATGTAGTTCTTGAACGGCAGCAGGCCGTTGTTGTACGCGGCGCCGCCCCAGAACATCGCGATCGTGGACATCAGGCTGCGCTCGGCGGCGAGGATGGTCTTGAGGTGACAGGCGCCGCAGGCTTCGCGCGCGACGCGGTAGTCGGAGGGGTTCACGAAACGGATGAACTCGGGTGCCTCGCGGTTCAGGAGCGTGTAGCTCCGGGTGGGGTTGGCGCTCGCCGGGTGATGCCAGTCCTCCGGGAAGCGCGGCAGCACATGCGCCCGATCGCGGGCGGCGGTGTACGCGCCCGTCCTCTCGACCGCGGCACCGGTCCAGCGCACGCCGGCATCGCCGCCGTGGCAGTCGGTGCAGCCGAGGACGACGGCGGGGCTCGCGTGCATCGAGGGCTCGTCCGTCTCGCGGTGGCAGTCCATGCAGCCCGCACTCTTGGCGGCCGCCTGCTCGCGTGTCTGCAGGAGCGGTGCCACCGGCGCGGCCTTCCAGTCGCGCTCGACCGGCTTGCCGTGCTCATCGGAGGCGGCGGCCGCGAGACCGAAGGCGGTGGCGATCAGGCTGGCGGCGGTGAGCAGGTGCCGGCGCATGTTCAGTACGCGAACACCAGGTTGCCGAGGATGGAGTAGGGCGTTTCCTTGCCGTACAAATCTACGAATCCACGACCCGGCACCAGCGCGGCGGCGGAGAGGCGCAGCACGATGTTCTGGGAGGCCAGCGGCCGCCAGGTGAGTGCGACCGAGAGGTCGAGGCCGATCTCGCGGCCGATGCCCGCCTGCATGCGGGCGGCCTCGAGCGAGGCCGTGTCCGCGAACCAGAGGTAGTTGGCGTTGACGGATGCGCGCAGCGTGGGCGTGAGGTCGAAATCGCCGCCACCGCCCACGATCAGCAGGCCCGGGTTCGTGAAGTTCGACTGACCGAATTCCTTCGAGGAACGCAGCGAGTTCAGCAGGCCGTTGCGGCCCGACAGCGTGACGCGGCCGCCGCCGATCAGCGGCACCGGCTGGCGAATCCAGAAGCTGGTGTCGGCGCCCGCGATCAGCGGGTTCTCGAAGATCGCGTCGTAGCCCTGTGCCACGTCGTCGAAGGGGTCGTCGTCGCCGGAGGAGTAGATGATCGTGCCGCGCGCGCGGATCCAGTCGAGGTCGCGCGAGACTTCCGCCGCGCCGAAGAAGGCGCGGACGTCGGAGGCCTGCGTCGTGAAGGTGCCGAGGTCCTCCTCGCCGAGCGCGCCGTAGGCGGAGACGCTCAGGTTCCATCGGCCGACGTGGCCGTCGCCGTTGTAGCCCAGGTAGGTGACGTCGTAATCGCGTGCGCGCTCGAGGCCGAGCGAGGAGGGCCGCTGGATGAAACCGTTGTCGTCGTAGCGCTGGTCGTTGCCCTCGCGGTTGCGGTTGTGCGCGAGGACCAGCTGCGAGGTGTAGCCGATCCACGGCCAGTCCTGGCGGTAGAGGTTCGCGACGAACACGTCGTCGTCGCGGAAGGCATCGCCGCCGAGCTCCACGAGGTTGTTGAGGCCGCTGTTGGTGTCCTTCTCGAGCCGGCGGAACCAGGCGAGGTTGTACTGCCAGCGGTTATTGTCGCGCGTGCCGAAGAGCCGCACGCCAAAAGGGCTGTCCTGGAACAGGAAACCGCGGAAGTCCGCCGTGAAGGGCTGAATGCCGACGCGGATGCTGTCGAAGTCGTAGCGCTCGGAGACATTTCGCAGGTGCTTGTCCACGAACAGCGCCTGCACGCCGATGACGCCCTCGGCGCGGCTCGTGCCCTCCGATGGATCCGCCTTGAGGATGCCGGGCTCGCTCACCTCCGCGTGGGTGAAGTTGAACACCGGCGTGAAGCGGATCTCCCAGTCCGGCGGCTTGAAGACCGTGCTGCCCTGGTAGAGCACGAACTCGGCGATCAGGTTCTCGGCGAACACCTGCTGCTCGCCGTCGCCGATGGTGTCGAGGCTCCCGGGATCGCCGGAATCGGCCGTCGCGACCGGCACCGGGAAGCGTCGCGGCTCGATCACGCCGTCGCTGACCAGGCCGAGATTGAAGAACCAGTCCTCGCCGAAGGCCGGGCGGTCGCCCTTCAGCCAGTTGTTGCCGTGGTAGGGGTCAAGCAGGTTTTCGGGATAGCCGAGCACGTTCACGATGCGCCAGCGGTCGGGCAGCTCCGCGAACTCGTCGAGCGCATTCGGGTCGGCGTCCGGCAGGCGCGCGGGGTCGCAGGGCGTCGGCTCGAAGCGCAGCACCGGGATGGTCGGACTCCTGCGGTTCGGCTGCGCCGGCTCCTGCGGCGGACACCGCGGTAATTGGGGACGCATCCCAATTTCCACGTCGGCCGGCGGAGATTCCGCTGCAGCCAGCTCATCCGGAAATAGGGATGCGTCCCCTATTGCGGCGGGCGCGGCGACGAGCAGCGCGATGGCACCGGCGAGGCTACTTGCCTTCACAGACGCCCTCCGCGCTGGAGTCGAGGAACGGCCCCTGCGGGCAGTTCACGTAGCGCAGGCGGTTGCCCGCGGGTGCGAGCGTGTCCGCGCGCACGCCCATGGGCGCGTTGCCGACCGCGCCGCCGAGGAGTGCGGAAGCCTCGTGCAGGCCAAGGAAGGCGATCATGTCGTCCTGGTCCACGCCGTCGCCCGAGACCCCGATCCCGCCCACCAGCGCGCTGCCGCGATAGACGGGAACGCCACCCGGGAAGATCTGCAAGCCGTTCGTGAGCTGGGGGAAGCTGCCGCTCGTGCCGAAGCCGAGGTTGAATCCCTGCACGCCGGTGCAGTTCTGCGGGACATCCGCCGCGAGACCGGCGACGAAGGCGACATGCTGGATGATCGCGTTGTAGGCAAGGTCGAGCTGCAGGCCAGTCGAGAACGGCGTCCACTCGCCGGCCGGCTTCGAGAGCGGGCCGGCCGGCGCGGAATCCACGCCGTCCGGATAGAACGGCCGCGCCAGGTTGCCGGCGGCGCGCGTGCTGAATGCGATGGCGCCGTCCGCCAGCGCATTCGGCAGGCCGGTGAAGGCGCGCAGGTCCGTGACGTACTGCCCGGGCGGCTCGTTCCGCAGCACGATGAGTCCGCCGTCGAGGTACACGGCGTCCGGTACGCCCGCGAGCGCCGCGGCCGCGGCGGCCGCGGACAGAAACGCGGCGCTGCGCGCCTTCTGCAGCGACACGTCGGCGCCGAAGACCGGCGCGTCGCGTCCGCGCGCGATGCCGAGCACGGCGCCGTTCGTGTCCACGACCGCGACCGTCACGCGGGCGGGACTGCCGAGCGGGCGCCGGATCTGCGCGCGCGCGCGGCCGGCGACGCGCAGCGCCTCGGTGATGATCGTGCGCACCTCCGCGGCCGTCAGCGCACCGGGGCCATCGGTGCCCGCCGCCGGCGGAAAGCGCGGCACGTTCGCTGTATCCACCAGCACGAATGCGTCGAGGCCGGGGTAATCGGCCGCATCCGCGCGCACGCCCGAAGCGGGCTGGCCGAAGGCAGTGCCCGCGATGACGGCCGCGGCCGAGTAGCCGGGCACGGCCACGAGCGAGCCGGCGACGCCATTCAGGGATGCGAACGCGGGCGGCGCGCCCGTGTTCGAGGCGAGGTCGGAGAAGAGCGCATCCGACAGCCGCAGCTGCTTGCCATCGGCCGTGATGCGTTCGGCACGGCGCTCGTCCGGCGCGGAGAGCCCGAACGTGCCCGCGAGCGCGATCCGCTCGTCGAGGTCCGCATCCACGTCCTGCACGTTCGCGTCGAGGCCGTAGATTCCGTCGGCGATCACGCCGATGCCGCCGACGGGCGTGCCGCCGAGATAGAGCGGGAGTCCTCCCGGGTCGGCGGACAGGCCGAGCGGGGAGCGCTTGGGACCTGCGTCCGCCGCGCCGCCGCCGAAGCGTCGCGAGAGGTCCGAGCAGGGCAGCTGGCTGAACTGCACGCCGAACAGCGGACCCGCGGGCGCGAGCGCCTCGCCCGGGTTGAAATGCTGCTGCACGATCTGGCTCGCCGTGCGCGTGCCGAAGGCATGCCCTTCGGTCGAGAGATACGCCGCCGTCACGGCCTTCGAGATCGCGGCCATCGTATCCGGCACGACGCTGACGCCCTCGAGCCCACCGCTCGCGCCATTCGATTGCACGGTGACGGTCGTAGCGGCGCCCGTCATGCGGAACACCGCGAGCACGTTGCCGACGCGGTCCACGACCGCGATCGTGGCCGCCGCACCCTGTGCCTGCGCCTCCGCGATTGCGCGCGCGAGCACCGATTCGACCTGTGCGACGGAGAGGACGCTGGCGGGCCCGGCGCAGGAGCCGTTGCATCCCGCGGGAGGCGGGTCCACGGCGCCGGGCGGCGATTCCGCGATGCCGCCTCCGCCACAGGCGGCGAAGGACGAGGCAAGCATCGCGGGCGTGAGCGCCCGTAGCAGGCTCATTGCGGGGCGCCGGCCCAGGCGCCGTGCCGGGCGTCGTGGAAGCCGTGGCACAGCGTGCATCCGCTCTGCACCAGGTGCTCCGGGTTGCGATGCGGGTCGCCGCTGCCGTGGCATTCGCGGCAATCCTCGATCCTCGGCATCAGGACGTCCACGGCCTCCTTCGAGCGCACGGCGTCGTGGCAGAGCTCGCACTCGGACAGCGCCGTCGCGTGCCGTGCGTGGTTGAAGCGGGCGGCCGGCATCCAGGCCTCGCGCAGTTTCGCCGGCTCCACCTTCCAGGGATCGCCGGGATCGCCGGTCGCCGCGATCTCGTGGCAGTCGTGGCAGGTGCGCCGCTCGAACAGGTCGCGTGCGACCGTGAAAGCGCGCTCGCGGGCCTGCTGCAGGAGCCGCGCGCGCTCGCGCGCGTCCGTCACGCGCCCCGGCACGCGCACGGGCCGCGCGGGCGAGGCCGTCGCCCGCGGGTCGGGATAGAGCTCGAGGAAGGTGCGGCTGTAGTACTCGACGAGCCGGCGCAGCACCGTACTCGCATCCGTGTGCGGCACGGTCGCCTCCGGGTAGGCCGGGTCGAAGTCGAGCCGGTGACAGTCGGCGCAGTGCGCCTCCATCGTGACGGGCTGCATGCGCCCGCCATCCGCCTCGGGCTGGTGGCAGTCGCCGCAGGCCATCACGACGTCCTTGCCGTCCTTGCCCTCGATGCCCTTCGGGTCCATGTGCTCGTCGTGCGGGAACTTGAGCCGCTGCGGCTCCCCTTCGGCGAGGCGGAAATCGGGGTGCGCATCGAGGAAATCGGAGGCGTTTTCGAGGTCCGACCCGGCGCCCGCGATCGCGGCGATGTCGGCGTGGCAGTCGCTGCACAAGGCATCGTCGCGGCGCACGAGCATCGCGGGTTCATTGTGCTCGGCATGGCAGCCTGCGCAGCGCATGGTGTCGAGCTCCGTGACCGGCCCGTCCACCGCGAAGTGACGCCCGACCCCGGCGTGACAGTCCACGCAGGCGGCGCTCTTCACGCGCACGAACGGCTGCTGGTGGCAGGTCTCGCAGCGCCAGCCCACATTATGATGTGCGGAGGAGAGCGGGCCGGATGTCCAGAATCCGTCGTCGGGAAGCACGCTCGACCGCAACTGCTCCTGCCATCCTTCGGTCTTCAGCCCCGACGCGGGAACCAGGAGCGCGAGCACGAGCGTCACCACCGCGAGCGCCCACCCGAGCGGCCAGCGGCGCCAGGCGAGCGACTGGAAGTCGAGCCGGCGCGGCTCGAGGCCGGCGGCTTCGGCGGCGACTTCCGCCGCCAGCTCGAAGCTGAAGGCGAGGTCGGCGCCCGCGGGCGGCTCGAACACGCGCAGGATGTTGGAGCCGATCCTGATCTCGTCGCCCGGCTGCAGCGTGGCCTCGCGGCAGAGCATGTCGTTGACGACGATGCCGGCCTCCGCCCGGCTCGAGATGACCGCCGAGCCGGCGCGCAGCGCAATGCGCGCATGGCGGAGAGCCACGCGCCTGTCCTTCAGGTGCAGCGTCTGGTCCGTGGCGCGCCCGAGCGTGACGGCCTCGCCCTCGAACAGGCGCTCCTTCTGCTCGATCGCGCCTGCCTGCCCGCGCCTGAGGAACCGGATGAGGACGCGCACGGCGGGCTACCAATAGAGGAACACGACGATGACATGGGCGGCGAGCGCCGCGAGCAGCGTGGTGGTCGCGGGCACGTGCACGTACAGCCAGGCGTCGAGCCACGCGCGGATCTGCGCGTCGCGGCGCAGGCGGTCGAGCAGGCCCCGGCGCGTGTTCACCAGCGTCATCAGCTCGTGGATCTGGCGGGTGCGCTCTCCATCCGTGCTTTCCGCGAGCTCGTGGCCCAGCCAGTCGAGCAGGCGCGACTGCGAGGGGTTCGGCAGCGCCTGCGAACCGCCCGCGTGCGCGCCCGGCAGCACGACGCGCGACTGGTCGCGGCCCGCGAGGATGGCGAGAGCAGAGCCGCCGAGCGCGGAGCGGTCGCGCGCGCTCATCATCACGTCCGGATATTCGCCGCCGAGCGCGGCGGCCTGTTTCGCCGCGAGCCGGTCGAGGTCGGCGAGCTCGGCCAGCATCTGCTCGCGCGTCTCACCCGCGCGATTGCGGCTCATCTGTCCCGGATAGCGCAGGTAGAACCAGGCGCCGACGGTGCCGCTCGCGACCACGACGCAGGCGAGGACATAGCTGAGCGTGTGCACGTTCCAGCCGAACTGGAACCCGGCGTGCAGCGTCATGACGACGACGAGCGCGAGGCCCAGGTACACGTGGGCCGAGAGCCAGCCGCGCACGCTGCCGAGCGTCGAGGCATAGGCGCGCTTGCGGATGCCGAAGGCCGCGAGCAGCAGTACGAGCGCGGCCGCGATCCCGCCCAGCGTGTAGCCGAGCCAGCTGCCGCCGTTCGGCGGCTCCGGCGGGCGATGCAGCGCGTAGGCGACGACGGCGGCCGCCGCGAGCGCGGAGGCCACCCACAGGTAACGCAGGCGGCGGTAGGCCAGGAGCGATTCCTGCACGGCGGCCCCTCAGCGTTCCACGCGCGCGACGAGGTCGAGCAGGCTCTCCGGCCCGACGCGGATCGCGGCGCCGGTGGGGCAGGCGCGCACGCAGGCCGGGCCGCCGGAGAGGTCCTTGCACATGTCGCACTTGACGGCCTTCCTGGGGCCGGCTTCCTCGCGCGCGGCCATCTGGATCACGCCGTAGGGGCAGTTCCGCTCGCAATTGCCGCAGCCGATGCAGTTGTCGCGGATGTAGACCTCGCCATTGGGCGCGCGGCGGATTGCGTCCGGCGGGCAATCGGTCATGCAGTGGGGGTCCTCGCAGTGCCGGCAGGAGGTCGGCACGTGCAGGCGCGCGTAGGTCGGGCCCGCCTCGCGATTCAGCCGCGAGGTGCCGTACGAGCTTGGCAGCCGGACCCACAAACTGCATCGACGTGACGAGGTAAGTGGCCAGCATGACGGAAACCACGCCGATCAGCGCTGCCAGCATGGACCAGCCTCGATCGGCCAGGACGCGCCGCCAGATGTTCATTTCGGGTACGACGTAATACTGGGTCCACGGTGCGCCGATGAATCGGTGGGCGATGACGACCTGCCCGTTCAGGATGCGGTGTGTGTCGTTGGGCAGTTCGGCCAGGTTTTTGGGTTCAAGGCCAGTGGGCAGCACATCGGTCAAAGGCGGCGTCTGTTCCACCGCCAGAGGATCGGCGTACGAACCCGGGTGTGCGATGACCTTGCGGAAAGCATCGACGAGCATCAGGGTGCCCAGTGGGTAGCTGAAGTCGCTGTAGATGCGGTTCAGGTAGTCCAGGCTGGTGTCAATGGCCAGCACACCCACCAGTCGCTCGCCACGGTACACAGGGACCATCACCGGCACCAGCAAGCCCTGGTCTTTGCCGCCGAAATAGGTGGGTGCCCACTGCTTTTCGCGGTCAGGGTTCACCTCGGGGCTGCCCAGCCGCCAGACCGGATCCTGGTAAACGTGTGGCCCAAACCCGATGGCAGGTGAAGGCCGCCAGGGTGACGTGAGCAAGAACTGTTCAGTGGCCAGAAAGCGTGCGCGTGCGGCGTTGGGCAGCGTGAATATGAGCGACCGCATGCTGGCGTTGAGCAGCAGGGTCTGCTCCATGTCGGCGTAAAAATCGGCCGATCTGCCCAGCAGGCTACCTTCGCCCACGATGTTGCCGGTCAGGTCGATGTCGGTTGCTTTGTCGAGACTGAAGCTTCTCTCTGCGCCCCTTGCGTGCTCGACAAATGGCGGCCAATCGGCAGGGGGTCGGCTGAGTGCTCCGGTCTTGTTGACGGGCCTGTTTTCTTCAATCACCAGCATTTGCAGGTTATCGAGCTGGTCGAGTGACGATCGGATGACGTATTCCACAAACTGGCTGTGGCGCTTGACGTTAGATTCGATCAGCGCCACCTCGGCACCAAACCGCTCACGCAGCTGAAAACCGAAAAACACCACCAGCCCCAGCAGGATGAACGCATAGGCGGCCCCGATCAGGCGGTTGTAGTTCCGGAAAAAATGCACCGACACATCGGTCTGCGACGCGGGGTGCTGTGTGCGCCAGCGGTC
>Ga0114938_1002871_pt1 | contig 10556 bp, 6 predicted proteins | sample AshMeaBigSpring_FD_88675 | JGI IMG/M metagenome (GOLD analysis project Ga0114938, IMG submission 88675) | Groundwater microbial communities from Big Spring, Nevada to study Microbial Dark Matter (Phase II) - Ash Meadows Big Spring | ecosystem: Environmental > Aquatic > Deep subsurface >...
CCGTTCACACCCCGGGTGGGCGATTCCAGGGGGTCAGGTCCATGTTTTCGGCCAGCGCGTTTGGGTCTGGCAGAGCTTTACAGCCGAAAAATGGACCAGACCCCGCCCTGTGAACGGTTACCCCAAGAGGGTGCCTGCCCGCGTTCCCTCCGGACGGACCTCCGCAGTTCGTGCAGGTCCACTCAGCCCGCGCTGCCGGCCGGCTGGGCAACCGTTGCCGAGGCGTTCACCGCGTCGGCGAGTGCTACCAGGATGTTGCCCGGGCCGTGGCCGTTGGACAGCGGCAGGCAGGTCGCCTGCAGCGGACACGCCCGCCCACGGGTGTCGCGAAGCGTAAGCGGCTGTCCTTCACGCGAGCGACCGTTGCGCGCTGTTTGACGCCAAGGCAGCGCCGACGCGTCCAGCTCGCCCAGCATCCAGGCCAGGTCGCTCACCTGGCGGCCGATCAGTCGCTCGGGGCGCACGCCCAGCTTCTGGGCCAGCCAGTGGTTGACCAGGACCACCCGCTCAGCCGCATCCAGGAGCAGCACGCCATGCGGCAGGGCATTGATCGCGGCGCCGGTCGGATCGACCGCCGAACTGCCGGGCAGCACGCTGCCGGCAAGGTAGCCGCGATAGGCCGTGTAGCCGCCGCCACCCATGAATGCGAAAAGCATCAGCCAAGGTCCCAGGTCCGTCGTGCCGGACCCCAGGGGCGACACCGGCTGGAAACAGAACTCGATCTGGCCCCACGCGGTGATCCCGGTACGGATCGGCACCCGCACCTGCGACTCCGTAGAGCCCTGGCCGGGCAATTCCTTCCAGTGACTGGCGTGGCTGCCCGCCTGCGCGTAAATCTCTCCATCGGCGCGGCGGATCGCCGCGGAACGGAGCGTAACTTCGCGGGCAACCAGGCCCTCGAGAACGTCCTCCAGCGCCAGAAAGTCACCCCGTGCCACCAGCGGCGTACTGGAGATGGCGACCGCTTCGCACAGGGCTGCCCGAGCGGCGAGTGTAGTGGACCGCTGCGACGGAAGCACGTCCAAATGGAACGCCAGGGCCAACAGACAGAGCGTGATGCCGACCATGCCCAAAGCCAGTCGGGAGTGGATAAAGCCTTGGGACACAGCCAGGAAATCCTCTGTGGCGCGGAACGATGAACCCAGGCGCCCTGCCGTGCGCCGAACACCTGAGTGTTCTGTCCATTTCAGGAGTTCGGGTTCGGCAAATTTGCCGGAGGGCACGAGCCCCCGGTTTTTTCCTGGATGAACCGCGGGCTAGCGCCCGGCGGCTGATCCGAGAATTTCACTTGGACGATGCACTGCGGCAACTCTGCCGAAAACCAGCCAACACAGCCGCTGGGCGCTGCCTGTAGAAAAACCTAGCTCACAAGACTCCTTGGCCCCCGGCGCAGCAGTCGGCCGTCGGCCCATTCCCCCGCGCCGGCTCCGGCGCGGACGTTACGCGCGGTACGATCGCCCATGCCCGCCGAGCCCAGCACCGCACAATCCGCGTGACCCAACCCTGACGGAACGCCGCGCGGGAATCGTAGCCGCGTCCGGGGCAACCCTGGACCTGCGACGGAGCGGAACACGGCGGCCGGGGCCTCTGTCGCGGACGGCGATCAGCGGCGGACCTGGCCCCGCGGCCGAAGATCGAGCCCGAACCAGGTCCGCAGCCGAACGACTCGCCGGCCGGACCCCGCAGCGGCAAGACGCGTTCGTACTGCCTTGCTTCCCGAAAGAGCGCCGGCTGTGGGGATGCGGCGCCGGGTGCCACGGGCGGCCCGCCCCCAGGGATCCAGCGGCAGCACGTCGACCCGACCGTCGACGTGATGGACGAGGCGCTCCGCTGGCTGGCTGGCCGACCGCGCAGCGGCCGCCAGGGTGGCACCGCATTACGGCCGGAGCGTGGTGATCCACAGCAGCGGCTGGCCCGCCTCGTCCACCCGCCACTCGCCCTTCAGCCGCGTCTGAAAGAGCAGGTGGTCCAGCACCCGCTTGACGTAGCTGCGACCGGCCGGGAAACGCACCCTCACCTGCGACGGATCAATCTGCGCCCGGGCCAGCGAGTTGTGATCCAGCAGCAACCGGATCTGCAACCGCTGCTGGATCGCCTCGAGGGCGGCCGACAGGACTGCGTTTTCCATTTCGACGTCCAGGAACTCAAACAGGGCAGGAACCAGTTGCCGCTCGGGCCGCGGCTCGGGCCAGCCGATCGGCCACGACTCGCGGGCACCCCGCACGTCGGTGATCCAGAGTTCCACCTGCTGGCCGCGCTCGCGCGGGACCAGCACCAGCCCCAGCGGGCGCAGCAGGGCAGCCAGCGCCGTGCCGCTGCTCGCCCCCTCCAACTCGTCCGCGGCCGCCCCGGCCTGATCGAGCACCCGCTGCGGGACGGGATCGATCACCAACGGCAACTCCAGCCGCCCTGCAATCCGCGCGACCGCCTCCCCGCTCGGCCGCCCCCGCGTCGACGCTGTGACCTTCGCGGCCAGCTGATCGTGCAGCTGCACCAGTTGCGCGTCGGTCAACCCAAAGGCCGCCCTCGCCGCGACGGCCTTGTCCGGCCCGCGCGCCGAGAGGGCCTGCAGCCACTCGGCCAGGCGGGCCTTGTCCCGCAGCATGAAGCTACCGCCGGGCAACACGACGCTGTCCGCGGCGGTGAGCACGCCCGTCACGAAATAGACCGGCGCATCGTCCGTGCCGCGGCGCTCCACCTCCGGCCGGTCACCCGCCCGGCCCGCGCGGATCCTCAAGCCCGCCAGCGGCAAGTCCTTGAGGCCCTCCATCCAGCGCTGTGCGCCGTCCAAGGGGAAGCCCGGCTGCGTCACCAACTCCAGCTCAATCCGCGGCGCTCCCCACACCGCGCTCGACGCAAACAGCCAGCCACACAGCAACCCCGTCGCCATCCACCCCGGGGTCTGGTCCATTTTTCGGCCCATAAACGCCGCCACTCCCACACGCGCCGGCCGAAAACATGGACCTGACCCCTTCGAACCGCCTCGCGCGTCACCCGCCCCGGGGTCTGGTCCATTTTTCGGTCCACAAACTCCGCCACCCCCCACACGCGCCGGCCGAAAACATGGACCTGACCCCTTCGAACCGCCCAGCCGGACTGCCGCGCTTACGAGATCTGGTGCGTCTGCCAGCGGATGTGCGGCGCCGAAAACCTTCGAACCGCCCAGCCGGACTGCCGCGCTTACGAGGGCTCCCCCTCCAGCAGCGACCGGAAGCGCTGGTACAGGAACGAGACCGCCAGCAGCGCCACGCCCAGCACGGCCAAGGCCAACACACGCGGGAACAACTCCAGCGAAGCCAGGTCCACCAGGAACACCTTCAACAAGATCGGCAGAAAGGCCGCCAGGCCGACGATCCGCAGCAGACGGTAGCGCAACCAGAAACCGGCACCGACCAGCGCCGCGGCGTAGAGCGCCCAGACGATCGAGTAGGTCGCCATCCGCGCCATCCGCATGTCGGGAAACGGGGCGGAACCCGACAGCTCCGCGGCGTCGAACCAGCCTTGGATCTCCAGCGACAGCGCCGTCACCAGCACCACGTTGGCCAATACCCCCAACACCAGGTCAACCTGCCCTTCCCGCGCGAAAACGTGCCGGGACGCAACCGTCGCCGGGCGGCCCGCCAGGGCCAGGCGGCGATATAGCCAGCCGGCCGCAAAGTACAACGCCGTCACCCCGGCCAGCGACACGAAACGATCGTTGGCCAGCAACCGGTACGTGCCCTCAACGTCGTCGCCGTGATACAGCGCTCGGCTGCCGACCATGCCCACCGCCAGCACCAGGCCGTAGCTGCGCAGCCAGACGTTCTCCAGGATGAAACCGGCCAGCCAGATGACCGCCACATCCAGGGTCCAGAGCAGCAACACGAGCCGGCCGTCCCACTGGCACGTCAAGCCGATCATGCCGACGACGTTGCCCAGGGCCAACAGGCCGGCGCCGGCCGGCGCCCAGAAAATCTCCTCCTCCTCGCTCTCCGCCACCGCGCGGCCGATCACCCAGTAGAGCGCCCCCGCCGCGATCATCGTGGCGGCCGACATCAGGAACATCAGCAGCCGCCGGTCAAGCCCCGTGGTACCGAGCAGTTCAGGGGCCGCCGTGTAGTCAAACAGGAACAACCGCACGAGGGCCAGTCCGAACACGACGAGTGCTGTAACGCACATCTGCCGATCGCGGAAATAAACCCCCACCGCGGTGAAGATCAACCCCTGCACGCTCCAGGTCACCGCCAGGTAGCTGAGCGAGTCCTCCAGCTGCAGCGGTGCCGCAAGCGTAAAGAACAGGGCCGCCAACGCCAGGTGAACCCGCGGCATCCGGTCGGCATGGGTCACGCGGGCGTACGTCACGGCGAATAACACCGCGTGCAGCACCGTGAGTCCCCAACAGACGAGCGCCAGCTGCTGCTCGGACCGCTCGTGAAACAGCAGCCACGTCATGCCGATAAACCAGAGCGAACCGCTGGCCAGGGCGAGCAGGTCCAGCGGATGGGACCGGCGTTGCCAGACGACCGGCGGCACCGTGGTGCCGGCCAGGAAGATCACCGAGTGCAGCACCACCAGCCACTGGGTGCTCCACACGCGTCCCGCGTCCATCTGCGGGCTGGCCACCCAAACGCCGAAGAGGATGGCCGTCGCCGCCAGCGCCAGCGGCTTGACAAAGCTCCACGAGCGCAGGACCGCCGACGCGATCAGGGCCACGTTCAGGCAGGCCAGGTACGTGAACAGTGCCACATGCTCGCCCTGCCCCGTGCTGGCGATGATCGGCGTGAGGAAACCGCCCAGCGCGCCCAGCAAGATCACCGCCCGGCTGTCGGCCCGCACCGCGGCCGTAATCGCCACCAGCGTGATCAGCGAACATTCCAGCAGGGTGACCGCGCTGCCCCAAAGCCCATAGAGATGCTGGGCCGCGTACGCGCTGGCGTAGAGCGTGAACAACCCCAGCCCGGCCAGCCCGCGGGCGAAGATCGGCAGCCCCCGGCGGTCCAGCCACCACGCGGAGATCAACAGTCCCACGCCGGCCAGGTGGAACGCGAGCACCCGCGACCAGGCCGGCAGCTGAAAATACTGCCAGGCCCAGGGAATGAAAAAACCCATCGCCACGATCAGCGTCAGCGCGCCGAGCCACGTCATCCAGCGGCCGCCGATCAGCGACTCGAGCGCCGCCCCCTGCCCGACCGTCCGCTCCCAACCGCCCTGGCCGCCCGCGCGGAGAAAGGGCGAGGCCGCGGCCGGCGATCCGGTAAACGAAGGTGGACGGATCGGCGCGGGGCGGGCCGCGGCCGGCGGCGCCGGCGCCGGCTGAAGATCAGGCGCCGCCGCGGTCGCCGGCCGGTCGACAAGCACGGCCGTCAGCGGTTCGCCCAGCCCCGTCGACGCGGGCACCGGCGGCAAGCCCGCGCTGGGCGCCGCGACAGTGGACTGCAGCGCCTCCAACCGCGTCTCGACCTCGCGCATCCGCTGAAAGAGCCGCGCGATCGCGTCCCGCATCTGGGCCAGCTGGTCTTCCTCAGGCGGCAGCGATGTCATGCCTCCAGTTTAACTAACCGACATGGTCCCACATACATCGACCTGAAACGGCCTTGCGGGCTCGGTCACCGCTCCCAGGCCGGGGTCTGGCTCATTTTTCGGCGGGAAGACGGCTCGTCGTCGTGCGACTCTGCCGCCGAAAAATGTGCCTGACCCCCTCGGGTGCAGCGGGAACCAAAAAAGATGCGTCCCCCACGGCGTGGGCGGGAGTTGCGTTGCCGCCGGACGCAGGCCAAAATGGCGGACTGTGGCCAGGAACATCGTTTCGATCAAGGAGCCCGTCATGACACGACCCGTCACGTTGTTCACCGGCCAGTGGGCCGATCTGTCGCTGGAGGATATGGCCCGCAAGGCAAGTGACTTCGGCTACCAGGGCCTGGAGCTGGCCTGCTGGGGCGACCACTTTGAAGTCGACAAGGCCCTGGCCGACGACGGCTACTGCACGCGGAAGCGGGAACTGCTCGACCGCTACGATCTGCAGTGCCACGCGATCAGCGCCCACCTGGTCGGCCAGGCCGTGCTGGACTCGATCGACGAGCGGCACAAGGCGATCCTGCCGCCCTATGTCTGGGGCGACGGCAAGGCCTCCGGCGTCAACCAGCGCGCCGCCGAGGAGTTGAAGAACACGGCCCGCGCGGCGCAGCGCTTCGGCGTGGGCGTGGTCAACGGTTTTACCGGGTCCAGTATCTGGCACCTCAACTACTCGTTCCCGCCCGTCCCGGCCAAGATGGTCGACGCCGGCTTCGAACTGCTGGCCGAGCGGTTCAACCCGATCCTGGACGTGTTTGGCGAGTGCGGCGTGCGCTTCGCCCTGGAGGTGCATCCCACCGAGATCGCCTTCGACCTGTACACCGCCCAGCGGGCCTTGGAGGCCCTGGATCACCGCGAGGAGTTCGGCTTCAACTTCGATCCCAGCCACCTGCACTGGCAGGGCGTGGACCCGGTCGAGTTCATTCGGGCCTTCCCGGAACGGATTTACCACGTGCACATCAAGGATGCGATCACGACCCTCAACGGCCGGAGCGGCATCCTGGCGAGCCACTTGAATTTCGGCGATGCGCGGCGCGGCTGGGACTTCCGCTCGCCCGGACGCGGCGGCGTGAATTTTGAAGAGATCATCCGCGCCCTGAACGAGATCCAGTACCACGGTCCCCTCTCCGTCGAGTGGGAAGACTGCGGCATGGACCGTGAATTCGGGGCCCGCGAGGCCTGCGAGTTCGTCAAGCAGATGGATTTCACGCCCAGCCACGTCCAGTTCGATGCCGCCTTTGCCGAGGGCTGAACGGCCGATGGCCAGCCCCCCAGCGCTGGGTCTGGCTCATTTTTCGGCGAGAAGACCGCTCGTCGTCATGCGACGCTGCCGCCGAAAAATGGGCCTGACCCCCTGGCATCCGGGGTCGGGTCCATTTTTCGGCCAGCACCCTCCGCCCCGCCAACCCGCGCCGGCCGAATACATGGAACTGACCCCTCCGATCCCGCTGTTGCACAGGCCGGGGTCTGGTCCATTTTTCGGTCAACACCCTCCCGCCACCACCAACCCGCGCCGGCCGAAAACATGGACCTGACCCCTTCGAACCCGCCGTTACGACCCCATTTCTTGCTTCCCTCCCAGCAATCGAGGTGACCCGATGACCAGCCGTCCCACCACGCGCCGTGCATTCCTCCAACGCTCCGCCGCCGCGTCCGCCGCCATCCCGTTCTTTGCCTGGACCGCACCGACGCTGAGTTACCAGTCGCCCAACGACCGCTTGGGGATCGGCTGTATCGGCATGGGCGGCATGGGAACCGGCGATGCCAGGGCCCATTCCCGGTTCGGCAACATCCTGGCGGTCTGCGACGTGGATGCAACGCGGGCCGAGGCCGCGCGGAACGACAAGGGCATCGGCCACGGCAGGGCCGACGCGGTCGGCGACTACCGCCGCGTCCTGGAGCGGAAGGACATCGACGTCGTCAGTATCGTCACCACCGACCACTGGCATGTGAAGATCGCGGTGGAGGCCCTGCAGGCCGGCAAGCATGTCTTCTGCCAGAAACCGCTGTCGCTGACCATCGAGGAGAACCAGCTGATGCGCAAGGCGTGTCAGAAGTACCCCGACCAGGTCTGCTTCATCGGCACGCAGCAGCGCAGCGACGGCGGCCGCTTCCTGCGGGCCGTGAACATGGTCCAGAAAGGCCTGCTGGGCGAGATCAAGACCATCACCGCGGGGATCGGCGGCGGCAGCCGGGGCGGACCGTTCGCCAAGACCGATCCGCCCAAGACCCTGGACTGGGACATGTGGCTGGGCCAGGCCCCCAAGGTCGAGTACATCAAGGAGCGGTGCCATGGCCAGTTCCGCTGGTGGTACGAGTACTCAGGCGGAAAGTTCACCGACTGGGGCGCGCACCACGTGGATATCGCCACCTGGGCGATTCAGCACGACCAGGCCGGCATGGGACCGGTCGAGATCGACGGGATCGACGCCCAGCATCCCGTGCCGTTTGAAAACGGCTATCCAACCGTCGACGACTGCTACAACACGGCCCACGACTACGCCGTCCGCTGCAAGTTCGCCAACGGGATCGAAATGATCGTGACCAGCCGCGGGGACAACGGCATCCTGTTTGAGGGGACCAAGGGCCGCCTCTTCGTCAACCGCGGCAAGATCACCGGGGAGCCGATCACGCAGAACTGGGACAAGGACCAGTTCACGCCCGACGATCTGGCGCGCCTCTATCGCGGCAAACCCTTTGAGGGCCACAAGGAGAACTTCTACCGCTGCATTCGCGAGGGAGGGCTGCCCGTGTCCGACGTCTACAGCCACCTGCAGACGATGAACACCTGCCACCTCTGCTCCATCGCTGCCCGGCTGGGGCGCGTGATCAAGTGGGATCCGCAGGCCGAGAAGATCGTGGATGACCCGCAGGCGGCCGCCTTCCTGGCCCGCCAGCCGCGCCCGGGCTTCGAAATCCCCCGCGTCTGAGCAACGGTCAGCGGGTGGCACGGGCGTCTCGCCAGTGCCCTGCGGTGACCCCGTCACCGTTCCCGGGCCGGGGTGCAGCAGGCCTGGCGTCCACCCCGTGAACGGTTACCCCACAAAGCAAGAAATGCGCGCAGACCGCGCACATCTGCCGGCATCAGACACTTTTCCTGCGAGGGTTCACGTCATGCCCGATCGGCGCCCCTTCCCGTGTTCCCTGGTGGGGACGGTCTTGCTGTACGCCGTATCGCTGGCCAGCCTGACGCTGGCCGCCGAGGGACCCAAGACCAATGTCTTGTTCATCATTTGCGACGATTTGAACTGCGATCTGGCGTGCTACGCCCATCCGCAGGTCCGCTCGCCGCATATCGATCGCCTGGCCCGCAGCGGCCTGCGGTTCGAGAACGCCTATTGCCAGTTTCCGCTTTGCGGCCCGAGTCGCGCATCGTTCATGACGGGACTGTACCCGGATCAAACGACGATCCGGCAAAATGGCGTGCCCCTCCGTGATCGGCTGCCGGAAGTGCCAACCATGTCCCAGCTGTTCCGCAAGCACGGCTACACCGCCACCCGCGTCGGCAAGATCTATCACTACAACGTGCCGGCGGCGATCGGGACGGACGGCCACGACGATCCGCTCTCGTGGGATCGCACGATCAACCCCATCGGCCGCGACAAGACCGATGAGGCCAAGGTCTTCACGCTGAGGCCGAACCAGTACGGCGGCACGTTGAGTTGGCTGGCCGCCGACGGCGGGCCGGAGGAGCAGACCGACGGCGTAGGCGCCGCCGCGGCCGTGAAGCTGCTCGAAAGGCACGCGGAGGACAAGACGCCGTTTTTCCTCGCGGTGGGCTTCTATCGGCCGCACACGCCCTATGTTTCGCCCAAGAAGTGCTTCGAGATGTACCCCGCCGACACGATCCGCGTGCCCACGGTGCCGGCCGACTATCTGCCCACGCTCCCCCCGCCCGCCCGCCGGTCCATTCGCGCCCGGCCGGAGCAGATCGACCTCGACGACGACCTGGCGCGGGAAGCGATTCGCGCCTACTACGCGTCGATCACGTTCGTGGATGAACAGGTCGGGCACGTGCTCGCAGCGCTCGAACGGCTGCGGCTGGACGAGAGGACCATCGTCGTGTTCACCTCCGATCACGGCTATCACATGGGCGAGCATGGTCATTGGCAGAAGAGATCGCTCTTTGACAACGCGGCGCGGGTGCCGTTGATCATTCGCGCGCCCGGCATGAAGACCGCGGGCTTGGCAACAGATGCGCCGGCCGAGATGATCGACTTCTACCCCACCTTGGCCGATCTGTGCCAGCTTCCCGCGCCGGAGAATCTTTCCGGTGTGAGCTTGCGGCAGTTGCTCTTCAGCGATCAGGCCCGGCCCCGGGCCGACGCTCTGACACAGCTCGATTCCGGCTACAGCCTGCGCACGCCGCGATATCGCTACACCGAGTGGGGCCGCGAGGGCCAGGCGGGCAGGGAGTTGTACGACCATCGGTCCGATCCAGCGGAGATGGTCAACCTGGGCGAACGCCCGGAGCACGCCACCGTCGTGTCCGAACTGTCGCGGACATTGCGTCGGCGCATCGCCCAAGCGCAAAGGGTTCCCCCCGGGTTGAAGCCAAAGCACGCCGGCGCCCGCCTACCCGCGCAGCCGCTCAGACAACCGCGCCGCAAAGGACCCAAGTTGGCCGAGGGATGACGTCACTCGGCCATTTGCCGCTGTGGGGTGGCCCCGGCAGCTGGACCGGCTGATGAGCCAAGTCCCTGCGGACGATCGCGCGTTCACCCAGGTGAGGCAGTTCCGGCAGTCATTGCCAGGCGGGCTGCTGCAGCCGATGCGAACGGCCGGCATGCGCATCGGGTTTCGAGCCAGCGATGCCTGGTGCAGTGTCCACGTTGAATGGTCGGATCAGCCGCCGGGCGCTAGCCCGCGGTTCATCCGGGAAAAACCGGGGGCTAGCGCCCCGCGGCTCATTTGCCGCGTCCGAACTTTTTAAGCGGACAGAACACTAAGGCGCTGTTCAACAATAAGTTACCGAACTCACTCATCAGCCGCCGGGCGCTAGCCCG
>Ga0114938_1002874_pt1 | contig 10553 bp, 6 predicted proteins | sample AshMeaBigSpring_FD_88675 | JGI IMG/M metagenome (GOLD analysis project Ga0114938, IMG submission 88675) | Groundwater microbial communities from Big Spring, Nevada to study Microbial Dark Matter (Phase II) - Ash Meadows Big Spring | ecosystem: Environmental > Aquatic > Deep subsurface >...
AAGGTTTTTATTCATGTATTCGTGGCAACCATTTTTGCCACTAATGTAATAAGGATTTTATTCTTGTATTCGTGGCAACTTATTAGTATCCGCTCTATTAAAAAAGAATGAAAGCTCTGCCCGCTCTTTTACCATCTTCGTAAATGCCTAACCATCGTGGTCTTATCCATAGAGAATAAATTTTCGGCAAATTTAGTACCTTTAATGGACCCCGAAAGGTTGTACTTAGTGGGACGGATACGTTTTTGTATAGGTTACAGTCCCCTTCCCGCCAGGGAGTTATCGCTGGAGTCTGCAAATTAAAGCTGGTGTAGGGGTACTATTTTTTCCGTTTTTATACCCCATCTTTCCTTAAGGCCTTCTGAGATAAGATACATAGCCGGTACTACTACCAGGGTGAGAAAAGTGGCAAAACTGAGGCCGAATATAATAGTCCAGCTAAGAGGTCCCCAGAATACCACACTATCGCCGCCTAAAAACCAATGAGGATTACCATCGGTGAGAAGGGTGGAAAAATTAATATTCAAACCCAGTGCCAGGGGTACGAGGCCCAGCATCGTAGCGATAGCAGTGAGCAATACAGGTTTTAAACGGGTCATACCGGCTCCTATTACCGACTCTGAGAGACTGGCTCCCCGCTCGCGTGCCAGATCGGCAAATTCTACAATAAGAATACCATTTTTTACTACTATACCTGCCAGTCCCACGATACCTATACCGGTCATAACGATAGACATTTCCATACCGCTAAATTTAAAGCCCAGCAATACGCCTATGATAGAAAACAATATCTCGGAAAGGATGATCACGGGCTTCGAAATAGAATTAAACTGGGTAACGAGGATAAGCATAATAAGACCCATAGCTACGACCAAAGCATAAAGGAGAAATATCATAGACTCCATCTGATCTTCCTGCTCTCCGGTGAGACTGTAACTCACTCCTTTAGGCCAGCGGAATTTTTTTAGGTGTCGGTCTATTTGGGCATTTACTTCATTGGCATTTTGATCGGAAGTTACATTAGAAGAAAGGGTAATCACCCTTTTTAGATTTTTTCTTTTGATACCGCCATAGGTATTAGAATAACGGATATCGGCCACGGCAGCCACAGGCACTTGTTTTACCATCCCATTGGTATTATCCCGAAAGGTGATGCGGGTATCCATCAAATCTTCTACATGGTCCTTGGCCCCATCTGCACGTATCATTATGGGATACTCATCTTCATTTTGCCTGAATGTGCTCACTTCTTTTCCAAATACGGAGGTTCTAATTTCGCTACCTATTTGTGCTGTACTGAGTCCGGCCCGGTTTGCGCTTTCGCGATGAATATTTACTATTAATTCCGGACTATTAGATACGAAATCTGATTTTAGTTCTTCTACGCCTTTTATCTGCAGACTATCCAGATAAAACTCGGCGTCCTTAGCCGCTTGCATAAGTAGTTTTAGGTCTTCTCCGGCTATTTCTATATTTACGGGTGCACCGGTGGGCGGACCATTAGCCTCCTGATCTATGGTGATGGCTGCTCCGGGTATATCTTTTACTTCTGCACGTATCCTATCCATATATTCCTGTGTGCTCTGCCCCACTCGCTCAGCATATTTTTTAAAGGAAACCGAAACCTTTCCTTTATTAGAAGAAGTGGTACGCTCATCCGGATTGCGATCGTCTCCGGCACCTATGGCCACATTGCTTTGAATAGACTCTACTATGGGATTGTCTTTGCCTAGGATGCCATAGATTTTATTTTCTACCAGTCGGGTTATAGAGTCTGTATAGGCTACATTGGTACCCACCGGAAGTTTTATATAGGCATAAATAGAGTTAGGCTCTCCAGCGGGAAAAAAAACAGATCTAATGGGATCCTTATTCACCCATAAGATAGAAACAACGAGGAGTAATACCGTGCAGATCAAAACCAGCCAAGAACCAATGCCCCTCAATAAGGAGGTGAGTGCCTTGCCATAAAATCTTATAAAACTAGGTATAAAACCATACTCAAACTGATGAATGAGTTTTTTAAGAATGAGATGATAAATGACTATGCATACTGCCATTACAAAAGCCAAATTACCGGCCAAAGCGAGCTTAGCTAGGCGAAGCAAAATGCCTATTATTAATAAAGCCGCTATCCCTTTTAAGGTTTTTTTCCATATCTGTGTCCGGGTTATATTTTCATCTGTGGGACGCATAAAAGATACGGCAAAAACGGGATTGATGAGAAAAGCCACCATGAGAGAAGCTAAGAGGGTGAGGATAAGGGTAATGGGCAGATAAAACATAAACTTACCCACTATACCCGGCCAGAAAGCCAGTGGCACAAAGGGTGCCAATGTGGTGAAGGTGCCGGCAAGTACGGGAGCCCAAACCTCTCCGGCAGCGAGTTTTGCAGCTTGTATGACGGTGCGCTCTCCATTATTATAAAGCCGATACGTGTTTTCTATAACTACGATGGCATCATCTACTACGATTCCTAGGGCAAATAGTAGCCCGAATAACACAATCATATTTAGCTCAAATCCGATAAAGGGCATAACTAAAAAAGCCATTAGCACTGAAAGGGGGACGGATAATGCCACAAAAAACGCATTGGTAACCCCCATAAAAAACATTAATACCATCAACACGAGCAAAAAACCTATAATGATACTATTCACAAGATCAGACAGGGTGTTTCGGGTTGTTTCAGATTGATCAGCGGTTATGGATACATTTAGCGAAGAAGGGAAATTCTCAGTCTTATACTTTTCTATGATGCGGTGTATTTTATCTGAGGCGGCTATAAGATTTTCGCCACCTCTTTTTATCACGCTGAGTGATATTACATTTTTACCGTTATATCGGGCGTAGCTTTCTATATCCTTGTCTGTAAAAGCTATAGTGGCTATATCGCGAAGATAAATGGACTGTCCCATAGCGTTTTTAAGGATGAGATTTTGAAGATCATTTATATTATCAAACTCACCTTTTACCCTGATAGCACGATTCATACCATCTACTTCTACATTGCCTGCGCTGATAGTCCTATTCTCCCATAAGATGGTATTTTCGAGATCATAGAAAGTGATATTAGCGGTTTGCATTTTCATACGGTTCAGGTGTATCTGCACTTCTTTATCACGTGCGCCTATGAGATCGGCTCGGGTTATTTCCTTAAGAGATTCTATCTCATCTTGAAGAATCTCTGCATATTCTTTAATCTGATCCAGCGGGAAATCGCCAGAAAGATTAATAAACATGATAGGCATTTCAGAAAAATCAAATTCTATTACACTCGGTGGATTAGGCAAATCATTTGGCAGATCTCCGCTGGCTTTATCAACGGCATCTTTAACTTTTTGCTTAGCCACTGCTACATCTACGTCGGTATTAAACTCTACAGATACATTACAAAAGTCCTGCAGCGAATTGCTTTTTATGTGCTTTATACCAGAGATAGATTTCATTTGTTTCTCCAGTGGGCGGGTCACTAGGTTTTCCATATCCTCTGGCGAAGTTCCGGGGTAGATGGTGGTAATAAAAAACTGAGGTACCACTACATCCGGGAAATTCGTTTTGGGCAAATTATAATAAGTGAGAATACCAAAGAGCGTCACAAAAAATGTGATGAAATATATGGTCTTTCGATTATCTATGGCCCAGGAGGTAGGCAGAAATTCTTTGATTTTATCGAGCGGATTCATAATGCATATAACTGGTGGAAAAAAATGAAAGGCTATTATTGAAAATAAAACATCATAAAAAAACCATAGGGTTTTAGGGATATGGGTTAGATGGTTTGAGGATAATGAGGTATTAAAAATTAGCCGCGATGATATATAGCAATTAAAATTTAACGGCCTGTCCGTCTTTCATATCCTGCTGCCCGGTTACGATAAGAAGCTCTCCTTCTTTTACCCCAGATAGGAGCTCTACCTTTCCTTCGGATTGCAATCCAGTTTTTACGACCGTTTTACGGGCATAGTAAATACCATTTCGGGGGTCGGCTAGGTAGGCAAAATCCGTACCCTCCATACTTTGAACCGCATTTATCGGTACTAGCAAAGCGGCATTATTTATATAATCTTGTATGCGCACCTCTGCCAGCATATTTGGTTTCAGCTCTGCAGAAGGCGGCAGGCTCACTTCTACCGGAAAACTACGACTGGTATAGTTTACAATATTTCCCACTAATTCTATCTTAGAAGGATAGCTTCTATTCAGATCCGGAAAAAAAACATCCGCCGACTGGCCTTTTTTTAATTTAGAAATATGGTTTTCAGATACATTTACTCGCACGGTCATATTTCTGGTATTTACGACTACAAATGCGGGCATACCTATCATTACACCTTCTCCCACCCTACACATCACCGCCTCTACAGAGCCGGATATAGGTGCATAAATATTATACAGATCGTGGGATTTTTCTAAGGTACGCTTTTTATCTTCGAGAGATTGGAGGGTGTTTTTAGCCTGTAGATATTGTACTTCAGTGCCTATATTTTTATCCCAGAGGGCTTTTTGTTTTTCATAGATAGTACGGGCAAAATGGAGATTTCCCTCCAGTTCTTCCATCCCCTGTCGAAAGGCATCATCCTCTAATTTAGCCATTAATTGTCCCTTAGCTACATTATCCCCCTCAGAAACAAATACGGCAGATATGATACCCGGCTGCCGGGGACTCACTCGGATATTATCATCTGCTTCTACAAGACCCTGAACAGACAGGTAATGCTGAAAAGGACTTGGCTTAATCAATTGTACAGCGATAGGTGTTTGGGCCAGAGCCGCGGTATCTCGTGGCAATTTAGCTTCCAGTACATTTATCTCTGTTTCTATTTTTTCTTTTTCCTTCAGCAGGGCCTGCAATTTATTTTCGGCCGATACTTCGGCATTTCCACAGGAAAAAAAAGCTAGACACATACTCCACAAGATCAGGAGGGAGATGCCTTGTATATGGAGGATTCTATTTATTGTTTTCATAGCTCATTATATTAAATTATTTCCATCATTAAATCATTTCCTCCTTTTGCACTGATGGTTTATGCAAGAAGTATCGTCAATAATTTCCGAGGGTTTTTTCTATATCCAAGCGGGCATTTACCAGATTAAATATGGCATTTATATACTGTGCCTGCACTTCAAACAGTTTGCTTTCGGCCTGCACCAGCTCCAGGCTGCTGCCCACGCCGCCCTTGTATTTTTCCAGCGAAATATCATAAATTTTTTGCGCTAGGGCGAGATTTTTTTCGACAGAGAGCACTTGATTTCTCGCTGTCTGGAGCATCGTTTTATTTTGCTGTAATTGCAGATCGAAGGAACGGGAAAGCTGATCGCGGCCTATTTTTAGCTGTTCTATGTAGGTCTTTTTCTGGGCGATGAGCGATTTTTGATATCCTCCATCGAAGAGGATGAGATTAGCACTTATACCTATTATAGCAGCAGGATACCATTGCCTAAAGAAATCTTTAAAATAATTTCCTTGATAACCGTAATTTAAACTACCGAAGGCTGCTACGGTGGGCAGACCGGCTTTTTTCAGGCGGGTCAAATCCAGATTATTTAATTTTTCCTGTATTTCTAATACTTGTATTTCGCGTCTTTTAGATGGATCTACCTCTTCGGGGATATCTGCGCTGAGGGCAGCGGTAATGGTATTTAGTTTATCTGTGAGTGCGATGGGTGTATCTAGGGGATAATTCATCTGAAATTTAAGCAGGTACTCAGTAAGATCTTTTTGATCCTGTACATTTTGCTCCTGTATTTTGAGGGTTTCTATACTGAGGGTTATGCGATCTACATCTATAGCTTCTATAAAACCGGCTTTATATATTTCACCCATTTCATTTTTTATTTTCTCCAGATTGAGGAGATTTTTGTGCAGCATGGCCATATTTTCCTGGGCTAGGAGTACTCCGCAATAAGCCTTTGCCACACCCGCTTTTATATCGCTTTCTTTCAGTTCGGATTGTTTTTGGGCGAGTTCTATGTAGCCTCTAGCTGCTTTAAGCCCGATGATATAACTGGGATTAAAGATGAGCTGGCTGGCTTCTAGTTTGAGATTTAGGTTTGTATTTTGGCCAAATTTAGCGGCTAAAGGAATATCACTACTGGTGGTATCCGGCGTGCCGGGGATATAAACGGGCATATTAGAATCCTGGTTTACAAATCCTATAATTTCTCCCGGTCCGGGAAAGCTGCCAAAAGTACCCGATTGAATAAGGGAGGTAGGTTGTATAATATTAAAAGTGGCTTCGGCTCCGGCCCCCAGCTTAGGCATACCGGTAGAGAAAAGCTCCTTTACCTTAGCCCTTGCATTTTCTACATTCTGGGCATCCGAGCGAATGGACAGACTGTTTTTAATGGCATAATCCTGGGCTTCTTTAAGAGAGAAAGCTTCAGTGGTCTGGCTATATACCGGTAAGCATCTGGCTATCCCATATAGAACTAGCACCTTCACGATACCGCGGAGCCATAATGGTGATTTATATTTGAACAAGTGATTCATCATTTTGAGAGGGATGGTTTTTACTTAATAGCTCGGTTAAGAAAGCGGTACCGCGGGTAGAAGAAATGCCAAAGATGTGGTATTTTAAAAATTCAGTATATTCCTGAGAAATTTCTATGCTATGGCGGCTTAGACTTATACGCTGAAGGAGGTGTTCTATGCCATTCATATAAAACATCACCGAAAGCTGTACAGGTACATCCTGCCGATAATACCCCTGTTTTTTACCTTTTTCGATATTGGTCAGAAGTTTGTGAAATACAAACTCGTTACGATGTTTTTCCATTTTGCCCCAGGCCTCCGGAAAAAATTTCTGTAATTCCAGCAGAGCTACCGGATTTAGCCTATCCAGCTGTCCACGTATATAATTTCCTATTTCCATTAGCTCTTCTATGGCATTACCTTCCGAGGCAAAGACCCGCTGGCATATTTCTTCCTCTTTTTGGAGATGATGCGTTACTACTCTATTTACCAGATCTGCCTTGTTTTCAAAATGGGTATAGATCGTTTTTTTAGATATACCTAAATCGTTACTGATGTCATCTAAACTCACATTGCGTATGCCATACTGCATAAAGAGGCTATTTGCCCGAGATAATATTTTGTCTAATACCTCCAAAATAGGGAACTATAGAAACGGCCGCAAATATAATAGTTTCCACTGTATTTAATATCTCATTTAAATATAAAAAACTGTTAATAACAGAAAGGAGCATAGCAGGTGTACAAAGACAAAAAAGGCACCCTTATTATTGGCAGCTTTCTCTATTTAAAAGGAGGGGGGAGAACAGCAAATTTGTGACCTTATCTTTTTCTTATATGCTAATGGCTACACAGAGCGCATCGGTGATGGAGTCTATATTTCCTTCGCCTTCTATAAGAGTGAGCTTTCCCTGGGCCTCATAAAATGCTGCCACAGGCGCGGTTTTATTTTCATATTCCTGAATGCGCTTTCTTACGGTGGCTTCATCACGATCATCACTTCTACCGGAGGTTTTGCCCCGCTCCAGTATGCGCTGGGTGAGCTCTTCTTCGGATACCTGGAGGCTCAATACTTTAGAAATATCGAGCTGGTGCTTACCCATCAGTTCATCGAGTGCTTCAGCCTGGGCCACGGTGCGCGGGAAACCATCAAAGATAAAACCATTTACCTCACTGGAAAAATCCCTTAGCACGGTGGCTATCATTTCTATTACTACTTCATCCGGTACGAGCGCACCGGCATCCATAAATTTTCTGGCTTCCAGTCCCAGCGGAGTACCAGCTTCTAACTGCACGCGCAGGAGATCGCCGGTAGAAATATGTTTGAGTTCGTACTCCTCTGCCAGTAAAGCAGCTTGTGTACCTTTGCCGCTTCCAGGAGGTCCGAAAAGAATAATATTTAACATAGCTTTAAAAAATTGTTGCAAAGGTAGAAGCAATAAAGACTTTATTTATAATTATTGTTTATCCATGGATTTAATGTTTTGGCTAATAGCACTCTCCTGCTACTTGAGAGAAAATAAAAGATAGGGGAAGGTACCGCAATTAAGGCTAATTTTGCCCAATGAATTTCTTGCTTTCCGATGGTCTTACCCGATTTTATGGTGAAAAAATACTTTTTAAAGATATCAGCCTTTCTGTAAACAAAGGACAAAAGATAGCCCTCATAGCCCGAAATGGAACAGGCAAATCTACCCTTCTGCGCATATTAGCAGGTCTGGATACAGCCGATAGTGGAAAAGTAGAGCGACATCCAGCTATCACCATCGGCTACCTACCGCAGGAACCCGAGTTCCCGGCCGGAGCATCGGTGAGTGAGGCCATTTTTCAAAGCGGCATACCTAAGTTGGATCTCATCCGTGACTATGAAAACTGTGTGCTAAGACTCAATATTCATAATCGTGCGGAAGATAAAAAACTCCTGGATGAGCTCATAATAAAGATGGATCACCTGCAAGCCTGGGACATAGAAGCCCGGGTAAAAGAAATACTCTCCCGTTTTCGCATCACCGATCTCACCCAGAATGTAGATAGCCTCTCCGGAGGACAACAAAAAAGAGTGGCACTGGCCGCCATACTCATACTAGATCCGGACATCTTTATCTTAGACGAACCCACTAATCACCTGGATGTGGAGATGATAGAGTGGCTGGAAAAGCATCTGTCTAAATCCACCTCTACGGCACTAATGGTAACCCACGACCGCTATTTTCTGGATAATGTAACCAATGAAATCATAGAAATAGCCGATGGCCAATCCTATAAATACAAGGGAAACTATTCCTATTTTATGGAAAAAAAAGCTGAACGTGAATACAATAAAATACAGGAAATAGACAAGGCTAAATCTATCCTGCGCACAGAACGCGAATGGATGAGGAGACAGCCACAGGCACGTACTACGAAGGCCCAGGCCCGCATAGACTCCTACTATGAACTAGAAAAAACAGCAGCGCAACAAGTAAAACAGGACGATGTACAAATGCAGATGAAAGAAGAACGGCTCGGTGGCAAAATCCTGCTCTGCAAAAGTGTGACTAAAATATTTCAGGAAAAAATAATCCTCGATAAATTTACCTATACTTTTAATCCCAAAGACAGGATAGGTATTATAGGGCCTAATGGATGTGGCAAGAGTACGATGCTAAGACTTTTTACCGGAGAAGAGATGCCCGATACTGGTTCTGTAAAGGCCGGTGATACCGTAAAATTTGGATATTACAAGCAGGATGGACTTCGTTTTGAAGAAGATAAAAAGGTCATAGACATCGTGCGTGATATAGCGGAATATGTACAACTTTCTAATGGTATAAAACTCACTGCTATACAGCTTCTCAATCATTTTTTATTTGCAAATCACACCCATTATCAGTTTGTACACACCCTCAGCGGTGGAGAGAAAAGAAGACTTTATATCCTCACCATCCTCATGCATAATCCCAATTTTTTTATCTTAGATGAGCCCACAAATGATCTGGACCTGCAGACCTTAAAGATACTAGAAGATTTTCTGATAGAGTACAAAGGGGTACTGGTGGTAGTATCCCATGATCGCTATTTTTTAGACAAATTAGTAGATCATATTTTTGTATTTGAAGGTGATGGTATCATTAAAGACTACCCGGGCACTTATCTCCAATACCGAGAATGGCTCAAGACCCAAAATCAGGCTGAAAAAGCTGAAAACCCAATAGATCTAAAATCTGCTAATGACTACCAAAATAAAGAAGACCGCCATAAAAACAAATTGTCTTTTAAAGAAAAGCGCGAGCTGGAGGAATTAGAAAAAAACATTACCACACTGGAAGCCCAAAAAGGAGAGGTAGAAAACCATCTCGCCTCGGGTGTAGGAAATAGTCAAGAAATTATGCAATGGTCCCATCGCCTAAGCGAAATTCTGGTAAATATAGATACACAAACAAATCGCTGGATGGAGCTGAGTGAAAAGAAGTCCTAAAAGGGAAATAATTCTTCAATAGCCATAGCTATGATAATTGTTTGCAAATTTTGATGCGATGGCAGTTTTTAACTTATTGGTTTTGTTTATAAAACTTTTGCTATAAAACTAATCATCTTCCCATTTTTTAGGATTATTGATAATGTACTTTGAAATAATATTAAATGATTTTTTATCACGGATAATAATATCATGAAATCGGGTCTGCCACCCAAATTCAAAACCCAAACGATGCGCGTGTTTGGTAACGGCAGATTTGTAGGAACGAACAATTGTTGAAATGGAATTTGATTTGGGGGATATGGATGACATCCATTCGTTTTTTTGTGCCTGGCGGGACAAGGACCCAACGCCATTCAACGTTTCGCCGTCCAACGTTCCGCCGTCCAATGGTTCGCTGTCCAACGTTCCGCCGTCCAACGGTCCGCCGTACAACGTTCCGCCGTCCTGCGGCAGCAGCAGGGACGTTGCATGCAACGTCCCTGCCGCGTCCAACGTCCCTGCCGCGTCCAACGTCCCTGCCGCATCCAACGTCCCTGCCGCGTCCAACGTCCCTGCCGCGTCCAACGTCCCTGCCGCGTCCAACGTCCCTGCCGCGTCCAACGTCCCTGCCGCGTCCAA
>Ga0114938_1002875_pt1 | contig 10549 bp, 8 predicted proteins | sample AshMeaBigSpring_FD_88675 | JGI IMG/M metagenome (GOLD analysis project Ga0114938, IMG submission 88675) | Groundwater microbial communities from Big Spring, Nevada to study Microbial Dark Matter (Phase II) - Ash Meadows Big Spring | ecosystem: Environmental > Aquatic > Deep subsurface >...
GCCCGCGGGGATGAACCGTCCCTGCACGGTTTCATGACTCGCGCAAGCTCGTGTTCCCCGCGCCCGCGGGGATGAACCGCTCGATAGCAGCAAATCCCTCCGAACCAATCCGTGTTCCCCGCGCCCGCGGGGATGAACCGATCTCGGGCCGGAGCTGTGACGTACTGCAAAAGTGTTCCCCGCGCCCGCGGGGATGAACCGATGCGAGAGGGCTTGCATGACGCCAAGCTGATGTGTTCCCCGCGCCCGCGGGGATGAACCGTGTCCCGGCTGGCTCTCCGACGGCGCACCGGGGTGTTCCCCGCGCCCGCGGGGATGAACCGGATGCGGATGACCCCGTCGTATTCGGGTGTTTGTGTTCCCCGCGCCCGCGGGGATGAACCGTCTGCATCGTCTCCGCCGAGCAACCGGCCGAGGTGTTCCCCGCGCCCGCGGGGATGAACCGCTGCGCAACCCGCGCCAAATCGACAATGTGCAGTGTTCCCCGCGCCCGCGGGGATGAACCGAGAGAGACGATTCATGATCGAGAGATTCGAGCGTGTTCCCCGCGCCCGCTCGGTGTGCGGCCTCTTGCGCTTGATCCACCTCAAGGGTAATCGCCATCGGTCAGGGGAAACTTCGCTCCAACCATCGAGTTGAGATGCCGTTTCGAACCGACCATGACGACTACCGGACTTTCGGCGATGTGCCGTCTCGCCGCCGCGCCTCTCGGCTGGCTTCCTGAGCGGGCGCATGCTACCGCCCTTTCCCTGATCCTCAACCGCCTTCTCGCGCGGTCTCTTCAGGAGGGTGAGTTGGATTTTCTGGAGAACCGGGCGGTGGCGATCCATGTGTCGGATCTGGGTATCGAGTATCGCGTGCGACTGGCGCGCTCGAGCTTCGTCCCGACTCCCGACAATCGGGCGCCGGACGTGCGTTTCAGCGGCGACGCTCATGCCCTCCTGCTCCTTGCGACGCGGCAGGAAGATCCGGACACCCTGTTCTTTCAGCGCCGGCTGCGCATCGAAGGCAACACGGCGCTCGGTCTCAACCTGAAGAACTTCCTTGACGCCATGGAGGTGTCCCCGCTGCCCGCGCCCATCCGAAGCGGGCTGGATCATCTGACGCGGGGATTGGAGCTTTATTGCGTCAGGCGTGCCAGCTAATCCCCGGCCGTCCCTGCCAATAGCCGTCGCAGGGACCGGCGGGCATGTAGGAGACCAGCTCGGCCTGCGCCTGTTCCGCGCCGGGACCCCGAGCGAGCGCATCGGCGAAGACCTCCAGGATACGCGGCGTGTGGCGCCACTGGGGTAGGATGCGCACCACCTCGACCCCGAGGGCGCGGATGTCGTCCAGCTCGCCGAGCAGGCTGTAGGTCCTCGCGGACTGGGTCTGGATGCCGTTCAGTGCGAGAAATGGCTCCTGCTCTTGGGTGCTCAGCAGAAGGCCGTCCGGATAGTCGAGACAGCGGGATTGGCAGTCGTCTTTCGGCAGGTTGTGGTGGCGCGCGGTAAAGCAGCGGGCCGACAAGGCGAGGGGCAGACGGCCGAAGGCCAGCACCTCGGTCTCTACGCCGGCGGGACGCTCCTCCTGCATCGCACTCAGCGTCGCGCGCGACAACTCCACGGGCAGGACCCAGCGTTTGAGTCCTCGACGCGCCAGGGCGGCGAGCGTACGGGGGTTGTAGATGTTGACGTAGGGGCCCGCGATAAATTCGCCCTTGCCGGCCAACAGGCTCACCGCCGCCATGTCGTTGGCCTCCACCCGGAAACGGCCGTTTTCGCACAGGCGGCGCAGGGCCTTGAGCTCCGACTCGGCTTCGATGAGGGCGAGGCTCGAGAGCACCACTTCCTTGCCCGCATCTACAAGCTCTTCACCCACGGCGAGCCAGTCCTCATGACGGAAGCTGCTGTTTTTGGCGCAGATGGGCTCACCGAGATAGACGATGTCCGCGGGCGACCGGGCGACGGCCCTATAGAAGGCAAACAGCTCGTTGCGGGGCCAGTAATAGGGGACAGGCCCAAGCGCTAGGCGTGGGCGGCGCGCCCGTATCATCGTCTCCGTGACGGTCATTGCCAGGGACGATGGTAGGCGCCGAGGGTCGTTTGCTGCCCTTCCGACACCCGGCTAAGGACCCGCAACCACTCGGCGTCGGGTCGATAGCCGGCAGGATTGCGCCGGCAGGCGTCGATGGCGGCTCGCCAAACGCCGGTCACTTGCCGCACGTAGGCGGGGCTGCGCTGGCGTCCTTCGATCTTGATCGCGGTCACCCCGGCGGTCGCAAGCTCGGGCAGCCGGTCGAGGGTATTGAGACTGGTCGGCTCCTCGATTGCATAGTAGGTTGCGCCGCTTACCAGATAGCGGCCCTTGCAGAGGGTGGGGTAGCCCGCGTGCTCGCCTGTCCCTACGACATCGACCAGGACATCCCCGAGGCGGGTCTCCAGCCCGCGACGGGTTTCCCGCCATTGCACGGCCACGGCCGGCGAGCAGCAGCCGTGGGTATTGGGCGACTGGCCGGCGACGTAGGAAGAGAGCACACAGCGGCCTTCGACCATCACGCATAGGCTGCCGAAGCCGAAGACCTCGATCTCCACGGGACTCTGTGCCACGACCTGCGCGACCTGGGCGAGCGACAGCACCCGCGGGAGGACGGCGCGCCGGACGCCGAAATTCTCCCGATAAAAGCGCAGAGCCTCGTAGCTTGTGGCCGAGCCCTGCACCGAAAGGTGCAAGGCAAGGTCGGGATGGCGATCTGCCGCATAGTCGAGCACCCCGATGTCGGCGGCGATCAGGGCGTCGGCGCCGAGGTCCGCGGCTTGGTCCACCGCCCGCGCCCAAGCCGGCCAGCCAGCCGGCTGGGGATAGGTGTTGAGGGCAATAAAGATCCGCCGCCGATGCCGGCGGACATAGGCGATGCCCTCGCGCATGGCGCGCTCATCGAAGTTCAACCCCTCGAAGTTGCGCGCGTTGGTGGCGTCACGGAAGCCGACGTAAACGGCGTCGGCGCCCTGATCCACGGCCGCCTTGAGGGATGGCAGATTGCCCGCGGGGCAGACGAGCTCCATGGTGTTTCAGTCTCCGGTGACGGTCGCGTGGCGGCGCTGCCCGTTAGGCCCGGGCGAACCTCGCCCGGGCTCGACAGCGAAAGCGAAAAGGAGATCCCCGATCAGGCAGGCCGCCAACGCAGGCAAAGAACTAGAGCCCCCAAGTCCGACGAGCTGGAGAAGGCCGGGCCGGCAGGGTCCAGGTTTCGTTCTTTACGGTCCTTTAGCTACCGCCTGCCAAACGCATCATGGTGTTGTGCAGGTTGTCCATGAACTGCTCCATCTGCTTCGACATGGCGGTTTGGAGGTCCGCGGCGAGCTGCATCTGATTCGCCATGGTGCCGCGCAAGGTCGCAAAAAACTCCTCGAGCTGCTCCGGGGTTGGGTTCACGGTGCTCGCCGCGAAGATCTGCAACTGCTCGCTCAGGATCTTTTGTACGCTGGCAGAGAAATCGTCAAGCTGTTGCGACATCGGGTTGCTCATGCCCGTAGAGATCATCTTCATTTGCTCGAGAAAGATGCTCTGCATGCTCGTGGCGACGTTCTGCACCCTTTCCCCGATCGGGTTATGCACAGCCCGAAGCATGTCGACCTGCAGCTTCAGCGTGTTCTGCATGTGCTCGGCCATAGCCTTTTGCAGGCTCGAGGCGAATTCCTGCATCTGATTGGTCAGGGTGAGATTCATTGTCCTACCTCTAATAGCGGACCCTTGCACTCTCGTTGCACGAACGCGACTATTTCTAGCCGCCGCCGACTACGGCTAACAGGACACCGGCGGCGACCGCAGAGCCGATGACGCCCGCCACGTTGGGGCCCATGGCGTGCATGAGCAGGAAGTTGTGGTGATCTGCCTCCAGCCCGACCTTGTTCACAACGCGCGCGGCCATGGGCACGGCCGACACGCCAGCGGCGCCGATCAGGGGGTTTACCGGGTCTTTGGATAGTCGGTTCATGAGCTTGGCCATCAATACGCCGCCGGCTGTGCCGATAGAGAACGCGATTGCGCCCAGCACCAAAATTCCAAGGGTCTCCACATGCAGGAATTTGTCCGCGCCAAGCTTGGAGCCGACGGCTAGCCCGAGGAAGATGGTTACGATGTTGATGATCTCGTTCTGCGCCGCATGGCTCAACCGCTGGACGACGCCGCACTCGCGCATCAGGTTGCCGAAGGTGAACATCCCGATCAGGGGCACCGCAGCGGGCAGGAATATGACCGTCGTGAGCAGCACGGATATCGGAAACAGGATGCGCTCCATCTTGGACACTGAACGCAACTGCTTCATCTGGATCTTGCGCTCCTCGGGCGTGGTCAGCGCCTTCATGATCGGCGGCTGAATCACGGGCACCAGCGCCATGTAGGAATAGGCGGCCACGGCGATGGCGCCAAGCAGGTCCGGCGACAGCCGCGATGCCAGGAAGATGGCCGTCGGCCCATCGGCGCCCCCGATGATGCCGATGGAGGAGGCGTCCTTGAGCGTGAATTCAAAGCCAGGTATGTAGTTGAGGGCCAAGGCACCGAGCAGGGTTGCAAAGATGCCGAGCTGTGCCGCCGCCCCCAGCAGCAAGGTCTTGGGATTCGCGATCAAGGCGCCGAAGTCGGTGAGCGCCCCTACCCCCATGAAGATCACGAGCGGGAACACGCCCGTCTCGATACCCGCGTGATAGACCATCCCAAGGAGGCCGTCCGGCCCCGACATGGCGGCCACCGGGATGTTGGTGAGCACCGCGCCGAAGCCTATCGTGACCAGCAAAAGGGGCTCGAAGCCCCGAAAGATGCCGAGATAGAGGAGCAGAAAACCCACCCCCATCATCAACAACTGGCCCCATTCGAAATTGGCAAGTCCCGTAGAGAGCCAGAGTTGGTACAGCCCTTGTTCCATGCCGTTGCTCCTTCGACTCGGATAGAAGCAAGAGCGTATGGCCGACTTGCACGGCCTCCCCTTCCTTGACGTTGACCTGGGTGACGGTCCCCGCCCGCGGCGCCCGCACCTCCGTCTCCATCTTCATCGCCTCCATGATGACGATTACGTCGCCGGAGGCGATCTCCTGGCCTACTTTGACGGCGATCTTGAAGATGTTGCCGGCAAGCGGTGCGGGTACCGGATCCCCCGAGCCCGGCGCGACGATCGGGGCCGGCTTCTCCGGCGCCGTGACGGCGTGAACCTCGCCGATGGCGCCGCCGGGGTTCACCTGGACGTTGTAGGCGTTGCCGTTGACGATCACCTGGTAGTTTTCCGGACCGGAGGGTACCGGCACCGCTGAGGGCACCGCGGCAGGCGCCAGCGGGACCGGCGGCTCGGCGCTCGGCGGGGGCTCGAAGGCGGCGGGGTTGCGCCGGTTCTTCAAGAACTTGAGTCCGATCTGCGGGAAGAGGGCGTAGGTGAGCACGTCGTCCACGACGTTGTCCGCCAACTCGATCTGATTTTCCTTGGCGAGCTCGTCGAGCTCCAGCGTGAGCTTGTCGAGCTCCGGCTGCAGAAGGTCGGCCGGGCGGCAGGCGATGGGCTCTTCTCCGTCGCCCAGCACCCGCTGCTGTAGCTCGCTGTTGACGGGCGCGATCGTCTCGCCGTATTCGCCCTTGAGCACGCCCGCCGTCTCCTTGGTGATGGTCTTGTAGCGCTCGCCCATGATCACGTTCATCACCGCTTGGGTCCCCACGATCTGGGAGGTGGGGGTCACCAGGGGGATATAGCCGAGGTCCTTACGCACTCGGGGGATCTCTTCCAGCACCGCATCCAGCTTGTCGATGGCGCCCTGCTCCTTGAGCTGGCCCTCCATGTTGGTGAGCATGCCGCCCGGCACCTGGGCGACGAGGATTCGCGAATCGATGCCCTTGAGGCTCCCTTCGAACTTGGCGTATTTCTTTCGCACCTCGCGGAAGTAGGCCGCGATCTCTTCCAGCAGCGGGATCTTGAGCCCGGTATCGCGATCCGTGCCTTCCATGATCGCCACCACCGATTCCGTAGGGGAATGACCATAGGTCATGCTCATGGACGAGATGGAGGTGTCTACGATGTCGATGCCCGCCTCCGCCGCCTTGACGATGGCGGCGGTGCTCATCCCCGTGGTCGCGTGGCACTGCATGGCGACGGGAACGGCACAGGACTCCTTGAGGCGCGATACCAGCTCTTCGGCGACATAGGGCTTGATCAGTCCCGCCATGTCCTTGATGCAGATGGAATGACAGCCCAGGTCTTCCAGGTGCTTGCCCATGTCCACCCACATCTCCAGGGTGTGAACCGGGCTCACGGTATAGGACATCGCCCCCTGCGCGTGTTTTCCCACCTTGATGACGGCCTTGACCGCGGTCTCGAAATTCCGCAGGTCGTTCATGGCGTCGAAGACGCGGAAGACGTCCATCCCGTTGGCCGCACAGCGCTCGACGAATTTCTCCACCACGTCGTCCGCGTAGTGGCGATAGCCGAGGATATTCTGGGCGCGGAAGAGCATCTGATGCGGCGTGTTGGGGATCGCCTTCTTGAGTCTGCGCAGGCGCTCCCAGGGGTCTTCGCCGAGATACCGGATGCAGGCGTCGAAGGTGGCGCCGCCCCAGGTCTCCAGCGACCAGAAGCCCACCTGGTCCAGCTTGGGGGCGATCGGCAACATGTCCTCGATGCGCATGCGGGTCGCCAGCAAGGACTGATGCGCATCGCGCAGGACCACATCTGTAATGCCAAGTGGGTTGCTCATGATTCTTCCGCCTCCTCGTCAGAATTCGATCTTATCTTCCTCGCGACCGCCGGTACCGGTGAATGGCGGCGCTGATGACCGAGAGCAGCTCCTGGTCGGGCGTAGGCGCGCGCTCGGCAGGTAGCTCGAGGGGCGCCGGCTCGCCCTCCAGCCTCCGAGCCAGCCGAGACATGGCGCCGATGACGAGCACCAGCAGCCCGAGCAGGGCAAAGACGAAGCCCATTCCCAGCAGCATCAGGTTTCCGCCGGCGGCCAACATCTCGGCGCTTGTCATTGTTTCCGTCATCGTTCCAACCCGTCGACTCCGACTCAGGTTTAGACTTAGGCTGCAGACGCCGTCAGCGGCCTACGCCATGCGGCGCAAGTATCGCGGGCTGAGTCCTGATACTCGCGCCGCACCCCTCGGCGCCTGACTACCGCCCTTATCTCACCGCTGCCTGAGCCGCTGCGAGGCGGGCGATCGGGACGCGAAACGGAGAGCAGGACACGTAGCTCAGACCGACCTTATGGCAAAAGTCGACGGACGCGGGATCGCCGCCGTGCTCCCCGCAAATGCCCATTTTCATTTCCGGCTTCTTGGAACGACCCTTGGCGACCGCCATCTCCACGAGCTGCCCGACGCCAGCGGTGTCCAGGGACTGGAAGGGGTCTCGCTCCAGGATCTCCTGCTCCAGGTAATCCGGCAGGAAGGAGTTGATGTCGTCGCGACTAAACCCGAACGTCATCTGCGTCAGATCGTTGGTGCCGAAGCTGAAGAAGTCGGCATGGGCGGCGATCTGGTCTGCGGTCAGGGCGGCCCGCGGTATCTCGATCATGGTCCCGATCGGGATGTCCAGCGCGCCGGCAAAGCCTTTGCGTTGCTTCACGGCTGCGATGACCGACTCGGCCTTGCCGCGCAGCAAGCTCAGCTCCTTGTAGGTGCCGACCAGCGGGATCATGATCTCGGGGCAGGCATCGATATTCTCCTGGCGACATTCGATGGCCGCTTCGGTAATGGCCGTGACCTGCATCTCCAGGATCTCGGGATAGGTAACGGACAAGCGGCAGCCGCGGTGACCCAGCATGGGGTTCATCTCGTGCAACTGGGCGATGCGCGCCTTGATCCGTTCGAGCGGCACACCCAGGCGCTCGGCCAGCTCGATCTGGAGGTGCTCCTCGTGGGTCAGGAACTCATGCAGGGGGGGGTCCAGCAGGCGAACCGTCACGGGCAGGCCCTGCATGGCGGTGAAGATCCCCTTGAAGTCTTCCCGCTGCGTCGGCAGTAGCTTGTCCAATGCCGCGCGCCGCTCTTCCTCGGTCTGGGCCAGGATCATCTCGCGCATCCGCGCGATGCGCTCGCCTTCGAAGAACATGTGCTCGGTACGGCACAGGCCGATGCCTTGGGCGCCGTATCCCCGGGCGCGCGCGGCATCCGGTGGAGTGTCCGCGTTCGTGCGCACGGCCAGCGTGCGGTGCCGGTCGGCCCATTCCATCAAGGAGGCGAATTCCTCGGAAAGCTGCGGATCCCGCCTGGCCACCTCGCCGGCCATCACCTCGCCCGTGGAGCCGTCGATACTGATCAGGTCGCGCTCGCCGAACGTCCGACCCTTGACGCTGATGGTGCGTGACGCCTCGTCGATCCGAATCTCCCCGGCGCCGGCCACGCAGCACTTGCCCCAGCCACGGGCAACCACCGCCGCATGGCTCGTCATGCCGCCGGTCGAGGTCAGGATGCCCGCCGCGGCGTGCATGCCGCTGACGTCCTCGGGACTCGTCTCCTTGCGCACCAGCAAAACGGCCTCGCCGGCATGCGAGCGCTCCACCGCCTCGTCGGCAGAGAAGGCGAGCATGCCGGAGGCCGCGCCTGGCGAGGCGGGCAGGCCCCTGGTCAGTACGTCGCGCTCGGCCTTGGGGTCGAAGGTGGGGAGCAAGAGCTGGATCAGGTCGCTCGCCGGGACGCGCAGCAGCGCCTCCTTCTCGGTGATCCTGCCTTCCTCGACCATGTCGACCGCGACCCTGACCGCGGATAAGCCCGTCCGCTTCCCAGTGCGGGTCTGCAGCAGGTATAGGGTGCCACGCTCGATGGTGTACTCGATATCCTGCATGTCCCGGTAGTGGTTCTCCAGGATATCCTTTACCTCGAGGAGCTGCTGATAGATATCCCCCCGCCAGCTCACCATCTCGTCCACCGGTTGGGGGGTTCGGATACCGGCCACGACGTCTTCGCCCTGGGCGTTGACCAGAAACTCGCCGTAGAACTTGTTGAGCCCGGTGGATGGGTCGCGGGTGAAGGCCACGCCGGTACCCGAGTCATCGCCCATGTTGCCGAAGACCATGGTCTGCACGTTGACCGCCGTTCCCAGCAAGCCCGTGATTTCGTTGATCTGGCGGTAGCGAACCGCGCGCGGGATGTTCCAGCTCTTGAATACCGCCTCGATGGACTTCTCCAACTGAAGATAGGGATCTTGGGGAAAGTCCTCTCCGGTCCCATCGCGATAGACCTTCTTGTAGGCCGCGATCAGCTCGTCCAAACCGGCCTCGTTCAGATCCGTATCCAGGGTGACACCGTATTTTTCCTTGATGCGGTCGAACTCCTCCTCGTACTTCTCGTGGGGTACGCCCATGACCACGTCCCCGAACATGTTGATCAGCCGCCGGTAGGCGTCCAATGCAAAGCGGCGGTTGCCGGAGACTCTGGCCAGGCCTTCCATCGCCTGGTCGGTCAGCCCTAGATTCAACACCGTATCCATCATACCCGGCATGCTCACGGCCGCTCCGCTGCGAACCGATACGAGCAGCGGGTTGCTCTCCGAGCCGAACTCTTTGCCGATCTCCTTCTCGACGAGCGCCATGTTCGCGTGCACCTCGTCGAGCAGACCCTCGGGCAGCCGTCCGCCCAGCTCGTTGTAGTCGGCGCAGGTCTGGGTGTCGATGGTGAAGCCCGGCGGAACCGGGAGGCCAATGGAGGTCATCTCCGCGAGATTGGCGCCCTTGCCGCCCAGCAGGCCCTTCATCTCCTTCGAGCCTTCCGACTTGGTCTTACCGAAATAATGGACACGTTTGTGGGATGTCATAATTGTCTTCTCAACTGGTTTTCATTTGAATGGCTTGCGAGGCCCTGCCTCGGACCGACGAGTCGTGATCATCGATATCGGTATCGAAATCGAGACATTCTGAGATAAACTCGACTGCGAGCGCGATGTCGATCCCGATTTCGAGCGCGCAGATAGCTGCTGCACTGCGAAAGTGAGGAGAACAAGGGCAATGGCCTAGTCGTACAGATGCTCCGCCCAGCGACCTTCCAGAAATAGCTCCCTCTTCTTGCGCAGCCAGGCGTTTTCCGATCCGGCGATATGCGATAAGGCCGTATCCAGACTCTGCGAGGCCTTTCTCATCCCGGCCACGTACACATGGGTTTTGGGATGCTGCATCAGGTCCCAGACATCTTCCGCGTTCTCTTCGAGCTTCTGTGCCAGTCCGCCCGGGTCGTCGAACGCCGGACGCGGGCTCAGCGCCTCGATCGCCTTGAAGGTGTCCTTGAGGTAATGGTGGCTGATGTCATCCTTGATATCGTTCATGTACAGGAGATCGAGGTCGGTTTTTGCACCGAAGAACAGCCGTACCTTGCCCTGCCAGTCTTTCTCTTCCTCGAAGATGTGCTTGATGAAGGCGCGAAAGGGGGCGATGCCGGTACCCGTGGCCACCATTAGGATGTTGGCCTCGTTGTCCCGAGGCACGATGAAATGGCGTCCGTAGGGGCCGGTGATGGATAGCTCGCTCCCGGCCTTCAGATCGCAGAGGTAGTTCGAGCACTTGCCAGGGTAACGTTCCCCGCTGACATCATCGATGTAGAAGCA
>Ga0114938_1002876_pt1 | contig 10539 bp, 6 predicted proteins | sample AshMeaBigSpring_FD_88675 | JGI IMG/M metagenome (GOLD analysis project Ga0114938, IMG submission 88675) | Groundwater microbial communities from Big Spring, Nevada to study Microbial Dark Matter (Phase II) - Ash Meadows Big Spring | ecosystem: Environmental > Aquatic > Deep subsurface >...
CAGGAGCGCGACCGCCTGAAGGCCTTGCTGGCCGCCACGCCGGTCATCAAGCCTCCCGAAGCGAAAGTCGTGCGCATCCCGGACAGCCGCCCTGTTCCGGATGGTGCGGTCAAACAATACATCCTCGTGACGGGCGACGGACTAACCTACTTCGATGTCGACGGGGCGCGCGCCACGTATGCGAGGGAGTTCCTGTCGGCAAACGTCCAGTCCTGCGTTTTTGAGCGCCGGAAGGTCGGCGCCACAACCAGGGTCATTTTCGACCAGACGAAGCTGGCCGACTATTTCTCGAAGCGGAAGCTGCAGTATCGCAATCTCCTCCTCACCCCCAAGTTCGATCCGTCCAAGAGCTACGCTGTCATCACGCTGACCCCGACACCCGGAACCGGAGAGAAGCCGGCCCAATTCAACGTGCCGGGCTCTCCGTTCGAAGCCGCACTCCGGAAAATCAAATTCAACCCGAAGAATGTGGTGATGTTCAAAGTCACCGCCGACGGGTTCGAAAACTATCTGCTGGCGAGGGACATTGCCGACCGGATCGGTGTGCCGGCAGGATGGGATTTTCAGGGCGATCAGAAATTCACTCAGACATTTGGCGTCTACGACATTCCGGTGAACGTTCTTGTGAAGCCCGTTCCGACACCGACTCCGAAACCCGGTGCCATTCCCAAGGCGGTCGATCCGCTCCGGGAGCGTCTGGATTGAGGGATCGCGCCTCCCGGCGCGGAGTCTTCTGGCGGGCAGAGCCGGGAAAGGCTTGATTGCAGGGGCGAGTTGCCCGATCGTTCTCCGGTTAGCCCGTCTGCCCGGAAAGCGATCTTCCGTCCGCGCCATGCACGATTTTTATCATCCCCGTTCAGCCGTTACGAGTCTGTCGCTTCTATTTTTTGTCTGTCTGGGTGGCTCTCTTGGGCTCGGGTCGGTGCGGGCTGCGGGGGCGGAGAAGTATGACGAGTTGGATTCTGCGCGAGTGGATGCGATCGCACACATGCTGTCCGGTCAACCGGCCGGTTTTGGAAAACCGATCGGGGACCGGACGTTCTGGAGCAGCCTGTCCGCAAAAGCCGTAGCAGGAAATGTCGTCTTCGAGGCTGAGAAGCTGCTGGCCCGTCCCTTTCCGGCCTGGGACGATTCGCACTATCTCGATTACTCAAAGACCGGCCAGCGCCCGACCGGAGAAAAGATGATGCGCGCGAGGGATGGCTGGCTTTATCCGCTGGCGATGGCCGAATGCATCGAAAACAAGGGGCGGTTTCTCCCGCAAATCCGCGAGGTCCTGCTGGAGTATGTGAAGCAGCCGACCTGGACGCTTCCCGCGCACGACGGGGATCTTGGCAACTTCCAAAAGCGGCGCTACTCGGTAGATCTCTCGTCCTCGGCGATGGCGGCACAGCTGGCTCAGGCCATTTACCTGCTGGGGGAAAAACTCGATTCCGAAACAAAAGAGAAAGTGCTTTCGGCTCTGAACGAAAGAGTCTTCAGCCCCGTGCGCGAGAGCTTGCGGACGGGAAAGGGAAACTGGTGGCTGGGAAGCACGTCGAGGCCGGTCCAGAACAACTGGAATGCCGTCTGTCTGGCCGGAGTCGCTGGCGCAGCCCGCACGGTTCTACCTGACCCGCGTGACCGGGCCGTGTTTCTGGCTGCCGGCGAGCACTACTCGAAATATTTTGTTAACGGGTTCCGGGGTGACGGCTATTGTGACGAGGGGTACGGCTACTGGAGTTATGGTTTTGGGAACTACTCGGTGCTGCGTGAGATCCTGATGGATGCAACCCGTGGCAAGGTCGACCTCTTTAAAGATCCGAAGGTGGCTGCCATGGCCCTGTATGGCGTAAGGGCGGTGATGGTGGACGCTCGCGTTCCGACATTTGCCGACTGCCGGCTCGGCACAAAGGCGGACCGGCTTTGGGTCGCTTATTGCAACAGTGTTCTCAATCTGGGTCTGCCGGAATATCCGCTGTCCCAGGCTCCCGGCGGGAAGGCACTTCAAACGGTTTTTATGGGTGCGACGCCTGTGGAGGGGGCGGGCACTGCAAAGGGCAGCAGGATCGGGCCCCGCTCATTCTTCGAAAATGCCGGTGTCCTGGTAAGCCGCCCGATACCAGGTTCGCCCGGCCGGCTGGGCGTGGCCGTCAAGGCTGGCGGCAACACGAGCCACAGCCACAACGACATCGGTTCGTTCGTCATCGCGCTTAATGGCGAGCTTCCTGTGGGCGACCCGGGCGGACCGCATGCGTATAACAGCCAGACGTTCGGCCCCAGGCGCTACGAGAACAAGCTCCTCAATTCCTTCGGCCATCCGGTTCCGGTTGTCGATGGGAAGCTGCAGAAGGACGCCACCAAGGTTGTCGCCAAGATTCTCTCCACAAAATTCACCGATGCGGCCGACGAGATTCGCATCGACATGCGGCCGGCCTACGACGTGCCCGGTTTAAAAAAACTCGAGCGCCTGCTGACCTATGCGCGGGCCGGATCTGGCCAGGTGGTTGTTGAGGATGTGGTGGAGTCCTCAAGGCCCATCGCTTTTGAGATCGCGCTGCCGGCCACGGGCAGTTTCAAGCAACTCGACGAGCGACGGATCGAGTTCGCTGCCGGCCAGGCGAGGCTGATCGCGGTTGTCGAAACGCCCGACGGGTTTACTGTCAGCGACGAGGTTGTCTCCGAGCTGGCGGCACCGTCATTCCACCGGGTGGGCCTCAAGCTTCTCAAGCCGGTGACCTCTGCGAAGGTTCGGGTGACGTTTCGGCCGGCGGACTGAGCAGGTGTCCGCATTGCTCTCCCATCCGGCTCAGTCAATCTGCCATTCAAAGAGGGCCGGCGTGGGCCCTGCACCCGCCGGGAAGACGAGCCGCACGTGGGCAGCCTTGCCGGGTGCCTGAAGAACCACCGGAGAGCCGGTGACCGGTTCCCTGCTGTGATCAGCAAGGATTTTCCAATTCCGGCCGTCCTCTGAAGATTCCAGCCGGAACCGGTATTCCTTCCAGGGGTATTCAAAGCGCAGCTGGTGGCTGGTGAACCCGAGCGGTTCGGGAAAGTCGAGCTGGAGCCACGATTCCTTCTGCCCGGGCGCGGCGGCCCAGAGCGTCGCAAAATTGTTGTCCACGGCGCGTTGCGGACCGGTTGCCGGGGTGCGGTTGCCTGATGCCGAGGCGGTCGCTGCGGCTTGCTTTCCTGCGGGCAGCCGCCGGACAAGTGGCGGACCGCTGTGCGTCGGGGTGACTTTTAGGATATTGCCGTCCGCGGCGAATGTGAGCTCATCGACACACGTCTGGCGCCCGACAAACCTGCCGTCGAACGGAATGTTATGCCGATGGTAAAGGATGTAAGTTTTTTCGTCCTTTTCAAAGATGGCATGGTGACCGGGGGACCGCACATTGTTGTCAATGTTTGTCACAAGGATGGGGCTTGAAGCTGTTTCCTGAAACGGGCCGAACGGGTTGTCCGCGGTGGCAACGTGGACCTGATAGCTGTCCGATGTGGTCTTTCCACTGGAGTACATGAGGTGGTAGCGTCCCGCGCGCTTGAACAGGAACGGCGCCTCGAAGTAGTTTGCCGGCGTTACCTCCCGGACTTCGCCGTCGAAGGTGACCATGTCGGGCTTGAGCTTGACCACCCAGCACTTGCCGTTGATCCATTCCAGGCCGGATCCCCAGTAAAGGTAGGCCTGGCCGTCTGTATCGATGAATGCCTCGGCGTCGATCATGTGGAAGCCCGGCTTGAAGTCGGCGGGGATGAGCGGGCGACCGCCGTGGGCGTCGTGCCACGGACCCGCAGGCGCATCGGCGTTCCCGACCCAGACCTCGCTGCCGACCGACACATACATGTAAAATTTGCCGTTGATCGCGCGCACGACCGAGGGCGCCCAAACCATGCTCTTCTTTGAGGTCGGGCTGGTGCAGGCCGCTTTTGTTGGCCAGTTCAGCACGTGGTATTTCCAGGATTTGAAATCCTCCGACTCCCAGCAGCCAAGCGTCTTGTCTCCCCAGGGGTCGAGCGTTGCGAAAAGGAAATGCTTCCCTCCGTCCGTGACAAGCGAAGGGTCGGCAAAATACCCCGGCAGGATCGGGTTGGTGTCGCCGGGCGACTGTCCGGGGAGATTCGTGGCGGCGGCACCGAGCGCCGGATCGAGAGCGGCCAGCAGCAAAAAGGCGAGGGGCTTTAAGTTCATGCTAAAATTCCTGTTATCCGGCGTGTCGGCAGTCTTACTGGAAGTCCATGTGCACAGGAGCGTGCGGTGTCGGAATGCAAAGGACCTTGCGTCCATAATGCCTGAAACATCAGGCATGTCACGTCGCATAAAATGTCTCGGCGGCGAGCGCGGTGTGAGGATTTGAAGTTCGTCAAGCCGGTTTCTGTTCCAGCGAAGGAAAAGTGAGCTTGCACGACCAGCCCATCTGGACGAACTATGTCCGTTTCCTCCACATGAAACCCGGCACAAAGTAAGATCAACACTCTCCGATGCGAAGCAAGCCCGCCGAATTAAGTGTGAGTCGCGCAAGTGTCTGCAGGCCGCCCGGTCGACCGGTTCGGCTTCTCGCCGCGGGAGTGCATTTTTTTGCACTCTGCTGGATTGCCCACTCCGGTGCTGCGCAGGTGGCTTATTCCGACCTCTGGGGAGACAAGGGCGAAAAGTGGTCGCCGCATTCCCGGCTTCCGGATTTCAGCTTTGCCGGTTACCAGCGCGGTGAGCATCCGATTCCCAACCCGCCGGTGAAAGCCAATGCGAGAAATTTTGGAGCGAAGGGCGACGGGCTGAGCGACGACACGGCAGCCATTAACGCTGCAATCGCTGCCACGACGGACGGTGCGATTCTTGTTCCGGCGGGGCGCTACAAGATCACCGGTCTCATCCGTCTCAACAAGCCCAACCTGGTGCTGAGAGGAGAGGGTGCCGACCGCTCGGTTCTGGTTTTTCCGAACACGCTGACTGATGTGAAGCCGAACTGGGGGGCCACAACCACGGGAAAGCCGACCAGCAACTATTCGTGGAGCGGTGGGTTTGTTGTCATCGGGGGTGCGGCCGGCAAGGCACAAGCGGGGACGGCTGTGGTCGCTCCTTTTCCCCTTCGGGGGGATGACTGGCTGACTGTCCCGGATGTGGCTGGTTTTTTGCCCGGTCAGTGGATCGATGTCAAAGTCACTGACGACAGCGGCCTTTCTCTCAGCAGCTGGATTTACAATCGGGATAGCGGTTTGGTGAAATCATTGAGACCCCAAACCGCCCGGCAAGTGGCAAAGATCGCAGACATCGACCTCCCGGGCAGACGCCTCCGCCTCGACCGTCCGCTGCGCTTTGACATCCGCCCCGAGTGGACTCCGGAGGTCCGGCCATTTGCGCCGGCTGTCGTCAATTCGGGCGTCGAGAACATGGGCTTTGAATTTCCGGCGCTTCCGTATCGCGGGCACTTCACGGAGTTGGGGGCAAACGCGCTGGCAATTGGCAATGCCGCGCACTGCTGGATCCGCAATGTGAGGATCGCAAACTCCGACAGCGGGATCTATGCAAACGGAGTCCATTGCACGATCAGCGATGTCGTGCTTACTTCGGCGCGGACGCCGGCAAACAAGGACACCGGCCATCACGGGATCTCAGTCAATGGATCGGACAACCTCATCACCCGCTTCGATTTCCAGCAGCGGTTCATCCACGACATTTCCGTCCAGGGTGCAGGCAGTGCCGGGAATGTATTCTCCTGCGGCAAGGGAAAAGATCTCTGCTTCGACCACCATAAGCAGGCCCCGTTTTCCAACCTCTTTACCAATATCGACTGCGGGGCTGGCAATCGCGTCTGGTCCTGCGGGGGCGGGGCAAATCTCGGCAAGAACAGCGGTGGATGGACGACGTTCTGGAATTTGCGTGCCTTTAAAAAACTGGCCTTCCCGCCGGAAAGCTTTGCCCCGGCCACAATCAATGTCATTGCGATCCCGACGGCGGAGGAGGCGGTGAAAATCCCCGGCGGAAAGTGGTTTGAAACGATGCGCCCGGAATCCATCTTCCCCGGTGATCTGCATGCTGCGCAGCTGGCCCGCCGGCTCAGGAGATAGCCGCACGGGCACGTGGGTGTCGCCAATTCATGCGACATGACACGTCGCGCGTTCCCATCAGCAAGTCCAGCGCAATCAGGGCCAGCACATGGAATCCCATGACTGCGACCACCCCACTCAGAGAAGCCGTCTTGCTTGGCTCGGTCTCGATCGACGCCAGCAGGCGGCTTGCTGTAAAGTAATTTAGGATTATGAAAAAAACCTTCCAGATGGCCCTGTGCCTGATTGCTGCGTTTGCGTTGGCCTCCAGCGCCTTTGCTGCACCCGCACGCGTTGCGATTCTCGGCGATAGCATCACCTACGGCGGGCGCTGGGCAACGATGGTCGAGTCCGCGCTGCGGGCGACCCCTCAATTTGCCAACGCGGAGATCGTCAATTTCGGCCTCTCGAGCGAAACGGTGTCCGGGCTTTCCGAGCCGAATCATGCCGGCGGCAAGTTTCCCCGTCCATGCCTGCACGAGCGCCTTTCGAGAATTCTGAGCGACTTCAAGCCGATGCTGGTCCTAGCGTGCTACGGGATGAACGATGGCATTTACCTGCCTCCGGACCCTGCCCGGATGAGGGCGTTTCAGGACGGGATTCTCAAGTTCAAATCGGAGGTCGAGCAGCAGGGCGGGAAGGTGATATTTATCACGGCTCCTCTGCACAACGCAGACAAGCCATCCGACGATCCGCAGCGCTACGACGCCGTTCTCGACGCCCAGGCCGCCTGGCTCAACTCGCAGCGCGGCAGCGGGTGGCTGGTCGTCGACATCCGGCCGGATTTGAAGAGCGGTGTCACGGCTGCTAAGAGTGTCGATTCAGGCTTCGTCTATGCCAAGGATGGCATCCACCTCGGTGAACAGGGCCACGCACTGATCGCGGAGTCGGTTTGCAGACAGCTCTGGCCGCTGCTGAAGCTAACCGGTTCGCCGGAGATTGCCGGGCCGGATGCATTGGCCATCCTTTCCCGTCGCAGCGAACTTTTGAAGCTGGCCTGGCTTGGCAAAACGAAGCACGTGCGCCCGGGTGTGCCTGCCGGTTTCCCGCTCGGCCAAGCCGAGGTCGAGGCGGCTCGCCTGCTGAAGGATTATGAGCTGGCGGCAAAAACTGCTTCCGCATCGACGAAAAAGTAATGTTTGTATCCGCCGGTCGGGTGGATAAAAATCAACAATCCGGCGGCTAGAACCCCGCTGGATCCACACACTATTCTCCGGCTGATCGCTCAGCATGATATCGTCTATGAATAACTTCCTGAAGCAGTCTCACATGAGCGCATTCGTTTCCCTGCTTGCGCTGGCCGCCACGCTCACTGCACTGCCTGCTCAGATCGTCGACAAGGTCGAATGGAAATCGTTCCTTGCCAGGCAGGATATGGTCTGGAGCCGCCTGCCTGCGCGCTTCGAGGAGGCTGCGTTCACGGGCAACGGGCTCACGGGAGCGATGGTTTTCACCGGTGATAAGGGTCAGGTCCTCAAATGGCAGATGGGCAGGTCGGATGTCGCCTTCATGACGTCGCGGATTCCGATCGGTGATCTTGTTCTTAAGCCCCAGGGAAAGATCCTCTCCGGCGAGATGCGGCTTGATCTCTGGAATGCCGAGGTCCGCGGAACAATCAAGACCGACAAGGGGGAAATTGAGTTTCGCACGTTTACACACACCAACCAACTGGTGAATGTCTTTGAGTCTACCGCAAAAGGTGGCGAAAAGGCCGAATGGTCGTGGGCGCCCGGGCTGGCCACGAATCCCCGCAAGATTTATCGGAAGGAGCCGATCACACCGGCGGACCAGAATCTCCCGCCCGTGGCTAGCAGGGAAGGGGAGATCGATATTTCCTTCCAGCCGCTCCGTCCGGCGGGTGGGCACGCGACCGCATGGAAGATTGTGGATGCGGGCGTCGGGAAGCAGGTCGTGTTTGCCGCTGTGGGCTACTCCGACCAGGAGGCAGCAGCCAAGGCAGAGGCCGCCGGAGTTGTGCGCGCGGCGGTTGCGGAAGGTCTCGCCTCCCTTACAGAATCCCACCGGGCCTGGTGGCACAAGTTCTGGCCGGAGGGGTTTGTCTCCGTGCCGGATGCCCGGATCGAGAGCTTCTACTATATTCAGATGTATAAAATGGCCAGCGCGACGAGGCCCGGCCGGCCGGCCCTTGACCTGATGGGGCCTTGGTTCCGTGGGACTCCCTGGGCGAAGATCTGGTGGAATCTCAACATTCAGCTTGCCTACTGGCCGCAGCTCACCGGCAACCGCCTCGCGCTGGGCGAGTCGCTCGCCGAGCTCCTCGATAATAATGCTCCGGCCCTCGCCACAAATGCAGGTGAGTTCTCATCCGACTCAGCGGGCATCGGGCGCGCCACAGGTTACGACTGCAAGGGTGCGGTCAGCGGCGAACTCTGTAACCTGCCGTGGACCGTCCACAACTACTGGCTCCATTACCGCTACACGATGGACGACAAGATGCTCCGGGAGCGCATTTACCCGCTCCTCAAACGGACGGTGAACTACTACCTCCACCTGCTCAAGGAGGGGGATGATGGCAAACTCCACATTTCGCGCGGAGTGAGCCCCGAATACCCGAACCAGCCAACCCCGAACCCGGATTGCAATATCGATCTCTCGCTTCTCCGTTGGGGTCTGCAGACGCTTATCGAATCGAGCAGGCGGCTCAAGCTTGACGACCCCGACCTGCCGGTCTGGAAAAGGACGCTCGAGCGCCTGACCCCGTATCCGCAGGATGCCAACGGCCTGATGATCTCAGCCTCCGTGCCATTTGCCGAATCCCACCGCCACTACTCGCACCTCCTCATGATCTATCCGCTTTACATCATGACCCCCGAGCAGCCCGAGAACCGCGAACTCGTTGTCAAGTCTCTCAAACACTGGATGAGCATGCCCAGAGCGCTTGCCGGCTATTCGTTCACCGGCGCGGCCTCGATCTCCGCGCTCCTTGGCGAAGGCGACGAGGCCGCGAAGTACCTGAACAAACTTCTGGATTCCAAAATCCCACCGAACACCCTCTACGTCGAAGCCGGTCCCTGTATCGAGACCCCGCTCTCCGCCGCGGCATCGCTGAACGACATGCTCCTCAGCAGCTGGGGCGACCGCATTCGCGTTTTTCCGGGTGTGCCTTCCGCTTGGAAGGATGTTGTTTTTAATAATCTACGCACCCAGGGGGCATTCCTCGTCAGCGCGTCGCGCAAAGGCGGCAAGACCGAGTGGGTGCGCATCAAAAGCCTCGCAGGAGAGCCCTGCCGGATCCGCCCCGGCATTGAGGGGCAGGTGAAATCCACCGCTCCCATGACGCCGGCCGGCGACGGGGCCTTCGACCTGAAGTTACCAAAGGGCGGGGAGTCGGTTCTCTACGCTGGTCCCAAGCCGCCCCAATGTGTCATCGCTCCTGTCCCAACCGACCCGTCTAGATCGAATTTTTACGGACTCAATCCGACGCGCTGAAGACCGTCATCTTCGAAACGTTGTGGCGGAAAACCAGAGGCCGTTCCGAGGGAGCGAGTATTCCAGTCCTTGCAATTGACCGCATCCTTGCGTATGCCACTGGCGGGTTTGTCGCCCAAAGGACCACCGATGGGAAAAATCAATAAAACTCTCACCAAGGTGGCTGCCGCCTTGCTGCTTCAGCCAGCCGTGCTGCTTGCGGGCCTACCTGGTATGTCCACCTTTCCGACGATGGGATTGACGGCAACGGCATCGGGACCGGCGACCAGTGATGTAAAAGGTTCCCGGGAGCGCCACCCAGCAACGGGGGAAGAGTTGTTGTCAGGAAGAACATTTCGATTAGGAACCGGAAGAGGTTGGTTCAGGCGTGGCTTGTTCGCCCTTGGTTTGCTTGGCGAGCCGGCACACGCCGATGGAAAAAGTAAGAATTCCAGATAAGCCGAATCCGACAACCCAAGGTAGTGAAAAAATAGCCCCGAAAATAAATAGAGCCAATCCAAGCATGTAAGCGACATTAAACAAAAAGCTAGGCCAAGTGACGTCGAAATCCCCTGATGGATTCCCCCCCCAGAGGCATCCGCATCCATAAGCCAGGACATCGGGCTGAGGAAAAACATCATGAAGAATCTTGGGACAAGTATTCCCGCAATAACAGTAACGCCCAGCATCAGTAATGACTTGATTCCCAATGAGTCGATCTCAATGGAGTAGGCTGCCTTGAGATGAAATAATACAAGAGAGAGCAATCCTCCGACAACAAAACCGCCCAGCCCGCCAGCAACTGCCAGTAAGATTCGTCTGATGATGCGAAAACCTGACTTCAGCATGGATTCAATTTTTCGGCGAACAGTCAGATTTGAGCTGCGCGCGGCATATGCCCTGCACTTGCCTTACCAAAGGGCAGCCCGGTTGTTGGCGTTTCATGACGCGATTGTGTGCTCCGCGCAAACCGCTTCAAGAAAAATGTCGGCCGCGAAGCCGTGGTAGTTCCGCTCCGTCGGGATCCTTGCGGTCGATTTTTGCCGGAACGCCCCTGTGTTCCGATGAGCTCAAACACTGGCGTCA
>Ga0114938_1002879_pt1 | contig 10532 bp, 10 predicted proteins | sample AshMeaBigSpring_FD_88675 | JGI IMG/M metagenome (GOLD analysis project Ga0114938, IMG submission 88675) | Groundwater microbial communities from Big Spring, Nevada to study Microbial Dark Matter (Phase II) - Ash Meadows Big Spring | ecosystem: Environmental > Aquatic > Deep subsurface >...
CGCGAGCACGAAGGCAGGATTCTCGCCGAGCATGCCCGCAATCAGCACGACGAATGAGCCATCACTCGATCAAATGTGCGCCTTGTGACGGACGTGAAGCGAAAATTTCGGGACGGATCCCGGTTGCCGACTCGTAGTCCCTGGCAAAGCGTTCGGCGATGGCGGCGGCATGACTTGTTTCGCAGAGCGTGACGGTGGAGCCACCGAATCCACCACCCGTCATTCGGGCTCCGATCACGCCTCCCTCACGCCCGATCGAGCGGGCGATCTCCACCAGCACATCCAGCTCCTTGCAGGACACTTCGAAGTCGTCCCTAAGTGATGCATGGCTGGCATACATGAGCGGGCCAAGTTGTTCGAATTCATTGTGTGCCAGAGCCCTCGCCGCTTCCTGCGTGCGGGAAATCTCACCCACGACATGCCGGGCCCGGCGGTTTACCGGGTCTCCCATTTCCTCCCAATGCGAGAGCACATCGGCTTCGCTGACGTCGCGCCACGATGACTTGCCGATGATGGCGAGCCCATCCTCGGTATGCTTGCGCCGTGCTGCGTATCCGCCATCCGATAGTTCGTGGTGCACCATGGTGTTCGAGATCAGGACGGTAAGATCCGGGTTCTCGAAGGGGATCAACTCAGGTTCGCCGGTCTGGCAGTCGATCAGCACCAGGCGGTTCACCTTGCCGAAGGTTGAGGCAAACTGGTCCATGATTCCGCACGGCACGAAGGCAAAATCGTGCTCCGCCTTTTGCGCCAGCAGGGCTTTCTCGCGTGATTCGAGACGCGTGTCCAACAAACCTTCGAGAAACGTGGCCATGGCGCATTCCAGGGCAGCTGAGGACGAAAGGCCCGCGCCGCCCGGCACCGAGGATACGATGAATAGATCGAAACCCGGAATCGCATGACCACGGTCCTGAAAGCCTCGTATCACGCCGCGCAGGTAATTGGTCCACTTCGGCTCGGCGACCTCCATCGGCTTCGAGAGATCAAAACTCACCACATCGGCACTTACCGTCGAGCCAACCCGCGCTTCCTTGTTGCCGTTTGCGACTCCGGCGATTACAATGTAGCGGTCGATCGCAAAGGGCAGGACAAAACCGTCACAGTAATCAATGTGCTCGCCGATCAGGTTCACCCGTCCCGGTGCGGCGGCGACGATGGTCGCGTTGGCATTGAGTCGCTCGATGAGTCCGTTTCTGGCATCGGAGACGAGATCGGAAAGGTCTGGGTTTATCGCTAGCATGTCAGCCGCTAGCAATACGTTCCGCAGCTGCGAAATCAAGTGTTTGCCGATAGCTGTCGATCGCGCGCTGCCAGACCGGATGCATTCCCTCCGCCACTTGCAGCCATACCCGCCTGTGCATGAGCAGCATCGCCGCATTCGAATACATCAATTCCGACAACTCCGCGGCTTCGAGTTCCTCGGGGCCTTCTGCAAGACATCGCTGCGCCATGAGTTCCAGTTTTTGGCTGATTTCCTCAGGTTCCAAGAGCGAGTTGTGCACGCCATTGACATAAGGATCCACCACGGCGGCGACAAAGCCGCGACGGGACAAGGTCGAGGCATCCAGAGCGGGATCCAGCGAACCGGTGGCGGAATCCGCGAGTTTCATCACGTCAGGCGGTGATGTCTCCTCCGGCACCAGAAGCAGCCCGGCATCCCGGAGCGCGATGCCATACCTCGTCCGGCTGGTCCATACCGACACGGGCGCGGCGAATACGAGGCCGGCCAGAATCGGAGAGATCCACAAGGCAAAATCGGGACCAATGCGAAAGGCCAGATACGTCCAAGTGATACCCAGTCCAGTGGCGACGGCGTGGAACCGGAAAGCATCGCTCCATGAGGTGCCATCGGTTTCCCGGTTTTGCGCCTCCCAGCCCACCGAGCGACCCAGCAGGATACTCACGACCATCAGGGTATGGGAAACCATGACCGATGGGGCGATGAGGATTGATACAATGATTTCCAGAAGGCCGCTGAAAAGGATCCGGATTGGACCGCCAAAGGCGCGGCGGGCCTCCCGATCGAGAATCGTTGAAACGAAGCCCAGGATTTTCGGCACGAAAAGCAGCCCGAACACCGTGGACGTCAGGATCAGGGATTGCTGGGAGCCATTGATGTGCAGCAGGCGCATGGCATAGGTCTCGAACGGCAGGAGACTCAGTCCACTGTGCACCCTGTCCCATGCGATCCATGTGCCGATGGCGAGAAACAAAAACCAGATCGGGCTGGCGACGTAGGCCATGATGCCCATGAACAAGTGAACGCGCGTCGTGAATGGAAGTTTGCGGGCGAATACCAGCCAAAGATGCTGGAGGTTTCCCTGGCACCAGCGACGATCCCGGATCAGGTGGTCCACCAAAGTCGGCGGAGCCTCCTCGTAGGTGCCCTTGATGTCCCATGCCAGCCAGACTTCCCAGCCGCGCGACCCCATCAGGGCGGCTTCGACGAAATCATGGCTCAGGATGCGACCGCCGAACGGTTCCTTGCCGGGCAGGGCGGGCAGTTCGCAGAACTCGGAAAACGGCTTGATCCGGATCAAGGCGTTATGCCCCCAGTAGCTGCCACCGCCAAGCTGCCAGAAATTCAGCCCGCGGATGAAGTTCGGACCATAGACCCCCATCGCGAATTGCTGAAGCCTGGTGAACACCGAGTTTCCTCGGATCAATCTCGGCGGCGTCTGCAAAATGCCCAATCCGGGATGCGCCTCCATCACCCGCGTCATGGTGACGATGTCCGGCCCGGCCATCAGACTGTCCGCATCCAGCACCAGCATCGATTCGTAACGCCCTCCCCAAGTGCGGACAAAGTCCCCGATATTCCCGGCCTTGCGGTTCTCGTTTTTGATTCTGCGCCGGTAGTAGATGCGACCGAATGCGTTTAGCTTGCGGCACAGATTGGCCCAGGAAACCTCCTCGAGCACCCAAAGATCGGCGTTTCGTGTATCGCTGAGCAGGAAGAAATCGAAGGCCTCGAGCTGGCCTGTTGTCTCGATCGATCGATAGATCGCCTCCAAGCGAGCGCAGACTTTCGTGCTGTCCTCGTTATAAACCGGAATGACGACGACATGCCGGCGTTTGAGTGACTCGGATGCATGGTCGGCAAGGCGCGTGATACGGACACGGCAAGACCGTTCCGAAGTGACCCTTGCGAAAAACCCGAACACGGCATGCAGCGAGCCGAGCACCAGCAAAGTGCTCAGAACCATGAAGACCAGGAGCATCGGGTAATGTGCCTTCTGGAAGTTCATGCCCCAGAACAAGTCCGCCAGCCACAGGCAGATGAGCAGACTCGCGAAAGCCACGACGCTGAAGAAATACACCCGCCGCCAGAACGATTTCACGGGACTGTAGAATGGTGCCGCGTCCGGCCCGCATGGTTCGCGATCTGGTTGGGCGTTCTGCATCATTCAAGGAAGAAAAACCATGCCACGAACAAGGCCGCCGCCGCCAACAACAGCAGGAACAGACTCCGGACGATAGGCTTGCGGTTCATGGTTTCATACCACTGCGCGGCTCCTGAGCCGATCAAATTGAATTCGAGCGGCTGCGGCACCATGGTCAGCTCGGCAAACTGCGGACCGGCGGCAATGTAAGAATCCCTCATCGCTTCAACAAACTCCTCTGGCCAGGGCGGTGGTGTGAGGAACACGCCCTGCCACTTGTCCGGCATGCCAGCGAGCAACAGCGCGAGACGTCCCCGGGAGGAAAGGCGGCGGTTCGCGAGGGGAACATCGAGCACGTCCTGCGTCCAATCCGCGATTTCCGAAAGAATCTCCTCCATCGCCAGCTCGCGAGCCGCGCGGTGAGGTTCATGGACCCGTCTTGCGGACGCTCTCCACAACACCCCGCGGACCAGCTCGGCGACCAGCAGCCTGTTGCGCAAACGTAGGGCGCGCAGATACGCCTCCACCGCCGTGTAAGCTTCCTCCCACTCCACCAGCTCGTTCTCGCTGAGCGGACGAAGCGCGTTCAAGGGGTGATGCGGTATGCCCATGTTTCGGTGAGAAAATCTTCGCCACGCTTCAGACAGGCCCGCAGTTCGACGGGACCAATGGATTCGAGAGTGACTCCATCCCCTTGCGGCAGGATGTGAAAGGTGGCGCGCCAGCGTTTGTCGGGAAGCTGGTGAACAGTGGGGATTTCGAAGCGGACTTTGTCGGCATTGGAACCACTTGCCTCGACAAACAAGGTGGGTGCATCGCCCGTCAGCTCTTCTAGCGCTCCCCCGGCGAACTCCACCACCATCGATCGCCGGCCGGGCTCCCAATCATGCACGCCGGTCCGGGTAGCGCAGACATTGCCGAGCGCCTTTGAGGGATCGGGATCCATGGTCCATTTCTGGACATAGGAAAAGTCCAGCCGCTGCCCAGGTTGAGGCGCATTGGCCGGTTCCCATAGCGCCACAATGTTGTCGCCAAGCTCATTGGTGGCGGGAATTTCCAACAACATAACGCGTCCCGAACCCCAGTCTGACTTGGGCTCGATCCAAACCGAAGGCCGGAGATGATAGGCCGCCTCGTCATCCTCGTAGGCGACAAAACGGCGATCGCGCTGCAACAATCCGAAGCCCTTGCACGCATCCATCGAGAAGAAACTCAGCTCCACCTTGCCGGTCTCGTTTGCCAGGGGACGCCACACCCGTTCCCCGCTGCCAAGATGGATCGCCAGCCCGTCGGAATCGTGCACTTCCGGCCGGAAGTCGTCGAAACAACGGCGCGAGTTTTCACCGAACCAATACATGCTGGAGAGCGGAGCGACTCCGAAACGCCGCATCCCGGAACGAACAAACAACACGGCCCTGACATGGACTTCCGTTTCCTCACCGGGCATCACCTTGAAGGCGTAGGCACCGGAACAGGAAGGCCCGTCCAGCAAGGCATAAAACCGCGCCTGCGTTTCTCCCGGCTCGGGTTTTTTCATCCAGAACTCGCGGAATGCGGGAAACTCCTCCTCCACGCCCTCGATGCCGGTATTCACCGCGATTCCGCGGGCAGACAAGCCGTAGCGCTGAGCTTTGCCAAGCGCTCGCCAGTAACTCGCTCCTTGGAACACGATCAGTTCGTCAAACACATCGGCACGGTTGATCGGCGCATGCAGCCGGAATCCGCCGAAGCCACCGTCTCCCGGCAACACCCCGCGTTCACCAACGAGCGGGCCGTATTGGAAATATGCCTCCGCAAACCGGATCCGCTGCTGGTGGCTGCTGGTGAATTCATTCAACACCACCGGTTCACGGAACAAATATCCCGGATGAAACATCATCATGCGGAACGGCCGGTTGTCCTGCGCCCACAGAGCCTGACCCGGATTGAAACGGATATCGCGATACTGGTCGTAACTCAGCCGGGCCATCCACTGCGGAATCTCATCCCGATTTGGAGCGACGTATGGGACTGAGGCAAGCTCCTTGGCGCGGTTCTGGATTTCCCCAAAACCAACGTCCTCCCTTTCCCACGTCTGTGCAGACAACATGCAGGGCACCAACCATCCGAACCACCACGAGGATTTTCTTCGCACAAGAAATGATGTATCGCCTGAGCCTATCAGAAGTCAAGATTCGCGGAACCGGCCTCACTCAGGGAAAAGATGGTGGCTCGAGCCGGGATCGAACCAGCGACACGCGGATTTTCAATCCGCTGCTCTACCAACTGAGCTATCGAGCCTTCCTTTGCGGTTCCCCGCAGGCGGGCAGGGAGTAAGAACAGCCCTCCGGGCTTTGACAACCGGAAAGTTCACAAAGAATTCATGGATCGCCCCGCATGACAAACGTTGCCGTCAAACACCTGACAGCGGACAATTCCAACGCGCGGGACGGGCTCCGGATCCAACAGCCTGTCACTTCAGATTATTTCGGCAAGCAAGGCCTCGTCCCAATCCTTCCACACCGGGTCGAGGCCCTTGCTTTTGAGCGCTTGGGCAATCTCCGCCGCGGATCGGGTGTCATGGATTTTGAACTGCTCGGTGGCCTTCGCATCTGGCTCCAGTCCGGCGAGTTCGACGCGCCGGCCTTTGACCGTGAGGTGCAGATCCTCGCTGCCCGCGCCGGTGTATCCTCCCGGTTCGGTGCGCGCGCCGGCAGACATGTGGGTGACGCCGAGAGTGCAGATCGCATCGCGAAGCGGAGCGGGTTCCCTCGTCGAAACCACGATGCCGACCTGTGGAAACAGGATGCGAAAGACACAGATCAGCCGCAGCAGCGCGTGGTCCGGTAGAAACAGATTCGGGTCCGGTTCGTATTCGTAGTTTCCGGCGTAGGGCCGCATCCGGGGAAACGCGATGGTTAGCTGCGCCTTCCAGCAATGGCGGTAGAGGTATTCGAGGTGGGCGCAGAGAGCGAGCGCCTCGGTCCGCCACGACGCCAGACCAAACAGGGCGCCGATGCCGATGCGGCGGAAGCCTCCCGCATAAGCGCGCTCGGGGCAGTCCAGCCGCCAGTCGAAATTCCTTTTCGGCCCGGCGGTATGCAGCGTCTGATAGACCGCTCGGTCGTAGGTTTCCTGATAGACCACCAAACCTTCCGCCCCGTGGCGCACGACTTCCGCGTACTGATCATGCTCCATCGGCCCCACCTCGATGGCCAGAGTCGGGATCAACCCTTTGAGTTCATCGAGACAAGCTTGGAGGTATCCTTCGGAGACAAACTTCGGGTGCTCTCCGGCGACGAGAAGGATGTTGCGAAACCCGAGCCCGTGCAAATGCCCGGCCTCGCGGCGGACCTGCTCGACGGTCAGCGTGGTGCGCAGGATCTTCGCGTCACGGGAAAACCCGCAATACCGACAGTTGTTGACGCACTCATTGGAGAGATAGAGCGGGGCAAAAAGCCGCATCGTGCGCCCGAAATGGCGGCGCGTCGTCTGCCGGCTCATGACCGCGAGTTTCTCCAAGGGACCACCCGTCCGTTCATCGAGCAAGCGCTCGAATCGCCGCATCAAGGGCGTCGGGCGCTCGATCAGTCCGGGGTATTCGGCGGAAAATGCCATCGCGCGCGAAAACTGGGACGGGATCACTCCGGGGTCAACGCCTCATCATCGCCGAACAACTCGGACACCCGCTCGATGGCGAGGCAGCGACCTGTTTCCGTATCCACCTCGACCACCGCGCCGCAAAGACGGACAGGCCCCTGCGCGACGGGAAAGCGCGTAGGCAGACCGGTGCGGAGTTTCCAGAGCACCGACTCGACGGCGCGGCCGAGGATCGATTCCTCCGGTCCGCACATGCCAGCGTCCGTTAGAAACCCGGTGCCACCGGGAAACACCCGCTCGTCCGCCGTTTGCACGTGAGTGTGGGTGCCGAGTACCGCTGACACCTTGCCGTCCAGGCAGCGCCCCATTGCGATTTTCTCGCTGGTCGTCTCCGCATGCATGTCCACCAGGATGACTTTGCAACCGCTGTTCCGCAGCCGTTTCGCCTCGGCCTCGGCCATCACGAAGGGATTTTCCAGCGGTGGCTGCATGAAGGCCCGTCCCTGCACCTGCATCACGCCGACTTTACCCTTCTCCGTCTCCAACACCACCGATCCCGCGCCCGGCGTGCCGGGCGTATAGTTCAGCGGACGCAGCAATCTCGGCTCGGTCTCGAAGTAGGCCGCGATGTCACTCTGGTCCCAAACATGATCGCCCGTGGTGATCACCGCCGCACCGGCGCGCAACAGATCGATCGCGATTTTCGGCGTGATTCCCTTCCCTCCCGCGCTGTTCTCGCCGTTGACAACGACGAAATCGGCGCGATGCCCGGCCTTCAGATCGGCCAGCTCGCGAATCACGGTTTTGCGACCGGGTTCGCCTACGATGTCGCCGAGAAACAATATGCGGATTGGTTCCATGATGGAAAGTTTTGGAAGTTACGAATTCCCCTCCGCCGTGATCAGCCATAGGAACCCGACAGCCGACAAGCACCATCCTCCCATGCCCGCAAAACCGCTCCGTTTCCTGCCGATTCTCGTGCTAGCCGTGGCGCTCGTCGCGGTCTGGAACAACCGACGCGAAGTATCCGAACCCAAACTTGAGGAGCTACGCCTTCCCTCCCCTTCCGAGAAACTTTCCCTGCTCGCGGAGCCGGTGGACTGGAGCGAACTCGATGCATTTCAAGGAAGCGTCGAACGAGCGGAGTTCGAACGTTTGTTAGACACTCATTTCAGCACCGCCGGAGGCTGGCGCAGGTGGATCCGCATCGAAGCGGACCACGCCGTCATCGAAACATCCGGCGGCATCCATCAACTGCGGTTCCGCGAACAAGCCGCGGCAGGCCCGTCTGATGTCCGAAGTCTCAAGGACCTCCACATCGCCATCGACCCCGGTCACATCGGCGGCGAGTGGGCGAAAATTGAGGAACGCTGGCTGAAAGTCGGAGACAGCCCGCCGGTCTGCGAGGGCGACATGACCTTGCAGGTCGCCCGCCTGCTCAAGCCGCGGCTGGAGGCGCTCGGAGCCAGAGTTTCCTTGGTCCGCGACAAGCCGGAACCCGTCACACCGCTTAGACCGGAGTCTCTAACAAGCCTGGCTTCGACCGATGCGGATCCGCGCAAGTTCGCCGAGCGCCTTTTTTACCGGACCGCCGAGATCCGCGCGCGAGCCGCCCTGGTGAACCAATCGATCAAGCCGGATCTGGTTCTTTGCCTGCATTTCAATGCCGAAGCCTGGGGTGATCCGGAAAACCCGCAACTCATCGACCGGCATCATTTTCACGTGCTGGTAAACGGGGCCTATTCACCGGAGGAACTCATGCTGGAAGACCAGCGCATCGCCATGCTCAAGCGCTTGCTCTCCGGGTTTCATCGCGAGGAAATCCGCATCGCATCCACCGTGGCGAGGGTTTTCGCCGAGCGGTCCGGGCTCCCACCGTATCAATACCCGACCGGATCCAACACCGTCATGCCCATACCGGACGAACCGTTTCTCTGGGCCCGCAACCTGCTCGCCAACCGCCTTTACGACTGCCCGGTGATTTTCATGGAACCCTACGTCATGAACTCCAGCCTTGACCACGCCCGAATGATCGCCGGTGACTATCAGGGACTGCGCGAGATTCATGGCGTACTCAGACGCTCGATCTATCAGGAATACGCCGATGCTGTCAGCGAAGGACTTTGGCGTCATTTTTCCACACGTGACTCGATCCGGAAAAAATAAGCACTCATGACGCCCTGCCGAATTTCCGCCAATCAAGCTTCGCGGATCAGACCATGTGGAACATTTCCACGAGATCTCTGGAAGCGGGGCTGGAGTCGGGATTCGTTTCCATCAGGGGAGCCATCGAAGCCCACCACTCACGGCAGACCTGGGTGCCGGCGATCGCCCGCCAGCGTTCTTCGTCCTCGATTTCCGCATAGGCGAACAGCAGGCCGGTATCGTCATCGAGATGGATGGAGTAATTGTGCACGCCATGGCTGATCAGAACATCCGCCAAGTCCGGCCAGATCGGATTGTGACGCCGCCTGTATTCCTCCTCCTTGCCCGCTTGGACCTTCATGACAAACGCTTTGCGGATCATGGACCATACCTAGCGAGAGAGTCGGACCTTCAAAGCTAAAATTTCCGGAGCGGACCGGCTGGTGGATCAGCTGTGCCTTGAGGCTTGGCAAAACACCGGAAAGCACGCCAATCTCTCCGCATGTTCAGCGCAACAAAGCTCACAGCCGAGCAAATCTCCTCCCTCAAAGTCCTTGCCGCGGGAGGTGCCACGATGTCCGACATCCAGCGGCACTTGAAGGAGGATTTCGGCCACAGCCTGACCTACATGGACACCCGCTTTCTGGTACTCGATCTTGGCATCGAATTGATTGAAGAGCCGAAGGCCGAGGAACCGAAGCCGCTCGATGCTCCGAAACCCGTGCCTACCGGCGAGGTATCCGTGACCATGGATTCCATCGCGTTGCCGGGAGCGATGATCAGTGGCAAAGTCACCTTCAGCGATGGCGAAACAGCCATTTGGATGCTCGATCAAACCGGCCGCCCCGGACTCGATCCGGACACACCGGGTTACCGCCCCACACAGGAGGATGTCATGAGTTTCCAACAGAAACTCCGCGCCCTCGTTGAACAAACCGGATACTAACCGACAAGCCCGCGCCGCTCAGGCGTTATCATCAGGGATGCCCCAGCCCATGCGCCGCTCCCGCATCACACCGCCTGCAAGCGCGTTGGTTGCAGCCTCGTGTCTGGCTGTCTCGGGGTGCAGGAAACAACCCGCCGCCCATGATCCGCAGCCTTCGGCACGGGAAACAGAAGCTGCCGCGACGAGAGTGAAGGCACCAACTATCGGCGCCGGTTTTCCAGACCGCCGTCAGGATCTCGCCCTTAAGGCATGGTTGGAACATGGCGCGGAATCATCGGGTTCGGCGGATGGCGGGAGAATCCGGACGCTTCTGGAACAAACTCACTGGCACACGCCACACATCAAACTCCAACACCCGGGACCGATCGAGCACATGGAGTTGCGCGCACCCGCTTCGCTGTGGGTGAGCGTTGGCGGCTCTAGTGGCAGCACGGTGCGGTGGAATCTCGAAACCTTCCAGATCGAAGCCGTTCTGTTTC
>Ga0114938_1002882_pt1 | contig 10522 bp, 9 predicted proteins | sample AshMeaBigSpring_FD_88675 | JGI IMG/M metagenome (GOLD analysis project Ga0114938, IMG submission 88675) | Groundwater microbial communities from Big Spring, Nevada to study Microbial Dark Matter (Phase II) - Ash Meadows Big Spring | ecosystem: Environmental > Aquatic > Deep subsurface >...
GGTCAGGCGTTTGTTGGGTCAGGTAGTGCTGAAAGGTAGTTGGTTTGGGGCCGCCCAGAATCTTGGGCACGATGGGCGCCTCGCTCAGCCACACGTTCGATTGCCCAGACTCCAGGACCGCGTCGCTAACGAAGACACGGCTGGCGTAGGCGCGCGCTTTACCCTCACCGGTGGATTTTGTATAGCCAAAGATGGCTTCTGCGAGATCAAGATCGCCTTCGCAACGCAGATGTTCGGGAACAAAATCGAATGGCGTGTAGGGATAAGGCAGGCGCATCATCATCGTATGGCCGAAGAAAACGAGTTTGTCTCCGTCCATTCGGTAGAAGACCGGTTGACCATCTGTGAGTACACCGTTCCTGCCACCCAGCAAATGTTCCTGTTCCTGGCTGACCTGATCCCTGTATGCCGCAAGTAGTTTATCGGGAATGGGGATAGGTTTGGCTTGCTCGTCCTGTGGATAGACTACTGCTTCGGTGCGTTTCGAGGCCATCTCTCCGCTGCGCGCCAGCGCACCCTTGATCAGCCCCGGCGCTGGTTGCGCAGACGCTCGGATCACTTTGGCGTATCTGATGTGAAGAAAGCCCCCGCGCACTTCTTGATACTCATACGGGCCAGCCTGAAACCAGATAGTAGAGGCGTTTCTGCAATCAGAGATCGGTTCAAGTTTGCTGGGAATGTTGTCGATGCGGATGCGGGCAAAGGTTGTTCCACCGATCTCTTGCGCCGGGCGGATGTAGTACTCGTTGCGGTCTTTAATGATGTAGCCTGCCTTGACCAACGGTGTATATCGCCAGGTAGACTTCCCAGTGCGATCTCGCTGCTGTCCATCCTCGCGCATCACGCGGTCACGGTATTTCTTAACGTGTGTCGTTGTGTCCCCAACTGCGCGATACACCAGCGGGTCCCTTGACACCCACTGCACTTTGCTGTAGCTGACGATCTCCACAAGCTGGCGGAGCATGCCGCGCAGACTGCTGCCGGGGATGCGGGGCGTCTTGGCTGGGTCAGTGTGGAAGAAATCCGCTTTGTTGCGTACTTGATCTCGCCAGTGATCTTCTTTGTCTTTTTCTGTCTCCTGTCGCTCAAACTCATCGAGCGTCAGCGGCGCACGCACGTAGACCGGGGACTCCGTCGTGATTACGCAGTCGATGTAACCGGTATGGCGATCTGGATGGTAGCGATCCTGATCGCGCAGCGTCTGGGGATCGAAGGTGACGACTTTCTCCGGCAGCGGCACGAAGTTGTACGGCGCTTTGGCAATCTCTTTCGTCGGGTTGTTGTGAACAGGCAATGTCATGGCGTCCCTCCTCAATTGCCTTCCGGCAGAAGCTGAACAAGGCGGCTGAGCGTGATTTGCGCTTCCCCGTCGTCGTTGTAGTCAATATAGTGACGCACGCGTAATCGCAATTGTCGTCCTTCAAGCTGCTCTTTCGTCACGATAATCGGCACGGCATGACGCATTCCCTGAGCGCCCTCAGTCACCAGTGTGAATCCATTGATTGGCGCTTCAGCATCGGTGCCCCATAGAATCTGGTCTTCGTCAATATAGTCAGATGCCACATTGTCGCCTGCAAAGCGTGCATGCCAGCGATCTGCATCTCTCCATAGCAGCAACTCACCAGTGACATCGAATAGACGGCACTGTCGCAACGTCACAGAGCGCAGCTTCGGCGAATGCGGGGCGATGCCATGCGATGTGACCGGCGCATCGCCATCAATGCGTCCCCATATCACGCCATCGTCGGCGTGGGCCAACATATAGCGCAATTTGTATTGACGCGCCTGTGCCAGCAACCAGTTTGCTGGCGCATCCAGAAAACTGGCATCAATGGTTATCTCAGGTGGTATTGAGAGAGACATCACTTCACCTCGCTATGCAACGCTGTGACGTAGCTTTCAAGTTGTGTACGATCGCTGATTGACAGACGCCCGGCGCTATCGGCTGCGAGGTTGTATGAACGGTCATCCACGGCAATTGCCGCCTCAACACCACGCAGACGCCCGCGACCAATACTTGCCTCGCCGCCGAGTGGTAGATCGCCCGTCCATAAGTCCTTCAGCAGCAGCAGCAACATCCCCACTTCACCGGGCTGCGGATCGCACAGCGTCAAGTCAACCGCAACGAGCGTATCGTTCACGCCAAACAGCGGCTGTTCGTTGAACAGCGCCGATTCATAGACGCTGCCAGTGAAACGATCAATGCGAATGCGGTTCTGCACTAGCTCATAGGGATTGTGGATGACTGTTTCTTTGACCAGAAGACGGCTTGCCTTCCCCCGCTCAGTACTTCGCTGAATGTCTGCAGGGCCGAACACTCTATCGATGAACTGCTCCACCTCATTTTCGTTCATACTGATTGCACGTAGGATTCGTTCGGCGCGATGCCGCAGAGCGCCCGCCAGGCTGGTGCCGGAAAGGATGGGATGGCGTTGTCCGCCTTCATCCGGTCTGTAGCTGTGCAGATGCACCATGTCTGGCCCCCGATCCTGTTCGCCAAAACCGGCACGGATCAGCAGAGAACTATCAAGCGTGAATCTGGCGTCAATGTGGCAATAGCGTCGCTTGTCTTCCCAATGCACAATTGAGACACCGAGCAATTGATCGATCTCTTTCCCTAATTGTGTGTTTGTCTTGAAACCCCACGCGGGGTAGTCATCGGTGATCCAGGCCAATATGTCAACCTTCTGATGCAGATCGTACTGCGTCACACGCCATTCACGCACTGCACACTGGCCGAAGCCACGCCGCTTGCGCAGCCCTAACGTGATTTCGCCGCTTGCCAGACCGTGCAAAGCAACGGCTAACGTCTGCTTTACCGTTTGTACATTCTCATCAACTGCACCGCTCACCATCAACTCCATGCGCAGTGGAAAAACCGTACCTGCTTCAAGTAACTGCAGATCGTACTTGAATTTATCTTTTGCCGTGCGCCACTTTGATTCGATGCGGACACCATCGCGCAGTTCAATTCGGGGTGCTTCGCTGACGGCATCGTCGACAATCAGGCTGCTTTGTGGCCCCTTGTTGTTACGTTTCTCGGCGCCAAAGAGCGCCTCTACGACCTCATCAACTTTAGTCGTAACTGGGACAAATCCATGTCGGCGTTCGCGGATGTAGTTGCGCAACCCACCGGCCAGCGAAGTTCCGGGCAACAGCGCCTTCTCCGTTGCCTCGTCAAGCAACAATGGCATGTCCACCAAGCGGTCGCTGTCGCCGTTGCCCAGATGCGTGGGCGTCAGCAACACTAGCTCGGCTTCAATCACCCACCGCTCGACAATCTGTCGTGATTTCTCCAAGGGGTGCTCACCCATGATTTGCCTCCTCTTCCTCGCGACGCTGTTTGGCAAGTTTGGCCAGCACGTCGTAAATCAACCTGATCGTGTATTCTCTGGCGAATTTTTCATTCCCCTGGACGCCGATCTGTACGTTGGCGCCAATTTGCTGCCTTACGCCCATCGCACCAATCGTCTGCCAGATCGAGTCGGGTTGCTTCAAACGGGCATCAAGCCAATAGAGCAGGCGATCATTCGCCACACGTGCATGCTCAAATTGCTCTTTGACAGCCCTACGAGTTCTGGCGTTAGTCAGGTAACTGACCAGGCAATCAATATCCCCGTCTGTCAGGGTCTCGCGCACAATCACGCGTAGCCGAGACAATTGGGCATTGGATATGGGCGAGGCATTGACTTCAAGATCGTTGACGACCTTGCGTAGTTTGGCGTCGAGTTCACGGCGCACCAAGCGCCATGCCATGCGCTCTGCCATCGCCTTGGCAACGCCATCTAGTGCCGGTGCAAGCGTCGCAACATTAGCTTTTGGGTTTGGCTGCTCCACTTGCCTCAACTCACTCTCTGTTTGCCAGTTGAAGGCTATTCGCCCAAAGCCTTCACTGCGACGTTCGCCAATTCCCTCCCACTCAATAGCAGCGAGCACATCGGCACTGATAGGCTTGCTAACCTGGTAGACGAAGACGCTACCTGCGCTGATCGCTTGCGCCTGCGGCAGCGGCAATCCCCACGTGCGATTGAATCCCCCTACTTCCTTCATGCGCCAAACGCCGCGCCGTTCGTCGCCACTCATTTCTAGTGCATCAGGCAGCCCCAACATCGCTTCCAAAGATGGTTTCAAATCGTACGTGTACTGACCAGTATGCAAGTCATGCACCAACGTGTCGCTTAGTAGGGTGACTATCAGTATGTCCCCTGCTGCAAGAGAAGGACGTTTGCCCCCTACTTCTCGCCAGGACTCTTGTGCGCAATCGACCATCGCATCGACTTCCACTGAAACGCGGCCGTACCCGCTATTACTGGAACCGCCCATACTGTAGATTTGTGGCAGAAGTGAAGCCAGGGTATCAGCATCTTCTGAGTTATTTACAAGTACATACCCAGCAAACATCTGCCCTTCTTCCAGTGCATCGTACTGAAACACCGCTCCATCAGCGTCAGTTGCTCGTCCCAGTTTTCGATCCCGTTGCGTATGTACATTCACGCGGCGTTGCGGGTCGATCATGTACGCCTCGTTGTAGTCCGCCACACAGAAGGATGCACTGCCCACTGACTCATGCTGCCTATCGTCTTCATCGTCATCATCGGGGAGTTGGATTGCGTAATCATAAATAAGGCTATGTTTGTCGCCCTTGATCTTGAACCAGGAGCGCGGCGTCGGCAGGGATCGTTTCCCATTCACGTCTGTCGGGTAAGCGTTCAGGCACCGCGTCTGCGCATTGAAGAAAAGCCGCTGCGCCTCCTCGTTTCCAGCATCGAGTGTTGGCAAGGCGTTATTCTGTAGATAGGCGCCTACAATTGCTCCACGCAACACGCTGCCTGGGATGTACGGATACGAAACTCCGCTATTGGGGTCGCCAGCAATGCTTGTAGCAAGCAGGGGTTCCAACAATCTGATTCGATAGGGTATGACTATCATCGTGTTCCCTCCCCGGCAAAGCAGCGAAAATAGTGTTCAGTCACGTCATTGCCGCCTTCATCTAGCAAGCGGGCAAACAATCGACCACGACCGCGGTTGCGTCCTGTCCCAGCGCGGCGCAATGCGAGGACACAAACCGCAAGCAATCCCATCATTCTCTCATCGGGGTCTCCGGTGAAACTCAGCGCCGCCTCGAAAATCGTTCCTGGTAGAATCACACGCATTGAACGCAGACTGCCCTTCTCTGGTGCACCGAATACGTTCATCGACGTTTGACGGCGAATAGTCGTCAATGAGTCCAGTACACCTTCCGGCGTCAGTTCCTTCCTTTCGACAGCCAGACTTACTGCATTGCGTAGTGGCTCAGGCAGGCGTGCATCACCAACACGTAGCACTCCTGTGTCTTTTGTGGTGCTGCCCGGTTGCCCAAAGAGTGTATAAGCCGCTTCACTCCACCCATGATCTGGTTTTTGTAGGCCAAGCGCATACAAAAGGTTTGCACACTCCTCAGCCAGCAAGCCGCGCAGGGTACGTCCACGTAAGAATGGGAGACCGTTAGCGTCGTGTTCCACCTCTTGATCCACTAACCCAGCGACGCCATCACCCCGCCCAAAGGTGGCAGCGCTACGCAATTCGAGTTGCAGCTTATACATTGGCATAGTCAACCTCACCCGTGTTTCTTTTCTTTCGCAATCGTCGCCAGGTCCTCGTAGTAGTCCATGATCTCGATGGGATCGAAATAAACACATCGATCTCCCGCCCAACCTTCTTTCTCATACCGTGCAAAGGGAATCGAGCTCTGAGTCGGTAGACGCTTAAGCTGATAGTCCCGCAGAAATTCTTCTACAGCGACAGGGCCAGCCCGGAGTGCCTCGCGCAGTGCCTTGACTTTATTGCGTCGTCCGAACCATTCCCCATTTTCTCTGACAAACTCATCGAGCAAATGCTCAAAGACTGGCCAGGTGCGCCAGGTGCGTGCAGACTCCTCCAGCAGCACCGGGCGAAGGTAGAGATTGCGGCCTTGCTCCAATTTGTACTCGCGTTCGCGAACCGCCTCTAGCGTGCCCGTGATCCCGCTCATTGCAATGTGCCAATCCAGAGCAGACCCGTCGCTCCCCTGTTCACGCACAAACTGCTTCGCTGACTTGCAAAGTTGCTCACTCAGATGATAGGCGCGGGCAAAAGGATAGTGAACCTTCACGATCGCCACCCCGGCGCAAGCAAATGCAGTCTGCTGTTCAAACGCAGTCTCTTGCTTGGTTGCCTCCTCGAAAGCACGCAAGTAATGCACGGCCAACGGCAGCCCATAGCGCCCGTGACAAACGAAAGTCACGTCATCGCCGCCAAAGACGATTGGGCGTAACGGGAACTTACGATCATGGCGTTCTGCAAGCTCTCCATCAGCGACAAGGGCATCGGCCATGAGATCAACCACGCTTTTCATGGCTATCGTTGCGGCTCGCTCAAGCCCCTGCGAAAATGCTCTTATTGCCCTGATGTAGTCGCGGTTCTGCGCAGGTGTGTTATAACGTTTGGCAATTTTAGCCACGCGCTTGCCCATGCCGTTGCCGTCCGCATGGACGACCGCAATATGCCCATCCTCGCCTTTGGTGCGTCCGAGATCGTCGAAATCAAACGGAGTATCCCATCCGCTTTGCTGGATGCGCTCCAATTTGTGTGTTAGTCGACGCTGTCCCGCATCTTGTACGCGCGGTTGCATCTTGGCAGAGATTTCACGCGAAACTAGCTTTTTCGCGCCTTTAGTCGCAATAACGTCTGTCGCAACCAGCCCGGTCGAATTACAGGGGGCCGTTACTCCCAGTCCAAGTAGTGGCAACGAAGGTTCGCGGTTCTGTTTCTTGCGTGCCAGGTCTACGCCAAGCGTCTCCTGCACAACCTGTGCAAGCGCAGGTTTCTCTTCCCATACAAAAGGACGATGGGCAACAACAATTTCGAGACCGGGCGCTTCTCGTAGAACACGCAGGGTGAGCCTACGTGTAAACTCCGTTGCCAGCACCATTGACGTGAAGATAATCACTGTATTTCCGCCGCCCGCATAGATTACTTCGGCGTCGATGTCTGCGATGGTACGGTTTTCACCAAGTTCACCAATTGTCGTGTCTGTGACGTTATTGCGTGATGGCAATGCTTCAAAAACCCATTTGTGCGTTGCCATCTCGACAAGTTCGGAACCGCCAAGATTTTCCTTTAGCTGGTTACTGCCAAAGATGTAACCCTGGATTCGCGTCGTGTCAATTGCTGTCAAGACATATTCGGTCATCGTTTGCTCCTTTATGAACCTGCGCTGATGAACCATTTGGCAATTCGGTCAGCAAGATTGGGCAAGTCAGGACGACCGAAGACACGAACCCGGTTTTCGTCATCCCAAGCCCGTCCAATCTGCTTCTGCAACTTATCGGGGGCGTCATTCAGGCATATCAATCCGACGTATGCTGCGTCACCGCCCATGTCTTGTGCTCTGCGCTCCGCTTCAAACAACTTGAGCTTGCACATACCCGCAGCGTCATCTGTAGTAACGGAGATCAAATAGAGCCGATAGCCCTGCATGACAACTATATCAGTCTCGTACTCGGATCGGTCAGACTCATTTCTTGGCTTCAGTCCCATACCAATATCACCCAACCGGCAACGGTCCTTGAAGTCACCTTCATGAATCAGTTTGAGCATATTCAATACGTGATACTCGAACCATGTCCCATCCAGCCATTTACAAAGATATTTCGCTTTCTTGAAGCCGCCAGCCTGACTGGCCGCCCACAACGAGAATGGTTCATGTGAAATCCGAAATGCTTCACGGATAGCAGTTGTAAGCGGCTGCAAGAGTGGGTCAACCGGCAAAGTAAGCTCAACATTTCTAAGCTGGTTATCCTCTTTCCACTTGCCGCTGTTTGTTCGTGTCTTTTCCGAACGCAAGACATTTTCACACCAAGCGCGCCATGCTTTAGCAGTTTCCGGTGCTTCATGCGCTTGGGCAAATCGGGCGGCTAGATCGGGCAACATGGCATCCCGTTCGATGGCAGAACTTAACTCAACGACATGCAGTTTTATGATCTGCTCCAGAGTTGGAGCCACATCGAAAATCACCGAGTCTGATCCGAATGGTGGGTTATTCCCATACTCAATATGAACCTTGTTCGTCCGCGCATCAAGGTAGCTCAGTACAACTCCACTTTGCTTTTTTCCCTGATAATCCAGCATGGTTCGACAGGCATGCACGGACATGATCTTCGTGCCACCGGTGTAATTTAGTCCAACCACCCCCGAAGAAATTTGTTGCAGATCGCTGTCGATCTTGCGATGGATATCTGCACCATCTGCCTCTGCCACGCGGATAAATTTTGGCTGTGCACTCTTTTCCACATCGATCCAGTAGCGAGATAGTCGTTCAGCAATTTGTTCGGTTCCAGATGAATGCACCAGGTATAGCGCGCCACCAGGCTTCAGAAGCAATTTCGCAGCAACGAAATTTGGCAGTGGATTGGTGCCAACCAACAAAAACAGATGATCTGCGAGGTAGATTTCGGGAATGACCAATGTCTCAAGGCTCATTGTTTCCTCCTTCACATTCGGAATAGGCCAGCACCTATGTTAATAATTGTTCGGGTTCACGCTCTCGGTGTTCATCATTTTCTTGAATCAATCTCATTACAGGGTAGCGATCACGCAGGGGCTTCCGCACCGGGGGATGCGCAGAAACCCCTTGACCGTCCAGCATACGCCATACCCAGCTTCCTGTCATGGGACTCAACTCCCATCTTCCCCAAACCACACCCCCAACCCCTGCCTCAGGAACTCGCCAACCAGCCACGTCCGTGCTTCGACCCAGACCGTGCGGCTGCGAGCCGCACCTACGACCCACCACCGTTCCACCGTAGACGCCGCTCGTAGCGGCGTGTCCCGCGCACATCGATAGCGTCCGTTCTTCGACCCAGACCGTGCGGCTGCGAGCCGCACCTACGACCCACCGCCGTTCCACCGTAGGCGCCGCTCGTAGCGGCGTGTCGCTCGCCAACCAGCCACGTCCGTGCTTCGACCCAGACCGTGCGACTGCGAGCCGCACCTACGACCCACCGCCGTTCCACCGTAGGCGCCGCTCGTAGCGGCGTGTCCCACGCCAACCAGCCACGTCCGTGCTTCGACCCAGACCGTGCGGCTGCGAGCCGCACCTACGACCCGACGCCGTTCCATCGTAGACGCCGCTCCTAGCGGCGTGTCCCGCACCAACCAGCCACGTCCGTGCTTCGACCCAGACCGTGCGGCTGCGAGCCGCACCTACGACCCGCCGCCGTCCCATCGTAGGCGCCGCTCGTAGCGGCGTGTCCCTCGCCAACCAGCCACGTCCGTGCTTCGATCCAGACCGTGCGGCTGCGAGCCGCACCTACGACCCGCCGCCGTCCCCCCGTAGGCGCCGCTCGTAGCGGCGTGTCTCTCGCACATCGATAGCGTCCGTTCTTCGACCCAGACCGTGCGGCTGCGAGCCGCACCTACGACCCGCCGCCGTCCCATCGTAGGCGCCGCGCGTAGCGGCGTGTCCCGCGCCAACCAGCCACGTCCGTGCTTCGACCTAGACCGTGCGGCTCGCAGCCGCACCTACGACCCACCGCCGTTCCACCGTAGGCGCCGCTCGTAGCGGCGTGTCCCGCGCAGAGAGGTCAATCTCGATCTGCCTCCGACTCATCCCATCCGTAATCGCGGATGGATTCCGGGAGTTGCCAACCCCATTGCTCTGGGTAGACGCCGCGCGACTGCCATAGCGCATAGCTGGAATAGGGCCAATCTTCCGGTCGTTGCACCAGGCCATGCTTGACGGGGTTGTAATGGGTGTAATCGAGATGACGTTGAAAGTCATCCTCATCTCGAATCACATGATCCCAAAACTCCTTCTGCCAGAATTTCATTCTCCCAGAGATGCCAAGACAGACCTTGTAATCCTTTGTGAAGTTCGGTTTGAGCGAATGCATGATGGCGCTGAAATTGCTCTCAGTGGTTGGGCGAATCATCAGATGAAAGTGCTCTGGTAAGAAACAGTACCCGAGCATGACAAATGGATGATGACGTTTCGTTTCATACAGGTTCTGGCGCAGCAATTCGACAAAGTGCGGCTGGCCAAAAACTGGTATGCGCCGATGCACCACCTGCGTGATGAAGACAATTGCACCTGGCACGTAATAACGGTGAATTCTACTCATCCTATATTTGTGCCATCCAATAGTACGGTTCCCAACTCCCCCACCACCCGCCGCAAAAACTCCCGCTTTGTCCCCACGTCCGGCGTCAGGCCAAAGTAGCTCTCCAGCTTGGCGTAGATTGTCGTGAGTTGGTTGGTGATGGTCTTGGGCTGCTTGACCAGCCGGCGTGCGGCCTCCTCCACCGTCATCACCTCCTGCGCAAAGAGCATGGCGACGGTGCGCTCGGCGGGCGTCAGTTCGTGGGCGAGAAAGTGGCGCCGCCGCGCCTGCTCAGCTTCGCTCAGCGCCAGGCGGGCGGCGGCAGGCGTGTCCGCATCGAAGGAGCGGGTAAAGCGCGGCGGGGCGGCCAACGGCGGCGCCAGTGGCAACTCGATCAACTGCAC